>Ga0315282_10000111_pt1 | contig 160337 bp, 156 predicted proteins | sample YL17G07_20_MG_FD_203693 | JGI IMG/M metagenome (GOLD analysis project Ga0315282, IMG submission 203693) | Sediment microbial communities from Yellowstone Lake, YNP, Wyoming, USA - YL17G07_20 | ecosystem: Environmental > Aquatic > Freshwater > Lake > Sediment | place: USA: Wyoming | collected... | reverse complement strand
TTCTACGGCAGCAGGTGCGATAAATACGACAGCTCGGTGCTGAAGGACAAGCAGGAGCCGACGCCGTTCGACGAGCGGGAAAAGCTGCTGTTCAAGGAGTACAAAGAGGGCACGGGCTCCGGCCCGACCGTCGGGATACCAAGGGCGCTTGCGACGTACGATTTCGCGCCGCTGCTCATCGGCTTCCTCAACGACCTCGATGCGAAGGTGGTGCTGTCCAGCAAGACGAACAAGCATATCATGGAGCGGGCCTGCGAGCTGGGCTACACGGACAGCTGTTTCCCGATAAAACTGCTGCACGGCCACGCCGCGAGCCTGGAAGATGTGGATTATATCCTCTATCCCAGCGCCATACGCCTGGGGCTCAAGGACGGCGACGAGAACCAGAAATACTCGTGTCCGTTAGTCCAGGCATCCCCTTATATCATTAGCGAAGCCCTCAACCTGGAGCAGAAGCTGCTCATACCAACCCTGGACTTCAGCATGGGGGATGACGATGTTGTTAAGAACCTGACCGACGCCGCCGCCAGGATGGGGTTCAACCGCGCCAGGGGCAAGAAGGCCGCGCTGGCCGGCATCAGGGCGCTGCGCGAGTTCGAACAAGCGCAGGTCGAGGCGGGTCAGAAAATTCTCGATGAGATACATAAAAACAAGCGTATGGGCGTCGTGATACTGGCGCGTTCCTACATGTCGCAGGACGCAGGAGCGAACCTGGGCATCGCCAAAGAGCTGGCCGACCTGGGCGTGGTGCCGATACCCATGGACTTCCTGGACCTCAAGTCCGTGAATCCCAAGGACTACTCTGACCGCCCGTACTGGTTCTACGAGAGCAAGCACATCTCTGCGGCGTCAATCATCGCGAAGGACCCGCAGCTGTACGGACTGCTGTTGACCAACTTCGGCTGCGGCCCCAACTCATTCATCATCAAGCTGGCCCAGGATATAATGGGCGGCAAGCCCATGGGACAGCTCGAGATCGACGAGCACGCCGCCGAGGCCGGGCTGATAACGAGGCTCGAGGCCTTCGTGGACACGATAAACAGCTACTCCAGGAGCGGGAAGACAGCTCACGGCTTTGGCAAGGAGCTCTACCGCTCCGCCCCCACCATGGACAACAGGGGACAGACCATCATGCTGCCGAGCATGGCGCCTCAGGCCGAGATGCTGGCCGCGGCCATGCGCGCCTTCGGCGTCAAAGCGATCGTCCTCCCGGAGACAACGGAAGAATCGCTGCAGCTGAGCAACAAGGTCACCGAAGGAACTGAATGTTTGCCCTACCGCGTGACCCTGGGCGATTTCATATACTATATGCAGAACGCCAAATCTAACGGCATCGACCTGAGCAACGTGGAGGGGTTCATGCCCAGCGCCTTCGGGCCCTGCCGCTTCGGCAAGTACGCCGTGGAGGAGGTGCGGGCACTCAAGGAATTAGGATTTAACTTACCGTTCAGGACCACGGTATCGAACAACGCCTACCGCGACCTGGGCCTGGGCGTCGCATTCGAACGGCTGGCCTTGAAGGGCATCGTGACCATGGACTACCTGGAGAGGCTGCTGTGGCGCACCCGCCCCTATGAGGTGACCCCCGGGGCCGCCGACGCCCTCTTCCAGAAATACACCGCCCTGATCGTGAACCGCATCGAGCACAGGGAAGAGTTCGACGACCTGCTGCAGGCCGCCACAAAAGAAGCTAAATCGATAATGGACAAGGACCTGCCGCGCAGGCCCCTGGTCGGCATCAACGGGGAGATATTCCTGCGCTGCAACAGGTTCAGCAACTGCGATCTGGCGCGGCAGTGCGAGAAGGCCGGGCTCGAGGTCATCGTATCGCCGATGGGGGAGTGGATGAACTACATCACGCACCGCCACATCGAGGACGGCGTCAGGGAGAAGCAGGTGGGGAAGACGATAAAAGGCTACATCAGGAAGCTGATACAGGAGAAAGACGAACGCTCCGTGGCGGTGAACTTCAACGGCCTGCTTGACATAAAAGACCCGACCACCAAGGAAGTATTAGCCTTCTCCGGGACATATCTCTCGCCCAAGTGCGGCAGCGAGGCGGTGCTGAGCCTGGGCACCGGCATCGAGTGGCTGGAGAACGATGCCTTCGCCGGCGTGATCTCGGTCATGCCGCACGGCTGCATGCCCGGCGGCATCGTGGCCGCAATGTCCGAGAAGCTCAGCGAGATGTACGGCAAGCCCTGGATCAACCTGACCTACGACGGCAATATGGAGACCAACAACCTGGAACGCATCAACAACTTCGCCGAGATCATCAGGTTCTGCGCCGGCCAGCATATTTAGCTAGACATTAGTTAGTAAGTAGTAAGTAGTGAGTAGTCAGTAGTAAGAAAACTACACGCTACACGCTTAAAAGAAAGAGGTACAGGAGAGAAATCTCCTGACGGGGTTATAGGGGTGTCCCCTATATTTTTTTAAATTCCCCCAAGACTGGGGGACAGCAGGGGGTTGAACATCGACGAGATTGCCGCGTCGTCCTTCCATGATAGGACTATATAGAAGGACTCCTCGCAATGACAGCCCCTAAAATAGAGGTGTCCTTCCATGTCCTGGAAGGACCGGGGGGTTGGGGGTGTCCCCCAGATCATTTAAAGTCCCCCAACGTATGGGGGATTTAGGGGGTTCGGAAAACATCTTTCACCCGCACATTTAAATCCCCTTGACAACAACCTCTAATATGCTATAATTTAATATCCCAATGTTTCAATGGGCCAATGTGCCAAGGAGAAAGCAATGAGCGCACTGACAAAACTCACCGACGGCGGACAGATTACACTGCCCAAGGCCATCCGCACCAGGGCCAATATGCAGCCGGGCGACTTCGTCGAGGTCGATCTGGATAATGAAGGGCATATCGTGCTGACGCCGAAGAAGCTGGTCAACGCCAGCCAGGCCTACTTCTGGAGCGAGGAATGGCAGAAGGGCGAGGCCAGGGCTGATGAGGCTATAAAGAGCGGCCGCGTGAAGAAATTCCCGTCGGCCAAAGACGCCGCCGCATACCTTGAGAGCAAAGGCTAAGGCATGGAGATAGTCCTCACCGCACAATTCGAGGCCGCGTACGGCAAGCTCTCCGCGACGGATAAACGCAGCGTGCGCAAAGCCATTACGCTAATGGGCAGCAACCCCCGATATCCGGGCCTGCACGTTAAGAAGATGGAGGGGCACAGGAGCATCTGGGAAGCCAGACCCTCGAACCGTCTGCGGATGACATTTGAGATGACAGGTGATACCATCACCCTGCGCAACGTCGGGGGACACGATAAGGTTTTAAAGAAACCGTAACGGGTTAGGGGTGTCAGTAGGGGCGAATAATTATTCGCCCCTACACAATGACCATAATATTGGGGGACCTCAGGGGGTTGATCACCATCACACCAATTGACAAATCTCACTATTTACCCTATAATCCGAATTAGGAAGTAGGATTTCCGAATTCTTACAGGAGAAGGTTCATATGGCAGCGAGAAAAGTCTCCGACATAGTCATCCGCCCCAAGCGCCAGGTCACCCTCCCCAAGGACATCTGCGACCAGCTGGGCATAGATACAGGCGACGTCCTGGAGCTGACCGTGGAGAACTCCGTCATCACAGCCAGGCCAAGGAAGACGGCGGCGCTGGAGGCATTAAAAGAGATCCAGCAGGCTTTTAAACGTTCCGGCATGGCCGAGGAAGAGATCCTGGACACGGGACGCCGGGTGAGAGAGGAAGTAGCCAGGGAGCGCTATGGCGTCAAAGCGTAAACTGCGCGTGTTCCTGGACAGCAACGTCATATTTTCCGGGCTCTATTCACCGCGGGGATCGCCAGCCCTAATCCTCGAGCATTTCGTCAAAGGCGATATCAGCGTGGTCGTATCGCAGCAGGTGTTGGAAGAGGTGGTGCGCACCATCAAGGAGAAACTGCCCGAGGCCCTGCCTGTATTAAGAAGGCTGCTCATAAGCACCCCGCCGGAGGTGACGTCAGACCCGCCGCTTGAGGCTATCAAGCGCCGCAAGAAGAAGCTGTCGATAGCGGATGCCGCCGTACTGGAGGCCGCGATAACAGCCCATCCGGACTACTTCATCACTGGCGACAATCACTTCCTCGACGATCCGCACCTCGCGGAAGGCATGGACTTATATATCATTACGCCCGCAGGGTTTTTAAAGATATTGAAACAGGGATAGCCCTCACCCTGACCCTCTCCCGCTGCGGCGGGCGAGGAAAATAGTAAAAGAGGTACAGGAGAGACTTCTCTCCTGACGGGGTATTAGGGGTGTCCCCTAAATCTTTTTAAATTCCCCCAAGACTGGGGGATATCAGGGGGTTGAACATCGACGAGATTGCCGCGTCGTCCTTCCATGATAGGACTATATAGAAGGACTCCTCGCAATGACAGTTCACAAAAGGGAAGTCCAGAGGGATCGCCCTCTGGCGGGGTATTAGGGGTGTCCCCTAATACTTTTTAAATTCCCCCAAGATTGGGGGATAGCAGGGGGTTGAACATCTTTTCCCCCTTCCAAGGGGGACCCCAGGGGGTGTACACTTTACTTATGGAAAAACCATCACTAAAACTCATCGCCCGCGCCCGCGAGCTGGGCATCGAGACGTGCGTCGAGTTCGACACGTTCCTGCTGAAGCCGGAACAGAGGATTCGAGACCTGTGCCGCGAGAACAAGTGCGGCAAATTCAAAAACCACTACATGTGCCCGCCCTACGTCGGCTCCCTCAAATCGATAGAGGAGAAACTGCTGGAGTTCCGCAAAGGCATCCTCCTCCAATACTCCAAGCCTTTAGACGTGAAGAACGACAGCGAGGGCCTGACGCAGAGCAAACTGGAGTTCCATGAGAAGATACTCGCGCTGGAGCACTACGCCGACCGGTGCGGTCTGCCGCGCGCGATGGGGCTCATAGGCGGCAGCTGTGAGCTCTGCTCTGTGTGCAAGGCCGTAACCAGGGAGCCGTGCCCGTATCCGGCAAAGGCCAGGATGTCGCTGGAGTCTATCGCGATAGATGTTATCGGGTTGCTTAATCATCTGGGACTGGAGAGCGAGTTCAGGCCCGACCGCATCAAGTGGACGGGGTGTGTGATGTTTTAACGACCCTCACCCTGGCCCCCTCTTCTAAAAAAGAGGGGGAACCGAAAGGGCGTGATTAATCACGCCCCTACAATTGTCCCTCTTCCTTCAAGATGCGCTTCAATTGAACGACGAGCGGAGGCAGGTCTTTCTTGACTATAGCCCAGACAATATCCAGATCGACATCGATATAGCCGTGAGCCAAACGGTTTCTGGTACCGCTAATGAGGTCCCAGGGCACCTCAGGATACCGCCGACGCAATTCCGCGGAAACAGACCGGGAAGCTTCGCCGAGTATCTCAATCAAATGGATGACGGCAAGCGCAAGTATCTCATTGCTGTCAAGATCGGACCTTTTGCACCCGCCGGTGAACAGGATCGCTTTATCGGCATATTCCAGCATATGGCGGACACGCACGATATCGTCTTTATGCTCAGGTTTTGGCATATTCTACCCTTGATTCGCGCACTACCCGATCGCGAAAATAACGGCTTAAATCATTGGGCGTGCGCATGTCCACCTTACGACCGACCATCCCGGAAAGCTCATTCTCCATATCGATTATAGCAAATCCCGGCGTATGGCCTGTCTCGAACTCCACCAGCACATCGACATCACTATCCGGCCCAAAATCGTCACGCAGCACCGAGCCGAAGAGCGAGAGCTTTTTTATATGGCGCCTGCGGCAAAACTCCGCCAGCTTCTCCTTCGGTATTTTGATGCGCACCGGGGCCGGCGACGCTGTATTCAAAGCGCCGCCATCCGACACAAAGGTTAGAAGGCCCTTCAACTCGTTGAAAACGGGGCTTTGTTTATTCGCCTGATAATATTTTTGTTTTCCTTCGGCAGTCGAGATCAAAATGCCGCTCTTCTCCAGACGGGCCAGCTCACGGCTTACATTAGTAGAATCTTCATTAACCAGCTTGGTAAGCTGACGGACAAAATAGCGTTCATCGGGATGGCTGAACAGCCATCCCAGCACCCTGGCCCTGAGTTTCGACCCTAATAGTGTTTCTAACATAGCGATCAATTGCAGTGTTTTTTACTACCGTTGCAGTATTTTATACTGCATGATAATATAAGTCAATAGGCGGCAGCTGTGAGCTCTGCGGTGTGTGCAAGGCCGTAACCAGGGAGCCGTGCCCGTATACGGTAAAGGCCAGGATGTCGCTGGAGTCTATCGCGATAGATGTTATGGGGTTGCTAAATCATCTGGGACTGGAGAGCGAGTTCAGGCCTGACCGCATCAAGTGGACGGGGTGCGTGATGTTTTAAATAAGAACTCACCCTGAGCCCTCTCTTTCACAAAGAGAGGGTAGAATAGAAAAGGCGTGATTAATCACGCCCCTACATTGTGAATCGAAATGTAGGCGTAGGGTGGGCTGCGCCCACCGAATCCCCCCTGCATAATGACTCCTTGCGGGGCGGCAGGCGGACGGCTATAATTCGGTTATCGAATACAGGATGAAAACGATCTCCGATGAAGAAAGCGCTGCAGATCATCAATAAGCTGAAAAACGAGGGGCTGATCGAAGATTACGCCATAGGCGGCGGCGTGGGAACCATGTACTACACCGAGCCCATCACAACCTACGACCTGGACATCTTTATCACCATCAGGGAAAAAGGCCAGGGCATCATCCTGCTCACCCCTATATTCGATTACCTGAAGGGCAAAGGTTACAAATGGTCGGGGGAACACATCATCCTAGACGACTACCCGGTCCAGTTCATAGTGGCCGATGACCTGGAAAAAGACGCCGTCAGCAATGCCCGGGACATCACCTATCAGGGCGTGAAAACAAAGGTCATGGGCCCCGAACACCTGATAGCTATCCTGCTCAGGGCCGGCAGGGCCAAGGATATCCTGAAGGTTAGGATGATACTGGAACAATATTCTGTAGATAAAAAGCGGCTGTCCGCGATACTGACAAAGTATAAACTCAAAGAGAAGTACAGGAAAGCCACGGGAAGCGGCAATGGATAGCAGAACTAAACAGGCAAGACAGCGCATCTTCACCGGCAAGGACGCCTACCACAAGAAGCTGGCGGCATTGCCGTTCGAGGAGAAGATAAAGATCTCCAAACAGCTGTCCCGCGTCGCAAGGAACATCAAGGCCCGCTAGCCCCCCTCCCCTCAATCCTCGCGCTGGAGCACTACGCCGACCGGTGCGGTCTACCGCGCGCGCTGGGGATGATAGGGGGCAGCTGTGAGCTCTGCAGTGTGTGCAAGGCCACGACCAGGGAGCCCTGCCCGTATCCCGTAAAGGCCAGGATGTCCCTGGAATCCATAGCCATCGATGTGATGGCATTGCTAAATCATCTGGGACTGGAGAGCGAGTTCAGGCCCGACCGCATCAAGTGGACGGGGTGTGTACTGTTTTAAAAGGATGTTTAAATGAAGGACTTTATCAAACGTACCCGCCCAAAGACCAAGGAAGACCTTAAGGAATCGATTCAAGAACTCGAACACCAGATCGATTACGACATCTCTATCGGCAAACGAGACAACATCGACTACTACAAAGCTCAAATCAAGAAGTTTAAGGCAAAACTAGACGAAATCCATTAGGTCGTGTCCTCAAGTGGACAGGGTGCGTACTGTTTTAATATCATTTGATTGACATTAACCACTGTGTCATTTAGAGTATTGCCAACCGAATTATCGACAGCTTGTAGGATGCTCGAAAATGATGCCATCAGAAACAAACACATTGCAGAGTCAGGCCGATAAAATTCAATATTACTTATCTAGAACCACTGAGCCTTATGACGATTGGGATTGGGACGGAGATGAACTCGTCGTGTGGCTTGATAATGAGCCTATTGAAAGATATAAACGTGCTGATTTAAATCAGATTATTAAAGGATTCGATTATGAAACAACATGAAGCTGTAATCGAAGCTATGAAAGCAAACGGCGGTTATGCTACGCTGGGATATCTTTATTCCGAAGTTATGAAAATTCCCGACGTCACTTGGAAAACCAAGACCCCCTTTGCCTCAATTAGAAGAATTGTTCAGGACAATCGCTTCTTCTTCAAAATCCGCCCGGGGCTTTGGGCTCTTAACGATTACAAAAGTAAATTGCCATCATCAATTCTTGGAGAAGCCACAGAAGCAAAGAAAGCAGAGTATACCCACTCATATTACCAAGGTCTGCTGATTGAGATTGGAAATCTGAAAGCTTATCAGACCTACATTCCCAATCAGGATAAAAATAAGAAATTTCTATCGAAACCACTTTCAGAGTTGGCTACAGTGCACACAATCTATCCATTTAGTTATGACCACATTGTAAAGCGGGCGCAAACAATTGACGTGGTCTGGTTTAACGAACGAAGGATGCCCGATTCGTTCTTTGAAATCGAACATTCAACTGACATCCAGAATTCCCTTTTGAAATTTATTGAGCTTCAAGACTTCAATGTTAAGTTTAGAATCGTCGCTGACATCAACCGGAAAAGGGAATATCAAACTAAACTGTCATATTCCGCATTCAAGCCTGTCTCAGAAAGAGTGAAGTTTATAGACTACGAAACTGTTTCAGAATTACATTCAAAGACAGTCGAACTCAGTCTGATTCAAGAACGGATGTAAAACTTGATTAACAGAAAAGACGACAACTGGCTAGAATCTCCTGGATATTGCGTTGAATGCGATGAACTTCAGCCTCTCAATAGAGCAGCCGTCTGTGAAAATTGTTGGACAAAGAGCGCGAACACAAATTACGAAGATTGGCAGGAAGATAATAGCCTGAGTAGATATTTCTATACCGCTATTTCAGCTTAACTACAATATCCAACATCCCAATGTTCAATTTAGTCTTTCGTTTAACATAATCGATTTTAAACGTAAAAATCCACTCGCGACAATTGACAGAAACCCCAAAATTTAATACCCTTACAATGGCGTGCCTGGAACATCGTTTAAAAATTTTAAGGAGGGCTAATGATAGGTATTAAATCCTTCGGTGCCTACATACCCTGGCACCGGCTAGACCGACAGCAATTCCTTAAAGCCTGGGGAGGGTTTGCCATCCCCGGCGAGAGGTCGGTGGCGTATTACGACGAGGACAGCGTAACAATGGCCGTCGAGGCGTCGATGAACTGTTTAAAGGACTTTGATGCGCAAAAGATAGACGGCCTTTATTTTGCCACTACGACAGCACCTTACAAGGAAAAACAATCCGCCGCGACGATGCGATTAGCATTGAACATGCGCGACGACATCCGCACCGCGGATTTCACCACATCGCTCAGGTGCGGCTCGACGGCGTTACTGATGGCATACGACACGATTAAGGCCGGTTCGGCCAACAGCATACTGGTAGCAGCGGCCGACTGCCGCATAGCAGCGCCCGCGGGCATGACCGAGCAGTCGATTGGAGACGGCGGCGCCGCGTTCCTGCTGGGCAACAAGGACGTGGTCGCGGAGATACTGTGCACATATTCCATGTCAGATGACCTGGCCGCCACATGGCGCGGCGAGAACGATATATTCATACGCTTCTGGGAAGAGCGCATGGTCATGGACGAGGGCTATTCCAAGCTTATGCCCGCGGCCATCAAGGCTTTACTGGCCAAGGCCAAACTGACGACCAAGGATATCACCAAGGCCGTCTTCGATCCGCCGGGAGACGCCAGACGGCACGGCAAGGTAGCGACAGAGCTCGGCTTCAAGCCGGAGCAGCTCCAGGACCCCATGGGCCTGTTCCTCAACATGGGCATGACGGGTGCCGCCATGGCCCCACAGATGCTCTCGGCATGTCTGGAGATGGCCAAGCCGGGCGACGTGATACTCTATGCCGGCTACGGCAACGGCGTGGACTGCATGATACTCAAGGTCACCGACGCCATCACCAGGCTCCCCGAGCGCCGCGGACTGATCAAACACCTATTTATCAAGAAATCATACGATAACTACGAAAGCATACTGAAGTGGCGCGATATCGTGCCGCTCGAGGCCGCGAGACGGCCGGATAAACAGCACATTCGCATGTCGGCCACCTGGCGCGACAGGAAGATACTCCTGGGATTATGGGGCGTCAAGTGCCGCAAGTGCGGACAGCCGCAGTACGATAACGGCGCCATGAGCACCCCGCCGATCAGGATCTGCGCCAAGTGCCAGGCCCAGGACGACTTCGACGATTACTGCTTCTCCGGGAAAACATCTACCGTGTTCAGCTACACGCATGACCAGCTGGCGCCCGTTGTGGACCCGCCCGCGTCCGTGGTCCTCATCGAGTTCGAGGGCGGCGGCCGGGCCTTCTTCGACCTAACCGACAGAGATCCGGATGAGATCAAAGTAGGCACCAGGGTCGAGTTTACCTTCAGGAAGCTGCAGCTCGACAGGGGACTGACCAACTACTTCTGGAAAGTCCGCCCGGTAAGGTTTTAAAGGAGACGGATGAGATGACAGGAAGCATTAAAGATAGAGTTGCCATAGTCGGCATGGGCTGCACCAAATTCGGCGAGCTCTGGACCAAGGGCCCCGGCGATATGATAGTCGACGCGGTGACCGAGGCCTACAAGGATGCCGGCGTCACATCGAAAAACATAGAGGCGGCATGGGTCGGCTCCCTCTTCAGCGGGATGGGGGGGCGCTCCCTTAGCGAGCCGCTCAAGCTGCAGTACATACCGGTCACCCGCGTGGAGAACGCCTGCGGCTCGGGACACGAGGCCATCAGAAACGCTGCTTACGCGGTAGCTGCCGGCATACACGACGTCGTACTGGCCGTGGGCTTCGAGAAGCTCAAGGACGAGGGCGGCAGCGGACTGCCGGGGATGGAGAACCGCACCGGCACCCATTACCAGTCCAGCATGCCCGGCGTTTTCGCCATGATGGCCACCAGGTATTTCAACAGATACGGCTTCTCCCCCGAGGACGGGAAGAGGATGCTGGCCAAGATTTCCATCAAGAGCCACCATAACGGCATGCTGAACCCCAAGGCACACCTGCGCCGCGAGCTGACCATAGACCAGGTGCTCCAGGCGCCGATCATCGCCTGGCCATTAGGTTTGTTCGACTGCTGCGGAGTCAGCGACGGGGCCGCCGCGTGCGTGCTCGTGCGCGCCGAGGATGCCAAGAAATACAGGAAGGACCCTGTTTACATAAAGTCATTACAGATATCGGTAAGCCCGACATCGGGACGGATGACCTCGGATTACGACTATACCCATGTCGAGGAGGCCTACCGCGCCGGCATCGCCGCCTACAAGGAGGCCGGGATCAAGGATCCGCGCAAGGAGATCAGCATGGCCGAGGTCCACGACTGCTTCTCCATCACCGAGGCCGTCACCATGGAGGACCTGCAGTTCAGCAAGAGGGGCAAGGTCAAGGAAGACATCGAGGCCGGCTTCTTCGAGCTCACCGGCCCGCTGCCGGTGCAGCCTGACGGAGGGCTAAAGTGCTTCGGACATCCCATCGGCGCATCGGGCATCAGGATGGTTTATGAGCTGTACCTGCAATTGCAGGGCCGCGCCGACAAGCGCCAGATAAAGAACCCGAAGCTTGGCCTGGCCCACAACATGGGCAATGAGCCCTACGCGCCCATTGTCAGCGTCTGCATCGTGGGACTCTAGAACCTTAAAAAAAAGGGGGTAACGTAGAGATGCAACATATTGCGTCTCTACACGATTACCGTCATAAGGGCAGACACGCAGGTCTGCCCCTACATCAATTTCGTGTAGGGGCGAACCCATGTGTTCGCCCGCTGTCATTGCGAGCGAAGCGAAGCAATCTCATTTACATCATGTTACAGAAACGACGAGATTGCCGCGTCGCTGCGCTCCTCGCAATGACAATAAAGAATTATAGTATAATTACATCGGTCAGCTCTTAAACCGAAGATATAAGAATATATAAAAAGGAGGTTGGATAGCAAAGGTATGGGTATGTTAGATGGAAAAGTTGCAGTAGTTACAGGTGCCGGACGAGGACTGGGCAGGGCGCATGCGCTCTTCCTGGCTAAGGCTGGAGCCAAGGTAGTCGTCAACGACCTGGGCGGCGCAGCGGACGGCACAGGCGCATCCGCCACCCCGGCACAGGAGGTAGTTAATGAAATCAAGAAGGCCGGCGGCGATGCCATAGCCAATGCAGACAGCGTCGCTGAGTGGGATTCCTCGAAGAGGATCATCGATGCTGCCATTAACAAATGGGGCAGGCTGGATATCATGGTTAACAACGCCGGTTTCCTGCGCGACAGGATGACCTTCAAGATGAGCGAAGAAGAATTCGACATGGTTGTTAAAGTTCACCTGAAGGGCACCTTCGCCTGTGGCAGATGGGCCTGCATCTACTTCTACGAGCAGAGCAAGGCCGGCAATGCATTAATTAAGGGGCGCATTATTAGCACAGTCTCCCATGCCGGACTCGGCGGCAACGCCGGACAGGCGAACTACGCGGCAGCTAAAGGCGGCATCGCAGCGCTGACCATGGTATGGGGCCGTGAAATGGCCAAATACGGCGTGACCGCCAACGCTATAGCGCCAATGGCCAGGAGCAGGATGACGCTTGGTTCCTCAACGACGGCCGGGATCATGGGTGAGAAGCCGCCGGCTGATGGTAGCTTCGATGTATGGGCGCCTGAGAACATCTCACCCCTGGTTGTATATCTGGCCAGCGACCAGGCGGCAGATATCACAGGGCACGTTTTCACCGTAATGGGCGGCAAGATTACGCTATTCATGCCGTGGGTGCTGGGAAAGTCCGTCGACATCGGCAAGCGCTGGACCGAGCAGGAGCTTCATAAGAGGATCCGCGAGCTCGGCGACCTCAGCATGCCTCCGTTCCCTTATTAACAAGTGAATTAAGAATCAAATAAGAAAAGCCCGGGGGTTTCAACCGCTCCCGGGTTTTTTTATTGAGGGCGAGATTATCCTCGCCCCTACACGATTGATCCAAAATGTAGGGGCGCATTGCATGCGCCCTCTTTATTGGGTAGGGCAAGCCCTGCCCCTACGCGGCGGGTCTGCGAATGTCTCGCCCTCACCCTAACCCTCTCCCTGCGGAGGAAGAGGGAAGTAGTTTTAAAGGAACTCCCCCTAACCCCCTCTTCTAAAAAGAGGGGGAAGAGGCTCCGCCACAGCAAACAGGAATTATTGTTAATTGTCATACTGAGGTAGCGCCGAAGTATCTCGAGATTCTTCATCCTTCCAAGATAAAGCTAGCTAGAAGGATTCAGAATGACAGATGTGAGTTAGGAACATACGGCCTTCTCCTAGCCCTCTCCTGTTTAAGGAGAGGTTAGCTGTAAAAGGGTGTCCAGAGGGATCACCCTCTGGCGGGGGAACTGGGGGTATCCCCCAGATTAATTAAAATTCCCCCAAGACTGGGGGATAAAGGGGGTTCAACAGCAAAGCCTGGACCCGGGCTCATCCTCTATAATCGCCGCCGCTCCAGCGGCAGGTATAGCTTTTCACACTTCCTGCACAGCGGACTCGTGACCCTGTTCGCCATGAACTCCCTGCGGATCGACTGGATTTTATCCCCATTCCAGATATCGCTCAGCGACTGCTCCCCCATGTTTCCCAGCACCACCTTCGCATCGTAGTCGTAACAGCAGGGCACCACGTCGCCGTTCCAGGTAACGGTCATCACCTCCCAGGGCAGGGTACAAACTACCGCCGACGTGTCGATCGTATTAGTAACTCGACCGCTGTTATCGGCCAGAGAATTGATGTCCCCGGCGTTGCCGTCCCATGTGGAAAAGTCTTTACATAAAAACTTATCCACCCCCGCAACATTTCCCCAGTATGATTCCTGAGCCTTTATACTCTCTTCATTCATATTAAAATCGATCATGGAGACCATTACCTGGATACGGCTGTTATTCTTCGACTTGCGATCGAGGAAGTTGATGAGACGGTCGTGCGACACCATGTACGACCTCTTCACGCCGCGGATACGGTAGAACGACTCTTCGTCATGGCCGTCGAGGGACATACACAGTAAATACGGCTCAGATTTCAGCAGTTCATCGACGATATCATCACGTAACATGATCGGATTGATGGATAGGGCGGTGCGCACACCTTTAGACGCAGCGTATGCGATGCAATCGCCGAAGCGCGGGTGCAGCAGGCTCTCCCCGAAATGATGCAGCCATACCAGGCGATTGTCGACATACTCGGGATTACGCGATACCAGCTCGTCAATGGCACGTTTATATAACCAATAATCCATAAATCCCTGCGGGCGCGTCATGTTCTTTGTGCGCGGGCACATTACACACTTCATGGGGCATTTATTCGTCAGCTCGATGTTGTAGATGCCGAAGGGATGGGCGGCGTGCGGCGCCCGCTCGCTCGGCGGAATCGATTCATAGATGTACTCAGTACTCATGCGATTATCTCTCAACCTTCGACGGTAATCATTATACCGTACTTCGTTACGCTGGATTCCGGCTTTCGCCGGAATGACGGGGGACCCTCACCCTGACCCTCTCCCTGCAGAGGGAGAGGGAAGAAAATAAAAGGAACTCCCCCTAACCCCCTCTTCTAAAAAGAGGGGGAAGAGGCTCCGCCTTAGGGGCACGGACGGGCGAAGATACCTCGCCCCTACATAAGCCCCCAAATTATGGGGTAGCTATTGTCATCACCCCAGCCCTCTCCTGTAAAAGGAGAGGTTAGCTTAACAAAGAGATGTCCTTCCGCGGAAGGACCAGGGGTTTGGGGGTGTCCCCTAAACTAAAATTCCCCCAAGACTGGGGGATAAAGGGGGTTCAAAGCAGAACTTGAACCCGCACATTGTCGATATATGTTAATATAAAATTACTATGAACGGCACCAATCGCGCTGACATCAGACCGGGATCGCATGTTTTAATTACTTTGAAGGAAGACCAGCGGTCCGGGAAGCTGACCGAAGGCATAGTCAAAAATATCCTGACCAGATCCCCTTTTCATCCCCACGGCATCAAGGTCCGCCTGGAAAGCGGCCAGGTTGGCCGGGTCAAAGAGATAAAGCTTTAATTGCACGGTTTCATCGGCGTCCCCGAACGCCCCGGGCTACGCACGGATCTGCGCTGCCCGTCGCTCACACAACTCCGCTGAGCTAAACGCCGACTGCTGTCGATAAGCCCTGGCAAGCCCGTCAATGCTTGCAAGCAAGATGGGGTCAACCTCGCCGTACTGCTTCTCCATGATACGCAGTGCACCCTTAAAGAGATGCTCGGCCTTATTGTACTGCCCATCGTCATTGTACAGCTCAGCGAGCTGTTCTATGAAGCCAACTATCCTATAATCATCCGCGCCGTAAGCTTTCTTCGCAATCTCCAGCGCGCGCTTGTAGAGCGACTCGGCCTGCGCATACTGTCCCTGCATCGCGTTCACCGCCGCAAGGTCTCTCATGACCACCGCCACATTAGGATCACTCTGGCCGTAGGCCTTCTCCCTGATCTCCAGTGCGCGCTTGAGGAGCGGCTCGGCCTGCTCCGCACGTTTCGGGACAAGGTACACTGTAGCGAGGTTGATCAGGCTCCGGGCCACATCGGGATGATCCGGGCTGTCGGCCCTTTTTATGATCTCCAGCGCACGCTTGTAGAGCGACTCGGCCTTCTCTGACTGGGCCTGTTCGCAATAAAGCAACGCGATGGTATCCAGGATCGCGACCAGGTCTTCATGTTCCGGACCCGCTGCCTCCTCGACGGCTTCAAGTTCTTCCATCGCCGCGATCGCCGCATCGTCAGATTCCTCTTTATCACGAAGGTAGAGGTCTTCCTTATCCAGAAGATCCCAGTTCCTGGCGCGGATATGCGTCGCCTGTACCTCCAGCGGTTTGGCCTCTTTCTCCCGCGACGTCTTCCTGTATATCTCAGCGAGGACATCCATGCTCGCGGATACGGCGAAACTATTCTTGCCGTGAGTCTTCTCCCAGATCGCCAGCGCGCGCTTGCAGAGGGGCTCGGCCTTGGCATACTGGCCCTGATCGCAGTAAACCTTCTCCAGGTTTTCTATATACATGACCACATCGGGATTGTCCGGGCCGTAAAGCTTCTCCATAATCGCCAGTTCGCGCTCGTAGAGAGGCTCGGCTTTAGCATACTCGCCCTGCTCATGATAGATTGACGCGAGCCTTTCCAGGACATCGCCTACATTGGGATGATCGGGACCGTAAGCCTTCTTCATGATCCCCAGCGCGCGTTTGAAGAGCGGCTCGGCCTGCGCATACTGTTTCTGATTACGGTATAACACTGCCAGGCTGAGCAGGCCCCCGGCCACGCCAGAATGATCCGTACCAAGAGCCTCCTCTCGCATCGCCAATGAACGCTTGTAGAAAGATTCGGCCTCCGCGTACTGTTCCTGATCCTCGTAAAGACCGGCAATGACCATCAGGCACTTGTCTACAACGCGATCAACCGGACCAAGAGCCTGCTGGGCGAGTTTAAGCGCCTTTTCCGCTGCGATCAGCGCATCGCTATATTGCCCTTGCGCACCAAGGGCCCTGGCTTCCTTACAAAGAATATCCCATTCCTCTGCCATTAGACTTTTCTCATAGGATCAGTATCCAAGGTGCAGGAGATGAGCCTCCTGCCGGGGGTTTGGGGGTGTCCCCCAATTTTTATGTCCCCCAACGTGTGGGGGATTTAGGGGGTTCGGAATATAGCTTTCACTCATACATTATCGAATTAAATAAATGGTCGGGGTGGTCGGATTTGAACCGACGGCCTCATGGTCCCAAACCATGCGCGCTAAGCCGCTGCGCCACACCCCGATGCGGGGAATATAACAAATAGGGGAGGAAAGGTCAAGGAACGTGCACAGGGAATGAACGCTTTATGCGACCTTGCAGCGCTCCAGCAGCCTCTGCCATTGCAAATCGACCCAAGTCTGCATTTGATCGACAATCGGAGCGTTCTCAGGGGTTGCCAGATGCTTGAACCTGCCCTGAGAATCAAGCCAGTCCTTGACAGGCCGCTTGGGATTTGGGTTATAAGTCAGCGAATACTCACCGTTGATTACTTCATAAAGAGGCCAGACGCAGGTATCGACAGCGAGCCTGCCTACCTCGATTGTTTTCTCACCGGGATAGCGCCATCCCCTCTGACATGGAACGAGCACATTGATGAATGCAGGGCCGTCGCAAGCTATGGCTTTCTTCGTCTTGGCCATCAGATCGCGCCAGGCATGTGGCGAAGCTTGAGCTACATACGGGATATTGTGGTCTGCCATTATAGCAGTGACATCCTTGCGATGCTCCCTCTTGCCGAACCGTACCTTGCCATCCGGTGAGGTAGTGGTCCATGCGCCGAAAGGCGTAGCGCTGGAACGCTGAATGCCCGTGTTCATATAGGCTTCGTTATTGAGACACACATAGAGGTACTTATGGCCTCGCTCCATGGCACCGCTGATCCATTGCAGGCCGATATCATATGTGGCACCGTCGCCCGCGAAACACACGAACTTGATGCCTTTATCCTCCATCTTGCCCTGTCTCACCAGCGAGCGATACATGGCCTCAGCTCCACATATTGTAGAGGACACATTCTCAAATGCGCTGTGTATCCACGGCACACGCCATGAAGTGAAAGGGAACGGCGTCGTCGTCACCTCCACACATCCGGTCGATGAGCCGACTACTACTGGCTCGCCCACCGCATGCAAAATCTGGCGTATCGCCATAGGCTCAGCGCATCCGGCACAAAGCCGATGTCCTGGCGCCAGCAAATCCCTTTCAACTGAAAGTTTTTCTAACTCTAGATTAAGCACCATGATTATCTCCTAATCCCTTACACCAAAGAACCTTTGGATCGGGCCTGTAATTCCTTTTTTATCTATCTCTACCAGCTCTTTATACATCTCGCATATCTGCGCTGGAGTGATATCTCGCCCTCCGAGTCCATAGACGTAATTTACCACCTTCGGATAGCATCCGTGAGTAAAGAAAGAGGTAATGACCTCCAGGCACAAAGGCCCTGTCTGGGCGCCGAAAGATATCGAACGATCGAGCACGCCGACTACTTTTCGCTTCCCCAGTACTTCAGAAACCATCTTGTGGGGGAAAGGCCTGAAGCAGCGTATCTTGAGCAGACCTGCTTTGACCCCGCTGTCACGCATCATGTCTACAGCGACCTTTGAGGTGCCGGCCGTGGAACCCAGGGCCACCAGAACGTAATCAGCATCATCCATGCGGTACTCTTCCATCAGACCGTACGGGCGGCCTGAAAGCTCGCCGTATTCCTTGCCGACCTTCACTATGACGTCGAGCGCATTCTGTATCGCTTCAGCCTGCTGGCGCTTATGCTCAAAGAAGTAGTCCGGCAGATCCATGGGGCCGAAGGTTGCCGGATGTTCAAAATCAAGAAGCGAATACTTCGGCGTGTAGGTACCGATGAATTCCTTCACCGCTTCGTCAGGAAGCGTCTCCAGCCTCTCCACGCTATGCCCGATTATGAAACCATCCAGTGCATGGAGAGCAGGAAGCATGACATCAGGGTGCTCAGCGATCCGCACCATCTGAATCGCGTTGTCATAAGCCTCTTGAACGTTTTCGTCGAAAATGTGAACCCATCCCGCATCACGCATGCCCATCGTATCGGAATGGTCGCAATGTATGTTCAAAGGAGAAGATAACGATCGGTTGACCGCATGCATCACAATCGGAAGACGCGAGCCAGTGGCCACCCAGAGCACCTCCCACATTAAAGCCATTCCGGCGCCGGAGGTTGCTGTCTGCACGCGTCCACCTGCAGCAGCGGCACCGATACATGAACTCATCGCAGCATGTTCGCTCTCGACGGCAATAAATTCGGTGTCCACCTCGCCATTGGCTACAAAGTCGCTGAAGCGCATCACTATTTCCGTCTGTGGAGTGATAGGATACGCCGCCACTACATCGGGATTCATCTGGCGCATAGCCTCGGCTACTGCCCTGTCGCCCTCGAGCCCCTTCGGAATACCTTTATATTTCGCCACCTTCATTGTTGTCATTTCACCGCCTCCCTCACCTTGGTCTCCTCCACCATCTTAATAGCCTTCTGCGGACATTCCTGAGCACATATGCCGCAGCCCTTGCAATGATCCAGGTCCATACCGATCATAACGCCATCCTTCACTACTATGGAGCCGTCCGGGCAATAGACCCAGCAGACCTTGCAGTTGTTGCACTTCTTATCATCCCATATCGGACGATAGGAACGCCAGTCACCGGTCTTGTAATCGATGGAGTTGCCTACATCGGTTATCATCCCGCCGATGAGGATCTCATGCCAACCTTTTAAAGCCATCTTATTCACCCTTCACTTCGTTATAAGCGCGTTCAAAGGCTACCACGTTTGCCTTTACCAGCTTTTCGCTGACCTTGCTTCCCATTTTCTTTTTAACCCCGTCTAGAACCGCTTCTTTGCTTAACACACCGTCTAAGGCTTTAAGAAGGGCTCCAACCAGCGGAGTATTGGGAATGTTCCTGCCAATCGTGTCGATTGCGATACGCGTCGCGTCCACCGTAAACAGCTTGCCACCCGTGAATCCGAGCCTCTTCCTCAATTCAGACGGGGAACTTCTGATATTAACTATAACCGTTCCCCCATCTTTCAGACCTTCAGTAAAATCGACGACCCCAATCAGCGTGGGGTCTAATACTACAACTGCATCAGGATTTGTAATCTGGCAATGCTGCTTTATCGGTGATTTGCTGATCCTGGTATAAGCCCTGACCGGAGCGCCCATCCGCTCGGGTCCGTAATCGGGGAAAGCCTGAAAGTATTTGCCCTCCTCAAGAGCAGCCTCAGCCAGAATCTCACTGGCTGTTACCGCCCCCTGGCCTCCCCGGCCGTGCCAGCGAATCTCAAGTAGATCATTTTTCATCTTTAACTCAAACCTCTTTTTTAAAGCGCCCCTGGGGCGACTCGAACGCCCGCTCCCAGCTCCGGAGGCTGGTGCTCTATCCTCTGAGCTACAGGGGCTTATTTCACTATACACAATGTTGCATTACGCCCCGGTAATGTATGTCACAAGCAAACGCTCGAATCTTCCTTCAATCAAGGACTATCTAATTACACATATATAAGATACTACAAAACAGGTAGTGATGACAATAAGCACTCACGTTTAACATACAGTGCACAACAAAATAACTAAGTTAATGTCAATCGCTTCCAAGTACAACTTACGTACGTATTTAAACTGCTCGCCTCATGACTTAGATTTCTTCGAACGGAATGGCAATCCTACCCGCGCAATCTTAGCCAACAGATATCCAAGACCATATAAGACAAGTATTGGACCAGCTACCAGCGTCTGATTCACAGGATCAGGAGTAGGAGTAATTATAGCACCAAGGAGAAAACCTAAAATAACCGCCCATTTCCATTTTCTTAAAACCCACTGCGGACTGAGTATCCCTATCTTGCTGAGAAAGAACATAACCATAGGAATCTCAAAGACCACGCCAACCCAGAAAAGTAGCTGAGTGACTACTGATACATAATCGCTGACCGACCACAAAGGTTTAATATTACCGCCTACCCATTCAGGAAATTGACGATATAAAAAGGTAAGACCAGGTGGCAATAGGACAAAGTAGCAAAATACAACTCCACCTACAAAAAGAATAACTGTAGATGGCAGCAGTGTATATAAATATCCTTTCTCTTTGCGCTTCAGAGCCGGGCTGATAAACATCACTATGTGGTATAAGATATAAGGTCCTGAAATCGCCAATGCCAGGTATAAACAAATTTTTATGTAACTGCCAAATAAACCAGTTACCTGATAATAGTAAAGTTGAATATCTGAAACAGGCTTCATCAGAACTGGATAGATATACCTGGCAATAGGGAAAGAGATAATGAGGCTTAAAACGACGGCAATAAAACTTTTTGTTAGACGAATACGTAGTTCATCAAGATGAGCTAATATGGGTTTCTTGCTATTGTCCTGCATCAATGTGCGGTATTCCTAAAAACCACTATTAAGTCGGTGTGGTCGATTCTTTAGCTTTTCCTTGAGTCTTACTATCTACCGGTTTAGTATCACCTGCATTAACATTCAAATCCTTATTGAAACTGCCAAGTTCAGCACTCAAATCAGAGGCTACTTTCCGCAAAGGATTCTCTATTTTTTGATCCGGTTTAATGTTGACTTCTTTCGTCAACTCAGAAGTTAAATCTTGTGAAGCCCTCTTCAGCTGCCTATACATTCTCCCCAGCTTTGTAGCAATCTCTGGAAGCTTTTTCGGCCCAACGAAAATCATAACTAACACAAATATTAATAGAATCTCCCAAATACCTATACCGAAGAAACTATCCATAAAGCTATTCGCTCAATTCTATAACTGAGGGGCGATATGCAATTCTAACCAGAGGACAGTAGAGGTAAATTAAACTCTCAACTAGCTGCTTTCTTGTTATCAGAATCTTTCTCTTTCTTGGCTGCCGACTTCTCATCATCTGTATCCTCACCCGACGCCGCCTTCTTGAAGTTGCGGATACCCTTACCCAACTGGCCCATTGCCTGGGGCAATTTACCCACGCCAAAGATTATCAACACCACTGCTAAAATCGCAACGATCTCCCATGGTCCCAACCTCATATTACTTACCTCCTAAGAGACTTCCAGACGCCAACTTCGCTGTCAATCAACCTACTGAAAACTCCTGCCCTACACCATAAGCATTCATTCCACTATACTGGCACAACTTTGAATTATAGCATAATCCGCCTACTTACCTCAATGGAACTTCAGTCAGGAGTCAATAGAAGAAGAATATCTACCGGCTATAGACATAAATTTGTGATCCGCAATCCGGTCCGATCGAAGATAAAGAAGGGAATATACACGAGATGTATATTCCCCAAACGAAACTAAATGGAACGTTATTTATATTGAGAAAAACCCGAAGATAACCGCGCCGATAAAGACACCAGAACATGCTATAACCAGGCCAGCCGTCATTATTGTCTTGGCCCGCGGGTCATCTTTAGCGTGCAGCGTCAGTGCATAGATAGAAATAACTGCAGCAATCAGAAGGGTAATGCTCATAACCAACCAGCTTACCGTATACATGTTTGATAATTCCTTTCCATAGGATTAACACATAACTTCTTTACCACCTCAACTGCTTCTACATAGGCTGCTTGCAGTGTCGGCGATAGTTCAATGTTCCATTCAAGACTCTCCGGTACGGTGGACAAGAGATACACCTCGGGCTCGTCCCCGATCAGCTTCCATGTTTTCAGCAGATCCAGAACGCCGATCTGGTGGCGGGACATCAGCCGTTTACCAGGCTCATCCAGCCTAGTCCCCGGAGTGAAAAGTAACAGCTGACCCGGCGGCGACGTATGCATCATCACGTCCACGATTATCAGACGTTTAACTCCCTCAAGATACCCCAGCAGATTGAATCCGCCGACGCCGCCGTCGACAACTCGAACATAGTCAGGCAGTTCGCATGATTGAAGCCGACGCACGACATGGACACCGAAGCCCTCGTCCCCCAGGAGAACGTTGCCCAGCCCCAGCACTAGCGTCGTCCGATTGGCAGCATCATGAGCCATTATTCAGCCTTTTCCGTCTTCGAATGTTCCGACTTGCCCTTTGAGAAGAGTTGCATCTCTTTGACATCTTCGAAGCTTTCACGTATGGCCATATATACATGGATCAAGATGAAGATCACAAAGATCCATGAGACAATGTAGTGGGCTACACGCAGGTTCACTGTATTGCCGAAAACTCCGTATGCAATTGGCCTGAGTATCCCATCGGGATATTGCAGCGCGAAACCGGTTATTATCTGGAAAAGAGCCAGGACATAGGCAAAGCTGTAGGCCAGCATCTGCAGGGGGTTGTACTTCTTCACGATAACGGGCTTCCTGGAGATGTGAACGTAGTGCAGGATAACCTTAGACAGAAGCAGCATATCGCGGAATCCCCCTATGAAGTTCTTCCAGTCGTCGCGCGGACCAACGAACATCCATATCACGCGGACGACGAACGCTATCGTTAGTAAACCGGCGGCGGCGGCGTGGACGCCGCGCATCATCGCCATCAGGAAGCCACCGCCGTTATTTATGAAGGGCGCATGTATATAGAAACCTGTCAGCGCCAGCAAGATGATAGACGCCATTATTATCCAATGAAGTATACGGTTCACCATTGGGTGACGAGCTTTTGTATCCTGTGATTGTGCCATTGTTGCCTCCCTAACCTACTTTGAATACCTTGATATCGTTTGTTTCGGGATCAATCAGATGTATCGCGCAGGCGAGACACGGGTCGTACGAGCGTATGATGCGCACCAGGTTAATGGGATTATTGACATCGGGCACCGGAGCGCCGATGAGGGACTGCTCAGTCTGGCCGCGCACCCCGTTGCTGTCGCGCGGCGACTGGTTCCATGTGCTCGGCACCACAAGCTGGTAGTTCTTTATGCGCCCATCCTCGATATCGACCCAGTGGGCCAGCGCGCCACGCGGCGCGTCCCATGCCCCCATGCCCTTTGCGCTGCCGGGAACAGCCGAATCTTTCATGCCGACTATGGGGCCGGCCGTAGCAAGCTCGGTCAGCCTGTCTATCCAGGCTAGGCCGGCCTCGCCGACGGTCTTGGACTCCAGTGCGCGGCACAGGTGACGGGCAACTACGCCGGGTTTTGCACCCTGAGCCACCAGGTCCATGAGCACAGGGTATTTGTTTACCAGGCCCCGGGCCAGGGGGCCGACCTCCATCGTCGTGCCATTGTAGCGCGGGGCCTTTACAAAGGAATACGCATCCTGTTTTCTAGGGTTGAACTCGGTCACGCCGGCACTGGGATGAAGCGAGGTCGTGCCCGCCGGATAGTTACCCCAGGTATATTTAATATCTTCACTTATCATCTTGTAATCAACAGCCTGCACCGAGCCCGTGGGATCGTCTATCAACACACCGCCGCCTATAAGGTGATTGCTCCCGCCAAAGGAGCGGTCCGTGGCGCTGCCGGGATCGTTCTGGGGAAACATGGGATAGCAGAGATAGTTGGTGAATCCCATGCCAAGTCCGTTCAGGGCCAGCGGAAGAAGGGGCCCGGTGCCAACGGCCAGCACATCGGGGAGATAGTAGTTGTTGACAAAATCGACCTGCTCCTGCCACAGCGTCCGGAACTCCGACAGTTGCTGTGCGGTGGGCGTCGCCGTGCAGCCTCCCGGCATTACCGTATTCGCGGTGGGCTGTATACCCATGATGATCGCCAGCATCTTCTGGGATTTGGCCTTCATCTCAACCGCCTTGATATAGTGCGACACAAGCGTGGTCACCGTCTCAGGGTCGTTAACACAGTACTCATCCAGCGCATACCGCGGCGTGAATGGTGCGGTATCGTTCTTATTCACCAGTCCGACGATTTTATCTTTGACCGCCAGCAGGCCCGCATCGCTGCCCGAATATTGTGCTACGGCCATGATGTCGAGATAATCAAGCGCGGACAGCACATAGAAGTGGATGAAATGATCATGCATGTACAAGCCGGCACAGAAGAGGTTGCGCATGAGCCTGCCGGCCTCGGGGATATCGATGCCGAACGCTTCGTCCAGCGCCTGCGAGGAGGCTATCGCATGGACGCCCTCGCACACTGAGCAGACGCGGCTGCATACATACGGGGCATCCCTCGGATCCCTGTCGCGAAGCAGCACCTCCCAGCCGCGCGCCATGGTGCCGGCGCACCAGGCATCCGTCACAACGCCGTTTTCGACTTCGACCTCTATCTTAAGATGGCCTTCGATTCGAGTTAAGGGATCGATCACGATTCGTTCTGCCATTATTGTTCTCCTTTTTCTCTACGCCTATAGGCCTTTTCTATTTATCCTCTTTTTTAGACTCTTTCGCTTCCTTGCGCTCAATCACCTTATCCAGGATGATGCTCCCTCCGACGCCGGCAGCCGCGACTCCGGCCACCGTGGCCATTATTTTATCGATGCTGATGCGGCCCACGCCGGGGAAGTTAACATCGAACTGGCGCTTGTAAAGCGGGCTGAAGGCCTCGTAAAACTCGGGCTCGCTGCATGCCACACAGGGCGCGTTGGCCCTGATGCAGTAATTGGTTCTCCCGTTCCATAAGCGGCTCCAGCAGTCCTGGTGCGCCCATGGGCCGCGGCAGCCCTTAAGGTAAAGGCACCAGTCCTTCTGGCTCGAATCGCCCCAGTCCGCCATGAACCGGCCGGCATCAAAATGCCCGCGCCGCTCGCAGTTGTCATGCTGGAGCTTCCCGTAAAAGGCGATCGGCCTGTTAAAATTGTCCAGCGGAGGGATCGAGCTGAAGGTCAAGTAATGCACGATAACCGCTACAAGACGTTCCGGGTGCAACGGGCACGTCGGCAGGTTGATGACAGGCTTGTTGCCGGTCACATCGTCGAAGTAGCCGTGCTTCCGTGTCCCATCGTACAGATAACCGACGGCCTGGGTCGGGCCGGAGCGCGGTATGCCACCGTACGTTGCGCATGCGCCCACCGGAACTATCGCCGCTGCATTGCGCGCACACTCCTTCACGATATCCTTGAAGGGCTTTCCACCTATCGTGCAGTACAGGCCGTCTTCCGCCATTGGTATCGAACCTTCTATAACCAGTAGGTAGCCGCCTTCGTTTATCGTATCTTCCAACGCCTGCTCCGCTTGATAGCCGGAGGCAGCCATAGCCGTCTCGTGGTATCGCAGCGAAATCGTATTGAGGAGGATGGAAGCGGCGGACGGTTCCAGGCTGTTGAGGAATGACTCCGTGCAGCCGGCACAGTCCTGTCCCTCCAGCCATATCACGGCGGTTTTGCCAGCCGACGTCTCCAGGGCCTTGACTACGCGGGGCTTAAGCGCCTGGCTTAGTCCCAGTATGGCCAGCGCGGCCCCTGATATTTTTACAAAGTCCCTGCGAGTGATTGACGTGGGTCGCAACAAATCTGTATTCATACCAGCTCCTTAATGTTTCTATATTCTTAATTGATATAATCCAACTAAAAACAGATGCCCGCGAGATACCCTACATAATTACTTTAGACATAAAAAAAGCACCTCCCGTTGAGGTGCTTTTTAGAAATAACAACGATAAAACCTTAATCCCCTCTCACTCCCAACATATGAGAAATACATTTTTCTCTTCATACCGTCGAAGCCTTAGCCTACCACTCTCCAATCATGTCTATCTGTATAGGCTCAGGTTCCGCAACTTAAATAGCTGCGCTAACTATAATTGATTTAAAACTCCCTTGTCAAATCAATTATCTCAAATATCTCAAAGGAATTCATTTTCAATTAGAGAATTGTAACATATAAGAGATATAAACCTGTCAATACTTATTCGAGCTTACAATAGACAATTGAAATATCGTGCTTCATTTACTGTTGCAGGACACTCGACAGACAATGCATCAGCGAATCATCTTCCTCAGGCAGAACGGTCCGGGGATCAAGAATCAGACTATTCTCTTCAATTCGCCCGATGATAGAAGGACTTCCCCTGCGAAGCTCGTCAACAAGCTTCTGAACCCTGCCTCTCCAATCGATGCTGACCAGACGCGTGGGGAGGGTACCACCAGGAATGCTGCCGCCACCGATCATGGAACGCCCGTCCACAACCGACGCAGCCTTGCCGATGGTCTTGCTCCAACTGCGAGCCCGCTTTTCGATATCGCTAACCGGCATCGATATCATGCGCCATACCGGAATTTTATCTTCAGCCTCGTCTTTGATGTAATGCAGCAGCGTCGCCGCCAGCCCCGCCAGCCGCACCTTGTCGATGCGCACCACCCGGGCCAGCGGATGTTTGCGCAGCTTCGCCACCAGCTCCTCGCGCCCGGCGATGATGCCGGCCTGGGGCCCGCCCAGCAGCTTGTCGCCGGAGAACATCACCAGATCGACGCCGCCCGCGACGCTGTCCTGAACAAGAGGCTCTGATTCAAGACCGAACCTGGTCGTATCGATCAGGCATCCGCTTCCGATATCATCGATCACGGGAATGCCGTGACGTTTTCCCAGAGTGACCAGATCACCAATTCCGACCGACTCGGTGAAACCGACGACCTTGAAATTGCTGGAGTGCACCCTGAGCAGGGCGGCGGTCCTGTCTGTAATCGCCTCCTCGTAATCCGAGATGTACGTGCGATTGGTGGTACCGACCTCAACTAGTTTGGCTCCGCTTTGCCGCATCACGTCCGGTATACGGAACCCGCCGCCGATCTCCACCGCCTGCCCACGGGAGACGATTACTTCTTTTCGCCTGGCTAGTGCGCTCAAAGCGAGGAGCACAGCGGCTGCATTGTTATTCACCACCAGCGCCGACTCCGCACCTGTCAACCTGCATATAAGCGACTCAACGTGAACCTGCCTTGAGCCGCGTTTGCCGTCATCCAGATCAATCTCTAAGTTTACATAACTTCTGGAACACTCTTCCATAGCAGCAATGGTTTCCTGGCTAAGCGGCGCCCTACCAAGATTCGTGTGGAGGATAACGCCTGTCGCATTGATGACGGGACGCAGGCTGATGCTGGCGAGGGACGAAACTCGACTACAAATCGAGTCGACTATATTATCAAATGACGGAGCTGATTCGCCTGCTTGTATTTTGCTTCGAGCTTCGTCGAGACAGTCGCGAGCGACCTGCAATACGGTAGGCCGGGAATACGCCTCTTCGCAGCGCACGACGCGCGCATCGGATAGAATCTTATCGACACTGGGGAGGCTGCGAAATTCCTTTTTCATATGTTTAATTCGCATGCAATGTAGCATAACCCCTCGAAGACTGTCAAACGTTATTGACAGCTTTACCGAAGAACGCCTACAATTCTTTACAGGATATACAAATCAGGACGGAGAGGGGGTGAGATCAATGTACCATCGCAGAACATGAGCTTTGCAGCGACTGGGAGCGTGGCTCCTGCATTACCTGAAAATAAAAATTCAAGGAGGTTGTTGTGACTCGTGTGACACGAATCATGACGCCGGGAACGTTGATCTTTGCCTCCGCAGCGCCGACCGGAAGACCGGCAGTCGTACAATATATCAGACCTGAGGCTATCGGGGTTGTCCCCGGCAGTTTAGCTGCCGCACAGGAATTTAAGGAAAATCGGGCTAGAGGTTTCACCACCCTAGTCCGATTCTTTTTGCGTAAAGCTAATAATTAAAAAGGGAGAGGCTCATGAAAAAAGTTGATGCGCGAGGGCTTCCCTGCCCCCGGCCGGTTATCGAGACTAAGAAAGCCCTGGATGAGATCGGAGAAGGATCGATCACCGTCATCGTGGACAGGCCTGAGGCCAGCGAAAACGTGCAGCGTTTCGCCAGAAGCCAGGGCTGCAAGGTGAAGGTATCGCAGAAAGAGGGTATATTCCGCATCGCTATCAGCAAAACACAGCCAATTAAAGATGAAGCCAAGAAGCACGACAGCGTGATTTTTATTACCGGAGACCAGTTTGGCACAGGGGATGAAAGGCCGGGCAGGAAACTGATGAAGGTTTTCCTTGACACGCTCTGTGATTATGAACCCAAACTGGATAAAATGATATTTATGAACAGCGGGGTGAAGTTGACCGCCGAGGGCTCCGATGTTCTGAAGGCTCTGCAGCTGCTGGAGGGGGACGGGGTTCAGATATTCTCCTGCGGCGCATGTCTGGAGTATTACGGACTCAAGGATGCTTTGAGGGTGGGAAAGATAAACAATATGTATGAGACAATACAATCGCTCATGTCTGCGAACAAGGTTATAAAGATTTAAAAAGGAGTGCGCGTGATGGCCGATTTAAAGAAGCAGCGTCTCACGGAAACCGTCCGCGGCTCGGGTTGAGCCGCCAAGATAGGTCCGTCGGACCTGAACAAAGCGCTGTGCGGGCTGGAGCTGACGCGCGACGCTAACATACTGGTCGGCATGGAGGCCGGTGACGATGCCGGGGTATACCGCCTGAGCGATGATCTGGCTATAATCCAGACCGTCGATTTCATCACGCCCATCGTGGACGATCCGTACACCTTTGGGCAGATAGCCGCCGCCAACTCCCTGAGCGATGTCTACGCCATGGGAGGTACGCCCATTACCGCCATGAACGTCGTTTGCTTCCCCACCGGCAGCCAGGAGGTATCCACCCTCAGCGATATACTGCGCGGCGGGCTGGACAAAATGAAGGAGGCTGGCGTAGCACTGGTCGGCGGGCACAGCATCTCAGACGAGGAGCTTAAATACGGCCTGTCGGTAACAGGAATCATACACCCTTCACAGATACTAAGGAGGAACAGCCCGCGCGTCGGCGACAGGCTCATACTCACCAAGCCCATCGGCACCGGCATTGTGGCCACGGCGCTCAAGGGCGGCGTCGCGGATGCAAAGGCCATCGAACAGGCGGTGCGCAGCATGACCACGCTGAACAAGAAGGCCGCCGAGCTCATGCGTGCGGCCGAAGTCCACGCGTGCACGGACGTGACCGGCTTCAGTCTGATGGGCCACAGCTATGGAATGATAGCCAATAGCAAACTGGGCATGGAGATAAAAATATCCGCCATACCGATCTTCGCCGCCGCCAGGGAGTTTGCGAGCATGGGGCTGGTGCCCGGAGGCACGCGGCGGAACAGGGAATACTATTGCAGCCATGTGGAGCTGGCCTGTGATATTAGCGACGAGATGCGGGACATACTGTTCGACCCGCAGACATCGGGCGGACTGCTCATAGCTGTATCGAGCGATACAGCCGACGAGCTTATTAAGAAAATGCATCGCAGCAAGATAACGGACGCTGCGGTCATCGGACAGATAGTAGATAAGCCTAAAGGTAAAATCATTATCCGCGGGTGAAAAATGCCATTTGTACTGGGAACAGCGGGACACGTTGACCACGGAAAATCGCTCCTTGTCAAAGCATTGACCGGGATTGATCCTGACCGCCTTCGCGAGGAGAAGGAGCGCGGCATGACCATCGACCTGGGTTTCGCTTGGCTCAAGCTGCCCGGCGGCCGCGAGGTCAGCATCGTCGATGTGCCGGGACATGAGCGCTTCATCAAGAACATGCTGGCCGGAGTCGGGGGAATCGACCTGGCGCTGCTCATCATCGCCGCCGACGAAGGGGTGATGCCGCAGACGCGCGAGCACCTGGCCATCCTCGACCTGCTGGGCGTGAAGAACGGCATCGTAGTCATAACGAAAAAAGACCTCGTCGACAGCGAGATGCTGGAGCTGGTGACGCTGGATATAGAGGAAACGATAAAGAGCACCACACTGGCCAAATCCCAGATCATTCCGGTATCCGCAATGACCGGCGAAAACCTGCCAACACTTATCACAGCCATCGACTCCATGCTCGATAAAACAGCGCCCAAGCGCGACATCGGCAAACCGCGGCTCCCCATAGACCGCATCTTCACCATAGCCGGATTCGGCACCATTGTAACGGGAACGCTGATCGACGGATGCCTCTCAAAAGGGCAGGAAGTGGAGATCGTGCCTTCATCTGTAAAAACCCACATACGCGGCCTCCAGACGCATAAGCAAATATCCGATACCGCCGCCCCCGGCAGCCGCGTCGCCGCTAACCTAGCAAATATCGCAACCGACCAGATCAGCCGCGGCGACGTGCTGACCACCCCCGGATGGCTTAAGGACAGCAGGACGCTGGACGTCAAGCTGCGCCTGCTGTCATCCGCGCCGCGCGCGCTGGAGCACAACACACAGGTCACACTGCACACCGGCACCGCCGAGTCCCAGGCCAAGGTCAGGCTGCTGGATGCGAGCGAGGTCAAACCCGGCGACAGCGCCTTCGCCCAGCTTGTGCTGGATACTCCAATTGCTGCAGTAAAAGACGACCTGTTCATCATTCGCTCGCCACAGGAGACGCTGGGCGGCGGACAGGTGCTCGATCCTCAGGCGAAACGACATCGCAGGTTCCAGTCTGCAACAATCGAGCGCCTCTCGGCCAGGGACGAAGGGAGCGCAGAATCGGTAATTCTCGCATCCCTGGACGCACAAAAACCCATCGAATTAAGCAAGCTGGTGGCAACGAGCAACCTGCCCGCGAAAGAAATTGAAACCTCGATTCAATTGCTGGCCGAGCGTAAAGATATCACGATACTGGGCGAGAAGAACGAACGACTCATATATTCGGCACAGGCATGGGCCGCTTTAAGGCAATCGGTCGGGCAAACGCTGCAAAATTTCCACAGGGACTACCCGCTGCGGCAAGGCATGCCCAAAGAGGAATTGAAGGATAAAATCAAGGCCCCGGCCAAGTTCTTCGACAGCGCCGTCAAACAACTATCGTCCGAAAGTGTTCTCGCTGAGTCCGGGCCGACGGTGCATCTGACCAGCCATCAGATCAAGCTTACGCCGGAGCAACAGAAGAAGATCGATGCCTACATCAAGGCGTTATCGATCAATCCATTCTCGCCGCCGCCGGAGACGACCATTGAGCCGGAGCTGCTCAGCATAGTCATAGGGCAGAAACGCGTGGTCAAAGTCGCCGACAACGTTGTCTTCACTATCGATGCTTACGACAAGATGGTGCAGAAGATTATCGACCATATCAAAATCCATAAACAGATCACCGTCGCCGAGGTGCGCGACAAATTCAGCACGAGCCGCAAATATGCCCTGGCGCTGATGGAATACCTCGATAACCAAAAAATAACCCGCCGCGTCGGCGACGGGCGGGTGCTGAGATAACTTCTGGCGGGAGCGCATAGGAGTCGAACCTACTGTGGACACCGCAGGGTGCCCACCGACGGATTTGAAGTCCGCGGAGCCCACCGGGACCCATCCGCTCCCATAGCTAATTCACTACAAAGCCATGCTAACATAACACGCCACGATTTTCAATTTTTACCACCCGATCGATATTGCTGCTCAATCGCACACCTCACGAGACTGCTGAAAAGAGGTGTCCTTCCGCGGAATCCTTCCATAGAATTTTTCACATGGAAGGACCATGATTGGGGGATTAGGGGGTTGAACATCGACGAGATTGCCTCGTCGCTTCACTCCTCGCAATGACACTTACACCTCATATTCCATACTTTATCCACACAGAATTTATTGCTTCCGACCCCCAAGATGTTGTACCATCTTGATAGCTCATTTAAGAATGAACCTAAACCAATATAAGGAACCCCTGAAAAAGAAGTGCCCTTCCATGTTCTGGAAGGACCGGGGGTTTGGGGGTGTCCCCCAATTCCTATCTCCCCCCAAGATTGGGGGCTAGGGGGTTGATAAGACTTAATCAGATATCTCATAAATTAAGAAGGAGTGAACCTACATGCGAATCAAAGGTAAAACCGCATTTGTAACCGGCGGCGCCAGCGGATTGGGAGCTGCTACAGTGCGGCGACTTCACGGCCTCGGAGCCAACATAGTTGTCGCCGATATAAATAAAGACACAGGAGAGGCTATCTGCAAAGAGCTCGGTTCCAGAGCGATTTTCGTGCAGATGGACATCACCAACCCCGACCAGGTGAAGGCAGGCTTCGACCGCGCACTTAAGGAGTTCAAGAATATCCATATCCTGGTACACTGCGCCGGAACCGGCTGGGTCGGCAAGATCGCCGGCAGAGAAGGTCCGCACGACCTCAACATGTTTATTAAGATAATCAATATCAACCTCATCGGCACGTTCGACGTCTGCCGCTGGGCAGCATTCTACATGCAGAGCAACGAGCCTAACGCGGACGGCGAGCGCGGCGTTATCATCAACACTGCATCCATCGCCGCCTTCGACCCGCAGATCGGGCAGATAGCCTACTGCGCATCAAAGGCTGGAGTAGTAGGAATGACACTTGCCATCGCCAGGGACATGTCGAAACCAGGCATCAGGTGCTGCACCATCGTCCCCGGTGCTTTTGACACGCCACTCACCAAAATGATGCCGAAGGAGATGAACGACGCACTGGCAGCGCAGATCCCGTTCCCCAAGCGCTTCGGCAAGCCCGATGAGTACGCCATGCTGGCCCAGCAAATAGTCGAGAACACCTTCCTCAACGGCGAGGCGATACGGCTCGACGGTGCCATCCGCATGCCGCCTAAGTAACGATTATCATCTACGATAACACGGGAGCAGGGGTGAGTTACGACTCGTCCCCTTACCTTATAGAAAGAGGTGCAGGAGAAATTCTCCTGCTGGGGTTTTAGGGGTGTCCCCTATCTTTTCTAAAGTCCCCCATGATTGGGGGATTTAGGGGGTTGACCAAGGATTGATCAGGTACTTCTTAAATATATGAAAGCGATGATACTGCGCCAAATCGCCTCCGTAGCGACCAATCCTAATCCGCTCGACGCCTCCGATATGCCCATGCCTACCCCATCCGCCAAAGAAATTCTGGTGCATGTTTCCGCATGCGGCATCTGCCATACCGAGCTCGACGAGATCGAAGGGAGGACACCGCCGCCTGGCTTGCCGATTGTCTTAGGACATCAGGTAATCGGGAGAGTAGTCGACAAGGGAACCAGCGTCCGCCGCTTCAAAAAAGGCGATCGGGTTGGCATCGGGTGGATTTACTCATCGTGCGGCAAGTGCCAATTCTGTCGGGCGGGCAACGAGAACCTGTGCCCAGAATTTAAGGCGACGGGCCGCGATGTAAACGGCGGCTACGCCGAATACATGACAGTACATGAAGACTTCGCTTACACGATTCCGAAGATTTTCTCCGACTCCGAGGCGGCGCCGCTGTTGTGCGCCGGAGCCATCGGCTACCGCTCGCTGCGATTAACCAACCTTAAGAACGGCGATAGCCTGGGGCTTACCGGATTCGGTGCTTCGGCGCATCTGGTACTGCAGATGGCGCGGCACCGCTTCCCTGATTCGAAGGTCTACGTTTTCGCACGGAGCGAGAAGGAGCGGAAATTCGCCATCGAGCTTGGAGCAGCATGGGCCGGCGACACAACCGACAAACCGCCGAAGAAGCTGGATGCTATCATAGACACTACGCCGATATGGAAACCGATTGTCGAGGCGCTGGCGAACCTTGAACCGAACGGACGACTGGTGGTCAACGCCATCCGCAAGGAAGAGATCGACAAAGACTATCTGTTGCAGCTTGACTATCCGAAACATCTCTGGATGGAGAAAGAGATTAAGAGCGTGGCTAACGTGAGCCGCCGCGATATCAGCGAATTCCTTCAAATAGCAGCCGAGATACCAATCAAACCGGAAGTGCAAGAATATAAGCTTGAAGATGCGAATATAGCGCTGACCGAGTTGAAGGCAGGCAAGATTCGCGGGGCAAAGGTGTTGAGGACCGGCTAACTTAGCCCCACAGACTACATTCAACCACCTTGTTAATCTCTGCAGTAATTCACCTAGACTTTGCCTTAGCACTTGATTCTATTGTATAATCCAGAGCCGTGGAGAGGTGTCCGAGTGGTTCATGGTGCCGCTCTCGAAAAGCGGTCTCGCTGTTTCAGCGAGCGCGGGTTCGAATCCCGCCCTCTCCGCCAGATAACCTGTCTTCAAATATATTATCGATTACCAAGTTTGTAATATAAGCCTATTCTCGACGAATCGCTGATATTGTGGTACATTACTCAAACTGGATTATTTACAGAAAACGTTTTTAACTATCTATGATTATAACGAATGTAATAAGTAATCTAGCCTGTTACGAGGTGTACCATGGATAAGCAACTGAAAGTATTAATCCTGGAACATATCCCTGCAGACGCCGAACTTATACAACGTGCGCTGCGGAAAAGCGGCATTAATTTTGTATCGCGGCAGGTAAAGACAAAGACGGAATATTTAAATTATCTCGAGAAAGCAATAGATGTTATCATTGTCGATTACGATTTGCCTAATCTCAGTGCAATCAAAGCCTTGCAGATGTTAAATGAACGTAAGCTGGATATTCCCTTTATTTTCGTTGCTGGTACTATCAGCGAAGGCCAAGCAGCCGACTGTATGAAACAAGGTGCAGCGGATTGCATCATTAAGAATCGATTATCACACCTGGGGCCTGCGGTAATACACGCGTTAGAGAAGAAGACGGCGAGCCTACATAGTGAAAAGAACAGTACAAAAGCTGACCTGACGGATACACACCTGAGGCTGCAGAAAATATTTGAAGATACGGTGCATGCGTTGGCCTCGGTAACTGAGAGCAGAGATCCTTTCACCGCGGGTCATCAGAATAGAGTTGCCTCCCTGGCTTATGGCATTGGCTACAACATCTTTTTAAAAAGTCACGAATCTGCAGAAGCACTTTACCTGGCTGGACTGATTCATGATATCGGTAAGGTAGCCGTTCCCATCGAAATCCTCAGCAAACCAACAGACCTCACCGATCTTGAAATGAATATTATCAAGACACATCCTAAAGTCGGTTATGACATATTGAAAAATATAGACTTCCCATGGCCTATCGCTCAAACGGTACTGCAACACCACGAAAGGCTGGATGGCTCCGGATACTCCAGGGGACTTAGAGGGACAGACATTATGATGGAAGCAAGGATCCTGGGTGTAGCTGATGTTGTCGAGGCCATATGCTATCCCCGTTCGTACAGGGCTGCTCTCACTATTGAACAGGCCATGGAAGAGATGACAAAAAATAAAGGGATACTGTACGATGCTGCCGTTGTGGATGTTTGTATGTCGATCTTCAAAGAGACGGAGTTTTCTTTCATACGTAGTTTAGAGATATGTGATTCACTGCGCGCCGCTAACATTAAGAAACAGTCGTAATCAAAGGTTAGGATATGAGCATCATATCTGAAACGCTAAAATTTGAAATGCCGCCAAAGGAAAAGGTGCTGCTTCTGGTAAAACAGATGAAGGGCCGCAGTGATTTGCTCACAGAGATGGCCGATTACTGTCAGAATGCGAAAGACGCCGATAAAGGCATCTGCCTTGCAGCTGTTAATCATATTACCAAAGATGACCCGACGTTCGTTCAAAACCACATAGATTTCATCATAAGCCAGATCGATAACAAGTCTGCGCAGGTTAAATTAGAAACCAGCGAAATCATCGCCAGTGCCGCCAAAGCCTTCCCCGATCAAGTTGTGAAGGCAATCCCCGGATTAATGGAAATATCCAAAGATGAAGGGACAATTGTCAGATGGGGCGCCGCTTACGGTTTGACTGAAATAGCGAAGAACAATCCAAAAACCAGAAAAGAATTAATCCGCTTTTTCAAAACAGAGGCCAAGAAGGAAAAACAGAGCTCTGTGCGCAATCTCTACCTTGAAGCGTTAACGGCGCTGGGAAAAGACAAATAGCAGAGATTCACTGTGAAGCCTAAACATCTTTATACGTAGCCTTGCGACTTAAATCTCTGGTATAATCCATAGAGCTATATTCCTTCACAATCGATAAAATATCAAACAGAGTACTTACACGGAGAGGTGCTGGAGTGGCCGATCAGGCACGCCTGGAGAGCGTGTGTACTTTCGGGTACCGCGGGTTCGAATCCCGCCCTCTCCGCCATATTTCTTAATCCCTCGATATATCTAAATTTCGCACAATTTTTGAAAAAACATCGGATTTCTATTGCATCTGGTGACATAATATGATACCTTTAAGAACTCTAAAATCTGAGCAGGTTAATATACACAAGGAATCGTACATATGAAAGTAACCCTAATCGAGCCCAAGACCCCTTTTATTAACATCTATTCCGCATTCATCAAACAGCTGCCGCTGCTGGGCCCCATCTACCTGGGAACCATACTGAAAAATGCCGGGCATGATGTTGTTATCTTTAATGAAAATATGAAAGACATCGACTATGACCGCATCAAGGATTCGGACGTAGTCGGAATATCCATTATGACATCCACCGCACCAAGAGGGTATGAGATATCTCAAAAAGTCAGGGAACTTAATCCCAGGGCCAGAGTTCTCATCGGCGGAAGCCATGCCACGTTCCTGCCGGAAGAAGCAGCTGAATATGCAGACAACGTGGTGACCGGCGAAGCTGAGTCGGTGATTATCGACCTTGTCGAACATAGAAGCAGCGAGAAGATCATCGCCGGCAAACCGGTGGAGAACCTTGATGAATTGCCTTTCCCAGATTTTTCTCTGATCCACGGCCTCGAAAAACGGAAGGTCACACCAGTATCCACCTCAAGGGGATGCCCGTTCGACTGCACGTTCTGCTCGGTGACTGCGATGTTCGGCAGGAAATACCGCTACCGCTCCACCGACAGCGTTATAAAAGAACTGTCCCGGATGAAACACCGCAAGATTTTCTTCTACGACGATAACTTCGATGCCAATAAATCACGTACATCTGAGCTTCTGCATAAGATGATACGGCACAAAATAACACCTCCATGGATCGCCCAGACCAGGGCCAGCGTCACCAGAGACGAGGAGTTCGTAAAACTGATGTCGAAGTCAAACTGCTGGCAGCTATGCATCGGATTCGAGTCGCTGAACCCGGATTCGCTGAAGAAATATAATAAAAAGCAGACGCCGGATGATGTCAAGAATTGCATCCGAGTGCTCCACAAATACAAGATAAGGGTGCACGGCATGTTCATATCCGATGGCTATACTGATATCTACAATAAGATAGGGGTGGACAGCCTGCAGCTGTGCGTGCTGGTTCCACTCATCGGCAGCAAGCTTTACACCGCTATTAAGGGAAGTGGACGTCTGATCACCGACCGGTTCCCGAACGACTGGAAACTCTTCGATGGCGGCCACGTAGTGCACTGGCCTGACTCGCTTTCGCCAGCTGAAATGCAGCGTCAGACTATTAAAGCATTGGGCGCCTACTACTCCAGGGCCAATGTTGCCAAGCTCTTCCTTCAGGGTAAATTCCAGAGCTTTGCCATCCGACTTATGGGACATAACGTACTTAAAAAATGGAAGGCGCAGAACAAGGATTACGATAAGCAGTTGAGCAAGGTAAAATATGTGAATCAGACTCCCGGGTTCCTTCGGGGAAAGCTTTAGATTTGACCATATCATTGATACCCCTGCCAAAAAACGCGGGGGTATTTTTTTACCTTGACTCATATGCTAGAATAACCTAGTTTATGAACGAAACAAAGTACTGGGTGGGATTTTCACTGATACCGGGTATCGGGCGTGCCCGCATATCCAAGCTGGCAAGCTACTTTTCAAGCATGGAGCAGGCATGGCATGCCAATGCCGCCGAGCTGGAAGCGGCGGGGCTCGATGCCAAATCAGTGCAATCAGTACTATCCAATCGCTCCAAGTTATCGCTTAATGACGAAATGAGCAGACTGGAACGATACAAAATAAAAGCTATAACGATCGACGATGAAGCATACCCTTCAATGCTTAAAGAGATATATGACCCCCCGCCGCTGCTCTACATCAGGGGCAGCTTAGCCCCCCAGGACGAATGGTCGCTGTCCATTGTCGGCACGCGCTATCCTACGCACTACGGCAGGGAAGTGACGGAGCAGATAGCAGGCGCCCTTGCCGGCAACTGTATAACGATCGTCAGCGGGTTGGCTAAAGGTATCGATTCAATAGCGCACCGCGCAGCGCTGGATACCGGAGGACGCACCATCGCCGTGCTCGGCTGCGGGCTGGATATCGTCTACCCCAGCCAGCATGCAAACCTGGCACGAGAGATAATGGAACAGGGCGCTCTTGTTAGCGAGTACCCGCTCGGCACACCACCGAAGAGGGAGAACTTTCCCCTCCGCAACAGGATAATGAGCGGCTTAAGCCTTGGCGTGTTGGTAGTAGAGGGGAAGAAGGACAGCGGCGCTAGGATTACCGTGGAACGTGCGCTGGAGCAGAACCGCGAGGTCTTCGCCGTGCCCGGAAGCGTGCTTTCTCCAACGAGCTGGCTCCCGAACCAGTTGATACAGGAAGGAGCCAAACTGGTACGGAATGCCGAGGATATTATGGAAGAGCTCAACTTGACCATGGCGGTGCAGCATGCTGAAGCCCAGGCGCTCATCCCGGCAACTGATTTAGAGTCTGTCATACTGCACTACATAACCGCAGAGCCGACTCATATAGATGAAGTGCGACGGCAATGCGCCCTGCCTATTGCCACCATATCCAGCACTCTGGCAATGATGGAGCTTAAAGGAATGGTCAGGCAGGTGGGTGGCATGAATTACGTAACAGCAAGAGAATCACGAGAAGAATACAAGGTGAAAATAGGATAATGACTAAGAAAACGAAACAAACAAAATCGGCAGCTAAAGCGAAATCGGCAAATAGAAGCAGGCTTAAATCATCTGGCGGTAATCTGGTTATCGTCGAATCGCCGGCCAAGGCCAGGACTATTACTAAGATGCTGGGCAGCAGCTACAAAGTGAAGGCTTCCGTTGGCCATGTACGAGACTTGCCCCAAAAGCGGCTGGGCGTAGATATTAAAGAAAAAACGTTCGCTCCCAAGTATGAAATACCCAAAGAGAAACGTGATGTAGTTAACGAACTGAAGGAAGCCGCCCAGAGCTCCTCCTCAGTATATCTGGCTACCGACCCCGACAGGGAAGGCGAAGCTATATCCTGGCACTTGGTGAAAGCTGTAAACTTGGACGGGATGCTGGTTAAAAGGGTGGTATTTCACGAGCTCACCAAGGATGCGGTAACAGAAGCTTTCAAACACCCGCGCGATATCGACATGGACCTTGTAAATGCACAGCAGGCAAGGCGCATCCTCGACAGGCTGGTAGGGTATAAGCTGAGCCCGCTCCTCTGTCAGAAGATCAGGCGCGGCCTTTCCGCAGGAAGAGTCCAATCGGTAGCGCTCAAGATGGTGGTCAATAGGGAACGGGAGATACTGAATTTCGTCCCGCAGGAGTACTGGTCTATCGATGCGCTATTGGAAAAACCAGCTACTAAAGAACAGTTCACCGCCGCCTTTATCGGGAATATGGATGGCAGTAAAATTGACATAAGCAGCAACGAAGCGGCATCCAAACTTATTGAAGAGCTGAAAAACGCCGCTTACAAGGTCGCCGATATACGAAGAAAGGATGTGCTGCGCCAGCCGGCGGCACCGTTCACAACCAGCACCTTGCAACAGGAGGCCTGGCGCAAGCTCCGCTTCAGCGCACAACGCACCATGTCCATAGCTCAGCAATTATATGAGGGATTGTCTATGGGCAAAGAGGGCTCGGTAGGTCTCATTACATATATGCGCACCGACTCCATCAGAGTAGCTCCATCAGCGATAGAGGAAACACGTACATATATCCAGGGTAGATTCGGCGATGAGTTCCTGCCAAAACATGCACGCGTCTTCCGTAAAAAAGCTAAAGGGGCGCAGGAGGCACACGAAGCTATCAGGCCGACATCAGTCGGGCGGGAGCCGGCTTCGATCAAGCCTCACCTTACTCAGGACCAGTTCCGTTTATATGAACTGATCTGGAAACGCATGGTATCCAGCCAGATGTCGGCCGTAATAATCGATACGACCACAGCCGACATTGAGGCCAATCCGCAAAAAGAGGGGAACGCCTATTTATTACGGGCAACCAGCTCCGCTACGAAATTCCAGGGCTTTACCATCCTTTACAGCGAAGGTAAGGACGAGTCCGACGATGAAAACAACAAAACGCCTTTGCCAAATATGATAAAGGGCGATCCTCTCACACTAATAGACCTTAAACCTGAGCAGCATTTCACTCAACCGCCTACCCGTTATACTCAGGCGACACTGATAAAAGCACTCGAGGAGTGGGGCATCGGACGGCCTTCAACCTATGCACCTATCCTGGCTGTCATACAGGACAGGGATTACATCGTACAGGAAACCGGACGTTTCCACCCAACCGAGTTGGGCATGACCGTCAGCGATCTGCTCAGCGAGCACTTCCCAAATATTGTCGACTTTGGATTCACGGCACAGATGGAGGAAGATCTGGACCTCATCGCGCAGGGGCAAAAGGAGTGGGTCCCATTCCTCAGTGACTTCTACGGACCGTTCGAGAGCACGCTTCAAGCGGCTAAAACTAAAGTGGACAAGGTGCCGGATGAGCCGACAGATGAGCTTTGTGAAAAATGCGGTAAACCAATGATCATAAAGAATGGCCGCTACGGCAAATTCATGGCATGCACTGGCTACCCTGAATGTAAACATACAAAACCGATTCTCCAGAAAATCGACGAGCCGACAGATGAGCTTTGTGAAAAATGCGGTAAACCAATGGTCATAAAGAATGGCCCCTACGGCAAGTTTATGGCATGCACTGGCTACCCTGAAGTGAAGCATTACAAACCAATTCTCCAGAAAATCGGCGTTGCATGTCCAAAATGTGGGCGTGATATCGTACAGCGCAGGAGTAAGAAAAAACGAACCTTCTATGGCTGTTCCGGATATCCTGACTGCGATTTCACTTCAAACGTTAGACCTGTCTCTAACCTCTGCCCTCAGTGTCGCGGTCTCATGGTGATGAGCGGTAAAGGCGCGGCAAAGTGTACGCAATGCGCATTCAGCACTACGTTGGATAACCTGAAACGGGAGGCTGTCAAAACATGATTCCCTTCCTGCAGGATGAAAAAAATGTAGCCTCATTGCTTAACGATTTTAAACGTTATTTAGAGATAGAGCGCCACGCTTCGCAATATACGCTACGTAATTACCTGCATGATTTACGGCACTTCATAGATTACGCAGTTAAAGAGAATATTGCGACGCTGGAGGATGTCGATATCCAGCTGCTCCGCCGCTATATAGCTTCACTGCTCGAAGAGGGGTTTGAGAAATCCAGTGTTGCGCGTAAACTCAGTGCGCTGCGCTCGTTCTATTCGTATCTCACTCAAACGAATATCATTACGAAAAATCCACTGCTTTCCATATCTTCTCCAAAGCTTACCAAGAGGCTGCCTGCGTTCCTGTCCACCGACGAGGTCAACAAGCTTATAATGGCACCGGATATCAGCACGCCGCTGGGCATGCGGGATAAGGCCATGCTGGAGCTTCTTTATGCCTCAGGGCTCCGGGTCAGCGAGATCACCAGCCTCGATATTGTAAACGTTAATCTTGAGGAACGGGAAGTCCGCGTGTTAGGCAAGGGATCAAAGGAACGAATCACACTAATGGGAAAACCCGCAGTAAATGCTATTGACTGCTACCTTCGTGAAGGACGGCCTAAGCTCACAGGGCAACGGTCCACCGATGCGCTATTTCTTAACAGATACGGCAGAAGGTTATCGAAACGTTCCATCCAGCAGACGCTATCGCGCTACGCCGCCGCAGCAGGCTTAACTAAGAGGGTGTTTCCACACATGATACGTCACAGCTTTGCCACACATCTACTCGACGGCGGTGCGGATTTAAGGGTAGTTCAGGAACTGCTCGGTCACGCAAGTCTTTCCACTACCCAGATATATACACATGTAACCCAGACACAGGCGAGAAAGGTATATCTGGCTTCGCATCCCAGAGCAAAAAAGCAGGGGGACTAGCATGAAAATACTGCTTATACACGGCCCGAATCTAAATCTGCTTGGCAAAAGAAACCGCGACCTGTACGGTGATAAGACGCTTCCTGAACTGGAGGCCATTGTCACTCAACGGGCCAGGGAACTAGGCGCCTCGGTCAAGGTTTACCAGTCAAACCATGAAGGTGCACTGATCGATTTCATTCAGGAAGAGGCGCTAAAAGCTGACGGGATTATAATAAACCCCGGAGCGCTCACCCATTACGGACTCTCCTTAAGGGATGCACTGGAAGATAGCAACCTCCCCATTATCGAAGTGCACCTCTCCGATATACACTCCCGCGAAGAATGGCGCAATAAGTCCGTTATTGAGGACTTGGCCAGGGCACAGATATGCGGACTGGGCTGGCAGGGATATATCGATGCCATAGATTTATTAGTAGACATCATCAAGAGAAAAAAATGATAGAGCGCCTTAAGAGGATACGCCAGCGTATCGCCGAAAACGGCCTAGATGCCATTTTTGTCTCACAAGCGGAAAACCGACGCTACCTCAGTGGATTCACCGGTTCATCAGGATATCTTTTTATTACCCAGTCTGATGCTATCCTGGCAACGGACTTCCGTTATATCGAGCAGGCTGAAGGCCAGGCGCCCGATTTCAAAATCTTTCAAACGCAAGGAGCCATTTCAAAGTGGTTCAATGAACTGACTTCATCTTCCAATATTAAGACAATAGGCTTCGATGCTAACGATACTTCATTTGCAACATACCGCTCCGTTACAGCAAACATCCAGGGAAAAGAGCTGATACCAACTGAAGGTCTTGTGGAATCACTGCGCGCCGTAAAAGACGATGACGAATTGGCGCTTATGATAAAAGCTATAAAAGTATGCGATGCTGCATTTGAGAAGGTCGCTCGTGAAATACGTGCCGGGATGACCGAGGCTGAAGTGGCATGGGAGTTGGAAAAGACCATGCGCGAGAATGGAAGCGGTGTTCTCCCATTTAATATCATTGTTGCATCCGGCCCTAACGCAGCTAAACCGCACCACCAGCCCACCGACCATCCTATCGCTGCCGCCGAGCCCGTGATCATAGATATGGGAGCAAGCATAGGAGGATACACCAGCGACCTGTCCCGAACGGTCTGTCTAGGGAAACAGGATGAAAAATTTGGTAAAATATATGACTTGGTACTGGGAGCCCAGCTCACCGCTATTGCTACTTTAGAATCAGGGATGATCGGCGATACTGCGGATAGCCTGGCCCGGACGGTTATCGAGCAGGGTGGATACGGAGAAAGCTTCGGACACGGCCTCGGACACGGAATAGGGCTGGCTACCCATGAAGCGCCGCGTGTGGGCAAGGAATCGAAAGATATTTTAACAGATGGTATGGTATTCACCATCGAGCCAGGTATATACATCAGCGGATGGGGAGGTGTACGCATAGAGGACATTGTAGTTTTAAAGGAGGGCAGAGCAACAGTGCTCACTAAAGCTAAGAAGATAGAATGAATTCCATCGGAATATTCACGTTCCAGTTTATATACGCTCAAATATATTGAGAGGGTAAGATACATGATAGGAACCGGTGACATTAAAAAGGGCCTCACGATCGTGATTAACGGGATGCTGTACCAGATCGTCGAGTGGCAACATATCAAATCCGGACGAGGCTCGGCTCAGATAAAGTTAAAACTTAGAGACCTTCGAGGAGGACATACGGTCGAGCACACTTGCCAGTCAGGAGAGAAATTTGAGCGAGCGCCGCTGGATCGACATACTGTCCAATTCTTATATAACGACGGCGATCTTTATTACTTTATGGATTCGAAAACTTTCGAGCAAACGCCGCTCAGCAAAGACCAACTCGGGAACGCGATAGACTACCTCAAGGAAAATCTCACTATAGATCTATTAACTTATCAAGATGAAGTTGTTAGTGTAGAGCTTCCTAATTCAATCGAGCTTAAGGTGATACAGACGGACCCGGGATTCAGGGGAGACACAGCAACTAACGTCAACAAGCCTGGCAAACTTGAGACAGGTATCACTATACCGATACCACTGTTTGTCAACCAGGGAGATGTCATCCGCGTCGATACCCGCACCGGTCAATATCTTGAAAGGGTAAACTAGATGCAGGTCTACACCGTAGCCCAGATAACGGGCTACCTCAGAGACATACTCGAATCCGACGGCGTGCTTGCCGACATCTGGATAAGTGGCGAGGTATCCAACCTATCGGAGTCTTCTGCCGGGCACCTTTATTTCACACTTAAGGACGAGGCCAGCCAGATGAGATGCGTCCTGTTCAACCGCAAAAGGCTGAGCGTTGAAATGGAAAACGGAATAGCGGTGGTAGCCCATGGACGTATTTCGATATATGAAGTTTCTGGAGCTGTTCAGCTGTACGTAGATATGATCCAGCCCACTGGAGTAGGCATACTCCACATGGAATTCGAGAGGCTCAAAGCGAAGCTGGCGGAAGAAGGACTCTTCGAGCCCTCACGTAAACGCCCCCTGCCGGCATTCCCTGAGAGGATCGGAATTGTGACATCGCCGGGCGGCGCCGTGCTCCACGATATAACGAATATCATCAGCAGGCGTTATCCCCTGGTCGAGCTGGTTCTGGCGCCGACGACCGTGCAGGGTGAAAGCGCAATCCCCGGAATCATAAACGCCCTGAATGCCCTTAACGACAGGGGAGATATAGACGTAATTATTATTGCGCGCGGCGGAGGTTCCATCGAAGACCTGTGGGCCTTCAACGATGAAAAGGTAGCCCGCGCTATCTATTTCAGCAAAGCTCCGGTGATCAGCGGCGTAGGCCACGATACCGATTTCACCATAGCCGATTTCGTTGCCGATAAGCGGGCACCGACGCCATCCGCCGCCGCCGAGCTCGCCGTGCCGCAAGGCTCCGAGCTGGAGCTAAGAATCCAAAACTTCGTGACGGCGATGATTATAACACTGGCTGGCAGGATAGAACAAAACCGTCAGCATGTGGATGACCTAGCGGATACAATTTCAACACAGGTAAAAAACGCTGTTTCCATCAGCCAGGAAAGAGTGCGTGGCCAGGAACTAAAACTCTATTCGTTAAGCCCGATAGACACGCTTCAGCGTGGTTATGCGCTGGTACAGCATTCTGCTACAGGTGAGCTGGTCTCGCAGATATCTCAGGTGGAACGCGGTGATATGATAAAGGTACAAGTCAGCGACGGACAATTCAACAGCCGGGTAACCGGAGCTAAAAAGGTATGCAGTCATGAATGAAGATCTTTCTTTCGAACAGGCATTAACACGCCTCGAGAGCATAACACAATCACTTCAGAAGGGCGGCATGACCCTGGAGGAGATGATCGCGCTTTTTGAAGAGGGTACCGCCATTGCAAAGATATGCCACCAGAGGCTAAACACGGCTGAGCTCAAGTTAAGCGAGGTGCAGACCACGTTTGAAAAGGATGCGGAAAGCGAGGAATCCGCTTAATGAGGTGTGACCTCCACATCCATACAATGTATTCGCCCGATTCGAAAACGACCCCGGACCAGATCGTCTCTCGCTGCAAGAAAGTCGGGATAGACTGTATCGCAGTAACCGATCATAACACCATAGCCGGGGCCTTAAAGATGCAACGCGTCGCTCCGTTCAAGGTGATTGTAGGCAGCGAGATTCACACCAAGGACGGCGAGGTCATCGGTTATTTTTTAAGTGAAGATATCCCGGGGAAACTCCCCGTGCTGGAGACCGTAAGACTTATCAAGAAGCAGGGTGGACTGGTCTGTGTTCCGCATCCGTTCGATACGCTGCGCGGCTCAGCTATCGAGCGCAGCTCATTAGACGAGATATTGCCTGAAGTTGACATAATAGAGATATTCAATGCACGTTCTATCTACCGTCATCAGAATACCATGGCCCGGCAGTTCGCGGTTCAGCATAACCTGTTAGCAAGCGCCGGAAGCGATGCCCACACACCAGATGAAATCGGCAGGACATATGTGGAAATGCCTGAATTCGACGGGAAGGATGGCTTCCGTAATGCGCTGGCGCAAGGGAAGATCGTAGGACACTCATCCTCACTCTGGGTGCATATAAGCAGCAGCTGGGCAAAAATAAGGAAGGTTTGAAATGCAGCAACCATACAGACTCGGGTGGTTTTCTACAGGCAGGGGCGAAGGCTCTCGCAATCTCCTGAGATCGACCTTGAACAGCATAATCAGAGGGGATACAAAGGCCGAGATATCCTTCGTCTTCTGCAATCGCGTACAGGGGGAGCACGAGGGAAGCGATGAATTCATGAAGCTGGTAAACAGCTACAGTATACCCATCATCTGTATATCGTCAAATAAGTATAAGCAGGAACATCCTGACGATTGGCGGGTGAGATTTGAAGAAGAGGTTATTCAGAAACTGGAGGCCTATCCGTTCGATCTGGGTGTACTTGCAGGATATATGCTGGTTGCAGGTAAAGATATGTGTAATAAATACCCGATGATCAACCTGCACCCCGCAGCGCCAGGCGGGCCTACGGGCACTTGGAAGGAAGTTATATGGCAGCTGATGGAAACTAAAGCCAAGGAAACAGGCGTTAAGATACACCTGGTTACACCAGTGCTTGACGGAGGGCCAACGGTCAGCTACTGTAAATTTTCGATCAGGGGCAAATCGTTTGATAAATACTGGAACGAAATTAAACCCCTCACCATCTACGATATACAAAAACATGAGGGAGAGAGAAATCCCCTGTTCGCTGAAATAAGAAGACATGGGACTACAAGGGAAATACCGCTGATCCTATCGACGATAAAAGCGTTCACGGAAGGAAAAGTGAAAATAGATGGGGATAGGGTGGTAGATGGCAAAGGCAAAACTATAAAGGGATACGATTTAACGAAGGAGATCGATAAAAAAGTTAAAGGGGCCCTTTCCGAATGAATATCATATTCTTCGATATGGAAGGACCACTATCGATACATGACAACACCAGAGCATTGATGAAACTCATCCCAAACGGTAATTCGATACTGGATGTCATTCGACGGTACGACCGTCAGAGATAAAACCTATGAGGGGACGGAAGAAGGCGGCCGCGAAGCGGTGAAGCAATTTATCGACTCGCAAAGGGGCAATCACAAATTCCAGTGGCTGGCCGACGCCGAAGGTTTGGCGGAACCGCTTAAGATTCACCTCAGCGTCCGGTAGCAGGTGCGCAAGGCAACAGGGCTCGCCTGACCATATTCATACTGATATACCGCAATCTGCTCCTACTGCACAGATAGAATCCACGACCAAGCCTTATGATGACAGTGGCGACCACTCGAATATTGCGGCCTTACCTATAAATATATATAATGAAACCATCGAGAAAGAGGTGTCCTTCCACGGAATCCTTCCATAGAATTTTTCACATGGAAGGACCATGATTGGGGGATAAAGGGGGCTGACCGGAAACGGCACTCTCATCGACAGGCATAATAACAATATTAAAGGAGGAACGCACTTGGAGTTAAAAGACATTAAAACGATAGCCGTCATCGGCGGCGGCACCATGGGTTCCCAGATATCGGAGCTCCTCTCCTATGTCGGCAAATATAATGTAATACAGTGGTCGCGAACAGACGAAACCGTTAAAAGAGGTATCGATGCAATAGCTGACCGGCTGAAAAAATTCTATGTCGAAAAAGGAAAGATGACCGCAGACGAGATGAACCAGATAATGGGACGGATTAAGGGAACGACCAGCATCGAGGAGGCGGTCAAAGGAGCCGATCTGGTCATGGAGTCGGCCCTGGAAAAGATGGAAATCAAGAAAGACCTCTTCCAGAAGTTCGACGCCGCCGCACCGGCCCACGCCATCCTGGCGACAAACACATCCCAGATGAATATAACCGAGATTGCCGCGGTCACCAAGCGCCCGCAGGTGGTCATCGGCATGCACTTCTTCAACCCGGTAAGCCGCATGAAGATGGTCGAAGTGGTCAAAGGCACGCTGACATCCGATGAAGTGGTCAAGGTTATATGCGAACTGGCCGGGAAGCTGGACAAGGAGACCGTTATATGCAAAGACTTCAGCTACGGCTTTATCGCCAACAGAGTGTACAGGGCATTGCGCTGGGAAGCACTCGATATGGTACGAGAACGCGTCGCCTCCCCGCAGGATATCGACAAGGCACTCAAGCTGGGATTTAACTTCCCAATGGGGCCCTTTGAGCTGGGCGACTTCAGCGGCGCATGGGGCACATACGCCATCTCCGAGGCGGACGCAATCAAAGAGTTCGGCCCGGAGAAGGGGAAGCTGCACCCACTGATCAGGACAATGGTGCGGGCAGGCTACACGGGTGGACGTCACGGCAAGGGCATCTATGCCTTCTGGGATGAAGTAGCCTCCAAGTGGTAAGCGAGTAAGAAACCTCTGGAAAAGAGGTACAGGATACTTCTTGACGGGGGTTTGGGGGTGTCCCCCAAATTCACAAAATCCCCCAAGAGTGGGGGATACAGGGGGTTGATAAAACTCAATCAGAGAGTTCTAAGGTATCGCAAAAGCAAAGGGCGCTGGTTTGACCAGCGCCCTTTTTAATTCGTATTGACTTTTGTCGACCCCAACGACAGGGAAACTATTTGCCTTTAAATTTAGGTTTGCGCTTCTCGGCGAACGCCCTAGGACCTTCCTTGGAGTCCTCGGTATCAAGCAGCCCGTCCACCAGATCCAGTTCGAGCTGCATGCCGTCTTTGAGGGTCATATCTGTGCCACGAACAATACATTCCTTGGCAGCCCTGACTGCCAGCGGTCCGTTCTCAGCAATCTTCTCAGCCCACGCCATGGCTTCTTCCATTAACTTATCGGCAGGAACAATCTTATTGATCAGGCCGACTTGCAGAGCCTCCTGCGCAGTGATGGATCCGCCAATCAGCAACATCTCAGCAGCTTTCGCCCTGCCAATCTGCCGTGGCAGCCGCTGGGTGCCACCCCAGCCGGGTATGAGATTCCACTTGACCTCGGGAACACTAAGCTTTACATGTTCGGCAGCGATTCTCAGATCACAGGCGAGGATTACTTCCAGCCCTCCGCCCATGGCGACACCGTTGATGGCGGCGATAACAGGTTTGAATATATCTAGCCCCCTTTGAATAAGCGGGGGCGCATCGTCTCCAGGGGATGGCAGCCTGTCGCCGCCGGCGTCCATGGTTTTCAAATCGAATCCGGCGGAGAACGCCTTATTGCCGGCACCGGTTACGATGGCCACCCATGCGTCAGGATCATTTTTAAACTTTAACGAGGCCTCACTAAACTTTTTTATCTGAGGGGGGTTGAAAGCATTCATCGCCTCGGGGCGATTCAAGGTGATAATGATAACGTGGCCCTTCTTCTCATATAGTACTTCGTTTGCCAAAAAATCCCTCCTTATATATATGATTATATGTACCTGCGACCGAAGGCCGCTATGAGAGCTAAGAATTTTCTAAAAGCTACTTGCGTTCTTCCTTTTTCAGTATCTCGTCGACTATGCCATACTCTACAGCCTGCTCGGCGCTGAGGAAGAAATCGCGATCGGTATCTTTTGCAACCTTATCGAAGGCCTGGCCGGTATGGTTGGCAATTATATGGTTTAATTTCTCCTGCAATCTTATGATTTCTTTAGCGTGGATAGCTATATCCGACGCCTGCCCCTGCACGCCGCCCATCGGCTGATGCATATGAATCGTGGCATTGGGCAGGGCATAACGCTTGCCCTTTGTTCCCGCGCACAGAAGGACCGTGCCAAAGCTCGCAGCCGAGCCAACGCATATCGTAGAAACATTACATCGCATCAGTTGCATCGTATCGTAAATAGCAAGGCCAGAGCTCACCACTCCGCCGGGGGAATTGATATAAAGGCTTATATCTTTATCCGGATCCTCGCGTTCAAGATAGAGGAGCTGGGCTATAATGAGGTTGGCGATCTGATCATTGATGGGGGTACCTAAAAATATTATGCGTTCCTTAAGCAGAAGTGAATATATATCTAAAGTGCGCTCACCCCTGGCGCTGGTCTCGGTTACAAAAGGTATAATAGCAATTGGATCCATTTGCTCACTCCCCCTCTCTATTTAGTTTCACCTTCACCCGAGGATTTCTCCTCTGCCTTTGCAGCTTCCGTTTCTGTTTTCAGTTCGTTCGATGCGATATCCATCAGCATCTTGACTGCCTTGGCGACAATAAGCGATCTCTCTATGGAGCTTCGCGGTGCTGGCGATTGAAATACCTTGCTAAGCTCCTCGCCCCGCTCGCCAGCCGATTCAACCATGCGCTTTATTTCAGCCTCTATCTCCTCGGCACTGACCTTTATGTTTTCCTTCTCGGCGACTTTGTCTACCACCAGCGATATCGCAATCTGTTTGCTGGCCAGAGGCCTCAGGCTCTCACGCAATTCATCAATACTCTTTTTCTGGCTCTTGAGAAATTCCTCCAGAGTGATACGGCGCGCCGCAAGTTCCCTCTCCCTCTCCATAATCACCCGGTCGATCTCCTGCTCGACCAAAACTGGAGGAAAGTCTATCTTCGACTTTTCCACCACTGCCTCAAGCACCTTTTGCTCGAAACGTCTCATGGCACCAACCTGGTAAATATTATTCAGATTGGAGTTAATATTCTTCCTCATGGACTCAACGTTATCGAAATCGCCGCCCATACTCTTGGCAAAATCATCGTTAATATCGGGAAGCTTCTGCTCCTTAATCTCACTTATCTTTACCTTGAATGAACAGGTTTTCCCGGCGATTTTAGGAGCATTGAAGTCACTGGGGATTGCAATCGTGAATTCCTTCTCCTGGCCTTTCTCCATGCCTTCGATCTGCTCGGAAAATCCCGGAACAGGCATAGGCATATCCTTCTGTACCTGCATCTGCAGATCTTTCTGATCAACCAGCTGCTCCTCCTCCACCTTACCGAACAAGTCGATCGTCACCAGATCGCCGAATCTCACCGGGCGTTCCACAGGCTCCCATGTTGCATTCTGCATGCGCACCTGCTCGACGACCTTATCCACCTCAGCCTCGTCAACGTTGACAGGCTCCTTATCGATCCTGATCTCACGATAATCACTCAGCTCCACAGTCGGCGGCAGTGATACGGTAGCTTTGAATACAACCGGCTCGATCTTTGTGATCTCTATCTGCGGCCTAGCGATAACCTCTATCTTCTGTTCATCGATCGCCTTGCCTAACAGCTCCGGCACCAGATGTTCCATGGCTTCTTCAAGCAAAGCACCACGTCCGATATGTCGTTCTAGCATACTCCTTGGCGCCTTGCCCCGACGAAAACCCGGGACTTCAATCCGATTTACCAAGTGACGATATGCAGCCGATAAGGATTTTTCCACCTCATCCGGCTCCGCCTCCACCTCAAAAAGCATCTGTCTGTTTTCTATTGTTTGCGATGATACTTTCATAACGAATCATTATAGCAGAAAATAGTCTTCATTCCAATAATTTCATCTCTCAATCCATACATCCTTTAGTGAAGAAATGATCGTCGGCGCAGGGTTGAAGCCCTTCACATATGGCTTGACCAGATAATAATTCTGCCCGAACCATAGCGGGAGGCAGGGCGCATCCTGTACAATAGCCTGCTCCGCCGAATGATATAGCTCCATTCGACTATCGACATCGGAGGTCACACGAGCCTGCTCTAATAAAGCATCTGCGCTTTGATTACAGTAGCCCGTATAATTTTCTACACTGCCGCAGTGGAAGATCAAGTCAAGGAAGTTCTCCGCATCAGGATAATCTGCTATCCACCCCACCTCAAAAGCCTGTAATTCCCCCTCCCTCGCTTCCTGAATCAGCGTACTGAAATCGAGTGCTTCCACTGCAACATCAATACCCAGATTCTCCTGCCACATATATGCAATAGCAACATCGGTGGAAGGAACACCGGCACAACTTCCCTGAACCGATAGAACTATAGGTGGCAAACCATTGCGGTAACTCGACTCCGCTATCAACTGCTGCGCCTTCGATATATTGAACTCAAGCCCGGCCAGATCCTCACTGTAACCTGGGATGCCCTCGGGAAGAATTCCCCATGCAACCGAAACGGTGTTCTTGGTTAAAACATCAACGATTTTCTCTTTATCCACGGCATAACACAAAGCTTGGCGCACCTTCGCATCGTTGAAGGGAGCTATATTGACGTTAAACCCTATATAATAAAGTGAAAGCTCCGGCGTATACACTAATTCCTCATTCAAAGGATTATCCGGATCTTGCACCCTATCGATATCGGCAGCCCCAACGCCGACGATATCTATGCCGCCGTTTTCATACATCGTCATCGAATTGCCCTGCAGTAAAAACACAACCTCCTCGATCTTTGCAACGCCACGATAATAATTATCGTTCCGCCCCAGGATAATTCGCAGTCCGCTGGTCCACTCTTGTAGCTTGAAAGGGCCTGTGCCATTGGGATCACGCCACCAGTCATCTCCCGACTCTACATTATCTTGATCGACAACGTAAGACACAGGATGGGTTAACTTTGAAAGAAAGTAGGCTTTGGGGGCATCTATAGTAATTTCTAATGTCCTGTCATCAACGACAAGGACGCCGCCGACTTCACCGGCAAGACCGGCAAGCTTTTCCGTAACACCCACGATGTCGCCGATATAGGCCTCAGCTACACGTGAGTTCGTTTCAGGATCGGCTGCACGCTCTATCGAATATTTGAAATCGTCAGCTCTCACATTCCTGCCGTCATGGAAGTACACATCGTCGCGGAGATAGAATGTATAGGTCTTCCCATCAGGGCTGACATTCCACGATTCAGCAATATCAGGAACCACCTCTAAACTGCTATCGAGTGTAACCAGCCCGCTGAATATCTCTACCATATAGCCGGCCGCAGTCGAATCGGCACAGTTGGCAGGGTCCAGAGTGCTGGGACTCCCCCCATACAGTACCAGCATTCCATCCCTGGATGTCGATTCTGTCGCCCCGGAGCAGCCGTATGGCAACAGCAAAACGATTATTGCCACCAATGAAACAACGATCTTTTGTACGTCAACCAGACGCGTCCTCAAGCTAATAAACCTCCGAGAAAGAGGTGTCCTTCCACGGAAGGACCGGGGGAACTGGGGGTGTCCCCCAGATTTTTTAAAATTCCCCCTGTAGGGGCGAACCCCTGTGTTCGCCCTATCTCGAAGTTCGAGGGGGATAAAGGGGGTTGATAATACACAATCAGCTGCTTCCTGAGTCGAAGCTTCTCTAGCAAACGAAGGTAATGTGCAACCCACTTAATCCAGCCTTAACCTGAGATGGAGCTCTTTAAGCTGATCCTCAGAAACCTCGGATGGAGCATCAAACATGACATCTACTGCGCTTTTATTCTTGGGGTATGCAATAACCTCTCTTATGCTTGATTCCCCCGCCAGAATCATTATGAACCTGTCTATACCGGGAGCGATGCCGCCGTGCGGCGGTGCACCATATTCAAACGCCTCTAGCATGTGGCCAAACCGTTTCTTAATCTCCTCATCTGAATAGCCGAGTATCTGGAATATCTTTTGCTGAAGCTCGCTTCTGTGTATCCTTATGCTCCCGCTGCAGAGCTCCAATCCATTGCATACCAGATCGTAGCACTTGGCCAGCACCTTACCCGGATCGCTGTCCAGCAATGGGATATGTTCATCCCTGGGAGCGGTAAAGGGATGGTGCATCGAATCCCAGCCGCCTTCCTTCTTCTTTTCGAAAAGAGGAAAATCTACAATAAAGCAGAAAGCCAGCATATTGGGGTCTAAAAGATTCAATCGTTTTGCCATCTCGGAACGCAGAGCGCACAGCGATTGTTCGACGACAGGTGTCTCACCGGCAACGATAAAAAGCATATCCCCATCATTCGCCTGGAAACGCTGCCGCATTTCTGATTTCTGCCCTTCACTGAAAAACTTCGCAACTACCGACTTGGCGCCTTCCCCTCCGATCGGCATGTTGAGCAGACCCTTTGCCCCATATGTTTTTATGAATTCAGACAGATCATCGATCTGACGACGGGAATAATTTGCACAGCCTGCAGCACATATGCCTCTCACTGTACCACCCGCATCGAGCGCCAATCGGAAGACCCCGAACTCCGTTTTCGCCGCGATATCCGATATATCCTTTATCTCCATGCCGTAGCGAATATCAGGTTTGTCGCTGCCGAAGCGTTCCATGGATTCCCGGTAGGTCAAGCGCGGGAACGGCTTAATCATTTTATATTTCGGAGTTACGTTCTCAACTATCGCAATAAACATCTCTTCCATTAATTTAAGGATATCTTCCTGATCGATGAAACCCATCTCCAAATCAAGTTGTGTGAACTCAGGCTGCCTGTCGGCACGTAGGTCCTCATCACGGAAGCAGCGCGCAATCTGGAAGTACTTATCGAACCCGGCCACCATAAGAAGCTGCTTCATCTGTTGCGGAGACTGAGGCAGGGCATAGAACTTACCGGGCTGAACGCGGCTCGGCACCAAATAGTCACGAGCACCTTCAGGTGTGCTCTTGATCATTATGGGCGTTTCGATTTCAAGGAATCCGCGTTCATCAAGAAAATCACGCATGAACTTGACCACGCGGTGGCGCAATGTGATGTTGTCGTGCATCCTAGTTCGCCTTAAGTCAAGGTAGCGGTAACGCAGCCTCACATTTTCGTCCACATCAGTTCCATCACTGCTAATATCAAAAGGAGGTGTTTTAGAAGGATTCATAACCGTTGCTGTATCGACGCTGATTTCAACCTCACCGGTCGGAAGGTTAGGATTCTCCGTTCCTGCAGGACGCTTCATGACCGTTCCGGTGACATGAATCACATATTCATTCCGTAACTTAGTGGCAACGGCATGTGCCTCAGCTGATATCTCCGGATTAAATACTATCTGTACCAGACCTGTGCCATCCCTCAGATCTATGAATATAAGACCTCCGTGGTCACGCCATTTGTGCACCCATCCGGCAAGGGTTATCCTTTCACCAGAATTCTTTGCTGTCAATTTACCACAACCATGCGTTCTATACATAATAACAATCTCCTTAGCTTCACCAACGATTATAGATGATTGTATACAACGATTTCAATCAAACACAGGTGTATTTTCGTATACTGTGATCACATGAAAAATGGGACTCCAATAAATAATATATGGATATAAACCAATAATGTATATTATGCAGACCTCGATATATAAAGTTGTTGACATTTGCCTACAAGTGTGCTAGATATATTTGGTATATAATATATACCATTTATAGTTACATATAATAAGTAATGAAGGTGGATTTTATCTCGCATTATCTATCGATATAAGGTCATCTTAAAGGTGTTATGAAATGGCCAAAAAGGACGCACCGAAAACAGAAAACAAAGAGACAAAAGGCAACGACGGGAAAGGCAACGCCGCAGACATTACTCCTAAAAAAGAGAGTGTCGTCAGCTTTCAGTTCTCTGTGCCCAGTGTTGACCTTGAGTTGATAGACGTTCAACCGGAAGCGTTAGGATTGATACCGAAAAAGGTGGCTTTGGAACAAGAAGTCCTGCCGTATAAACTCGAAGATGACACCCTCACCGTTGTTACATACAACCCTGATGACCTGCAGTTGATTGACACACTTTCTGTCCTTACAAAGATGCGAATAAAAACGGTTACCCCAAACACGGGAGACCTCCACAGCTTTATACAAAGCAAATATGAAGGTGCTACCGTTCAAGACGCAACCCCGATGTTATCCGAATCTCTCATGGATATAATCGCTCCGATAGAGATTTCAAGGCAGGATGAACTAGCAGAAGCCTCGGTAGAAGCAGCTACCGATGCTCCTATCGTCAAAGCAGTGGACTTTATCATTTCACGTGCAGTTCAAGAAAGGGCATCAGACATACATATAGCGCCTGAGGAGCATGTATTAAATGTGCGTTACCGCATAGACGGTGTCTTGCACAACTCCGTTTCCCTTCCTCTTGGTGTCATGTCCGCTGTGCTTACCAGGATAAAAATCCTGGGCAACATGAACATCGCCGAGCGCCGCCGGCCGCAGGACGGGTCTTTCTCAGCAAAGATAGCGGGCAGAGTAATAGATTTCCGTGTAGCTACAATCGGCACGAACTGGGGCGAATACGCAGTCATGCGCGTATTAGATAAAACCTATAGTTTAATCGACCTGGAAGACATCGGGATGCCTCAGTACTTCCTCGAACCATACTTACAGTGTCTGAATTCGCCATTTGGAATGATTATTATCAGCGGCCCTACAGGCTCAGGCAAAACTACCTCATTGTATTCTTCTTTAGCAAAACTGGACCGCGAAAAGCTTAATATTATGAGCATTGAGGACCCTATAGAATACAAATTCGAGGGGATACGCCAGATTCAGGTCAACCGCGTAGCCGATATTACCTTCGCAAAAGGATTGCGCCAGTGTATGCGACTCGACCCGGATGTCATTCTCGTCGGCGAGATTCGTGACAAAGAGACGGCGCAGACGGCTGTTGACGCCGCCTTGACAGGTCACCTGGTATTGACATCAATCCACTCTAATGATGCCGTGGGAGCCCTGGTACGCCTCGTAGACCTGGGCGTAGAGCCATTCCTTGTTACCTCTGCGGTACTGGCGACTATATCACAGCGGCTGGTAAGAAGGTCTTGTCCTAAATGCAAAGAGGTTCAAACAGCGCCAGTCGCCGATCAATTAGCATATAAGCAAGTAACCGGCAAGGAAAAAACTGAATTCCATTATGGTAAAGGTTGTGGTCACTGCTCTAATACCGGTTTCCGCGGCAGGATCGGAGTTTTTGAGCTCCTTCTAGTCACAGACACAATTAAGAGCATGCTTTCTAGAGGAGCAGGATCTGTTGAAATCAAACAGCAGGCGGTAAAAGACGGCATGCTTTTCATGAGACATCATGGAATGAGCCTGGCTAGAGAAGGAGTTACCACTCCTGGAGAAGTTGCTCGCCACGTATTCACAATCGATTAAATATACGACAGTCATCATTAACACCCGTTAGCATTATAATTGTTGTTATGTTATCATAATATTTAGACGAAGAAGAGGTTCGGAGAGGCCGAATCGTTGTTCTTAATATGCTAAGGCACCTTTGAACAAGAAGTGTCCTTCCGCGGAATCCTTCCCGAAATGGGAAGGACCAAGAGTGGGGGGTCAAGGGGGTTGAGTTGGATTTAATCAGAGGTTTCTTAACCATAAGAATAGTAAGTATCTAAAGTAACATCTCACCCAACCATCGGCATTTACATATAAGGGGGAAACCGATGCGATTCAGTTATGTAGGTTACAAACCCAACGGTGAACCAGTAAAAGGAGAACTAGAGGCAGATTCTGAAAAAACAGCGGAAGCAACCCTCTGGAAATCCGAAATCACTATTGTCAATCTCAAAGAGAAAAAGAGGATTCTGCCTCCTATTCAAGAATTACTACCTTCCCTGTACGCCGTTAAAACTGAAGAAATCGCTAATCTAAATCGTGACCTGTATACACTTTTAAACGCCGGCATCGGTATCTATCCTTCACTGACCATGCTATATGAACGTACTTCAAAAGCGAGCATGAAGAGCTTGATCCAGGATATACTTCAATCAGTGGAATCTGGTAGCTCCTTCTCAGAAGCATGTGAAAAACATCCAAAACTTTTTTCACCATTCTACATACGTATGACAAAAGTGGGCGAGGAAATCGGTAACTTGGAGCAGATGCTTCAGCAGATAAGCATCCAGATGACCAAAGAGGCAGAGATCAAACGTAAGATCAAAGGAGCCATGACATATCCGATGATCGTACTCACATTTGCTGTAATAGCAATTATAGGACTCGTAACTTTCCTCATCCCGGCAATGAAGGGGCTATTTGAGCAGATGGGTGGCGAGCTGCCATTTCTTACCAAAGTTATGGTTACTGTATCCGATTTCACCACAGATAATATACTTTATCTGGCCATCGGCGCATTCCTTATCATCGGCGGTACTATCTGGTACTTTAGAACACCACGGGGCAAAAGGACCAAGGATTCCATGATCCTGAAAACGCCGCTAATTAAAGATGTTAATATAAAGGGAGCTATGGCCAGAACAACACGGAATATGGCGCTCCTGCTTGGCGGTGGAATTTCTATAACAGATGCTCTGGACTTGATCGTACAAACGAGCGATAACCATATTTTTAAGGAAGCGTTCCAGCAATTGCGCAGTGATGTAAATGACGGGCTTCTTCTATCGCAGGCAATGAAAAAACAAGAGATTATCCCGACCTTAATCTCGCAAGTGGTAGGTGTTGGCGAACTGACCGGCAAACTTGAACCAAACCTTGTCTCTATAGCAGATTTTTATGAGACGGAGACGGACAGGGCAGTAGCTCAAGCAACTCAGATGCTTACACCAATCATGACCATTGTTATAGGAGGCATCGTTGCTGTAATAGCACTCTCCATGTACCAGCCGATGTACGGGATAGCAGGGCAGCTCGAGACTCAAAAGTAATACAAACAGCAGAGAAATAATTATTAAAGTAAATTAACTATTAATATTGACATTTATAATATTTTATAATATAATGGCCAGATACTAATAAAAGAGTCCTGAGTAATATTTTTTACTTACATTGTTTTTATAAGCTGTGGAGGTAAGTGCTATGAGCAAGAGAGGCACAACCTTAATTGAAAGCGTAATAGCGATATTTATTGTATCCGTTGTATTAGTAACGTTCCTGGAAGCTTTGAATGTAGCCATAACGGGCACCATGGAGCTGACCCGCAAGACATCCGCATTAAGCCTCGCCAAATCGCAGATAGAATATGCCAAATCCCAGACATACAATGTTTCAACCGGTAATCTAAGCGACGTATACGGCTTGATAACCACAGGCAGCAATATCAGCGATAAGGTGAATTACAACATCAGCGGACGAGTTGATAATGTAAGCATAAATCAATCGCTGCAGACAATCACCGTCAACGTCAGCTATTTGCAGGGCAAACAGGTACAGCTTACCGGTTACAAAATCGCTGACGGGAGCCTCACGGAACCGACGCCGAGGGGACTGCTGGTTACCGATAATATCAAAAACGTGCCCACGCTGCCGCAAGGCTATGGCCTTTTCTGCCTTGGTACATTTAAAGGTTATTACCATGTCTTTGAAACCGGCACCACGGGGCCAGTCGCCGCCAGCTGGAAGTTCTCCTGGCTCCGTGTTGGTTCGGGGGGCTTTCTGGACATCGGTGCGCCTATAATGGCGATTTATGCAGGAGTACCTGACTGGGCTGATCGTGATTATCAGGGCGCGGTCAGAGAGGACGGGATTATTGTCAGGAACCAAAACGGTTTGTGGCTCGCGGACTTCATAGGGATGGGAGACCTCCCCGGCCCCGGCACGGGTGCGACGATTTGTAGGTGTTGTGATGACGACTCCTGCGCGGGCGAGACTAGTGCTGACAACCCGATCGCTTACACGCCACACCACCATAACTCCTTTTTATGCCTTCTTGGTGGCTACTGGGGCGGGACATACCCATGCTGCGGGTACAGTGCTTCCGGTGGTGAGATATTCTGGACTTACGACAGTAGTGGATCGAGTGGCTATGCTGAAAATACGCTAACAACAAGCAATCTCTCACCGGGGCAATACACGGTACTTTTCTTCAACGCAGAGAACAAAATAAACCTTGATACTATCTCAGCATCGGTCAATTACTTGAAATAGAGACCCAGCGCGGGTTGCATTATAAGAAGGCTCTGAAGAGAGGCGATGAGATGAAATCATCAAGAGGCTTCACATTCATTGAAGTGATAACGGCCCTGGCTATCATATCAATTTTGTTGCCGGTTGTAGGCATTGTCTTTTATAATCTGTTTGTCACGCCGCCAGATCAAGGCGCTCGCCTCAAGCTCAACAATGAGATAGCGCTGCTCTCCTCGTACCTCTACAACGACGCACATGTTGCCGAGAACTTCACCGTAGGAACATCCCCCTATTACGGCAACTTCACTTGGATCGACTATACCACCGGTGTTACCTATCTTGTCAGTTACTACGCTACCTGTCCAAACAGCAGCAATACTTCCTGCCGCAACAACATAGTCAGGCGAGTGCTCCTTACGAACGGCTCGCTACCCACTCCAACGCCAACGCCGACGCCTACACCGACACCTACTTCAACACCTACCCCTACTCCAACATCAATACCTACAACGCAAACATATACCTACTGCGACAGAGGCGGGTACGGCGGGGAAGACAAATGGGCATGGGGAAAGGCATGGAACAATTCGGAGTGGTTCACACAAGGTCGCCCCACAAGCGTATCCGACTTCTTTGATACTTCTGCACGTACCCTTGTGGACGCCGACGTGCCCAGCTATTCATTGCTCTGTAACGCTGATGATGCCTCATGGGACAGTCGTGACACGACGCCGCCATTGGATTATGGAGTGGGTTCACAGTTATATACAATCCAGGTAAACCAGAACAGGTCAAGTGTCACAAACCTCTCAGTTACCTGGAGAGGATACGGTGGGGCTTTTACTCATAACACAAAACTCAAGATATACAATTACAACACCAGCGCGTGGTATACACTCGTTAATCTAAGCGACCCGGGCAGCAAGACCATTGATACATATGTCAATAACATAACCATCAACCCGGCATATTACATCGAAGCAAGCACGGGATACGTAACTCTCCTTGCGTCATCGGACACTGGTAACGTGACACCAGAAGACACCGATTTTGGCACAGCGCTGTTATTTAACGGGGTGAATAACAGTGTTACCACATCGTTAACAGTGCCCACCAACACATTCACATTTGAGGCATGGGTAAAGGCTGTCAACACTCATCAGATTGATACGGAATCTTCCAGCTCTACTGACGGAGTTAGCGGCCAGTGCTATGTGTTTGGCGCCGCCCACAGAGGAACCAACGCGGGAGCGGGTTTATCCGTAGGAACTAATGGAATCACCGTCTATGAACACGGCGATAGTTATATGCCTCCTTTGGCTGTATATTCAGGCGCGGTGGGCACCGCATGGAATCATATTGCGGTTGTTTATAACAGCAAGCAGCCTTCCATCTATTTGAACGGCAACCTGGTCAGAACAGGCCTCACATCCCCCAGAACCACTGTTTATGCGCCATATGAAATCGGACTGGGTTCTTACGGCGCGTTTAATGGGATGATAGACGAGGTCCGCGTCTGGAACGTTGCTCTTAACCAGACACAGATCCGTGCCAATATGTACCGGGAGATTCCCAACCCGACCGCTGAGGCAAATCTGACGGGTTACTGGAAATTCAGCAATGATGTCGAAGACAGCTCAAACTACAACAACGATGGCACACTCTCATCACCCGCCCCGAACTATGTGGACAGCTTAGACAGAGACGTTACTGTATATACAGATTATATAGCGCTGACTGCCGTTACTCCGGGGGCTTCACCCACTCCGACTCCCACTGTTCCACCCCCGGCTACTCCTTCTACAGTACAGTTCGCAAATACCTCAGTTGGCACTACCAGTTGGACTGTTCCGTCAGGTGTTAGCTCGGTTCAAGTACTGGTAGTGGGAGGCGGTGGTGGTGGTGGTGGAGCATATACAGGATTAACGTATTTTAGTGGTGGAGGAGGTGGCGCCGGCGGAGTGGTCTACAATGCTAGCTATCCCGTGACCGCTGGTCAAAGCATTACAGTGATGGTGGGGGCGAGTGGTTCTGGCGGCATTGGTTCCAATGCAGGCAGTACTGGCTCGAACAGCGTGTTCGGCTCTATAACTTCATACGGAGGAGGTGGCGGCGGTGGTGGAGGAACAGATGAAACCGGTAACAATGGCGGCTCCGGAGGAGGCGGAGGAGTATATTGGGCGGCGGATAGGGCTGGTGGCACCGGGACTTCCGGGCAGGGTAATAATGGCGGAAGCAGCAGGTTCGGCTGCTGCTGGTTTATCTGGTGTACGTGTGCCGATGTCTCCGCTGGCGGCGGGGGAGGCGGTAAGGGTGCGGCAGGCTCTAACGCAGCTAACTATGTAGGCGGCAACGGAGGAGCAGGAGCGGACTATAGCTCCTATTTCGGCACCGGCGTAGGGGCCAGCGGCTGGTTCGGTGGCGGCGGAGGAGGCGGTGCTTTCTCTACTAGAACTGCAGGGTCTGGCGGCCAAGGAGGAGGTGGCGCCGGTGGAAAAGGAGCAAATGGTACAAATGGCATAGCCAATACCGGCGGCGGCGGCGGTGGTGCAGGAGCTAATGGCAACAAGAATGGGGGCAGCGGCGGCACCGGCGTTGTCATAGTTAAGTACACCACAATAGGCGAGGAAACCCTCACCACGAGCGACAGTGCTGGCGGCACTGTCCAACCCGCACCTCCGGGAGCCAACTATCAAACCGGTACGGTAGTTCCTATTAACGCTAGTCCAGCCCAGTGTTATTCATTCGTTAACTGGACCGGCACAGGCGTGGATGCCGGCAAGGTAGCTAATGCCAGCGCTGCTTCTACTAACATAACTATGAGCAGCGATTACTCCGTCCAGGCCAACTTTGCCCCAATAACCAGCAACTACTCCCTCTCGCTGACCGCAAGCCCAGCCGAGGGCGGCTTGCCTTCCTACAATGGATCCAGCCCTTTCAGCTGCGGCTTCAACGTCTCTATCTCCGCCAATCCAAACCCAGGCTACAGTTTCAGCGGGTGGACTCCAACAAGTGGGGTTGCTAGTCCCAGCGCAGCGAATACCACTGTGCAAATGACAGCTGACCGTAGCTTGACTGCCAGTTATACCTCTATGCCAACGCCAACACCTGCACCTACGCCGACAAACTATCTGACCACAATGTATTTAACATGGTACATTACAGCTAACAATTTCAGCCTGGCTGAGAGCCAAAACCTTATAGTGGCGAATATGACGGCAGGTGTCAATACAAGCATGGGTAAATATGTACAGAAGCAGTTGACGATATATATCACGCTACGGCCATCTTATTTATTGCCAGAAGAGAACATCTGGGGAGACGACACCGTCAGCACACTAAGCAGTTTCCGCATTTCCGGCGAATACTCTACGATCAGCGGCAACGTTAAAGTAAATGGAACCGTCACAGTTGTTAGCACAGCCTTAGGGAACGTCATTGACGGCACTTTAACATGCCCTACTATTGTTGGTGACGACCAAACCAAATTATCCTATACCTCACGCATAACAGGGTATCCGATGAATACCATGCCGGACGCAGGGCCGGCACAGAAATACTTCGGCACGAACCTGTCGCTGGGCATACAGGTATTGGACGATGTGCTCCATGAATATGTATTCACTGGGGATGTCAACCTCCACTCAGTGAACCAGGTTTGGCAAGGTAATAACCCGGAGACTAACCATACTCTGAAACCGGGAGTGTATTATAGCCCCGGCACAATAACATTGGCGGATACTTATACCAGAGGATCTGTAACCTTCATCGCCAATAGAATTATCATCAACAACAATAATACGGGGGGCCTTATCACCCCGAAAATAGAGCTCGGGCCCTACCACGAGGACCTGCTCTTCTGGGCAAACGGAAGCGTCGGCAGCCCAACGACAGCAGATGACGGCGCCATATTGATACAAGGGACTTCGAATTGGCATGCCTGTGTCTCTCTTGAAGGAGTGCTGTTTGCTCCCAACGGCGAGATAGAGCTGGCTGGCAGCGGAAGGACAGGGTGGTTTGGGTTCGTTGATGCAGCCGAATTATACAGAGGCGCTCTGGTGACAAAATACCTAACTATATCAGGCTCTCACTGGAATTTCTACAGATGGTAAAAATATCAAAGGAAACACACGTGAAAGCTAAAAAGGGCCAGATATTAATACTTGTGCTTATTTTAATGGCAGTGGGGCTGATAGTTATGTCACCGCTGCTTCACTATTTGGACAGCAGCTACAATCTGTATCTCAGCAAACTTAACGACACTACGGCCTACTACACCGTTGATGCTATGATGGGACAAATCTTCAGCGACATGTATGCAGGACAAGATATCTATATACTGAACACAAGTAATAGCTCGAGATATAACCCCGCCGGCGAATGGCTCAATGGTTGCAAAATCAGCACATCCATCAATAACTCGATAGCAGTGCCCCCGCCATCCAGTGAAGAAGCAGACTGGATCTATATGGACCCCGGCTGTGCCTTTGGTCTCAATACACTGGCGTATAACGCAAGTCACTCCTTTAATGTGTCTCTAATCGAGGGAACCACTGTAACGGCGAACTGGTACTTTAAAGATACAAAGGCTGGCAGCTGCAATTATTACTGTATCGGCAAAATGTGGATTACGTATCTAAATAATTCAACGGTGAGATACGGCAACAGCTCAGAGGTCAGTATCGGTCCGCTAAGCAACGGCGTCAGTACTGCATTTCAAAAACAATTGAGCTGGACCGTCCCGCAGGGCGGGAGCGGCAACTACTATATTAAATTTCAAAATCTAGCCGTGCGTGGATCAGGGGGCGGTTGCGGCAACGTGACTCGCAGCATGAGCGACATGATCGTAAAGCCCACTTTCAGCGGCATCGGCGATCCTCTTTACACCTGGGTCAGGATGGGCAACTCTTCCGGAGGCCAAGTACATCAATACCAGGATTACACCATTAAAACTACAGCAAGGATGGGCAATACCGACATAGCGTCTGTCACTGCCTGTGTGCGCCAGACACCCGGCCCTTTAATGTGGTGGGAGCACCAGAGCCTGGCAGTAGTATCCTGGGCGGTAACATATTATTAATCGCCCTGTATCGCATATCTGGGGGGGGGCAGGGGGTTGGATAATTTTATAGCGTGTCATCCTGAGGGAGCCAAGCGACCGAAGGATCTCGTCGAGATTCTTCATCATTCCAAGGGAGGATTCAGAATGATAGGTTGCGAGAGAGGTGTCCTTCCGGTATCGGAAGGACCGGGGGAATTATAACAGCGGGTTGGATGACAAATTGACCCGCTCCCTGGCAGAGCGGATACTTGACATTTTTTTATTTTCATAGTACATTCCTTTAACGTAGTATTTAAAAAAGGATTTTTTGTGACATTACAACAAACACCTGAAAGACGCCCTAAAAAGATAGACCTCAATCTTCTTCCTGGTGAATTTCGTCCGGCAAAAAAATCAAAGTTAAGCTTAATATTGTACATAACAGTTTTTGTACTTGTTTGTGCCATTGCCCCACTCATTATTATGAAATCCGGCGTTGATAGTGATAGTAGCTCTCTTAAAGCAGAGCTACCCAGCCTTCAACAACAGCTAGCAACATTACAGGCAAATAAAAACGAGGCGGATGCAATAAAAAGCCAGATTACCGCTGCTCAAGATCAACTGGCAACCACGAAAGCGGATGACCAGACTTTCCTCAACGATAGCGTATTATGGTCACAGGTAATAACTGAAATAGACGACCTCGTTCCAGGCAAGAAAATTACCTTATCAAGTATAGGCACTTCCGATGACGGGGTGTCACTTAACGGCGTCTCCACTAAGAAAATGTATGTTTATGATTTTGTGGTAGACCTTGAAGAAAGCGCCCTTTTCACTGATGTTGACTTTAACTTTGGTGATTGTCCAGACATAGCACAATGCAATTTTGCCATCACAGCTTCTGTAAACAATGTATCTCAAATGCAAGGCGGAGCTAATGAATAAACTCTCGCTTGGCAAGTTGTCCAAAGGGAACCTTTCATCAATGAAACTGCCGAAAGGCATTACTATCACACATGTCGTTCTAATAGTAGTTGCTATTATCCTTCTAGCATTGACAATTTATTTTGCAGTATCATACTTCGGTGCTGTAAGTAAAAGAACAGATTTAAACAGAGATATTCAGTTGAAACACCAGCAAATAAATAGCATCGGGGGGCCCCAGAATATTTCAGCCCTTCAAAGCCAGCTTGAGGAGGCTCAACAGGATTTAATCGATGAATCTCCATTTCCTCTTGAGGTAGATAATGTCGAAGTAGTGTATTTAATACTTCAAGCTGCAGCAGACGCGAATGTCACCTGCTTCCAATACGATCCATCAGGTAAAGCGCCCTATGATATTAATGGTCATGCGTATATAAGCAATGGATACTCGATATCATCCTCTGGCGTAGGCTCAACAGGGGAGAAAATTACCAGAATTATTAAATTCCTTAATAACATTGAGGAATTACCATACAATGCTGTAAGTATTACCGGACTCAGTTTATCAAGCGCATCAGATGAGGGAACGTGGGTAGTCAGTTTTTCACTATCTATCTTATCCCAACAATAGAAGTGCCTCGATATCTATTAAGGAGCGCTATTTATGAAACGCTTAAAGATACCTAGAATACCAACAAGGATACCTTTGCCTAATTTACCGAGCGTTCGCCGCTCTTCCCGACAGGCAAAGGATAAATCTAGCATTTCTGTTACATTGCCTCCTGAAGCTGAGGAAAGACCGGATGTAAAATCTGTGGACCAAACCAAAGAGGCTAATGAGGTTGAACATCGCAAAGTAAACGTTCCCAAGATCCCGCTGCCCAGTATATCTAAACCGAGTATGCCTAAGCTTCATGTCCCCAAGATTCCTCTGCCCAGCGTATCTAAGCCGGGGGTACCGAAGCTCAGTGTTCCTAAGATTCCTCTACCCAGCGTATCCATGCCCAAAATATCTAAAATATCTTCCACACATAAAGAAAAGGGGAAACTAATAATCGAGAAAAGCGATGCATCAATGGCAACTTCGGAAAGCGATTCCAGCAAATCCGAACAGCCTGAAATAAAGGAAAGATCAAAGTTCAGCATTCATAAAATAAGCATGCCTAATTTAAAGCCTTCAAAGGTTGGCATGCCCAGCTTATCGCTAGGTAAAGGGAGCGCCAAATCTACAGGCAAACGCATTTTGGCTTTAACTATTGAAGGCACTGATGTAAGGCTAGTGAGCTACCATAATAACGCTATAGAATCATGGAAAAGCGTATCATTCGATGCCCATCTCCTCAAAATGGGCCAGGTAGCTGATCCCGAAGGCCTTGGGGAAGTTATCAAGGATGCAATAACAGGTATCGAAACTAACAGGTGTTACGTAGTTTGCGCTCTGCCAGGGCTCAGGTCCGTCTCCCGTATCATCACCATCCCAAATGTCGGTAAAAAAGAGCTGGACTCTGTGGTGCCCCGTGAGGTAAGAAGAACTATGACAGTCTCTGAAGAGGATAACTACTTTCACTGGCAGATCCTCCCATCAGAAACAGAAATGGCTCAAACAAAAGTGTTTCTCTTGGCAGTGCCTAAAGAACCAATGTCATTATTATTACGCGCATTCAGCCATGCCGGAATTAATCCTTCCAATATAGATTTGAAACCTTTGTCCCTGATGAGAGCAGTTAACCAAAAGGACGCGATCATTGCAAATTGCGAAGGCAATAGCATGGAAATTGTGATTGTTTCAGACGATATACCTGTCCTGATACGTAGCGTCTTTCTTGGAGAAGGTGTAGCTAACCAAGACTACGCCATCGGAAGAATCAGCGACGAGTTGGGACGCACAATAGTAACCTACAACGAAATCAACAAAGAACATCCGTTAGATCAGAACACACCTGTATATCTTACCGGAGCAGCAGCAGCAGGTGTACCCTTCGCTCTTAACGTTGCAGCATTGACGAGACGTACGGTACAACCATTGGAATCGCCCATACCACTTCCAGCAGATCTACCTATAGCTGATTATATGGTCAATATAGGGCTTATCCTTAAAGTTGTATGACAATCCCTGTCGCATCATCAATTTCTGCGCTGTTAGGCTTATTTATCGGAAGCTTATTAAATGTGTGCATAGACCGCATTCCCGCAGGCGAGTCAATAATCAGGCCGCCATCCCATTGTACATCCTGCAAAAAAAGGCTTTCAGAGAAAGACCTCGTCCCGCTTTTCAGCTATCTCTTACTGAGAGGCCGCTGCAGGTATTGCGGAGTCAGGATCCCCGTCCGTATCTTTATAGTTGAATTAATCACCGCAATCTTATTTGGACTTATCACCTGGCATTTTATATCTCAATATGGCGTTTTAAATATACACTTAGCTATGCTTTTAATATATGTGTGCATTTTCCTACTGATCTTCTTCATCGATTTGGAACAGCAAATAATTGTTAATATCACAATATATATTGGAATAGCCCTGGCTTTAATCTTCTCCTTCTTCTGGTTTCCATTTTTTTGGCCGGACTTTGATATCTGGCCGAATCAAGGCATACTCAGCGCATTGTTAGGTGGTATTACCGGTGCAGCATTGATTCTGCTGCCCAACATAATTACCCGCGGCCGTGGTATGGGAGGAGGAGATGTGATGCTCGCCGGATTTATAGGAACAGTAACCGGATTCCCGCTTGTTATAGTCGCTTTAGTAATAGGTATTATCAGCGGTGGCATCGTGGCTATTGCATTAGTAGCATTGCGCCGCAAGAAAAGGAAAGACGTCATTCCATTTGGCCCGTTCCTTTGTACAGCAGCAATTGTAACGCTCATGTGGGGACCGCAAATACTGCACTGGTATGCAAGCTGGTATTCTGGTATCTAGTACATATTTATTCGCTTCCACTCTCAATATGTAGCAGGGGTTAGCCATAATATTGACAAACATATTATACGTATGATAATCTTTCCCAATCTTCGATATAATATGGCCTTTCCAAAGGTCGTTAAAAGGCTATTGACAAATATAAAAAAACATGTTAGTATAATAAAACATAAAAATACACAATATTAAGTAAAATGTGTATAAATATAGAACGAAAGGAGGTGATACAAGATGAAGGCATTAAAATACTGGGGATGGGGGCCTAGGAAAAGCAAAAGCGGTTTCACGCTAATCGAGTTATTGATCGTTATGGTCATTCTGGCTATCCTGGCCGGAGTGGTGGTTATGGCAGTAGGCGGTGTCTTCGGAACAGCTAAATCGGCAGCGTACAACGCAGTCAAAGACGATATGCAAAACGCCGTAGTTGCGTATGCTACCGATCACCAGGGAAATTTCCCGTATAATGCATCAACAGCTCATATACCTACTAATGGCAACTGCTCCACATGCCATTACGTAAACATGAGCGCAATAATGACAAACCGCGGAGGCACGTTACGAGAAGTCCCAGATGGAACGGTTCTGATAGCAGGCGGCACTGCAGTAGCTCCTAACGACAACTGCGACTACGAAAGCAGCAACGCTGTCTGTGATTCAGCAGCCCACTACATATGGGGAGCAGATGACTACGGAAATGTCTACTCTTACTGCTCGGCTGGCGCAACTGCTGTTGGCACTTGTACAACCAACAACAGCGGTTACCAGGGTGTATGGCCATAAACTCGGTTAATATGAACAAGGCCTAGTCAATCCCAAAAAACAAGCGAAGCGCGCCTCGAGAAATCGGGGCGCTTCTTGTTTCACCAATTTATCGACGCCATTTTTGATTGACACAGATACGACGGCATAGTAAGATAACCACACAGGTCATATATAATAACCCTATTTAGTATATATTAAATGCTCGCAAAAGTGTTAAGCTGTGCCGTGGTCGGCCTCGAGGGAGCCATTGTTGAGGTGGAAATTGATATTTCCCCCGGCCTTCCTGCCTTCAACATCGTCGGCCTTCCGGACACGGCGGTGCAGGAGGCCAAAGAAAGAGTCCGCGCCGCTATCAAGAACAGCGGATTGATGTTCCCTGCAAAACGGATAACGGTCAATCTTGCCCCTGCCGATATGAAGAAGGAAGGCCCCGCTTACGATCTTCCCATAGCTGTCGCTATCCTGTTATGCTCAGGACAGATAACAGCAGACGTAAGTAAAACGGTGTTACTCGGGGAACTTTCACTTGACGGAAGTTTAAGACATACACACGGCATCCTCCCTATGGTGGCGCTTGCTATCGAAAATGGACTGCATTTAGTCTTTGTGCCGGCTATTGATGCCCGTGAAGCCTCTCTGGTTCAGGAGGCAAAGATACTGCCCGTAAATTCACTGTCGGAATTAGCACAGCATTTAAATAACGACGTTCGTATCTCTTACTATGAACCAGACGTAGAACTGCAAAACACATCATTCATATCTGAAATCGATCTGGCCGATATTAAAGGGCAGGAACACGTCAAGAGAGGACTTGAAGTGGCCGCAGCCGGAGGCCACAATTTCTTGATGAGCGGACCTCCCGGCAGCGGCAAGACACTGCTTGCACGTTCGCTGCCGTCAATACTGCCAAAGATGAGCAGGGCGGAGGCGCTGGAGGTAACGAAGATTTACAGCATTAGCGGCCTCCTGCCATCCGATACGCCCCTGATAATGCAGCGGCCGTACCGCGCTCCGCACTATACCATCTCCAACGCCGGACTGGTTGGCGGCGGGAGGTGGCCCAGGCCGGGGGAAATAAGCCTCAGCCATAGAGGCGTCCTATTCCTAGATGAGCTGCCCGAATTCGGACATAACGTTCTGGAAGTGCTGAGACAGCCGCTGGAGGACAAAACGGTAAGTATAAGCAGGGCCCAGGGCAGCGTCACCTTCCCGGCAAACTTCATGCTCCTGGCTGCTATGAATCCATGCCCGTGCGGATACTTCGGCGATCCGATAAAGGAATGCACCTGCTCTCCGAGCACGATCTCACGGTATCAAAAACGTATCAGCGGGCCGCTCCTTGACAGGATAGATATGTTTGTGCAGGTACCACGCATAGAATATGAGAAGCTCGCAGACGATCACAAAGGCGAATCGTCAGAAATTGTTCGGGCAAGGGTGGAGGAAGCCCGCAGTATCCAGCGTACCAGGTTTGCCGATACCAGAATTATCTGCAACGCCGAGATGTCTCCTTCTCAAGTGAAAGTATTCTGTCATATAGAATCTGAAGCACAGCAGCTGTTAAAAGCAGCAATGCAGCAACTGGCACTCTCAGCCCGGGCCTTTCATCGCGTATTAAAACTGGCACGCACGATAGCGGACCTAGCAAAGGAGCCTACTATTCACGTCAGCCATTTAGCTGAAGCGCTACAATACAGACCGAGAAGCCTGATGCAGTAGCTATTAAAGTGCTACTATTTTGTAGCGAATCCTGTATTTTATCTCCCGGATAAAAACAATACACCGCCAACATTGTTGGCGGTGTATTGTTTTTTCTACTCAGCTCAAACGCTGACTATGGCATATAGCTCAAAGCTACAGCTATCGATACGGCTATAAGAATAATCGATAGCACAATGGCCACAAACTGCCAAGAAGTGAGGAAGCTCTTTAATACCATCTTGGCGGCCTCAATCATACGCGCATGTGCTTCTTCTTCTGCTTTCTCAATCAGCGCCTGTGCTTTTTTCATTATCTCAGCAGCCTGTGCCTCAGTAGCTTTCACAGCAGCCTCTGCTTTAACCCTGGCCTCAGCAGCGGCCCTTTCCGCCCTTCCCGCCACTGCCTCAGCCCTCTTCATCGCCTCAGCAGCAGCAGCCTCAGCAGCCTTAATGGCCTCCTCAGCTTTACGCTTAACTTCAGCTGCAACCTCTTCCGCCTTCAGCGTCATTGCCTCTGCTTTTCGCAGTGCCTCAGCAACCGCGCCCTCAATAGCTTTCACCGCTTCCTCAGTTTTGCCCTTGATCTCCGCTGCTAATTTGGCTAAAGCTTCCAAATATGCATGCATAGCGCGAGTAGCAGCACTAATGGCTTTATCACCAGCCGCGCTAGCAAGATCAGATGCCGCACGAGCCTTCTCTGCCGTCTTCATTCCATTAGCAGCTGCTCCCTTTGCCTGCTTACCAGCATCGGCGACCTTCTCAGCCAATGTGCCTGATAGAGCAGCAGCAGCCCTCAGAGCTTCATCCCCAGCCAACTCAGCGAAATCAGATTTCCTCTCCAGTTCCTCTGCGACAAACAATGTCTCAGCCGATGCTTTTTTCGCAACAGCGCCAGCCTCTTGCGCTTTTTCCATATTATTCAAATTCGGAGCTTTAGTTACATTCTCTGCAGCTGCTTCAGCAACCTTAGCTGCCTCCTTTGCCTGCTTTATGGCTTCGTTCGCAGCCTTAATAGCTGCTTCTACAGCCTCGGTAGCAACATAGGCCCTCTCCTGAGCCCTAAGACCTGCCTCCTCAGCTTCTGCCGCTCTCTCAGAAGCAATCCTACTAGCTATATCAGCCACTTCAGCAGCCCTGGCCTCAATCTCTTGCTGTCTGCGAGCAACTTCCGCCGCTATTTCCTCTGCCCTGCGAGCAGCCCTTTCTGCAACTTCAGCCGCTTTTCTCAGCGCCTCAGCAATGGCACGATTTGCAGCTTCAATCGCCTTATCACCAGCAGCACTAGCAGCATCAGACGCGCCGCGAGCCTTCTCTGATAACTTAAGTCCAGAAGCCGCCGCATTCTTTGCCTGTTTGCCAGCCTCAGTAACCCTCTCACCCAAAACACCCGTCAACATAGAGGCAGCCTTCAGCGCCTCATCGCCCGCTAACTGGGCGAAATCCGCCTTCCTCGCTACTTCCTCGGCGGCAAATAGCGTTAGAGCCGCTTCTCTCTTGGCCTGAGCACCTGCGTGTCCTGCTATTTCAATATTATCTATAGTGGGATTGGCAGCTACATTACTGGCGGCCGCTTCAGCAGCCTTAGCTGCCTCTTTAGCCCTCTTAATCGCCTCTGTTGCAGCTTTCATAGCTGCTTCCAAAGCCTCAGTAGCAGCATAGGCCCTGTCCTGAGCTCTAAGACCTTCCTCCTCAGCTCTTGCAGCTAACTCTTCTGCAGCTGTACTGGTTATACCAGCCACCTCGACAGCCTTGGCTTCAATCTCTTCCCCTTTGCGAGCAGCTTCCGCCGCCGCTTTTTTAGCTTCAGCAGCGGCCCTGGCAGCCCGCTCCGCTTCCTCTTGCGCTGCCCGCAATGCAGCCTCAGCAATTTTTCTGGCCTCATCTGAAGAAAGCCCGGCCTCCCTGGCCCTCTCTATTGCTTCCTTTGCAGCTTCCTCAGCTCGCCTTGCTGCAGCCTGAACATCTTGACCAGTTGCCTTTGCCTCACCAGCCTGCAAACCAGCCTCGGTTGCAGCCTGTATGGCAGCCTCCGCTGCCTTTCCTGCCTCTTTAGCCGCCTGCTCCGACCTGCGCAGAGCATTAGCTATATCCCAGATGTTTTCATCGATCTCATCCAGAATAGCAGGCAGTGTTTTTGTAGCTATCTTGAAAGTACCTTTGCGGGCTACTTCTTTCTCAACATCAATCTGTTGTTTCTTCTCTTCCTCGGGGTTGCCTTCAGTTTTCTTTGCCATTTCCGTCTCCTTCTTCAAATCACAACATATTATAACTGCTTCTTAAAATAATGCAAATGTCCCAGCACCGCAACCGGGACTGGGACCATATCCGAATAATTTCTTATAGCAACTCTCTTTCGAATTTAGAAACATCCCGCCACAACTCCACGCCTCAATCACAATATATCTATTATCATTTACTCAACAACAACAAACCCCCCTGCGGGGGCAGATTGGACATATATATCACACGCATTAACTGTTGTCAAGTATAACACATTTCCAGCTCATTGACATAGCGTACATGCTTACACTAAAATCAGCGCAAAGGTGGCAAGAGTGAACATCAACGAAATTCGCGAATCATACTTACAGTTTTTTGAAGAGAAGGAGCACCAGCGGATAGCAAGCTCCTCACTGATTCCAAAGTCAGACCCGACCCTCCTGCTGACATCGGCGGGAATGGTTCAGTTCAAGCGTTACTTCACCGGAGAGGCTGTACCCCCGAAACCGCGCCTGATCTCATGCCAGAAGTGCTTCCGCGTGACGGACATCGATGACGTCGGCGATACGCAGCACCTCACGCTCTTCGAGATGCTGGGAAATTTCAGCATTGGAGACTACTTCAAAAAAGAGGCCATTGCATGGGCGTGGGAGTTCGTCACCGAACGACTGAAGATGCAGCCCGAACGTCTCTGGGTCACCATTTACAAAGACGATAAAGAAGCATTCCAGTACTGGCAGGACATAGGCTTCCCCAAGGAGAAGATAAAGCGCTTCGGGGCCAAGGAGAACTTCTGGGGCCCCGCCGGCGACAGCGGCCCCTGCGGCCCGTGCAGCGAGATACACTACGACTTCGGTAAGGAAATCGGCTGCGGCAAACCGGATTGCGGCCCCAACTGCGAGTGCGGCCGCTTCGTGGAGATGTGGAACCTGGTGTTCACGCAATACGATCAACAAAAGGACGGCAGCCGCGTACCGTTGCCCAAGCCCAACATTGACACCGGCATGGGGCTGGAACGCACCGCCGCCATCATGCAGGGTGTAACGACAGTATACAAGACCGACGCCTTCAAACATATGATCGAGCACATCAGCAAGCTGGCCAACAAGCGCTACGGCGAGAACGAGGAAAACGACCGGGCGATACGCATATTATCCGATCACTCTCGTGCAATAACCTTCCTCATCGCCGATGGCGTTATACCGTCGAATGAGGGCCGCGGCTACGTGCTGCGGCGGGTGCTGCGCCGCGCCGCGCTCTTCGGCAGGAAGCTGGGGCTGGAGGAGCTGTTCCTCTACAACCTGGCGACCGAGGTCATCAAGCGCATGGGCGCCACATACCCCGAGCTTAAACGCGAGCAGAAGTTCATCCTCAGCACCATTGAAGCGGAGGAATCAAGGTTCAGGGAGACGCTGAATATCGGCTTGAACCTGCTGGACGAGATGATCGACGACATCAAGAAATCGGGCAAAAAGACCATTGGCGGGGACGACGCTTTCAAGCTCTACGATACCTACGGCTTCCCTCTCGACGTGACTAAGGAAGTCGCAGCGGAACACGGGTTGAAAGTAGATATGGAAGGCTTCGAGCGGGAGATGGATAAGCAGCGCAATAAGGCGCGCGCCTCTCACAAGTTCAAGCTGGACGACAAAGCAGCAGCCAAAGTATATACAAAGGAGAACCTGCCGGAGGTCTGCTTCATCGGCGACGACTGCTCCAAGTTGAAGCACCGCAGCGATATTTTAATGATGACATCGAAAGGGGCCAAGACAGCAAAACTGTCGCAGGGCGACAAGGGCGAGATCGTGCTGCGCGAGACGCCCTTCTACGGCGAGATGGGCGGACAGCTGGGGGACAGCGGTGAGATAGTCGGCCCGCACGGGAGCTTCGTTGTGGAAGATACCTATCACATAGGGCACGAGTTGACCATCCATCGCGGCAAGGTGACGGAGGGATACATACCCGCCGAGGAGATCGTCGTGGCCAAGGTGGACGAAGAGCGACGCAGGGACATCGCGCGCAACCACACGGCGACCCACCTGCTCCAGGCGGCACTGCGGCAGGTGCTCGGCGAGCACATACGACAATCCGGTTCGCTCGTATCGCCGGACTATTTCCGTTTCGACTTCACCCACCAGAAGGCCCTCACCGCAGAGGAGCTGGCAAAGATACAACGCATCGTGAACGATAACATACGCCACAACTACAAAGTGACCGCCAGGCTTATGCGCTACAAAGAGGCCATCGAGATAGGGGCGCTGGCGTTCTTTGATGAGAAGTACGCTGACGAGGTGCGCGTCATGGAGGTCGGCAAACCGTCGATATCCACCGAGCTGTGCGGCGGCTCCCACGTCTCCGCCACCGGCGAGATCGGTCTCATCTGCATCACCGGCGAGAGCAGCATCGGCGCCGGCATCCGGCGCATCGAGGCGGTAACAGGCAGGGGTGCCGAGAGATACATCGAGGAGAAACAAGAACTGATCGATGAGATCGCAGACGCCCTCAAAACCAAACCATCCGATATCGTAAACCGCATATCCGCACTGCAGAAAGAGATCGAGACTATTCGCAAAAAGGCCTCCAGCGCAGAGCAGCAATCTTTGAAAAGCGATGTGGCCTCCCTGATCGATAGAATCGTTGAAATAAACGGGGTGCACGTGCTAGCCGCCAGTGTCGCCGCATCGGACATGGACGCGCTGCGCAAGATGGGCGACCTGGTTAAAGAGCAGGCCGGCAGTGTGCTGGTGGTGCTGGCAGCTGAATTCAACGGCCAGGCCAACTTCATCGCCATGGCGACCGCCGACCTTGTCGCCAAAGGTCTGCACGCCGGCAATATTATCAAGCAGATCACGAAGGCGGTCGACGGGCGCGGCGGCGGCAGGGCGGAGACGGGGCAGGGCGGTGGGAAGGACGTCGCCAAGCTGGATGAAGCATTAAAACTGGTGAGGGAATTGGTGGCAAAACATGGCGATCATCGGGCTTGATGTCGGCGATAAACACATCGGGATAGCCCTGGCCATCGGAACCCTCGCTGTCCCCGTGGCTGTAATCGAGAGGACGGAGGAAGAGGAGGACCTGGAGCGCATAGCAGCCCTCACCCGCGATTATGAGACTGAACTGATCGTGATCGGACTCCCGCATTCCATGGACGGCAGCATCGGCGCTCAAGCCGAACTGGTTCTCGATTTTGCAAAGTCACTTTCAAATCATACTGACATCCCGATCGACATGTGCGACGAACGCCTCACCACCGTCACCGCAGATCGATTGCTCCAGGAAAGCGGCGCTAAACGCAAGCAACGCAAAGCAAATATCGATGCGATGGCCGCTGCCGTTATCCTTCAGGCTTATATTGATGGGATGAGCAGATGACGAAATTCGTCGGAATAATCGGCTATCCGGTTGGGCATTCCGTATCGCCGCAGATGCAGCAGGCCGCTTTCGATTACTACAAGCTGGATATCAAGTACGAGCTATGGGAAACGGCGCCGAACAAGCTCGCCTCATTCGTAGAGCGGCTGCGCCAGCCGAAGTATCTGGGAGCGAATATTACCGTCCCTCACAAGGGAGCGATGCTGCAACTGGTGGATGAACTTGAAGCCCTCGCATCCGAGGTAGGAGCGGTGAATACCATCGTCAACAGAGACGGGCGGCTGTACGGTTTCAACACCGACGCCGGCGGCTTCCTTAAAGCATTAAATAAAGATGGGGGTTTCGATCCGGCAGAAAAGCACGCGGTGATCCTCGGCGCCGGCGGCGTAGCGCGCGCGGCGACCTTCGCGCTCTCCAAGGCGGGGATAAAATCACTAACCATCACAGATGTCGACATAGAGAAGGCACGAAAGTTGAAGGCCGATCTCGAGCGCAGCCTGGCACGCACGCAGGGCAAGCCCCCGCGAAGCTGCTACGACGCCAAAGACATCACATGGATCGACTCGCTGACATACAAGATGTGGCCCATCCCGGATATAAATGTATTTTCACTAAAGGACCCGCTATTTAAGAGTGCCATATCGGACTGCCATCTGATCGTCAACTGCACACCGATAGGAATGAAGCATAGTGCAACAGAGAATGAATCTCCGCTGGATGCCGGTTTTATTCCCAGTAAAGCATTTGTCTATGATGTAGTGTATAATCCTCTGGAAACAAAATTGTTATCAAAAGCCAGAAAAGCAGGTGCAAGTACTCTCAATGGATTGCCTATGTTAGTATATCAGGGAGCAATAGCTTTTGAATTGTGGACTTCCAGGGAGGCGCCTGTTAACATAATGTTTAAAGCGGCGGAAAAAGCTCTATGAAGTGAGGTGGACAGATGAACACCGATATAACAAGCAAGCGCTGCGGATACTGCAAAGGCGCAGGAAAGATAAAAAAATCGGAATTCGGTATCACCCTTATAGCATGCCCGATATGCAAGACGATCGGTACGATTAACGTCCCGGAAGATTACACCATATGTGGTCAGTGCGGTGGAAAAGGAAGAACGGTTGGTGGTTACGCCATGACCATAACTGCGATATGTGATGTATGCAAGGGTAAAGGCTGGGCGAAGCCAACCTAGCAACCTTCACAGCTATAATTTATATTTAGACTATATATTAAACCGATACAGGCCTGGGAGGAAGAACAATGTTCCGCTACTTAACAGCGGGTGAATCTCATGGTAAAGGACTGATAGCAATCATCGATGGAATGGTAGCAGGGCTGCCCCTCGAGGAAGACTACATCTCCCATGAATTGGCACGACGCCAAGGCGGATACGGCCGGGGAGCCCGCATGAAAATAGAGCAGGACCGTGCCGAGATCATCTCCGGCGTACGCTATGGCCTCACTATCGGCAGTCCTATTTCACTGCTCATAAACAACCGCGACTGGAAAAACTGGCAGGAAGAGATGTCGATCTCACCCGTCGCAAAGAAGGCCGAACCGGTGACGCGCCTGCGCCCCGGACACACCGACCTGGCAGGGACGAAGAAGTACGGCCTCGACGATGTGCGCCCGATACTGGAACGGGCCAGCGCCCGCGAGACCGCCGCGCGCGTGGCAGTCGGCGCTGTGGCTCGGCGCTTCCTCGAGGAGTTCGGCATTGGGATAAAAAGCCATACCATGGCGATAGGCAGCGCGCAGGCTTATAACATAAATATCAATAAAATAGATTGGGCGAAGGTTGAGAAATCGTCGGTACGCTGTGCGACGACTAAGGTAGAGAAAGCAATGATCGCCGCCATAGATGCAGCCAAAGCAGCAGGGGACAGCGTGGGCGGAATCTTCCAGTTAATTGCCAGCGGGGTACCAATAGGCCTTGGCAGTCACGTGCAGTGGGACCGCCGCATCGACGGCAGGATAGCGCAGGCGATAATGAGCATCAACGCTGTGAAGAGCGTAGAGATCGGCGACAGCTCCTCCATCGCAGGGCTGAAGGGCTCGCTGACGCACGACACGATCCGATATGACAAAGCGAAGCGGGAGTGGAGCCACGCCACGAATCACGCCGGCGGTATCGAGGGCGGCATCACTAACGGCGAGGCGATAACGGTCACGGCGCTGGTGAAACCGATACCGACGCTCAGCAAACCGCTTCCTTCAGTAGACCTCAAGACCGGCAAGCGCGTCGATGCGCATATCGAACGCAGCGACGTATGCGTGGTGCCGGCGGCGGGCGTAATAGGCGAGGCCATGCTGGCCATAGTGCTGGCCGACGCCGTGCTGGAGAAATTCGGCGGTGACCATCTCAAGGAAACAATACGCAACTTTAAAAGCTACCTCAAATCGATCTAAGAGGTGCAGGATCCCTCCTGCCGGGGGAATTGGGGGTGTCCCCCAGTTCTTTAATTCCCCCAAGAATGGGGGACAGGGGGTTGATTAGACTCAACAAGAGGTTCATTAAGACATTCACATGGATAAAGATAACATAATCATAATCGGTTTTTCCTTTACCGGGAAATCGGTAGTAGGGGAAAGGGTCGCTCGTAAACTCGGATGGGAGTTCATAGACAGCGACCATACAATTGCCTCCATCACCGGCAAGACCATCCCTCAAATATTTGCAGAAGACGGCGAGGCCCGCTTCCGCGAATTGGAACGTGATGTGATCACAAAGGCTTGCAAAGGCAAACAGCGCGTCATCGTCACCGGCGGCGGCGCCATCATCGACCAGAACATCCGCGACCTGCTGCTGCATAGCGGTGTTGTTATTTGTCTGGAGGCTCAACCGCAGACAATATACAAACGACTCCTGGAATCAACACAAATCGAAGACACGGTGCCGCGCCCTTTGCTGAACGCAGCTGACCCACTGGCGCACATCATCCAGCTTAAAGCAGCGCGCCAGGCCTACTATGCCGTAGCTGACTGGGCTGTATACAACGATACCCTAAGCCTCGACGAGACTGCCGAAGGTGTGATCAGCGGCTTCGAACAGGTGAAGGCTCGGAAGAAAAATGTCGTAAGAAACCCGGCACCATTTATAGTAAGAACAGCCACTGACAGTTATCCCGTTTTCATCGGCTGGGGGCTGTTGGAGAGCCTCGGGCGCCGCATGCGACAAGCCGACCTTAACGGCTGCGCCAGAATAATCAGCGACGACAATGTTTTCCCACACCACGGCGAGAAAACGATCAAATCGTTAAAGGACGCCGGATTCAAGACGGAAGCATATATCGTGCCGGCCGGCGAGTCGACCAAGACGATAGACACAGCGATTAAGATTTACAACTGGCTGGTCAAGCAGCGCACCGAGCGCGGACACACCATCGTTGCGCTGGGAGGCGGCATGGTGGGAGATCTTGCCGGGTTTGCCGCATCGACATTCCTGCGCGGCCTGCCGCTAGTGCATGCTCCAACGTCACTCATCGCCATGACCGATTCTTCAATCGGAGGGAAGGTAGCGGTAAATCATCCCAAGGCTAAAAACCTCATCGGTGCTTTCTATCAGCCGCGCCTGGTGCTGGCCGACGTGAGCACGCTCAAGACGTTGCCCAAGCGCGAGCTCGTCTCCGGATGGGCAGAAGTTGTTAAGCATGCTATGATCCTCGACGCCGAATTCCTCGAGTTGCTCGAAAATAATGTCGACGACCTATCGAAGCTCAAACCCGCCAGGCTCGCAGAGGCCATAAGACGCAGCGCTTATATCAAATCAACCGTGGTCAGCGAAGATGAAAAGGAACAGCGCAAACGCATGGCGCTAAACTACGGCCACACCATCGGACACGGGCTGGAGACGGCCACCGGCTACGACAGGCTGCTGCACGGGGAAGCAGTATCCATCGGTATGATGGGCGCGGCAATGCTGAGCGAACGCCTCGAGCTGATACCGCATGAGGTCGTCATACGTCAGAAGAAATTACTCGAACGTTTCGGCCTGCCCACCGTCTGCTCCGATGTGAGCCTCGACTCTATCCTGAATGCCATGTCGCTGGATAAGAAAGTTAAAGAGAGAAGCATTCAGTGGGTGCTGCTCGAGGGCATCGGCAAGACCGTCTTCCGCGATGACGTGCCACAAAAAGACGTGCTGGGCGTGATCAAGAAACTGATCACAGACTGAGCTATAAACTTGCAACCCTTATCGACCTTGTCTGGAAATGATCCCTCCACACCACTTGGGTGTCTTGCGCCGTCATGATATTATCAGGTAGTATGTGAAAGCGATATCGAATCCGAGAAAAGAGGAATAACTCGAATCATGGTCAACTGCCGCATTGATGACAGCAAACCCTCATCAGGTTCCAGATGGGCTGGCGGGATAATACCTTATATACGCGTGCTCAAGCCACGCGAGACTGGGCTGCTTACCTTCATCGGATTGTGCGCAGGTGTGGTAGCCGGTGCAGGCCGTCCTGATATACAGACGCTCCTGCTGGCAACGCTGGCAATATTGATAGGCAGCGGAGGCACCAACGGCCTGACCAACTACATCGACCGCGACCTCGATGCCAAAATGGAAAGGGTCAGGCACCGCCCGCTGCCGTCCAAACAGATATATCCGCCGCAGAAGATGCTGCCCTGGGCCATCAGCCTAGTGATTGCGGGCTTAATAATCACATGGTTCCTCCACTGGATGTGCTTCGTCTTTGCAGCCGTAGGCGTCATCGTAGCTATAACGTTTCGAAAAAGGGTGACCTGCGTATTCCCGCAGGGCGCTCTGGCGGGATGTTCCCCGATATTTATCGGATATGTAGCCATCAGCGAAGGGGTAGATTTAACGCTGCTCTTCCTCTGCCTGCTGATAACGATCTGGATACCGCTGCACGTGTGGAGCCTGATGATCTCGCACCGCGATGACTATCGCCAGGCCGGCATTAAATATTTCCCGCTATCGCTCGAGGTCAAGGACTCGGTAAAAATGCTGCCGATACTTGCAGTACTGCTCGTCGCGCTTTCACTGGCGCTATACTTCGTCGGGCATTTCCATTTGATTTATCTGGTAGCAGCTTGCATCATGGGAATACTCACGATTACATCAACAGCACGCCTGATATACAGAAAGCTCTCCAGCGAATCGTGGAAAGTATACAAACTGACCGCATTCCCCTACCTCGGGATACTCTTCCTTGCTATGGCCTTGGACGTATGGTTGTTATAGGAGGATCAGATGGACTTTAATCTTCGCGAACATGAAAAGATGCTGCAGCGAACCGCCAGGGATTTCGCCGACAGAGAAGTCAGGCCACAAGCGTCAGAGATCGATATCAAATGCGAGTTCCCGTTCGATGTTGTCAACAAGATGGCAAACATGGGATATTTCGGGCTGCAATATCCCACCGATTATGGAGGGGGCGGGGCAGGATACACCGGTTTTGCTCTGGTTATTGAACAGCTGTCACGTGCCGCGATGGTAACCGGAGCTATTATGGGCGTTATGAGCCTCACCGGAGAAGCTTTATTCCGTCACGGAACCGAGGGGCAGAGACAAACCCACCTGGTCTCGCTGGCCAGCGGCGCTATGATCGCATCCTTCGCATTCACCGAGGCGGCCACGGGCTCCGATCCATCATCTATACAAACAAGGGCCGTACCGGACGGCGATGACTATATCATAACTGGCCAGAAGCACTTTATAGCCCTGTCGCCCGCATCCAAGATGACCCTGGTTTTTGCCATGGACGAAACGGATATGCTGAGCGCTTTTCTCGTCGACACTTCATCACCCGGCTACCAGATACGGCACGCCTGCGCAACTATGGGCGCACGCGGATTCTGCCCCTGCGTTGTATATCTGGATGACGTTCGCGTCCCCCGCAAGAATATCGTAGGCGAGAAATCCAACGGATACAACATCCTCTTGGAATCGGTGAGCGTGGGCAAGCTGGCTATCTCCGCCGAGTCTGTGGGAGTGGCACAGGAGGCGTTCGACCTCTCTATATCGTACGCCAAAGAGCGCACTGCTTATGAGAAGCCGATTGGAAACCTTACATCGATAAAGTGGCTCCTCGCCGAAATGTACTCACGCATCGAGGCGTCACGGCTCCTAGCATATAGAACGGCTGCGCTCCGCGACGAAGACAAGAGCATTCTGAAAGAGTCGGCGACATCGAAGCTTTTTTGCTCGCAGGCGGTGGTCGATGTCACCAGGATGGCCATGCAGGTGCACGGAGCCTACGGGTACATGAGCGACATGACCATCGAACGTCTGTATCGCGATGCAAAGCTGACCGAGATTTATGAAGGCGTGTCCGAGATACAGCGGGTAATCATCGCCAATCACCTGCTGAAAGAGCAAGGGTGAGCTTCAAAGTAACCAAGCGCTGTCCCTGCACATCAGCCCGGGCCGGCATACTATCGACCGCGCACGGCGATGTGCCGACACCTGCCTTCGCACCGATAGCCACACAGGCATCGGTCAAAGCCCTGAATCCAGAAGCGGTTGCCAGTCTGGGCGCGAAGATACTGCTGTCGAACACCTATCATTTATATCTGCGCCCCGGCATCGACGTCATCGGGAAATTCGGCGGCCTGCATAAATTCATGAACTGGCCAGGCCCGATCCTCACCGACAGCGGAGGCTACCAGGTGTTCAGCCTGTCACACCTGCGACAGCTAACCAACGAGGGCGTCAGGTTCCGCTCTCATCTCGACGGCAGCGAACATTTCCTTTCCCCGGAACTTGCCATACGATACCAGGAAACCATCGGAGCCGATATCATCATGGCCTTCGATGAGTGCCCTCCATATACGGAAAACCGCAGCGAAATCGAGGAGGCGATGGTTCGCACCAACCTCTGGGCTGAACGGTGCCTGAAGACAAAAACAAGAGCGGATCAAGCCATCTACGGGATCGTCCAGGGGGGCGGATTCGCTGACCTCCGCCGACTGTCCGCGGAGGCGATCACAGCGATGAACTTCGACGGCTACGCCATCGGCGGGCTGAGCCTGGGCGAGCCTAAGGAAATATCGAACGCCATGATAGAGGCAACCGTAGCGCTGCTGCCCGACGACAAGGTGCGCTACCTCATGGGCGTGGGCTCACCCGAGGACCTTCTGGAAGGAGCAACTCGCGGCGTTGACCTCTTCGACAGCGCCCTGCCGACGCGTATCGCCAGGAACGGCGGATTCTTCACCCGATATGGGCGCAAGATCATCCGCAACGCCAGGTATGCAGACCTTAATGCGCCGCTGGACGAAGGCTGCAATTGCTACACCTGCCGCAACTTCTCCGCCGCCTACCTGCACCACCTCTTCCGCTGCAAGGAGCTGCTGGCCTACAGCCTGTCTACGATACACAACCTGCACTTCATACTGAAGCTGGTGGCCGATATAAGGCAGAGCATCATCGAAGGGAAGATTGCGGAGTTTAAAGAGACGTTCCTCAGTACATACGAACCAACCGACGAGACGGTGCGGCTATCGCAGATGGAGAAGGGGAGAAAGAGCCAGAGGGCCAAGTTCAGCGAGAATCTGTCACGATGCGATGAGGATGAGAATACAGATTGAACTGCTCTCCTCTGGCGAACCCGATTAGAGTAACTCCATAATTGATCGCTTTTGTAATGGCCAGGCTCGTCGGCGCAGAGATAGTAATTACCACCGGAATTCCAGCATTTACCACCTTATTAATTGTAGAAGCAGTCTGACGGCATGATGTAACGAGAACACTCTGCGAAAAATCAAACTTATCCTTTATAGCCATACCGAGAGCCTTATCAATAGCGCAGTGTCTGCTGATATCCTCAGTGAAGAATCTCTTCCCTCTATAGGAAATACCAACAACATGGGTGCCCCCTGTTTTACTATACAACGGGCAGCTCTCATCTAACGCCTCGACTAAATTTAACACATCGCCTTTAGTCAACTGTAACTGAGAGCTAATAACGACTGGCTTAGGCATTTTAACACTGCGCTTGCGCGAGGCTGATACCGTATTATTGTCAACGTCGATAGTTACGTCTGAGGGATTAGCAATCCTTTCATCAAAAAGATGCCCCAATGCAAATTCATAGAGGTTGTCCGATAGACAATAAAAGCGTCGATACAAACGGCCGTCAAGCCTTAAAACAACTTCGGTCTCACGAATCACAGTATCCAATACGGAAATTCTCTCGCTGCCCTTTAGTTTAATTATCTTCAGTTTGTCTATTTGCATAGCGCTTTTCCCAATTTTAGGATATCAGCAAATTCAACCTTTTTATAACACAACTGCCGATGATTATATACCATCGGCAGTTTTCATACCAAATATTCAGTTAATGTCTGATATTAAATTTCAGTTCACCGCGCCATTAAGGAATTTCACTATCTCGCTCGAAGGTGTTCCGGGGCCGAATACGGCATTGACCCCGATCTTCTTCAGAGCAGGGACATCCTCCTCAGGTATAATGCCGCCTGCCACTACTACTACTTTCAGGCCCTTCTTCTTGAGCTTGTCCATAACCGTAGGGAAAATATCCAGGTGCGCTCCGGACAGGATGCTGAGCCCCACCACATCAACATCTTCCTGCATGGCAGATTCCGCTATCATATCCGGCGTCTGGCGCAGCCCGCTGTAAATAACCTCCATGCCGGCATCGCGCAGGACACGCACCACGAACTTGGCACCGCGATCGTGCCCGTCCAGGCCTGGTTTCGCAACTAGCACCTTTATCGTCTTCGCCATAAAGATCACCTTTCCCTTATTTCTTTACTTTCTGCACCAGCTCTATGAGCACGCCCTTGGTCGCTTTGGGATGTATGAAAGCGATCATCCCGGCCAGCCCTTTTCGAGGCTTCTTATCGATAAGCGCCACGCCCTTGGCCTCGAGGGCTGCCAGTTCTTTCTCTATTTCAGCGACCTCGATCGCTATGTGATGGATGCCGTCGCCCTTGGTCTCCACAAATTTGGCGATTCCGGTGTCCGGCTTTATCGGCTGCACAAACTCGATGTTCACATCGCCGATTCTAACCGTCGCCGCCTTCACGCCCTGGTCGGGTATTTCCTCCATGTGGTCACACTTCAGCCCGAAGACGTCCCCGAAGACCTTCAGCGCCTCATCCGCATTCTTTACCGCTATCGCTATGTGATCAATCTTTGTAAGCATTTACTCCTCCTTATCACCGTTTCGATTCTATACCTCCGGTTAAAACGCGGCGAACTCTCGCTGCTCGCCGAAGACGCCGCGCAGTACATCACATATCTCGCCGATGGTGGCATAAGCGGCCGCGCACTCGATTATAGCCGGCATCGTGTTATCGGTGCCTTGTGCCACCTTCTTCAAATTGTCGAGGGCCTTCTTCGTTGCCGCGTTATCCCTCTCGCTCTTTACCTTCTGCAAGCGTCCGACCTGCTTCTTGGCCACCGCCGGATCAAGACGCAGCAGCGGCAGCTTGGCATATGTCGACACGAACTTGTTGACGCCGACAACGACCCTGTCTCCGGCTTCCACGGCCTTCTGATAGCGGTAGGCGCTTTCGTTGATCTCGCGTTGCGGGAACCCCTGCTCGATAGCCGTGAGCGCGCCGCCCATGTTATCTATCTTCGTGATATACGCCTTGGCCTCAGCCTCGATGGTATCGGTCAGCTTTTCGACATAGTATGAGCCGGCCAGCGGGTCGATGGTATCAGCGACACCGTTCTCGTATCCCAATATCTGTTGCGTGCGAAGCGCTATCGTTACCGCATCCTCGCTCGGCGTGGCATAGGCCTCGTCGCGGGAGTTGGTGTGCAGCGACTGTGTTCCGCCCAGCACCGCAGCCAGCGCCTGCATTGTTGTCCTGATGATATTGTTATCGGGCTGCTGCGCCGTCAGCGTGGAGCCGCCCGTCTGTGTATGGAAACGAAGCATGCATGAGCGCATATCCTTGGCCTTGAAGCGCTCCTTCATTATCGTGGCCCATAGCCTGCGCGCCGCGCGGTACTTGGCCACCTCTTCGAACAGATTGCTGTGAGCGGCGAAGAAGAACGAAAGCCTTCCTGCGAACTGATCTACATCGAGTCCAGAATCGATAGCCGCCTGCACGTAAGCGATGCCGTCGGCCAGCGTAAATGCCAACTCCTGTGAAGCTGTTGAGCCGGCCTCCCTGATGTGGTAGCCGCTTATGCTGATCGTATTCCACTTGGGAACATTCTGTCCGCAATATTTAAATATGTCTGTAATGAGACGCATCGAGGGGCGCGGCGGGAAGATGTAAGTGCCACGCGCCACGTACTCCTTCAGGATATCGTTCTGGATCGTGCCGTCGAGCTTCGACGGATCGACACCCTGCTTCTTTGCCAGCGTCACGTACATCGCCAGCAACACGGCAGCCGTGGAGTTGATGGTCATGGAGACGCTGACCTTATCGAGCGGGATCTCCTTGAACAGGATCTCCATATCGGCTAGGCTGTCGATGGCCACTCCTACTTTGCCGACCTCACCCTGCGCCAGCGCGTGATCCGAATCGTATCCAATCTGCGTCGGCAGGTCGAACGCGATGCTCAATCCGGTCTGCCCCTGCTGCAGCAGGTAGCGGTAGCGCTTGTTGGACTCCTCAGCATCGGCAAATCCGGCGTACTGTCTCATGGTCCATAGCCTGCCACGGTACATTGTAGGTTGTATACCCCTTGTAAACGGAAACTCGCCTGGATAGCCTACTGCTTCGTTGTAGCTCCATCCGGCGAGGTCATCGGGGGTATACAGCGCTTCAATTTCGGTCCCAGAAGTGTACTCGAATCGTTTCAACCGTTCGGGGTTCTTCTGAAGGACCTTATCGAGCGTACTGCTCTTCCATTCCTTCTTACTTTTACTCGGCATAATACCTCCATTCAAGGTTATAAAAAAGCGGCTGTCAACCGCATCTGAGTTTATCGTATTTTACTGTCTTGTGTCAATCTTGCGCTCGTAATTACCTCGCTTCTAGTTACTTCCCTCACCCTAGCCCTCTCCCACTGCGGCGAGAGAGGGTAGCTATAAAAAGAGGTGCAGGAGATTTCTCTCCTGCCGGGGTTTTAGGGGTGTCCCTCAACTTCGCCGTATTCGACAGAGTAAAGAACACAAGACCTACAGAAAAACACCTTGAAGCTACTTTAATGACCTATTTATTGAATTATCGTTTGACTATAATTTATTTCAAACATATAATGTTTCTACTCATTAAAATATCGTAGAGGATATATATCTTCTGCCCCATTAGATCATTACTTAGTCTAATAGAGTCCAAAGTTGGCCATATACTCATAAGGGAGGAACATCAAAATGAATCAATCTGATAATGCTCTAAAAAACAACCAGACGAGAGAGGAAGTGAAAACCTATTGGGGTTTTTGCGAAGGTACATACGAGCCTTCCAGTGGTAAGACCATCAAAAAACTCATCATGAACTCTCGTGACTATATAGTATTTCTAGATGAAAAACTATGCTTACAATGGGAAGTAACCAATCAATACTCAGGAGATTATGAATTATTTAAAGTAGTTATGCCAAGAGTTGCAGAATTAGAAGGTCTATCTAACACATTCAATTTGCCAGAACATCAACTGATAGAGTTTAAAACTCTGTTAGGCACAGCAATCGTAATGATGCTTGAAGAAGAGGACGAGCCTATTGCCCGTAAACTTCTCAATAAGGCCAACACGTACCTGAAAGCTAGAATGACAGAAAGAGCGAGGATGTGGTGCCTTCTCTCATCTTCATGCGTAGTGCTCCTTGCTTTAATTTCTATTCTGCTTTTGTGGATATTCAAAACTGATATCACCAATCGTTTTGGAACGACAGCTTTTGACGTGGTGCTTGGAACACAAATGGGAGCAATAGGTGCCTTAATCTCTATTATTACTCGGTCCAACAAAATGCTCGTGAATGTATCCGCTGGAAAGACCATACATTACCTCGAAGGTACAGCAAGAATCATTGTGGGCATGCTCGGAGCCTTACTGGTCGCATTGGCAATCAAGGCAAATATATTCTTCGGTATGATCAACTCATCAGAAAACACTCTCGCCGTATTGTTAACAGTATGTACTGTCGCAGGAGCAAGTGAACGAATAGTTCCAAGTATAATAAAACAGGTTGAAGGCATAGTAGAAAAGCAAGATGACGAAGTTAACCTCCAAAGCAAAGACTCTAAAGTTGAGACTGACCAAAATCCCAATGACAGAGTAACGAGTTCTGGGTCGCCCGATCAAGTCGGGCAATGACCGGCGTTCGTTTGATAAATACAATTCAACTTATTATAATGAACCCATGCCTGCGAAGGACAAGGACAACATCGAGCGCATCGTCTCTGGCAAGGCCGAGGAGGAGGACCTGCCCATCGACTCCACCCTGCGCCCGAAACGCATCTCCGAGTTCATCGGACAGGACAAGGTAAAAGACAACCTGAACATATCCATCGCCGCCTCGCATGGCAGGGCAGAGCCCCTGGACCATATCCTTCTTTACGGACCTCCCGGCCTCGGTAAAACGACATTAGCCAACATCATTGCCGCCGAGATGCGGGTGAATATACGGACGACATCCGGCCCGGCCATTGAGCGCCCCGGCGACATAGCAGCCATACTTACCGGTCTTAAGGAGGGCGACGTCCTGTTTATCGACGAGATCCATCGCCTCAATCGCATCGTAGAAGAAAAGTTGTATCCGGCGATGGAGGACTATGCAATTGACATAATCTTAGGCAAAGGGCCTGGGGCTCGCAACCTGCGCCTTAATCTGCCGCGATTTACGCTCATAGGTGCAACCACACGTTTCGCCATGCTCAGCGCCCCGATGCGCGACAGGTTCGGCTCCGTGTACCGCCTCGACTTTTACGATGAGAATTCCATAGCGGCAATCATCAAACGTGCCGCTAAAATACTCGCAGTCAAAGCGGAGGAGGGCGGGATAAAGGAGATAGCCAGCCGCTCCAGGGGCACGCCGCGCGTGGCAAATCGACTTCTTCGGCGCGTCAGGGACTACGCCCAGGTAAAAAGCGATGGCGTGATTACCAAGAAGCTGGCCCTCGAGGCGCTGGCCAGACTAGAGATCGATAACCTGGGACTCGACGACCTGGACCACCGCGTGCTGCGCACCATCATCGAGAAGTACAGCGGAGGCCCGGTTGGGCTCGACACCATTGCCGCATCGATAAGCGAGGAGGCCGACACCATAATGGACGTTTACGAGCCGTACCTGCTGCAGCTGGGATTCCTGGACCGCACCCCCCGCGGCAGGGTGGCTACCCCCCACGCTTACGAGCACCTGGGGATACCATACAACAAGAAGGACAAGCCCCCTCAGCTCGGTCTGTTCGACAAATAAACGGCAGGACTCCTCCTGCTGAGGTCTTATGATTGTTCCATATCTTTTTTGAGTTCCCCCATGATTGGGGGATAAAGGGGGTTGGCCGATATGATTCAACCCCGTCGATGGAAAAAGAGGTGTCCTTCCGCGGAATCCTTCCCGAAATGGGAAGGACCAAGAGTGGGGGATAACAGGGGGTTGATTACATTGAAGAAGCTTCTCCTCCATACCTGTTGCGGGCCGTGTGCCATCTACCCCATCAACCGCCTGCGCGACGCTGGTTTCGATGTCAGCGCCTACTGGTACAACCCCAACATCCACCCCTTCACCGAGCACCGTTTACGATTGGAAGCAATGCTAACCTTATCGCAAAAAATGTCCTTTCCGCTCGTAAAGGCCGACGGGTATGACATGATCGATTACCTCCGCGCGGTGGCCGGTAATGAAGCCGACCGCTGCCGTTACTGCTTCCGGATGCGCATGGAAAAAACAGCGCAGGCCGCCAAAGAGCGAGGCTTCGACGCTTTCACCACCACGCTCTTCATCAGCCCATACCAGAAGCACGACCTGCTCCGCGAGATATGCAAGGCAGCGTCTAGCGAATACGGCATCACCTTCCACTACGAGGACTTCCGCCCCGGCTTCCGCGAGAGCCACAACCTCTCGCACGGCATGGAGCTATACCACCAGAAATACTGCGGCTGCATCTACAGCGAGTGGGAGCGCTTCGGCAAGGTGAATATCGAGAAGATGCTGAGGTATAAGTAGTAAGTAGGGACACGGCGCGCCGTGCCCGTACGATATAGGGGCGATTCATGAATCGCCCCTGGATTGCCCGATCAAGTCGGGCAATGACATTATGAAAAAGAGGTGCAGGAGATTTCTCTCCTGACAGGGTTCTAGGGGTGTCCCCTATATTTTTTAAAATCCTCCAAGATTGGGGGTAAGGGGGTTGATTCAATATGAAAGACGATGATCTACTCCAGCGAATCGTACTGAAGGGTTCAGATAAAGAGAAAATTGCAGACAGCATCGCTAACGATACTGCACAACTCGAACAAGTTCTTGATGGACTGAGCAGCAAGAAAGCCTCGGTAAAATTCAGCTGTGCCAAGGTCCTCCGCATCATCAGCGAGAAACATCCTGAAGCCCTCTATTCTCACATTGATTCCTTCATAGACCTGCTGGACAGCGAGAACAACATCATGAAGTGGGAAGGGATCCACGTTATCGGTAATCTGGCCTCCGTCGATAAAGGTAAAAGGATTGATGCCATACTCAGCAGATACCTGAAACCGATCAAAGGGCCGATAATGATCACAGCGGCAAACGTCATCGGCGGCGCAGCCAAGATAGCCGCCGCCAAACCATACCTCGCTGAACGGATCGCGACCGAGATATTGAAAGTAGAGCACGCCGAATACGCCACCGCCGAGTGCCGCAATGTGGCACTGGGACACGCGCTAGACGCATTTGAACTATTCTTCGACAAACTTAAGAATAAACAGCCGGTGATCGATCTCGCCACAAAACAGCTGGACAACACCAGGAGCGGCACGCGGAAAAGGGCAGAGAAGCTCCTCAAGAAATGGCAGCGATAAGATGCTGAACGGCGGACAGACTAACCGCTTGTTGAATTTAAAAAGGAATAAGTGTAGCTTATTAGCATGAAAACCGTCCGATATGTGTACTGGCAAGATGGAGACATATGGCTGGGATATCTCGAAGATTATCCCGACTATACGACCCAGGGTGAGAGCCTTGCAGAACTCCAGGAAAACCTGAAGGATATCTATGGCGATCTCACAGGCGGACACATCCCCGGCGTTCGCAAAGTCGCAGAGCTTCATATAGCGTAAAGCAAACAGAACTGATCCGGCAGATCAAGAAACTCGGCTGTATCCTAATCCGACGCGGTGGACGTCACGATTGGTATCAAAATCCTGACACTGGTGTTTGCCAACCCATACCGCGCCACAGCGAGATAAAAGACCAGCTCGCCAAACACATCATCAAGAAGCTCAAGAACTGATACCCACCCACACCCCTCTCACGGACACTGGATCAGCCCCTGAGCCCACAGGCACCCCCCGCAGGTAGGGAATGGATTCCCGGCGCAGTCCTCCTCGTTGCTCTCGGACAGCTCGCAGCCGCCGCATGAAGTGCACGGCGCAAAGTCGAAAGACTGCACGCGCCCGCGGAAAGTGATGTGTTCAGGATCGTTCCACAGGTCGTAAAGGCTCTTTTCCGTTACGTCGCCGACAACGTAGCGGCGCGAGTAGCGCTGGTAGCATACCAGGTAGCTGGTGTGGCTGTGCAGGAGCGGCAGGCACGGGCTCAAGGACCCGTCCCATGATATAGCGCCGGTGCCGCCGGCAATAAAGGGACAGTGGTCGCGCGGGCCCTGCTCATCGCAGCCGGGGACAGTGACGTTCATGCCATGCATGGCGCGGCATAGCAGGTCAAGGGGCATCTGCGAATCATCGGTGCGGGGCAGGCTCAGCGACGGGTAGCTGTTTGTCGCACGCAGCATGTACGGGTAAAGCGCCTCTCCGCTCATCTCCTTTGTGTAGGGCAGCACGTTGGTTATCATAAACCGCCTGACATCGTATTTTCTGCCGAGCTCCAGCACTGCTGGCAGGTCGGCGATATTGCGCCTCATGGCTACGAACACGATGCCCAGCTCCATGCTGAAGACGGGCAGCGGGCCCACGGGGCTTATCAGGAAGCCTCCATCCTGCCAGATGGCGTCGCGGAAGGCGGCTATGTTCTCTATGACGCGGGGCAGCTCGGCGCCCAGACGCACATCGGCGTAGCTCTGCGGGGTGGCCCCATCCAGCGAGACCCACAGCAGATCGATACCGGCCATGACCAGCTGCTTCGATAATTCCGGCGTGAGCAGCGTGCCGTTGGTGATAAGCTCGACGCGCGCGCCCAGCTCTTTGGCGCGGCACACCATATCGACGATATGCGGGTGGAACAGGGGCTCCCCGAAGCCGCCAAAAAATACTGTCGGGACAGGGGAGAAGTCTTTCAAACCCTCGACGATGCGGTCGAATACCGCGTCCGACATCATGCCCAGCGGCTCCTCCCAGACGTTGCGCATGCAGGTGCGGCAGTCCAGGTTGCACTGGTTGGTCGGCTCTATGTACAGCTTGGAGAGCCGCGACGGGCGCAGCAGCCTCAGCTCGGCTGCGCCCTCAGCCAGGGGGAGGCGGCAGCCGGGCGTCAGCCCGTAGCGGGCAGCCAGCTCGGGGGGGAGCACGAGGCGCCCGTCGTTATCGACTTGAGCAAAAAGATTTCTATCGTCCATCACTTCATCCGCCATACTTCTAAGATATGCCGACGCAGGGGCTTTTGTCTACCCGTTTCACTATAAATATATAAGAGGTGCAGGAGATTTCTCTCCTGCCGGGGTATTAGGGGTGTCCCCTATATTTTTTATAAACTCCCCCAAGATTGGGGGATAACAGGGGGTTGATCCCATCTAGATTCAAATATGAAGGTGCACACCTCGCTGAGAGTAAAATTAGTTCAACTTGCGGGGATCAGCGTAATCGCATTCTGGGAACATGCCTCCATACACTCGCCTTTGCCATCGCACTGCGCCCCTTTGACCTGCACTGCCTTACTGAAATATATGCGGAGGTAGCCTTTTACACATGCCTGTACGCAAAGGCCGCAGCCGTTGCATTTCTGTTTATCGATCTTGATTACCTTCTTCACCGCTTCCCTCAGCACACCAGAGCTAAGCCTTCATATGAGGCTTCAACTTTTCCATTACCTGTTCGGCATCAAGCCCCTCGATACCGATAGCCTTGACCGCGGTATCCTTCCCCTTCAGAATCGATACCTTTTCCTTACCAATTCCGAGAATCTGGGCTAGAAAGGAAATTATCTCTTCATTGCCACACTCGGGATTGTCCTCATCGTACTGCACTGCGATCTTGAGGCGCAGGAAGGCCATCACTCCCGCCCTTCTAAAATCCAGCACCTCGTTACGCTCGGCGTTCGGCTCCATATATATTGGAATACTGCATTGGCTCATATTAATCTCCTATGAAATAGTACAACATCATCGCTAAGGTCAACCCTCCATATCCCCCAATCTTGGTCCTTCCCATTTCGGGAAGGATTCCGCGGAAGTATACTTCTTCATACGACTGCCATTCCGGAGTTTCAGCTTACGGAAACCAGCGTAATAGCATCCTGTGGGCATTCTTCCATACACTCGCCCTTGCCATCGCACTGCGCCCCTTTGACCTGCACTGCCTTACTGAAATATATGCGGAGGTAGCCTTTTACACATGCCTGTACGCAAAGGCCGCAGCCATTGCATTTCTCTTTATCGATTTTGATTACCTTCTTAACTGTCTCCACTATCGCACCAGAGCTAAGCCTTTATATGCGGCTTCAACTTCCCCATAACTTGTCCCATCTCAAGCCCATCGATACCCAGAAGCTTGATCCTGAAATTCTCCCCCTGCAAAATCGATATTTTATCTTTGCTGATATCGAGAAGATTGCTCAGGAAAGAAATCAGCTCCTCGTTGCCCCTCCAGGGTTCGTCATCATCGGGCTGGAAGGCAAGCTTGATGCGCAAGTAACCGCCTGTTACCCCCAGCACCTCGTCACGCTCGGCTCTCGGCTCCATGTGGATTGGAATACTGCACTGGCTCATATTAACCTCCTATGACATAGTACGACATTAACGCTAAGGTCAACCCCCTGTTATCCCCCAATCATGGGGGAACCTTAAAAAATATAGGGGACACCCCTATAACCCCGTCAGGAGAGAAATCTCCTGTACCTCTTTTTTAACCTGTAATTGTCTCTAAAAGAATCAACCGCCATCGACAGGCGACTCCGCCTTGAAGTACCTCTTCTTGAAATACAGCGACACATTCACCAGGCTGATGAGCACCGGCACCTCCACCAGCGGGCCGATGACGGCGGCGAAGGCCACCCCTGAGCTGATGCCGAAGACCGCCACAGCCACGGCGATGGCCAGCTCGAAGTTGTTGCTGGCAGCGGTGAACGCGATAGTCGCCGTTTGCTCATAAGGAGCACCAATCCTCCTGCCCATATAAAACGACACGAGGAACATGACCACAAAGTATATCAGCAGCGGCGCCGTGATGCGCAGCACATCGACAGGCGAATCGACGATGGTCTCACCCCTGAGCGAGAACATTACGACGATGGTGAACAGCAGGGCGATGAGCGTGACCGGGCTTATCTTTTTAATGAATTTTTTCTCGTACCAGTCACGACTCTTCTTCTTGAGCAGGAAGTAGCGCGTGAGCATGCCGCCGAAGAACGGGATGCCCAGGTAGATGAATACGCTCTTAGCGATCTCTCCGATGGTGATATCGACCTCGGAGCCCTCCAGCCCGAACCATCCCGGCATCACGGTGACGAAGATATAAGCATATATCGAATAGAACAATATCTGGAATATCGAGTTGAAGGCCACGAGCCCCGCGGCGTACTCGGGGTCGCCCCTGGCCAGGTCGTTCCACACGATGACCATGGCGATGCAGCGCGCCAGGCCTATCATAATCAGACCGATCATATATTCGGGGATCGGCCACAGAAAGCCGAGGAATGCGATAGCCAAGAAGAACATCAGGAACGGGCCGATGATCCAGTTCTGCACCAGCGACAGCACGAGCACGCGCCAGTTGCGGAAGACCTTGCCCAGCTCCTCGTACTTCACCTTGGCCAGCGGAGGGTACATCATGAGAATCAGACCGATAGCGATGGGTATCGACGTCGTGCCCACCGAGAGCTTGTTGATAGACTCGGCGACACTTGGTACAAAGTTTCCCAGCGCTACGCCGATGGCCATCGCTATGAATATCCACAGCGTGAGGAATCGATCTAGAAATCCGAGCTTTTTAACTGCAGACTCCGCCATATCAATCTAGTTCCCTCCTGAACAATCAGTCTGCGATTCAACTTTCGCCGCCCTGCGTTTGAAGAACTCATCCACGCTGAGTCTCTGCATCCTATGCCCGTGAACCAGCAGCACCACGGCGGCTATGATAATTATAAAATCCAGAGCCAGCGCTGCCGGCGCCGATAACGGGAACGACTCCCCGAAACACGTTCCGCAGTGCTCCATGCCTTTCGCGATAGCGCCGATGTTAGCAACCATGAAAGTAGCCCCGATCAGTATTATTGTAAACGAACTCTGCTTAATCATCATCCCAAGCAATATATAGACTCCGAGCAGAAGCTCCAGCCAGGGCAGAACGCTTCCGTAAGCGTACGCCAGGAAGTCCGGCAGCATGTGATAGTCCTTCACCACATCGATAAAACGTTCCTGCATGGGAAGCTTCGCCACAGCCGATGCGATGAACGTCGCGCCCAGGAACAGCCGAAGCGCCAGGTGCAGATATGAGTTCTGTAAAATCAGGGCTATCTTCTTCATTGCGCACCTCCCGCAGCGCCCGCCTTTTCCAGCGCCTCATTTATAGCTCCATAGAAATCGTCCAGAGAGCTTGAGCCCCCAGTGTACAGATTTCCGTTGATATACACGGACATAGCTTGAGCGCCGTCCGAAATCGCCTGATCTCTTTCCGCCAGTACCTTATCCTCGAACTTGCCGCTATCAAGCGATTCATTGAACAAATCCATATCGAGCCCGACGCTTTCGGCGGCGGCCAGCAGTTCGGACATATCATCAGGCACATCCTCAAGGTAGATTTTATCATGAAGCTCCCAGAATTTGTCCTGCTCGCCGGCGCATTCCAGGGCCTCGGCCAGCGTGTAGGAAAAATCGTTATATGGATAGTGATGATAGTCCAGCCTCACCTCATCAGGATAAATATCAAGAGCCTGTATTATCATATTCTCTTTGTTGACACATAGCTGGCATCCAAAATCAGGGAAGGCATCGATTATCACCACCGGTTCCTCGGCGCCGCGGCACCAGCCGTCACACTCTTTATCGATGATCAGCCGCTGCGTCCCGCTGTGCCAGAGAACAGTCCCGACAGCCAGCGTGACAACCGTTATGATCAGGACTGTGAGTATATATCCTTTACTCTGCATTGCTCTCCTCCGCAAGCTCGACAGGCTTAAGACAGCTTCATATTCAAAAACGTAACTCTATCGTTTACCCTCTCTGCTGCCTCTTGCCGGGTTAGTGGGTTTTCAAGGTCTCTTGCCAGCTTCTCGTCGCCTATCACATCCCTGAGCCAGTTGCTGAAGTCACTCTTGTCACAATTTAAGTGATAGGCGAAGGTCTCATCAGACATGTTCTCAAGCCCGTCGGCCAAGTCCCGCATATTCCTGAATATGCGTCCGTCGCAGCACCAGAATACCTGTTCCTCAGGAACGTTGGCTAAGAGTTTCTCCGCATCCTGTTTCGTTACCTTTACTTTAGACATTTCTGACACCTCCTCAACAAGTTTTGTCACTCTACGTTTTACCTCGTTCCTTATCTTTCTAACCTGCTCAAGCGATTTTCCTTTTGGATCTTCAAGCGCCCAGTCTTCGGTCTCGATGAAGCTCGCCGGACAGACCGCCCCTGCCTCAGCGCCGCAACCCATTGTGATCATCTTGTCTGCTTTCTCCACCATGTCCATTGTAAGCGCCCTGGGTTTGTTGCCGCTGATATCTATACCCGCTTCCCGCATTGCCTTAACCACGACCGGGTTTACCGCATCCGCTGGCTGTGTCCCTGCCGAAATTCCCTTGGCTTTTCCTTCAGCCAATTTGTTGAAAAAGGCCTCGGCCATCTGGCTGCGACCAGAGTTATGGACACATACAAAGAGTACTATCATCCCCCTGCTTTTGCCTTTGCTATCCTCCGACGCCATATCATCAACCTCCTGTTATAGCTACTCCGCAATTCCGGTTTGACTTAAATCTTTTGTTTTATAATAGTGCCTTCATCCGTGAGATATGTCCACTCGGTCATTTAATCTCCTCATTTGCCGCTATCTGTATCCCCAATATCCTGACTCCGCTCTTAGTTTTCATTGATATCGTTGCCGGTTCGGTAACGAGGCACTGTCCTTCTCGCATGGCGGCAACTTCTCCGTTCACTTGCACTTCAGCTTCTCCTCGAACGACGTAGAAAAGAACGTGAGAAGCCATTTCGCAGGTCGGCATGCCGCCTCCGGCGGGAAGCTCAATGATCCTCGCCTTGAACTGAGGTGTCTGGTAGAAAACATTCTTTCCCCTCTCATTATATGAATGTGACACCATCGTCATGATATCGAATGTCTGCATTACGTTCTCCTCATATTCTTCTTGGCATAGTCCGGCGATGCAGCATCAGTGCTGTTGTCAGGAATACCACGGTAAAAACAAACATAACCAGAAGATCCACATACACCGGCAGATGTGCTTCTCCCTGCATGGAATAGCGGGCGATATCGGTGAAATACGTCAGCGGCGAAATATAGGCGATAGCCTGTCCCCACGCAGGCAGATCACTCAGCGGAATGAAGACACCGCTGATGAAGACCACGGGGAACTTGACCACCGAAGCAATCATATTTACCGTGGCCGGGAGATTGGTCGGTGGGACGGAAAATATATTGCCCAGTGCGGCAAAACAAAGGGCGGCTAATATTACTGCGACGGCTAAAATGACCGGACTGGATATGGTTACACCCAAGGCAAGACCGATAATGATCGGCACCAATGAAATAACTATCCCGAAAATAAAAGAGGCTAGGATATCTCCCATTATGATGGTCCCGAACCACACAGGGCATGACATGAGACGTTCCAGTGTCCTGGCCTGCGCCTCCCACGGCACTACTATGGGCGATATGGAAGTCGCGGTAAAGAAGAGGATCATTCCCAGGAGGCCGGGAATCATAAAATCAGCGGCCAGATCACGGCCGATGGTAAACGCAAGGAATAGGAAAACGGGGAAGAGAATCCCAAAGATTATCACCGGTCCCTTGGAATAATATATACGGATATCCTTACGTGCTATAGCCAGGGAGCGGCGAACCTGCTGCCACACTATAGATGCATCAGGCATGTTCGTCCCCCTTCTCCGTCAGCGCCACGAAGGCATCCTCCAGCGATGGGGTCAACGTGTTGAGAGATACTATCTTGACGCCAGCAGCGCAGGAGTATTCCGACAGCTTCGTCACCAATTCGCCAGGATTGTCCGTATAGAGACGATATCGATCGCCGACCTTTTTCACAGTGTTTACTCCTTGAAGCTGCTTCAGAGCGTCAAGGTTTACACCGTCGCTGAAGCTGACCTCAATGGAGTTTCTGCCGCTGATCGCCATCCTCAATCTTTCAGGAGCATCTATGGCGACTATCTTCCCTTTGTTGATGATGGCGACCCGGTCACAGAGCTGACTTGCCTCATCCATATTATGAGTGGTGAGAAAAATGGTTTTCCCTTTATCATTAAGACTTCGTAACATGTCCTTCATCAGGCGAGCGCTTTGCACATCCAGTCCTGAGGTGGGCTCATCCAGAAAGAGTACCTCAGGATCGCTAATGAGCGCCATAGCGAGAACCAGGCGCTGCTTCATTCCTTTGGAATATGTTCTTACCATACTGCCGCTTCTTTCCAAGAGTCCCAGAGCCTGGAGATAATCGCTGCTTCTCTTCTTTGCCTCGCCGGATGGAACGCCGTAGAGTTTAGCCATCAACATCATATTGTCCCAGGCGGAAAGATCGCCATACGCGTTCGCTGTCTCTGGAATGACGCCGGTCATTTGCTTGGCTTTGAGACTGCCGGACCTGAAACCCATAATCAGCGCATTGCCGGCATCAGCTTTGATGACGCCGGTCAGCATCCTTACCGTGGTTGTCTTGCCGGCGCCATTGGGGCCGAGGAATCCAAAGAACTCCCCTTTCCTCACTTTGAAGCTGACGCCGTCCACAGCAAGAAGCTGCCCATACCGCTTGGTCAGGCCGGCCACATCGATTATGAAGTTTTGATTTAATTCGCTACCTATCATATACCACGCACGTAATATATCCCCATTATCCCCCGACTAGCACTCCCCCTATTTAACAAAAATATTTACCACCATCCAGATCGCCAGAGCTATGAGAACTATGGCCAATACCACTCGTAGCTTGGGTATTCCAGTTTTTAAAGATAACACAGGTCCCAGTGAAGCTCCGGCAAAAGCCGCCACTGCCAGGGGAAGCGCTATCCAGATACTGAAGGTAGAACCACCCACAACATGTCCGATAAATCCCGGTAGAGCCGCAATTCCCACATAAGTCGAAGACACACCGATGGCGATACGGGTAGGACAGCCAAATAACAGTATGAGCAAAGGCAGGACAAAGAGACCACCCCCAACTCCGATCATACCGGCGATAAAGCCCGCCAACCCCGCAGCCGGAATAAGCAACCCCATGGAAATACGATACTGATACTCTCCGCAGCTTCTATTCCAACAAAGCCACTGGGGCATAAAACTGGGACTTTGCCCTTCCTTAACCGGACGCAGCATAAAGAAAGCTGCAATGATAAGCACTACGGCAAAGATAATCCTCAATACCAGCACGCTCACGAACTGGGCGACATAACCACCGGCAAAGGAACCCAGAACGGCAAGAGGCACAATAGAAAAAAGCAGTTTCCAGTCCACAGTTTTCTTCCGTCCAAAAACCAGGGTCGCCCCCAGGCTGGCCAGCATAATCATGAACAGGCTGGTGGTCGAAGCCGCATGAAAATCCATTCCGGCTGCCAACAGTACCGGCACATAGGTGGAACCTCCGCCCTGGCCAACCATGGAAAAGGGCACAGCCAGAATCATTACGACTATACAAGCAATAACCGTAGCTATTACTGACATTTCGTTAATCTCCAGGAGGCGGGATTATACCCGTCTCCTATTCAGTGTTACAGGAATTAATACCCAGAGCAGGGAATACATACGAATTTCCCGTCCTTTTGGCGCAGATATCTCTCAAACACATATTCGCCGCAGACACTGCATTTTGCTTTATTGAATGAGCCTTTAGCCGGAGTAAACTTGAAATCAGGTTTAGGTTCAACCTTAAACATGAAGTCATCTGATTGCTCATATACCCAGCTAATAATCTCTCCTGTAACTGATTGTGGAATCTGAGACGGCTCAACCCCCTTTTTTCGATACACAAAAAACTCAAATTTACCCATCTCATCCATGAAATCGGGTTTGAGAGAGTACCGCACAGCCCCTTTCTTTGGATGATAGAAAGTAGCCGCCAACTTGCCGTAGGAAGTCTTGGCGATGAGTACCTTACCATAGGTGGCGCCGGTGGCTATCTGTATTCCGTCTACCAAGCAGGTTTGTGGATGCCCTTCTCCGATTTCAGGAAATGCAAAGAAGCCATGGTCTTTCTCACGTTCTACCCCGATATATCCCATTGCCAGTTTGCCCATCCGGTAACCAATGGGCATAAACGGACAACGGTGACCGTGAAACTCGAATGCCCATTCCGCGGGAATATGTTGACTAGTCATTTTTATCCTCCTTGTTTACTTTGCCTCTTGCTGTCATTCTGCCAAATCAAAATTCAACAGCTTACCGGCACACCCAGCATTTTCATTGCCAATCGCCCCATCCGGTAACCCAACGGCATGAAGGGGCAATGATGCCCATGAAATTCGAATGCCCATTCCGGTAAACTATTCATTTCTGGCCCCCTTTCCATCACATTCGCCATCATCGAGAATGGCTTTCACAATAAGCTCTTTGGCCTTCTTTACCTCATCGTCAGAAATATACTCCATGACGCCCTTCTTTTCCTTGCCAATATCCTCACTGAAGCCCTTCTTTTTCATGCCTATATCTCTAGTGAGCACAATGCTCTTAGTCGGCTTAAATCCAGCCTGCTCCACGATCTTTCGACTGCACTCAAAGGGACAGCCATCCACAGTAATAATCTTTTTGGCCGCTCCGGTCTTTCCAAAAACCGGCTTTACATTGGTTGGCAATCCCCCCAGGCACATGATCGCCGCCTTTTCCAACCCCAATTCTTTAACTGATTCCAGACAGGCCAAACCACTGGTTATTCCGGTGTTGGACGCTCCGCCGAAACAAGAAAATATCACGTTCTCGTGAGTATTTACTCCTGCTTCCCACCGCTGTTGCTCTACCATCTCACAGTCTCCTTCCTTGTACAGGCAAGATTTATACTATTTTCTCAGTTCAGAATCCACAGCACCACGTAGTATATGCCCACGCCGATACATACCACCGCCGCAATGCGCCGCACCCATTTCTCCGCCGCTGTCACTTTATTCAGCCATTTCGATACTTTGGAAACGCTGAACGACAGCAGGACGGCGAATATCAGCACCGGCAGACCCGTACCTATGGCGAACACCGCCGGGAATGTGATGCCCGCCGTCGATTCGATGGAAAGCGGTATCAGCACAGCGAAGAACAGCAGGGCGGTGTACGGGCAGAACGCCAGCGCGAAGATGACACCGAGGAGAAACGGACCCAGCCACCTGCGCTTGGCGACCTTCTCTCCGATACGCGCCAACCTTCCGCCGCCGCGCAAAGCCGGTATCTTTATGATGCCCAGCATGAGTATCCCGACTATAATCAGCAACGGGCCCATGAATATTTCGCCTGAGCTTTGAAGAGAATTGGCCAGGCCCGGTATAATATGCTCCCCGGCGAGTATGATTACAACTCCGATGATAGAATACGATAACATCCTCCCAAGCGTATAAAGCGCGCCTGCGATGGCTACGTATTTTCGATCCGTGATATCCCGGCTGATATATGCCAGAGCAGTGATATTGGTAGTCAATGGGCATGGGCTGATGGCGGCCAGCAACCCGATAAGGAACGCGGCGATTACAGGCCAGCCGCCGCTCTCGGTGAAATGCAGAACGAATTCGTTGAAGCCCATAACAATTACTCCAACCACTCCTCAATTAAAGCCTTGGCGGCATCAGAATATGCCTGGTTGTTGCCTATATAAAACCAGAGGCTGGTTATCTGTTTTATCTCTTCCTCGCCATTTGTCACCTTATTCATGAACAATTGAGACGTGTAAGCCCCATATTTGCTGACTATCTCCGCATTAGCGCTGTTCTGCAAGTCGATCGACCTAAATATAAGCTTCCCTTCAGCCACCTCATCTGCAAAATAGGTTTCGATGGTCCATCTAAGGCCGTCTTCTGCATATATGCAGCTTGCGCAGCGTTGCGTGCGGTGGAAATACATGACATAGAGTACATTCTGCCCATCCGGCGTTGCCGTCGGTTGAGCCGTTGCGACAACGGTTGACGTTGGCGTGGGCTGGACTGTCGCTACAGCGGTTGGGGTGGGCGTAGGCTGATCCGTCGCGCCCCCCGACGGCGCTCCGCATGCCGAGACAAACCCTATCATTAACATAAGAACGGCTGCCAGCGCGACCAATCGAAACTTACTGAATATTCCCATTCTTGCTCCCTTCAACTTCACTCATCGAAACCCATAATAATTACTCCAGGCGCTCCTCGATCGCATCCTTCAGAGTATCAGCGAATTCCTCATCCTCCCACAGCACAAACCAGACATCGGTCAACTCCTCTATACTATCGGCGCCGCCTTCTACATCGTTCAGAAAAAGTGAGGATGTATAGGCCCCGAACTTTTGTACCATATCCGCATTGTTAGCGTCCTGCAGGTTAATCGCCACAAACACGATCTCGCCGCTCTCCAGCTCGTCGGCAAAATATGTGTTCAGCGTGTACTCGGTCATATCCTGCATACGGATGCACCCGGAGCAGCGTTGCGCACGGTGGAAATATACAACCTCGACCCCGTTATCTATGCTGGGAGGCAGACCGGACGAATTATCAGGCTCCGGCACCTTGCATGCGGAGACCAGGCCTACCGTCAACAAAAGAACGGCAGCCAGCCCGAGCAATTGAACCTTTCTCAATATTCTCATCATTGATTTCTTCTACTTCACCTGTTCAGCAGTGCCTTATAAACCGTCTTGCCCCTCACCCTAGGAATCGCACGCTCATTCAGTTTACCCAAAGAGCGAACGATCGTATCGAGGTCCTTTATAGGAAATCCCAGCACGGCCTCGCCTTCCGCCAGATCGGTTGCCTCGCGGCAACCGTAACATCCCAGCGTAGCGTTCATCTGCTGGGACAAGAAAGGCTTAACCGTGCAATCCACACAGGTAGCCTGAAGTATAGCTGTATCGAAATTCAGTCTCCCTCCGCTCTCAAAAACCCGTGCCAGCGCAACCCACATCAGGTGCTCTACATCGGATTCGATCACCACTACATCGGGCTCAAACGGCGCCTCGCTGAGCGGGCAGCAGGCCGCCATCTTATATTTTCCCATTTCCAGCCGGGACATGGTGCCGAGCGTATTCACCGCAGCGCCGGGACTTCCAAAGATTCCCATAGCGGCAGGCATCTCTCCCGATAAAAGTTTAGCAGGCGGCTCTTTAAAGCCGAATGCCCAGGCGGCGGCAGGGCAGGCGATATTATCCGCAGATAGAAGATATCTCTTGCCTTCCCTGGCTCCCATAAGTATCTGACAGTAGCGGCGATCTCTGGGCAATTTGAATCCTTCCAATTTTACCGGTTGTTCAAAGAACTTCACCGCTACCGGCTCGTATTTAAGCCCCAGGATGCCTTTCAGATTCCCTGCTGATACCTGATAATTCATCAATTAGCCTTTACCTTTTCTACAATCAAACGTCAGATTGATTATTCACAACAACTGTTGTTACTGGAACCGGAACATCAGGTCCCGCCCTTCGGAGACGACATGCCATCCAGCGGAATCACCCCTTTGTCCTTGTAGTCTCTGATCCTGCGGATAACAAGCTCGTTGCCGGGCAGCTCCCCGCACTGGTTCCTGTTGGAATAAATGATCCAGTTATCCACAGTGACATCAAAGACTCCTCCATGTCCCTCCTTCAATTTTGCCTTGATGCCTAATTCCTTTTTGATCTCAGCCGCCAGACTGACGGCCCTATCGCGGAATCCTCACTCAATGCAATAAGTGATTTCAATCCCAAAACCCTTCTTCTCTTTGTTCTTACCTCCCGATGAATTATCGGAGTGTGCTCCGCAAGACTCACACATGACAGCCTCCTTTTATTTTTTCATAGCTTCATTGATATACTTCTTAACTTCATCCTTACTCGGAATCTTCCCTGAGCAGACCACCTTTTCATCAATTACCAATCCCGGAGTAGTCAGAATGGGATACTCAAGTATCTTGGTGATATCCTTTACTTCCTCGATTTTGGCATCTATGCCGAGTTCCTTCACCGCCTCTTTAGTGACCTTCTCAAGCTGCATGCACTTGGCGCAGCCGGTTCCCAATATCTTTATAATCATCGTTCACCTCCACTCGATTATTCCGTGATCAAACCAAAAATGTACCCCGATATCGTGGCCATGACCACGACGATAGATACATACACCAGCATCTTCTGAGTGCCCATTATCTTGCGTATGACAAGCATGGCCGGAAGCGACAGGGCGGGTCCAGCCAAGAGCAGCGCCAGCGCAGGGCCCTGGCCCATGCCCAGGTCCAGGAATGACTTAACTATGGGCACTTCCGTCAGCGTAGCGAAGTACATTATAGCGCCGATGAACGATGCGACAAAGTTGGCCAGCAGGCCGTTTCCGCCTACCGACGAGGTTATCCAGGAATCGGGCACGCCGACGCGGATTATGCCTGCGATGAAAACGCCGATCAGCAGCCAGGGAATAACCAGCTTAACGAAACGCCATGTCTCCTTCAGCCATTGTTTAATCTCAAGCTTGCTGAAGAAGCGCCACAGCGTTACTGCCAGTATCACCAGCAGGATGCCCATTACTATCCATTGCTTGCCCGCGGCGAAGACAAGGATCCCGAGCAAAGTTCCGATAAACAACAGCTGCAGCCGCGGACTCATGCCCTCATGTTCCTGAGACGCTATCATCTCAAAGGCCTTGGCGTCCGCCTTAGACTGCTCTTTGCGATAGATGAAAGCCATGATGAGACCGATGACAACCGAGAACAGTATGGCCATGATCGCGCGGCCAATACCAAGATCGTAACCCAGGAGCTTTGCCGAATAGACTATGGCCAGAACGTTTATCGCAGGAGCCGCATACAGGAATGTTATAGCAGGCCCCAGGCCTGCGCCTCTTTTATAGATGCCGCCGAAAAGCGGCAGCACTGTGCATGAGCACACCGCCAGGATGGTGCCGGATACCGAGGCTACACTGTAGGAGACCAGTTTCTTGGCCTTGGGCCCGAAATATTTTAGAATCGACGCCTGAGACAAGAAAGCGGCGATAGCGCCGGCGATAAAAAATGCTGGAACAAGACATGTTATTACATGCGCCGACAGGTATTCGGCCAAAGCATCGACCCCGCCGTGAAGCAGATTAACGAAGAAATCCAATTATCAGCCTTCCTTCCCTAAATGCGCAAATACGCATATATAACGGTTAAAAAAATTACTTCATCAGCTTGCCGGCGCACCCCGGACCGACGCGCTCGGCCTTCTTGAGGCGTTCACGATCCATAGCAGCCAACTTGTTCCCGTCCAGCGCCTTGCGCACCGAATCCACCAGCCCGATCAGATAATCATCCATCCCCTTTTTATCGAGCGAATAAAGCGACCAGAGGCCGTCTTTTCTCATCTTAAGGAAACCGGCGTCGTGCAGGGCGGACAGGTTCCGCGAAGCCCTTGTCTGGGATATCTGCAATACCTGCATCACCTCGCACACGCAGCACTCGCGTTCCAGGAGCAGGTTCAGAATCCTGAGCCTGGTTTCATCGGAAAGTGCCTTAGCAGCCTTTATCAAATCACGCATCTTCACCACCATCACTTATATGCGCATCTACGCATTCATAATAACCAAAATAAAGGCGACCCGCAATGTCATCTCAATATCCATAGTGTGAGGAATCGATCTAAGAATCCCAGTCTCTTCACTTACCGATAGCATCTTTTACCAGCTGCTTCATTTCATTGATGCTGGGGACCTCGCCTGAACAGATCACCTTCTCATCGATCATCAGAGCCGGAGAATTGAATATGGGATATTTAAGCATTTTATTGAGCTCGCTGATCTCCTCTATGGCCGCATTGACTCCCAGCTCCTTCATCACAGACTTAACGAGCTCCATTAACTGGGCTCTTTTAGTGCATTTCATTCCTAATACTCTGACTATCATTCAGACTGCTCCTTATTAATACAAATATCAGCGATTATCCATTAATCCCTTCAGCCCCTCCGTGCAATATCCCAGCGGCAGCCACTGGCATTCCTTGCAGATCACATCTATATCCTCCGGATATAAACGCGCACGTATCTTAGCCTCGATCTCAGGCCATGTCAGCCGTTCCTCCGCAGTCAGCCCCAGCCTGGCCATGACATTGAAATCCAAGCTTTTTACGATAGCTTCGGAACGCGGCCCGTTCTGCTGGCAGCCACCTTCCACAAGGAATGGGCAGAAGGCGCAAATATCATCCGGATAGTCCACCACTTCAAAGTGAACCGAGCGGGGTGAGTGAAGCTGCCCGATGATGCGCTTCATATTGAGCACATGCTCCGGGGAATACCCCAGCCCCCGGAAACCCAGAATGCATATCAGGTGATGCGCGCGGATCTTCATTAATCTTCGTACTCAGCTATTGTATCCCCATTATATACTATCGACACACTTCTCGAACACGAACCGACAGGGCTTACTTCACCGCTGAATGCCATCTGCCCCACACATTCGACGCAGTAAGCATCCTGACCCAGCAGCGCCGGCATCGCAGAGATGACAATCACTATATCCGACTTATTCATGACATCAAGGTTTGCCGTAAGGTAATAACATGGATTAGGGGTAAGAACCGAGCCCTCAAAAGTAAGCACGCCGTCATTACATTGAATGGCCCCGGCCGATTGACTCGCCGTGGCACAATCACTCGACGTCTGGTTAAAGGTTAAAGTTACACTCCCATCCCCTCCGCAAGACGTCATCGCAAGCGTCAGAAGAAAGGCTACAACCGTCAAACACACAACTTTTCTTCCCATGACTCTATACCTAGCCTGAAGAGACTATTCATCAAACTGAAATCTATTCAGACACAGCCCAAATATACGTATAAAAATAGTTGCTGTCAATTCATTATGGTAGAATAAACTCATATTTATATATTGAGGATACCATGGCTTATATTATCAGGCCAATGCAGCTTGATGATGTTCCACAGGCTGTGCAAATCGATAAAGAGGGCTTCCTTTTAAATAAACAGCCGATGTCATATAAGAGCGATCTGCTCTATAACCAGATGGCCCGATACATAGTGGCCTATGATAATGAGGACTCAGATAAAACCTCTATCGTGGGCGTGATGGGTTTCTGGCTCATGGCAGGAGAAGCCCACATAATGACCATCGGTGTACGGAAAAGCCATCGTCGGAAGGGCATCGGCCAGTTAATGCTTAAATCAGCCATTGAGCTCGCCAGGTCCTGCGGTGCCTTTGCTATAACGCTGGAGGTACGCAGGTCGAACAAAGAGGCACTATTTCTATATGCAAAACATGGGTTTACCGAACGCGGAATCAGAAAGAATTACTACAACGAGACCCACGAAGATGCCGTGATAATGACCAAAGAACTGGATAACCTGTAAATCAGTAACCACTTAAATATTTGCAGCGTTAACAATCATTACATATAATAATTCAATATATAAGAGTATTAGCAGTGGATCGTTACCAAAGGTACGGGATTCCTCCTGCCGGGGGACTAGGGGGTATCCCTCATAGTCTCCGCAGGGGCGAGTTTGTAACTCGCCCTATCTCCAGAGTTACGGGAGATCAAGGGGGTTGGATGATGAATTGACACACTACCGAAATTTATTATCTATTGTGCATTTTTTATACATAAGTTAAAATAACTAATCCGTATCAGGTAGATGAGATAATTATTGAGGAGATAAGGAAATGGATGTCCGCGATCTTCTTAAAGACGCCATTAAAAAGAGGGCTTCAGACCTGCATATTACAGTTAACTATGCACCTGTGTTACGCATAGACGGAGAACTTGTACCTCAAGTTCATCTGCCCCCTGTCTCTGTAGATGATCTGGAACACATGGTGATGAGCATCACAAATGAGGAACAGCAAAAGAGATTTGAAAACGAACTTGAACTTGACTTCGCCTACAACCTGGAAAAATTGGGGCGATTCCGCGCCAACTTATGTCTGCAAAGAGGCCATATCAGCCTGTGTTTCCGTCTGCTGCAGGTTAAAGTCCCGGATATAGAAGAATTAGGGCTCCCAGAGATATGTAAAGATCTGGCCCTAAGAGAGCGTGGGCTTATTATCGTCAGCGGCCCGACAGGAAGTGGTAAATCGACCACCCTTGCAGCAATAATCAAATACATTAACAACCTGAAAAGGCGACGTATAATCACTATTGAAGACCCTATAGAATTTCTGCATGAAAATAACAACTGCTTTATCACTCAAAGGGAGTTGGGCACAGATACTTTATCCTTCGGTACTGCTCTGAAGCATGCCCTGCGCCAGGACCCTGATGTTATCATGGTGGGCGAGATGAGAGACCTGGAAACCATAAGCATTGCATTAACCGCTGCAGAAACAGGCCACCTCATACTGGCAACTTTACATACACCAAGTGCTCCCCAAACTATCGATAGAATTATTGATATTTTCCCTCCATATCAACAGCCACAGGTCCGAGTTCAACTCTCAACTACATTGGAAGGCGTATTGTATCAATCCTTGATACCTAAAGTTGGCGGCGTAGGCCGCGTACCGGCGGTAGAGGTTATGATTGCTACAGATGCTATCAAGAACCTTGTCAGGGAAGGAAAGACAGCTCATATGTGGAATGTCATGCAGACAGGAGCCAACTTCGGCATGCAGACATTAGATCAGGCATTGATGAACCTGTTGCATAACCGTGCAATCAACTTTGAGGAAGCTATCAGCCACTGCCGCGATGCTGATACATTTAGAAAATCCATAGGACGGCCCCCAACTAAGTAAAAAATAACAGGCAACAAAAAAGGCGGTTTTGTACCGCCTTTTTTCATTTACTGATAACTTTTTGTACATCGACTATTGCGCCACACCCGTGAACTGACTGCAAGTTGCAACTAGACAAATGAGTCCGACACAACCACACAGTCGGCGCTTGTCCCTATACAATAACTTATATACAAATACTCTTCAAAATCAGTATAAAATTCTTTATTGTGTCCACTTCTCAGCCAGATCACCAGCTACCGGCAACTTGAATTTCTCTCCCTGATAGGCCTTAATCATAAGGATAATCCAGAGCACAAGTGTGCCAATCCATATTATGGACCAAATAATCCATGCTAGAACAGGAACAATCCAGAAGAATATCATGCCGATAATCCAAATCACACTAAATAAACCGAACACTATGATCGACTGCATGGCATGGAAGCGCACAAAATCGTCGTCCTTTTCCAAAAGGAAGAATACGAGCCCTGTAATCCATCCTAAAGCATAAGACAATGCCCCTGCAACATTCGGCTCTAAATTGGTCCCGCTGCTCTGACTCATGTTACACCTCCTCTTCTTTATTGGATTATATAATATCACACTGCTCTCTTTTGTAAATACATTTCCCTCATCAATTTCAACTTCTGGTTAATCTAATTGCAAAATATGCCAGCTATTTAATAATCAACATTTGACATTTGTTATACTCCGTCATAATATCAATATATTATTTTTAAATCATCCTCATTCGGCAGTTGACACAGGTAGAAATAAATAATAATAATAATATACACGCCGTTTCATTAATTCACAAATCGAAGGACTTAGGGTGGAAATAAGAATGCATACAACGGCAGGTTCAGCTAACAAAAGAGGATTTACACTCCTCGAACTGCTGATAGTAATATCAATATTGATGATCCTAGTTGGTGTTGTCATCTTATCAGTAGGAAACGTCTTCGGCACAGCCAGAAAAACAGCATATACATCGGTTAGACAACAGGTGCAAACAGCGGTTATAGCCTATCAGGCCAAATCTTTAGGCAATTATCCTCTCACAGGGAATACTACGGTCATTGACGGGAAGACGCTTGGCATCATAGACGCCTGTGCATTATTAGCTAGTTCTGGTAGCATGTTGAGAGAAGTACCAGATGGTTTTATATCAACGCCAGATAACGATAACTGTGACTCTGGAGAATACAACTGTTCATGTGATCTTAAAGCACATTATATCTGGACAGTAGATGTAAACGGTAATATTTATTCGTCCTGCATTGATACCATTCTTAATGGAGGCGGCTGTATAAATAGCAGTTCCGATGGCTTCCAAGGCGTCTGGCCTTAATATTTCCCTCAACAAATATCACTTTCAACGCGAAACACGATCGATGCGATCCATCTCCTCTGGCGAAAGAGCAACCTTCATTGCACCAGCGCTTTCCTCGGCATGCTTTGGCTTACTGGCCCCGGGGATGGCGACTACCATGTCCCCATTAAAATTAACCAGCCAGCTGAGAGCAACCTGCGAAATTGTTGCGCCACGCGCTTCGGCAATCTCCTCGAGCACCTTAATAATGCGCATGCTCGATGCGATCCTTTTAGCCATAATTTTCCTTCGCGCAAAGGGGCGGCTTTGCAGCAAATCCGGATCCCGGTGGAACTTACCGGTGAGAAGCCCGAACTCCAGCGGGCTGTAACAAATGATGGTAATGCCAAGTTCCTTAGCTGTCTCCAGGACGCCGTTGCTTTCCGGATTTCGTGCCAGGATGTTGTACCTTACTTGATTGGACGCGAGAGGGATGCCGCGACGCATGAGGACATCGTGTGCCTTTCGCATCATCTTTGCGGAAAAGTTGCTGACCCCTACGGCGTGTATCTTACCTGACTCGACAAGGTCGGCCATAGCGTTCATCTGTGCAGCGATGGATGCAAACGAAAATGGATTGTGTATCTGATATAAGTCGATAGAAAAAGGCGACAGATACTTAAGGCGCACGTCGATGGTCGAGCTGATAGAGCGCGATGTTCGGAAAAGAGGCCACCATTTGGTAGCGATGACCGCTTCTCCACTGCCGATCCCCGCCTTCACCAGCGCAGACGACAAGTCCCTCTCGGAACGGCCGCTGCCATAGGCCTCGGCCGTATCGAACCAGTTTATCCCGCCATCGATCGCCGCTTTGATGATGCCGTCAGCGATGTCCTGGGAAATCTCTGGCCAGAAGTATTTATTGAACCCCCGCCCCTCCGATAGCTGCCAGGTGCCCAGCCCTATCGGCGTGATCTCGATATCCGTTCTGCCCAGCCGCCTTTTCTTCATCATAGACTGTCTCCTAAATCCAGATGGAGCGATATTACCAGATTGCCGCAACAAAAACCACAGCGGCACAAGGCAACAGGGAATGAGCCATTAGGATAGTGTTGAAAAAGCTAGTCAACCCCCTGTGAGTCCCCCATACTTTGGGGGACTCACAGGGGGTTTGGATAACGATTCCCCCATGAATGGGGGATAACAGGGGGTTGATCTTTAATAGAAATAAATACTAAGGAGATGACACAATGGGCAAAACTCTCAAAGTCGGCGACAAGGCCTCATGCAGCAAGATATTTACCGAGAATGATGTTAAGCAATTTGCCGAGGTCTCGACCGATAAGAACCCTATACACCTGAATGAAAAGTATGCGCAAAATACAATCTTCAAACAGCGCATCGTGCACGGGATGCTGGTCGGCAGCCTGTTCTCGGGAATACTGGGATGCGACCTGCCCGGCGAGGGCACCATCTACCTGGGACAAACGCTGAGCTTCAAGGCGCCGGTCCCGCTTAACGAAAAGGTCACAGCTACGGTCGAGGTAGTTAATATACGTCAGGATAAGCCTATCGCCACGTTCAAGACAACCTGCGTGGACAGCAAGGGCAAAGTGGTTATCGAGGGCGAGGCAACCGTAAGGGTGCCTTAGTTATCGACTCTCTCAAAGAGGTGTCCTTCCGGTATCGGAAGGACCGAGGGAATTGGGGGTATACCAACACAAGGGCGATTCATGAATCGCCCCTACACACACGTTATAAAAGAGGTACAGGAGATTTCTCTCCTGACGGGGTGATAGGGGTGTCCCCTATTTTTAAACATCTCCCCCATGAGTGGGGGATAACAGGGGGTTGACCAGCAATCCCCGAATAAAATTAGAAATCCAGCAAATAAAAAAGGTGGGGACTGTTCATGTCCCCACCTGCAATTTCTCTTCGCTTGATCAATTACTACTACAACTTGATCTCCGGCCGTTTCTTTGGCCGCGCACCACGTTGCAATCTAACACTGCGGTTGTTCAGCCGTCGCCTCTTCGGATGTCCTCCCCTCTGCAACTGATAACTGGAATTGTACTCTTTGCGCTTCTTTGGCCGCGCACCCCTTTGCAAACTAATCCTATCTTTCAGCGTTAACCCGGCAATGAGCGCTATCAATGCCACTACGACTAAAAGACCCATGACTCCTGCGACGATCCATAACCACATATCAATCCTTTTATCAAACCGATGTATGCGATTTTTACCTCGGCGTATTCACAAATTCAAAAGTTCCGCAAGCCAAAACTGAAATTGGTAAAGTATAAGTTAATTGTTTGCTTATTGTCAAATGAGACTACTTCAACCCCCTGTTATCCCCCATTCATGGGGGAATCATCATCCGAACCCCCTGATAGTCCCCCATACTTTGGGGGACTTTGAAAATTGGGGGATACCCCCAAACCCCCAGCAGGAGAGAAATCTCCTGCACCTCTTCTAACGCCCCCTGCGGCTGCGCCGCTTCCCCCTCTTTATCAAAGAGGGGGTTAGGGGGAGTTCGCACTCCCCATCATTGCCTGACTTGATCAGATAATCCACTAAGGGCACACTGCAATACGCCCTTATATCTGGGGTCAACAATGTAGGGGCGAGTTTTGAACTCGCCCTTGCGGAACACCGTCAGGTAGTGTAGGGTGGGCTCAGCCCACCGTTTTTTCGCAGTCGGCAGGCAGAGCCCCCTGTAGGGACGATTCATGAATAGCCCCTACATTCTACTTACTACTTCCTAAATCTTACAAATTTCGTCCGTGAGCTCAATTTCTCCGCCAGACGAACGGTCCACAGCCGTTTCCTGGCGTAGAGCCAGATAATAGCCACAATCGTGATACCGCTCACGATAATCCATGTATTAATCAGGCTTATATTAACATGGAACACCCAGTTGAACCAGAACACCACCAGCGGAACCAGTGCTATGGACAGACCAAAGGAAAGCGCCACGCGTTCGACCCAATCGATCTTACCCCTGTTAAAGAATACGTAGCTCCAGGCAAAGCCCGGCACAAAAAGGACGAATATCGAACCGAAGATTATTCTCACTACATCAAAAGCGTCCATAGCCTAGTCACCCCCCTCATACTTGTAAATGATGGCCTCCTCATTATAGACCACCTGGAAGTATTCGTTTTCAAACTTCTCAAATCCGAGATAACAGTTGTCCGCATTCTTGGCGTAATAAATATATATGGGGCCGTCGTACACATCCAGGAAATCACGCGCCGATTGCGAATCGTTGGCGGCAAAGAAAGCAAACCATTCGTCCTTAGTATGTTCATCCCACTGGAAGAGCCCCGGCGCAATGACCCTGTGTTCGCTCCATCCCAGCACCCACGGCGCGTCGTGGCTCAGCGCTAACACGTAGGCGTCCTCCTCCACATCCTGGACCCATTCTATAGCCTCAAGCTGCCCCTCCGTTATCAGGGGCTTGGTATCCCTAACGCTATCGATTGTCGGTATCGCAGCAGTAACTACCAGAAGGATGATAACCAGCGCTGTCACCGCTTTCGGCACCCGGCCCCTCTGCAGGAGACCGTACTCGATCCCCAGCGCGGCCAGTATGATAACAACAATATCCAGAGGTATTATGAAACGCTTGAAAAAGAAGAGCTCAAAGACGACGATCACCAGGTTTATCACAAAGTAGAAGAACAGGCTGTTCCAGTTCCTCCTCAGTATCAGGTAAAAGAGCCCGATCAAGGCAAACGGTATATAGGCCAGCGCCACAGCCGTGTAGGTAGTGAAGCCGAAGAACGTTCCTCCGCCCAGTGCTTCTCCTGTCTGGATGTTGGTTGCGGCGGTGGATACAACCCCTGTCAGGGTGGACCAGTTCTCATCCCACCTGGCGATCCAGAAAGGCAGGATCATTAGAGCGGTGCCGAGACAGGCGTATATGATGCCCCTGCGCCGGTGTGTAAGAAAGTAAGGTATCAGAATCAGCGCGAAGAGCAGGAACTCCGGCCGGTGGAAGATGCCCAGCGCGGCGAACATCAGCGCCATGAGGCCGTGTTTCCTCTTCTCCAGCGCATAGATGGCGAAGAGCAGGAACATGAGCCCGAACGCGTTCTTGAAGTAGAACCAGGCGAACATATCGAACTGCGTGAAAGACACAGCGTAGAGCACGGCCGCTATCAGCCCGGCCCTCTGGCCAAAGAGGTTCCTCGTTACGAGGAATACCGGGAAGACCAGGAACGCGCCTATCAGGGGAAACAGGTAGTACATGAACTGGAGCGAATCTGTTCCCGCGGTGAGATGCACAGCATCGAAGAACACGAAGAGCCCCTGGGGGTACATCTCCTTTATCCAGGAAGCGAGTTCCCCCTCAGGGATCGACGGCAGGGCAGAGGCATATACATCGAAGGTGTACTTGTAGAATCCCGGGTCGTAGCCCAGAGGCACCGGATGCTGGATATAAGGTATTACGCGAACAGCAAAGGCAAAGAGGAAGGCCGCAAACAGGATCGGCATGGCTTTACTAAAACTGCCTCCCTCACGACGCTGCGAAATTATAAGAGTCGGGATGGCGAACAGCGCAATCACGACGGCGAAGATGCGGTAGTCCACCGGCAGGGAGATGACGTTCAGGGCCTCAAGCAGCGCCAGCACGATGAAGATGATGACCAACTGCAGATAGCTAAGGTCGATGATTTTACTTATCTTTTGTATCTTCTCCCTCATCACCCTCCTTCAGTATCAGCAGCGACAGAATCACTATCAAAGCACAGCTTAAAATTGACATAATCACAGACGGCCAGCCGATGTCTTTAGTCTTATACCAGACTATGACCGCGCCGGCAACACCGGCGCAGGCGATCATCAGGGTATCCTTCCCGCCGATAGGCTCCTTGACCTGCTCAGCCGGTTTGCTCCTGGCTGTCAGCACGGCGGGTATCCCCAGGACGATAACGGCTATCAGCAGGTAGTTCAGGTTCAGCACGCTGGATGCGCTTTCCTCCCATATTGTCTCGGCGAGGAGCAGCAGCAGGTAGGTGACGAGCAGTACGACGAACACCTGTTGCGCCACCTCGCCGCCAGCTTTGACGAATCGATTTTCTGTAAAAGATTGCTTAAGCTTTAACTTCATATATCTGCCTGTACCCCTCACCCTATTTATATTATGAGAGCGATGGACAGCCCCTGGTCAACCCCCTATTATCCCCCATTCTTGGGGGAATAGAAAAAGAGATAGGGGACACCCCTGAAACCCCGCCAGAGGGTGATCCCTCTGGACTTCCCTGTTCCAGTTAACAATTGTTTTATGGAAAAGACGGAAGACAACTTATTCTCCAACCTCCTTAGTCCCCCGGCCTTGGGAGAATCGTGTAGGGGAGAGTTTAAAACTCGCCCTTACCGGATACCCCCAAACCCCCAGTCCTTCCAAGAGAAAATTCCATGGAAGGACACCTCTCTTTCAAAATGTCATTGCCTGACTTGATCAGGCAATCCAGAGGGCGATTCGTGAATCGCCTCTACATCGTACAGGTACGGCGCATCGTGCCCCTCCCCCTACCTCCTCCAGAACGGCTCGGCCTTGAGCTTGATATTTATCCAGTCGATGGATACGGTGCTGTTCTGCCACGCCGCCTGAGCCAGGTGCGGCACGTTAATGCAGAAGGTAAGCTTATTATCCACGATATCGAGGTCCTGCGCATCCCATTCCGCCCGGCCTATGAGCCAGCCCTGATCGTTGGCCGGCACCATGTAGTCACCGTAGTCCATCACCACGTAATCCACATTACTCTGTATCCATGACATATCATACTGCAGGTCTATGATCTCGCACCTCTGTGGATAGAAAAATGAATCAAGGGTGAATGAGAGGTAGCCTACAAGCTGAATTTCTAAATCCTGTCTGGGAGCTATCAGACAGTAAGGACCCGCATCCACTTCGACGCGGTATGATGTCCCCCTGGCATTCACATCCGCCGATGAAGTATAGCCCCGCCCCACGATGGCCACCTGCTGCAACCCCTCATCGTGCCAGGTACGCAGCGTCAGCTGCCTGGGACCAAAGTTCTGTCCATAGAGCCCCACCCCCCCAAGCTCGAGGCCCTCCTCCCCCAGATATACCGGGCTCACCCCCGCCAGATACACGCTGTCCACCACCACCAGCTTCTCCTGGTTGATGCGCAAACCCCTTATCAGCAGGTCGTCCCCGCCCGCCAGCTCGATGCGGTAGGCCCCCTCCTGCAGATCGCCGACAGCTAAAGAACCGGCCTGCACCGGCCCGAGCTCAGAGCTGTTCCCCGTATATCCGTCGTCGGGGATGCTGGCGTTGCCGAGGAGGACGCCGTCCAGCGAATACAAATCGATCGACAGGTTATCCGCCCCCTGTTCCCAATTGAGGTCCTGCTTGGAGACCTCCAGCTGCAAAGAGCCGTCCTCGACATATGTCCAGAAGATATGCCCGCCCCGCAGCGCATTATCGACTGTAAGCCACCCGTCCTCATATCCGGCGCTGCTTAAAGAAGGGATGAAGAGCGAGTCCCGCGTGAAGGCAAAACAGCCCTGCGGCGCATCCACGGTTATATCGCCCTCGCTGACCCTGATGCGGTAGATCCCCGGCTGCAGCGTGCCCGTGCTGAACCACGTGTCGGACAGGTTCATATTAATCGTATGCCTGCCGTCCGCGCCGTACACGGTGACGGTCTGCGGCACCATCGTTTCGGATGTGTTGAACCTGATATCGCCCGGCGCGGCCAGGTAGCACCAGACCCTCATGGGCCCGGGGTCCTTGCCAAGATATGTGCTGCCCGCCAGGTACAGCGGCCCCTCCGTTATCAGCTGTCCTTTGTTAACCGCCAGGCTGGTTATTATGAAATCGTCGTCCCCGCTGGACGATGCGATCTCCAGCCGGTACACGCCGCCATCGGCATCAGACGCGTTGACGACCCCCTGCTGCTCTCGCCCCAGAACCCTGTCGTTCGTCATATTAAAATCATCGGGGATGATATGCGATGCCACGAGTGTTCCATCGCACGAGTACACAGACATGTAAATATTGTCCAGGCCCCTTCGATAATTAAGGTCGCGCTTCTCGATGCCGATCTCCAGCCTCCCGCCATCACTGTAAATATAAAACTCATGGGGCCCGCGCAGGACGGTATCACTGGCAACCTGTCCCTCTTCATCATGATAATATACGAAATTGCTCAAAAGAGGATCCGATGTGCGCAGATTCATTATATCTATCACGCCGAACTCGCTAGGAGCCACCTCCTGCTCAACGCTGAATTCGGGGTTGTTGCTGGCCGTCACCGAGCCCAGCGGCGCATCCCCTGTGAACTCCTCCACGCGTATGAAATCGGGCGGGTTCTCCGTATCCGTGGCATATATCGTCACAAAATCATTCTTTGTCACCAGCGGCAGGGCCGATACCTGCGCATAGAACGGAGAGTAGATATCCTTCCACAGATAGCTTTCCTGCCCGCTCTGCTTGGCCCCCACCATGAACGCCGACGAGTTGGGGAATTCCCCTGAGAACCTAGCCGTGACCTCCACCTGGCCGGCCTTGCCCAGCGCATTATTATCGAGCGTAAAATACACCAACCCGCCCTCAAGCTGCCTCATGCTCACGCCACTTACCACGCTCCCGTTCGATATCCTGTTGAAGGGCCCGGTGAGCACCGCCGCGCCCTGCCTGTCATCCGCGCCTACATCTATGGTGAATGATACCGCTCCGCCGAAGGGCATCCAGTTCAGCTTGATGACTAATACCAGGACCAGCACGGGAATGAGCCACAGCAGCTGGAGCAGGAACTTTGTATCCGCCTTCTTAGGCCGGTACGTCCTGCCCGCCGCAATCAGTGTCTTCAGTTTCTGTCGTATCATTTCAACGATTCTACTCACTATCGTGCCAGTCAGTAGTTGGTAGTATGTAGTTAGTAGTCCCCCTACCTCCTACCCACTACCTTCTACTTACTACTAACTCTTCCCTCTCCCTTGAGGGGAGAGGGCGAAGGTGAGGGTGCATCCTCTTATCGTCATTCCGGCGCAGGCCGGAATCCAGAATGGGCGATTCATGAATCGCCCCTACAGCCGATATTCGTATAATATACTACGCTTTACAGATAGAGACAATCTTTACATTGCATATATAAAGCTATTGTATTAAACTAGGGCAATGAAAAAAATAATCCCCGTCTCCGAACCTTCTCTGGGCGAAGAAGAACTTAATAACGTTATTGAAGCTATTAAAAGCAGCTGGATCAGTTCAATAGGGCGATTTATACCGGAATTTGAGCAGGGATTCGCGGAATACTGCGGCACGAAGTATGGTATCGCCACCTCAAATGGAACTACTGCGTTGCACCTGGCGTTAGTCACGTTAGGTATCGGAGCTGGCGATGAGGTTATCGTCCCTACCCTGACATTTGTAGCCACTGCGAACGCCGTGGCCTATTGCAACGCTAGGCCAGTCTTCGTGGATTCCCACCCGGATTACTGGTGTATGGATCCAGCTAAGATAGAAGAAAAAATAACAAAAAAGACCAAGGCCATACTGCCAGTACACTTATACGGGCATCCCTGCGATATGGATAAAATAATGCGTATAGCCAGAACTCACAGCCTGTACGTTATAGAGGATGCAGCCGAAGCGCACGGAGCGGAGTACAAAGGTAAAAAGGTTGGCTCGTTCGGAGACATCAGTTGCTTCTCTTTCTACGGCAACAAGATCATCACCACAGGCGAGGGCGGCATGTGCCTGACAAATGATCCGAAGTTAGCCGATAAAATGAAGGGACTGCGCGATCACGGCATGAATCCCCATAAAAGATACTGGCATGATTACATCGGCTATAACTACAGGATAACCAATATGCAGGCGGCAGTAGGAGTAGCACAGCTGGGGAAAATGGATGCCTTTCTTCTGAAAAGGGCGCGGATAAAAGGCTGGTACGACAGTTTATTGCAGGATATAAAAGGCATAACACTGCAACCGGAGATGCCCTGGGCTAAAAGCATCTGCTGGATGTACTGCCTTCTATTAGATAACAAGTTCATAAATAGAGATAATCTGATGAAAGCGCTAAGGGAAGAGGGTATAGACACAAGGCCTTTCTTTTATCCGCTGCATGTACTGCCCCCATACGCAAGGGGTGAGAAGCATCCCGTTTCTGAGAAGCTGGCGTCGCAGGGCATCAACCTGCCATCGTCAGTTAACCTCGATCGACCTACAGTCAAGAAGATCGCAGATACAGTTATCCGGATAATGAAATCATGATAACAGCGTTGTAACATGGTAAATATATTGATAAGAAACGTGGTTCAAGTGCCTCATGCATATACAGCATGAGGCTTTGTTTTAATGGAATTGAAATGGGCACAGCAAGAACAATTGCCAAGAACACCATATTTATAGCCGCGGCTGAGATTGTAACGAAAATATTGTTTTTTGTTCTTTCTATACTGCTGGCAAGATATCTTGGAGATATCGGATTTGGTAAATTCTCTCTTGCCCTGGCTTTTCCTTACCTCTTTATCGCCTTTGCAGACTTCGGCTTAGGTATATTGACCATCAGGGAGGTATCCAGAGATAGGACCCTAGCTTCCAAATACCTGGGCAACCTGACGCTAGCCAAACTCGTGCTTTCTATCGCAACCTTCCTCTTTATAGTAATAGTGATAAACGCTATGAACTATCCTTCAGATACAGTCGCCGCGGTCTATATTTTAGGCGGATATCTGATAGTTGACTCATTTAACGCTTTCCTGAGATCAATATTCCGCGCCTTTGAAAAAATGCTCTATGAAGCCGTTGTCCGTATCTTGGAACGAGCACTGACCTTTGGTCTTGTCGTCTGGTTTATCCACCTTCAGTATGGATTACTACCGATATCGCTGAGTTTTGTAATCTCTGTCTGTATAGGCTTTATATTAACCGCTGCACTAGTAATGAAGAAATTCGCCAGGCCGAGATTTGAGATAGATAAGGCCTTTCTGAAAAAGGCCTTATCCGAAGCATGGCCTTTTGCCATAACAGGCCTGCTAACAATGCTATATTTCAGAGTCGATACTGTAATGCTCTCCGCTATGAAAGGAGACGCCGAGGTGGGCTGGTATAATGCCGCATATAATATCATATTCGGCCTTACTTTTATCCCATGGTCCTATATAGGAGCAGTTTTCCCTGTCATGTCCCGTTATTTCAATTCTTCAAAAGACTCTCTTTTTAAACTGGGGGTTAAATCTTTCAAATATCTCACTATAGTAGGTTTCCCGATCTCAATCGGAGTCACCCTCCTCGCATCTAGAATAATGTCGCTTCTATATGGAGAGGAATATGCGAATGGAGTGCTTGCACTTCAAATTCTAATCTGGTCTTTCTTTGCTATGTGTTTATGTGGGACACTAACCGCCACCTTGAATTCAATGAATAAGCAGCGCATAGTAGCCATCGGTATGAGTATTACCGTTGTGCTTAATATCATATTAAATTTTATCCTTATCCCTAAATATAGCCTAATGGGTGCTGCTGTGGCCACACTAGTTGTATGTGTCTTCGAATTTTTCTTCGAGCTTTACTATACTCGAAAATATGCCTTTAAACTCATGCTGAAAGGCCAAGATATCATAAAGATTATTGCTATAAATCTATTATTAGGTTTATTTATATTTTATGTTGATACCAGATTATCGATAACCATTACTTTATCGATTGTGATATACACTGCTCTAATCCTGCTTGCGAAAGTGATATCAAAAGAGGACATAAAGATTATTAAGGACATAATTTCAACAAAGCAGAGGATGTGATATTGAACAGGTATTTATACATTGAAAGCTATATCAATAAGCTATTAACAATGGCAGCCAATGCAAGTTCTGTGGATAAAGAGACCATGGTATGCATCTATGAGCAACTTTTGAAAGAGCTCAAAAACCCGTATTTAGTTGCTGAATATTTAATCATTAAAAGCATAGATACAAGGCTGGCTAAGAAAGCAATACAGAAAGGCGATAAAGTCCTGAATATCGGCTGCGGTTACCCTATAAACGAAATGATAATCCAGTCCTGGGGTATTGCCGATAGAATCGTAGGCATTGACCTCAGTGAAGGAAAGATAACCAGCGGGACAAAATGGCTTAATGATCTGGGTATCAAAAATGTGGAACTTTACCGGCAAGATGCACTGTCCCTATCCTTTCCACAAAAATCTTCCGATGTTGTTTTATCTTTTTCGGCTATAGAGCATGTCAAAGGATGGGCTAACTACGAAAAATGGGCGGAGAATATGAGCAGTATCGCAAAGAGAGAGATTGTACTGACTACCTCAAACAAAAATAATGCGCTGCTCTCTTTTCTTGGCAGAATAGTCAAAATGGACTCATATGAACATTTCTTTGCTCCGGGTGAAATAGAATATCTTCTTACAAGATACGGCTATAAGGTCACATATTTCGAAACAAGTACTCTGTGGACATCGGCATATATCCCATATCTGCCTGGAAGACTAAAATTCAACCCAATTACGGTGGGATTTGATTTAACCATAGAAAAGCTTTTTGGTAAAATACTAAAATCATGCGGCGGACGTATGGGATTTATAGCTAAGAAAACAGGAACTTAATATTCCAAAAGCAATGCTGTTATGCTATCTCCAGAAGACTTAGCTCTCATTAAAAGAATAATTCCTGAGAAATGAGGAGAATGCCATGAGAGTAAAAATTAAAGCCATTATCAAGAGGCACAGGAGAATTATATATTTTATCCTTTCCCTTGTGTTTAAAACATCCAGTTTTTTCGGATTTATCAGGTTTCCATCATACAACCTGCATGTCAGACGATTGATCAATGCTGCCAGGGCGGGTTACTGGAGCCCAAAGCTGGGCAAGGTGGGGAAAAACGTACAAATAGACTCAGGGGTCACCATCCGCGGCAATCCCAAAAATGTAGAGATAGGTGATCATTCCTATATTGATATAAACGTGCAACTGGAAGTCTATGACCCGATAAAAATAGGGAAATACGTTCATATAGCGTCCAACGTTCACATTCAAAGCGGGGAGGAAGTAATAATAGGTGATTATACTGCAATTGCGTCAGGTACACGTATATATAGTTCATCTAACATGTATAGAGCCCCGGATGGACGCGAAAAAGATATTTTATTAAGCATGTCTGCTTCAGCACCATCAGAACTGCAATGTGTGAAAACCGGTAAGGTTATTATTGAAGAATATGCGTTTGTCGGTATGAACTGCGTGATATTGCCGGGCGTAAAGATAGGAAGGGCCGCAGTGATAGGTGCCGGCTCTGTGGTTACAAAGGATATACCACCTTATACTATAGCTGTAGGCGCACCAGCCAGGCCGATAAAGGAAAGAATTGTTCCGCAGAATGAGATAAATTCAAAGCAAACCAAGATATAGTATGTAAAGATAGGAATTGTGACTCTTACTGATTGAATCTGACAATTGGCTAGAAACACATGAACATAATTGCATTCTTCTACAGTTACGCAGAGCCTGGTTATGGAAATTCAGACCTTGTTAATTTATTTGAGGAACTAAGGAAAAAGCACTTAATACATTTCTTCTCCCTTTCAAAGGGAAATAATAAAGATAATCTTATTTACCATGCAATTCCCAGTTTTGGATTTAGGCTGAATCCCTTTTTATCTGGTTTTTCCCATATGCTAGGAACTCTAATAATGGCAAGGAGAATCCCAAAAATACACGCGGACTTTATCATTGCGGATTCAGTAATTTTTACTCTGTTGCCATCCTATATTTTAAGCAAAATCTACAGAATTCCGATGATGGTTTACTGCAGGGAATTAATACCAGAAAATCCTTCTCGTGAAAAGACTGCTTTGAACAAGCTGAAAGATATAGTCGCAAAGTTATTGAATTATATCAGGAACTCTATTATGAATAAGCCAAAGCTAGTAGTAGCAATGGATGAAGGCCTTATGCGATATTTTCAAGAGAAAACAGGTAAACAAGTATATCTGGTACCATCATCAACAGATCTTTCATTAGAATACAAAGATATCAGAAATGAATTGGGGTTACCTGCTGATAAAACCCTGGTTCTCTATACCGGCAGTTATCATACATTTAGAGGTCTGGATTTGCTGATAGAATCATTCAGCAAGATAAAAAAAGATGACGTAAGACTCGTTTTTGGTGGATGGAAGGACGATAAAGATATCTTGTTTATAAACGATTTAATTAAGAAATTCGATATTGAGAAATATGTAATTTCCTTACCCAGCTTGCCATATGATAAAGTGCCTTCTCTAATATATAGTTGCGATATTTGTGTAGAACCACGTAACAAAACTGGATTACAAGAATTTCAGCTATCTCTAAAATTACTAGACTATTTCTCAGTTGGTAAACCATCTGTAGCGATTAATGCAAGTGGAAATAGAATATTGATTAAAGACGGTTATAATGGGCTGCTATCGAAATATGATGCCGAGGATTTCGCTGAAAAACTGATTTTGCTCCTGAACAATCCGGATTTAAGACATGAATTGGGTAAAAACGCGAGGAAAACCGCTATAGAGAAATATGATAGCAGAATAGTTGCAACTGAATTCGAAAATCTGGTAAGAACAAAACTATTATAATTCCCCACCCACCTCTTCATAAACTTTTAATGTCTCTGTTGCTGCTTTGTCCCAGCTGAAAATAGACGCCCTCTTTATACCTTTACTAATCATATCCTGCCTCAGAGAATTATTGGTGAGGACCTCATACATAGAAGCAGCAAGCCCATTAATATCCTTCGGATCTACAAGTATGCCGCCGTCACTCACTGTTTCCACCAATGGAGGAATGTTGGATGTTATAGCCGGACAGCCACAGGCCATTGCCTCCAGAACAGGAAGAGCAAATCCACCCTCATATAAAGTTGGAGAAACATATACATCCACTAAATTATATAGTTTGGGGAGATCCTCTTCGGAAACACGGCCGGTGAATATCACATCCGCTTCCAAGTTCAATTGTCTTATCAACCTTGATATGACACCCCTCTCCCCACCTGCACCTGCTTCACCAACCTTTACTAATTTCACATCTTTAATATTAGTCTTCAGCTTGTGCAAAGCCTTTATTAAAACAGGTAAGTTCTTACGCGGTTGCTCGGAACCGACGTATAAGATTAACTTATGATTGCGAGGGATGCCGTACCTCTCCAATATACTATTATCTTTCTCTGAAACAGGTTTATACAATGCATGGTCTATGCCTTCATATATAACTGTTATTTTATCCTCCTGGCATCTTAAATACTCCACTATCTGTAATTTTGTAAACTCCGATATTGTTATTATCTTGCTGGCATCCTTCAGACCGGAATGTGTGATTTTGGCATGAAGACGATGAAATGGTGTTACCGGATACAAATATTGGATCAAATCATAGCACGTTACTACTTTTGGCTTGAGTTTTAGGAATGAAAGGTTTTGGTTTGCTAGATGGTAAATATCATAGCGCGGTATTCTACTCTGGCATCTGTAGTAAAAGACATATTTGTCCTCAGGTATGCGCCTTAGTCTGGCAATACTTGTAGAACCAGTGTTATTGATTAATTGAATCTCCCTTTGTCCATAATGCAAATACAGGTGATCAATACTACCGCCATGCTCAGCCATTCTTCTATGTGTTTCAAAAGCACACCGTCCGACTCCGGAAGATATTGGCGCTTGATTGACCAGAGCAACTATCATTCGTACACCTCATAAACCTGTACGTAAGTTGTATCTGTCTCTATATCAGATGGTCTTTCTATCATAGGAACAATTGTGTTATATGCAATATCATTTTGATCAGGAGGGCTGCCTGGAATATGTATTACGTCTACAGTCTTTTCCAGATACTGATACGTGACAGACTGATTATAAATCATAGAGGCCTTGCCATTTTTTATGACACTGTAATACTGAGAGCGACTAGGGTTAGTAATTATATAAATGTGTTCAAATTGGGAGAAATTAACAGCTGACCTTATTTGATAGTAGCCTTCATCATATGCCACTGAGCTATTGTCACCATCAAGCCAAAGAGCATGCTTCCCGTATACAAAAAACATGGGATCTGCCATCATGTAATTCTTCAATGTATATCTATCAACCAGTATCAAATCTTGCGCAGATAAATCACCACACAGGTTCTCCATATTTTTCAACATGCCTTTGTTGTCACTGAAAGCTAAAATCGGCGACGCCACTACAAGGTTTAATATGATTATCATGATAACAACAAGTGATAGAGTCACCTTTCTTTTAATCACTTCAAATAAAAATATTGAACTGCACAGAAAAGCAAAAGGCAAGATGGTGAATACATATCTCCTTAAGAACCAAGGCTGATCTATAGTTATATATGGACGTATTAGATATACAAAAGTAGGCAATATTATTAACAACGTAATGAATAGATACTTGAATACCTTCTTATCTTTCTTAATGAAACTGCCTATAAAAGCCAACGGAATCAGAAGAATAAACCAGTAGAGGCTGTATTCAGATAACATCTGGAAAACGAATTGAGCCTGATGACTACGTAGGGTTGACACACCTTCAACCGGTGTAACAGATACCGATGAGCTAGAAGAAATGAATATGCTTTTATACTGTGATATTGTATCGTTGAACCAGAATTGTCCCACATGTGTAGCTGCACTCCAATATATAAAAGGAACCAGTGTTATCAGAAATATTACTATGCCCCATTTAGATATCAGCTTTTCCTTCTCTCTAAACACTAAGAAAACGAAGATTACAAATAATAATATGATAATAGGTAGAGCTTCTGATCTGGTTGCAAGTGACAAACCGCAAGCGAAAAACATGGGGATCCAGAATCGGGATTGCTTTCTATCGTGAGCTTCAATAAAGCAGAGAATCGCGAACCATATCAACGCGAATAAAAGAATTTCCGAGAACGTCCTTCTGGTAAACCATATAAAAGGAAATGCCGTAGCCAGCATTATGACAGTTATGATACCAACCTTACCGTTCTTAATCTTTTTACCAATAAAATAAAGGCTCATCAGGCCTATTATTATCAATAAGAAATTTGAGACATATACACCAGCTGTTCCAAAAATAATGCAGTTTAACGCTACCCACGCAACATATCCGGGATAGCGTATTGAAGTATAACTGTCATCTACACTGAATAACCCTGGTAAGTTGCTATAACCATCAACCGAAAGACTGTGATTTTGAGATAGATACACAGCATGATTGGTATATAGCCCGTCATCTCTGCCACCAGAGAACGTATCGTGAAAATAGACTGAGGTCAATACTGCAAAAATGAGAACGAAAGCTAAAGCTAATACTTCTGATCTAGCAGGTTTTCCGAAGGACTTGTACCTCTTTAGATATACTGTAACTGCAACAACTATGATGAGGATGACAGGAATTAGAATAGCTAAATAGAAAGCGCTGGCTAATGTTAGAACCAACGCTATCCAGCCTAATAGCACCACAGCAAAAGACAGCACTATGAATAAATGCAATAATGTCAGTGGTTCGCCAACCTTTGCTGCAAAAGGAAAAATGATTTTCATCCGCGTCAACCATCAAGCCTTTTACCAGCTTGAATAACCTCTTCATATATCTTCAGGGTTTCTTTTGCTGTTTTGTCCCAACTGAATAGCTCCACTCTTGCCATACCACTATCTATAAGACGCTTTCTCAATTCACGATCTGTCAGTACAGCCATAATGGCGCGCGTCAATCCGTCTCCGTCTTTAGGGTCTACCGTAATAGCTGCTTCCCCGGCAACATTCAATAAGGATGGAGTGTTGGATGTTACTACAGGACAACCGCAAGCCATTGCTTCAAGCACCGGAAGGCCAAATCCCTCATAGAAGGAGGGGAAAACGAATACATCCGCCATATTGTATAATTCTACCAACTCTTCGTCGTTCACGTTGTTTCTGTATTCTACGTTACTTTCCAAACGATATCTATTAATGATGCGAGCTATCTCTTTTGATTTATTTCCGACTCTTATCAGCTTTACGTTGAGGCCAGCCTTTCTCAATTCATACAGCGCTCTTATCAAGCTGGCAACATTTTTGTGGACTGCTTCAGGCCCTACATGTAAAATAATCGGCTGTGACGAATCCTTTTTCAGCCCATCAATGCTTATTTTTCTGAAGACTCTCCGGCTTACAGCTAGCGGTGTCACTACTACTTTATCGCCGCTAATCTTGTAATGATACAGCACATCTTCTTTCCCCTGTTTTGAATCCACAATTATTTTAGCTGCCCTGTTTACGCCAGAGTAGAGGCTCTTCCTGCCATGAAATTCAAACATATTCAACCGGTTACGGTAATAGCCGAATATATCATGGCAGGTAATTACTGTATTCTTTCTGGCAAGAAAGGCAATATTCTGATTAGTAATGTGATATACATCGAATTCCGGGATCTTATTTCTCAGCCTGTACCAGAAGAACGGTTTGTTATCAATCAAAGGCACATGTACTGACTTGGCAATGATCTCTTCCGTAACACCATCTACTCTTTGCATGGTTCGCTCTGAGTAATTAAAAAAGACATGCTCAATATCGCACTTATCTTTCAAAGCGTCGTATAACTCAAAGGCGTATCGCCCCATCCCTGTCTCTTTGTGGAGGTTATTAACAAGCGCAACTCTCATTATTTGCTCTACTCAATCAATCATAGCTGGGAGATATTCTCTATATATGCCTACAAGCAGCATATTATCTCATAAACTGACGGATATAATGGGGAAAAGTGTTTTTAACATTTTTGCAAAAAACTTCCCTTTGCCATTAATAGGGAAAACCATATAGTAAGACCCGTGCTTCTCACCAATAGTTCTATACCCGTATTTCTGGAACAAACTTATGGCTGATTTATTTTCCTTTAAAACAGTAAGCAATAGGAAGTTATATTGTGTTTTGACAATTTCAAGCAGCCTGCACATCAATTTATCACCTATGCCTCTGCCTTGAAACTCTGCTTTTATCACAATGAAGAAAACTGGTACTCCCCTATGTCTTCTAACCCCAGCAATTCCAGCTATTAAGCCATCTACTTTCTCAACAATGACAATCTCAGAAGAGGAAAGTAAATCGCTACTCGATACTCTAAAAAAATTCTTTTCATCAGTTAACTGACTTAAAAAGGAGCCTAACTCATCACGTGAAACATCCTGCTGATAATCCTTGCGGCCATAGAGGGAGGGGAATTTATCGGATCCAGCATCTGGAGTACGACTGCAACGCCAAATTCTCTTCAAAGGATCACGCATTGAATCCCTCTACATACAATTTAAACTTTTCTATGTATCTTCTCGCTATCCTATCACAGCTGAAATTATCTTCCACATATTTTCTTCCCCTGATACCTAACTCTTTCCTTAGATTTTCATCCTTTAGCAGCACTGTAATTTTCTCCGCCAGTTGCTTGGGATTTTCCGGCTCTACCAGATAACCGCCCTGCCCATCTTTAATTGCATACGGGATACCGCCAACACTGGTGCCTATTATTGGCTTACCTGACACCATCGCTTCCAGCAATATAGTCGCTGAACCCTCAGTGTCACCTCTGCTATCTACTATGGAAGGCAGCACAAAAACATCACTAGCTGACATGTGTTCTGAAAAATTATCATCAGGGATAAAGCCAGGCAATATTACTTTACTGGTGATTCCAAGCTCATCTATCAGCTTCTCTAACCCTTTTTTCTCAGGCCCATCGCCTCCAATAACCAGCTTTGTATTAGGACAATCCTTCAATATATAAGGCATTGCTTCTAACAAATATCTGAATCCTTTTCGCTCCACCATTCGCCCACATGCAAAGATCATATACTCATCATCATTAATTTCGTAGTAGGTTCTAACCCCTTTGTCATCCTTTGCGGGATGAAAATACGCTGTATCAATTCCGTCAGGCAGAATCTCAATATCTTGTCGGCCGCTGATTCTTCCAGCTGCTTCACATGTGGCATCGCTTATTCCCACTACACCATCAGCTGTAGTTAAAATATATCGAATAAGGCGTGCCAGAATGGAGCCTTCTTTTGCTGTAAAAAGCTCAGCTCCATAAAGAGTGATAACAACCGGCTTTCTATGAATTCTATTAGTAACTACAGCTAAGAATCCTGGAGGCAGAGCCCAATGTGCATTAATTATATCTATATTATATTTCTTAGCAATAGCTACTAATTTCCAGGTCATGGATAGGATAAAAGGTAAAACCTGAATCTTATTATGAAGGTGTTTGATATTCTCCGGTATCCCCGGGAAATAGGCTAAGGTCTGCAACCTTTGAGGATACATGTATTGGAACCGGTGTACAGATACACCATCCATATCCTCATTACGTGCTAAATCTTTCCCGTGAGGGGTAATAATATGGATTTCATTTCCAAGTTCAGTCAGAGATTTCGCTAAGCGATGCACAAAGATATTGCTAAAATCGCCTTTCCGTTGCGGATAGCCTGTTGTTAGTATTAAGATCTTCATGAAATTACTGACAAATAATTTCGGATTTATTAAAAAAGAGGCCAGTTATGAATCAGGATAATTCTTATCTATGCCTCTCGTTTACAGTGGGAAATTACGATTTGTTAAATGAGTCTTTTCTTTCAGTCTTCTTCCCTTCGCTCTTCTTCAGCCGGTACAGTATCTCCTCGCTCAGCAGCCTCTGCTTCTTAAACATATCGGCGATGATCCCGAACAGCATAGTGCCCATCCCCACGATGATAAGCAGCGTAGCCGCGATGGCCGAGGGCATGTGCGGGGTGACCCCGCCGGTCTGGATAAAGTGCACCAGGACGCGTATGCCTAAACCGAAGCCTATGAGGAATAAAACAAAACCCGAGTACAGGAACAGCCGCAGCGGGCGGTAGTCCTTGAATGTGATGAAGATGATACGCCCGGCCCTTGCCGCGTAGGAGAATATCGAGGAGATCAGCCGCGATTTCCCCTTGCGCTCGCGGAAATCCACCGGCACCTGCTCTATGATGAGGCCTTTGTATCTGGCCTGCATCAGCGTTTCCTGCACGTAGGTGTAGCTGCCGGAGAGGTACATGCGCAGGGCGGCGTCGCGCGAGAAGGCCCTGAAGCCCGTCTGCGCGTCTTTCACGGGGAAGCCGGAGAGCATGCGGGTGGCGCGGGTGGCCAGCCTGTTGCCTATCTTCTTGCCTGCAGGCATAAAATCGAGCTTGCCTATGTCGCGCCAGCCGAGGACAATATCCGCCCTGTTCTCGATGATGGGAGCGATAAGTCGCGGGATATCGAGGGCATTGTACTGCCCGTCGGCGTCTATGTTCACGATGATGTCGGCGCCCATGGCAAGCGCCTCGTCCAGCGCGCGCTTGAAGGCTGTGCCCAGGCCTTTATTCTCACGGTGGCGGATGACTTTATCGGCCCCGGCCTTCTGCGCTGCGGCCACGGTGCCGTCCGTGGAGCCGTCGTCCAGAACCAGGATTGCAACGCTGGCCACGCCGTCCATGCGCCGGGGTATCCCGGCGATGACGCCGGCTATGGTCACCTCTTCATTGTAGGCCGGGATCGTAATTACAAGCTTCATCTACCAGCATATCCCGTGGTAATCGCATATCGCTCTGGCCCTTGCCGGATCCAGGACGCGCCTGCCATCGATCACCACCCTGCCATTATATAATGATTCCCTCTTAAACTCATCCCATTCCGTCAGTATCATCACACAGTCTGTGTCTTCGATTGCCTGCGCCGCGTTTCCGCAATACGTTATCGACTGTGGTAGAACCTCCCTCGCGTTATCCATGGCCATCGGATCGTAGGCCCGCACCGATGCGCCCTTCTCCAGCAGTGACGCGATGACCCTGAGTGACGGGGTGTCGCGCACATCGTCGGTATGCGGCTTGAAGGCCAGCCCCAGCACGGCGATGGTCTTGCCCTGTAAACCGCCGATTATGCCTTCGGCGATCGCGACCATTAACAGAGGCTGGTCCCTGTTCACATCCCTGACCGAACCCAGTAACCTGGGCTCATAACCGGCCTTACCCGCCGAATCGATGAGCATCTCCAGGTCCTTGGGCAGGCACGAGCCGCCGAAGCCGGCCCCCGCGTTGAGGAACTTGCGCCCGATGCGCGGGTCGTAGCCTATGGCCTGCGCCACATCATAGAAATCGATCCCCATCTTCTTGCATATATTCCCGATCTCGTTGGCAAACGATATCTTGGCCGCCAGAAAGGCATTGCTGGCGTATTTGATCATCTCCGCCGTAGCGATTGAGGTGCGGATGATGGGGACTGAAAAGTCGCGGTACAGGATCTCGACGGTATCACCCGATTTTTTATCATACTCACCGATGACGATGCGGGTCGGGTTAAGGAAGCAGTCGACGGCCTTGCCCTCCTCGAGGAACTCCGGATTGACCGCGATGCCGATATCTACCCCGGCCTTCTTGCCCGAGGCCTTCTCCAGCAGGGGGATGATCACCTGCTCGGTGGTGCCGGGGGCTACGGTGCTTTTCACCGCGACCACATGATAGCCGTTCTTCTTAGCGAGAACTACGCCGATATCCTCGGCCGCCTGAGCGATCTGGGTGAAATCGGTGCCTCCGCATGATGAGGAGTACGTGCCGACGCAGATGAAGGTAATATCTGTATCCGCAATGTCCTTGTAATCCGTGGATGCCCTGAGGGTCTTGTGTTTATTTACGCACGAGGTAATTAAATCGTCGAGGCCGTTTTCGTAGATGGGCGCCTTACCCTGATTGATGAGATCGACTTTTGCGGGGTTGTTATCTATGCAGACTACCTGGTACCCGTTACCGGCAAGCCCCACGGCCGTCGCAAGCCCGACATAGCCGTTGCCAACAACTGATATCCTCATAATTACGGTCCGGGTACCTCAGCCGATCGATAGCTCTTTCCTTTATATTTTACGGCGTTTGCCCGCCAGACTTACGCCAGCCGTATTTCTTGCCAAGGAAGAAGTATACTGCCAGGGCCAGCACAACCAGGACACCGATTATGATGCCTATCAACGCTCCTGTGCCCAGGCCGCCCTCGGAGGGGGCGACAGCCGGGGGAGCTGTGGGCGTGGGCTGCGGGGCGGGGGCCACAGATGCCAGCACTCCGTAAATAGAGCAGTGCTCCATGACGAATACCGCCTGGCCGTCCTCCGTTACCGTGCCCTCTATGAACTCCCACTCGCCGGTGGTCTCATTGTAATAGGCAATAACTACTGTCTGGCCCGCGGCCACATCGGCCGGGTCAAACTTTATATTGATCGTAATGCCCGGATCAAACGTCGCTCCGGACGGATCAAATTCGAAAGCGGCAAGCACCTGATAGCCTTCCGGAGGTGATGGAGGAACATCAATCTGGTTCGCATCAAACCCGGTCAGCCGCTTTCCATCCGGCCCCTTCATATCGGTATATTCCGGTATATAGATCGTTATATCATCAGAAATCGCCCAGAAATTATCAAGCGTCGTGCCCCAGAAGTTAACCTCGCCCTCATCGCAGTTGCCGTCAGCGCAGGCCTCCCAGTTCTTATTGGATGGGGCACCACCACCTCCTCCGCCGCCACCATAACCATAAACCACACCCTCATCCTCAACGCTGGGGATCATCACAAGGGTAATGGCAATAGCTATCACAATAGATGAGATTATTCTTGTATGAAGACGTTTCTTTTGTGCGCTCATGATGACACCCCCTGAATAAGATTCCCCAGAAATTACATAGGCCTTTATCTAGGAGAAAGGCCTGAGCAACTCTGTACATCTGCTTCGGCAGCTCAGCCGTCTCTTTTAATTTTGAGACCTGGAGCTTTGCGTCCCGCAATCGCTCGCGGTTTACCTTTCTCGTGACAGGTCCTTCACTATTCAGTTTTGTATAGTGCGAAGATAGGATTAAATCGTTATACAACAATAGCATACATTTGTCAACCCTTTATAGCTATTTTATTAAAATTTAATCAGAGGACTCTTCACACCAAGGGATTTTGAGATATCCCTTAGGGGCGATTCATGAATCGCCCTATCTCCCATCACCCTCACCCTAGCCCTCTCCCCTCAAGGGAGAGGTGATTTGAAAAAGAGCTGAAGGAGATTTCTCTGCCGGGGGTTCTGGGGGTGTCCTGTAAGGGCGAGGTTACCATCGCCCCTACACGATTGTTCCAAAATATTAGGGCAAGCTAAGGCATGCCCCTACGCATACGATTGAATAAGAGGTGTCCTTCCGCGGAATCCTTCCATGGAATCTTCTCTTGGAAGGACCAAAGTATGGGGGATAACAGGGGGTTGAATACAACATAAGGGCACGTCTTGGACGTGCCCCTGCATTATCGATAATTAAATTCTATTATTATTCTGGCGTCTCTTCTTTTTTCGCAGCGCGCGTCTCGCGAAGAACCCTCATCAGATAGTAGACCCACAGCGGTACAACAACGACCGCCGTTGCCAGTTGCCCGGCCGGGTCATTCCAGTACATCGGGCCTTCGACATAGTAGTGAGCCGTTTCATATATCGCCAATGGCAGTGCCACAAGCCCGCCGATGCTGAAGACTGACAGCATGAAGAATAAATAGACCCGCTTCAGCAGTGGTGTGGACTTTCCCTCTTTAGCCTCAAGGGCTTTCTTTCCCAGCACGTGCAGCACGCAGATCACCGCCCCAGTTGCCAGCAGCGTAACGCCTAACGTCACATCGTTGGCGATAGGCCAGTCGTTGTAGGCTGAGCTGAAGGCAGCTGTTAAGAGAAAACCCGCACCTACAGCCGTCGTGATAATGCTGGCGCTTATCATGCTGTAGAAATAAGCCATGAGCGCCTGATATGCGGTAATGCCTTCCTTGTCATTGCGGCGCCGCATAACCACGTAAACAATGGCGCCGATAACGAACAGCGGAATAATTACTCCCAGTATGCCAAACGCGAACATAATCCCTGCACCTCCCTTTTATTATCGAACCGTATACATCCCTAATGGTCTGCGATTTAGATAATTATGTGTGATTTGAACAGATTACCGATTATCCACAGCAAAGTCAATACAGCGCATATTGAAGTGAAAGAGATGCGAGAGGTGCTCACCGAAGGGCGATTCATGAATCGCCCTATCTCCCATCACCCTCACTCTAGCCCTCTCCCCTGCGGAGGGAGAGGGTATTTAAATAAGAGGTGTCCTTCCGTGGAAGGACCGGGGTTTTAGGGGTGTCCCCTAAATCTTCTCAAGCCCCCCAAAGTATGGGGGACTCACAGGGGGTTTGGATAACGATTCCCCCATGAGTGGGGGATAACAGGGGGTTGACCTCTATCTATCAATCATAATATGATATGCACCTATCATTCGAGGGGAGGTCATTTATGATCCGCGAGCAGTGGTACGCCGTCATGGATTCCAGCCAGGTGAAAAAGCATCCTGTAGGCGTCACTAGAATGGCAGAGAACCTGGTGTTCTGGCGCGATGCCAGCGGCAAAGTGAGCTGCCTCTATGATAAATGCATCCACCGCGGCGTCATGCTGAGCAAGGGCAAAGTGATCCATGGCTGCCTGCAATGCCCATTCCACGGACTGGAATACGATGCCTCCGGGCGTGTCACCGTCATACCGGCCAACGGAAAGCACGCACCTGTAGCCGAACGATTCAACGTCAGGAGCTACCCGACATATGAAGCGCACGGATTCATCTGGATCTGGTGGGGTGACACACCACCGGCGGACCTTAAACCGCCGCGCTTCTTCGATGATATCGACGAGAAATTCTCCTACGGAACAGTATATGATCACTGGAACACGCATTACTCGCGCGCCATCGAGAACCAGCTCGATGTGGCCCACCTGCCGTTCGTGCATCACAACACCATCGGACGGGGAGGGCTGACGCTGGTGGACGGACCCGGCTTCCAGTGGGTGGCCGATGATATGTTCTATGTATACTTCTATAACAGGCTGGATGACGGCACTCCGCCGCGCAAGCCTGATGAGGTGCCCGTCCCCGACCCGGACAAGCCTTTCAAGCTGGAATTCATCTTCCCCAACCTCTGGCAGAACCACATCAGCGAGGATCTCCGCATCGTAGCGGCCTTCGTGCCCGTAGACGACGAAAACACAATACTATACCTGAGGTTTTATCAGAAGTTCATGCGCCTGCCCTTGCTGCGCCAGCTGTTCAACAGGCTTGCCGCGCCCTCAAACCTTATCATAGCGCACCAGGACAGGAGGGTAGTGGTAACGCAGCAGCCTAAGGCCTCCGGCTTACGGATAGGGGAGGAGCTAATTCAGGCAGATATGCCTATTGTCGAGTACAGGAAAAAGCGGGAGCAGCTGAAACAGCAAAATACCATCCAGAAACCATAGTTTTGACAATAAGAGGTGTCCTTCCGGTACCGGAAGGACCGGGGCTCTGGGGTGTCCCCTAATCTTTTTTATATCCCCCAAGAGTGGGGGATAACAGGGGGTTGAGTCCATCTCGCCATATGATGTAGGAGCACATAGCAGTGTGTCTTTTCTGGATTGCCTGATTAAGTCAGGCAATGACATTTTGAAAAAGAGGTTCAGGAGATCTCTCTCCTGACGGGGGCTCTGGGGGTGTCCCCCAATCTTTTTTATATCCCCCAAGAGTGGGGGATAACAGGGGGTTGAATACAGCTGTACCTAGTCAGCCGACGAAGATCTGCACGATATAAACATACCCCTGATTGGTTATGCAGCCGATCCCGGTCCTGTTATATTCCGGGTTCAAAATAGCCTTCTTGTGACTGGCGGACTTCATCCAGCCGTCTGTAGTAGTTCTAATAACATCCTTATTGAAGGCTTGGCCAGGGCACTTGCCGCAGTTTTCACCCACATATTTACTGCTGAACCCCTTCTTCTTCCACCTTATTACAAATGCTCTGGTGTGAAAACCGTCATGGCCCAGCTTATCGTTCTTTGCCATATATCTAGCATGTTGCCAGGCGATATTATCCAGGAACCTTACTCTTAACAGCGAATTCAAGCCGTTTCTAGCCCTGATGCGGTTAATCTCTTCCGTCAAACGCCATTTATTGATCCAGTTTATAATAAACATGACTCACGTCCCTCTCGATTCCCCGAGGTTAAACAAATGTTTCATACAGCATTCATTTCGATGTTTTTCATGATTTTATCGCAATCCCCTGATACAAATTTGCACAATATACCCCATCGTCGCCAAGTAGTCAAGCCCATATGATCATTAAGAGAGGTCTCCTTCCGCGAAATCCTTCCCGAAATGGGAAGGGCCAAGACATAAGGGCATATTGCATATGCCTCTACGCAGACGATTACGAAAAGAGGTGTCCTTCCGCGGAATCCTTCCATGAAATTTTTCACATGGAAGGACCAAAGTATGGGGGACTCACAGGGGGTTTGGATAACGATTCCCCCATGAGTGGGGGATAGCAGGGGGTTGGACAATAAATCAATCCGCCATATACTACCATATTCTTGACATAAATCAAAAACTATCTTATAATTCATTTAGTTGTATAATATGAGTGAGAATTGATGCTCGGCAACGCCGGGCTATTTTTAATACGGAGTATACCGCCACAGTATTACCCGCCGACAGTTGCTCATACGCCTCGGATAAGGGAGTGGCCCTATCTCCCGCCAGAGTAAGTTTATGGTACTGATGAAACAAGAGAATATCCGGAACATTGCCATCATTGCACACGTGGACCATGGCAAGACGACACTGGTTGACCAGCTGTTCCGCCAGAGCGGCACATTCCGCGATAACCAGATCGTTGTCGAGCGTTTGATGGACTCCATAGACTTAGAGAGGGAGCGCGGCATCACCATCGCATCCAAGAACGGCTCCTTCTCATACAACGGGTTCTGGGTGAACATCATCGATACCCCCGGGCACGCCGATTTTGGGGGACAGGTAGAACGGGTGCTGGAGATGGCCGACGGTGCGCTGCTCCTGGTCGATGCCCAGGAAGGCCCCATGCCGCAGACATACTTTGTGCTGAAGAAGGCGCTGGCGCGACACCTGCCGATCATCGTAGTGATAAACAAAATAGACAAGTCCGCTGCCAGGCCTGAGTGGACTATAAACCAGGTTTTTGACCTGTTCGTCAAGCTGGGCGCCCCGGACGATATACTGGACTTCCCCGTAGTATATGCTTCAGCAAAGGACGGATACGCTTCCGATGAACCCGTAGCGGAAGGAAATTCCATGGCCCCCCTGTACGATAAAATCATCTCGCATATCCCTGCGCCCAAGGGCTCACCGGACGCGCCGCTCCAGATGCACGTTAGCTCGATAGACTATTCCCCATATCTGGGACGTCTTGGCATAGGGAAAATAACGGGGGGATGCCTCAATATAAATAAGGACATCGTCGTGGCGCGCCGCGACGGCTCCATGGTCCCGGCGCGGATCACCAAGCTGTACCGTTTTGAGGGCAACCAGAAAGTGCCTATCGAAGAGGCCGGCGTTGGAGAGATCGTGGCCGTAGCCGGCATGGAGGACGTCACGGTCGGCGTTACCTATACCGACCCTGAAAACCCGCGCCCGCTGCCGCCCGTGGCCATAGACCCGCCGACACTTTCCATGAATTTTGTCCCGAACAGCTCGCCTTTTGCCGGCCGCGAAGGCAGGTTCGTGACATCGCGCCATCTGAAAGACAGGCTGTACCGCGAGACGCTGAGCGATGTGGCCCTGGTAGTGGAAGAGATGCAGGACTCCCCGGGATTCAAGGTATCCGGCCGCGGCGAGTTGCACCTGTCCATCCTTATCGAGCGCATGCGCAGGGAAGGCTACGAGTTCCAGGTGACCAGGCCACAGGTGATCATGAAAACGGTGGGGGAAAAACTGCTGGAACCGTATGAGGAACTGATCATCGACGTTGAGAAGCAATACATGGGCACCGTCATCGAAAAACTGGGCGCCAGGAAGGGGCGCATGATCGAGATGATCCAGGGGAACGGCATGACGCGTCTTGTGTTTAAGATACCGACACGCGGTCTGCTCGGTTTCAGGTCGGAATTCATGACGGACACCAGGGGCATGGGCGTGATGAATTACATCTTCTCGGAATACGGGGAGCATGCCGGAGATATGAAGAACCGCAGGAACGGCGCCATCGTAGCACAGGAAGCGTGTACAACAGTAGCATACGCCCTGTTCCATCTGCAGGAGAGGGGCCGCCTTTTCATGGGCCCGGGGATAAGCGTCTATGCAGGACAGATCATAGGCGAGCACTGCAGGGAAAAAGACCTGACTGTAAATCCCGGGAAGGGGAAGAAGATGACCAACATGCGGGCCGCCGGCTCTGATGAGAACGTTGTCCTTATGCCACCTATCGAAATGAGCCTGGAAGATTGCATTACCTTCATTAACGACGATGAGTTTGTGGAAATCACCCCCAAGGCCATCCGCCTGCGGAAACGTGACTGAAGCGAAGATTCGAAAGCTGCCGATTTACTCTAGACGATCCCCAAATCAGACTGTCGAAAAAGAGGTGTCCTTCCACGGAAGGACTGGGGGGTCCTATAAAGGGCGATTCATGAATCGCCCCTACATGACTGCTCCGTTATAAAAGAGGTTCAGGAGATTTCTCTCCTGACGGGGTAATAGGGGTGTCCCCTGGCCTAAATTAAATGTCCCCCAAGTTTGGGGGACTATAGGGGGTTGGTCAAGACTTTTTCAACACTCTCCAAACGAAACGTACTCGGACGTGGACGCTCTTGAATAACGCCACACCCTTTTATATAATCGCTACAATAATAGAAACACCGCGGTAAAAGGAGGGCCTCTCAACAATGATTGAGATGTATGTAGACAGCGTTCGCATGGGCACGGTAAACACGCAGCGCGTCGTAATTCTGAAAGAAAAAGACGGGCAGCGCCGCCTGTCTATTGTGTTAAGCGTCGCTGAGGCGGACCCAATAATAACCGGGTTGAAGAGGAAAGCCGAAGCTCACCCGGTCGGCTACGACAATGTGGTTAAGGATAAGACAGCTAACCTCCCGCTGACCCACGATCTGATGTCGAATATCATTGAAACTTACAACGGCAAGGTTAAAATGGCGGTGATCAACACGATTGAGAAGGATCGCTATTATGCGTTGCTGGTCATCGCTGCCGGCGGCGTTGAGACAAGTTTCGATTGCCGCACCTCGGATGCTATCGCTCTCGCTGTCAGGGCTGATGCCCCTGTTTTCATAGAGGAGTCGGCGCTTGAGGCCGGCAGTGCTCCTGTCAAGACCAGAGAGCACCCGGAGGGAGTTTTGATAACTACAGATGATATCAAATGCCCGGAATGCGGCTCTAAAACGACGATCAGGACATCCACAAAAGGCCCGAACGCCGGTAAAAAGTTTCACGTATGCAATAATTATCCTGAATGCAAAGGCAAGGTCTCGATACAATATAAAGGCCACTAGTCCGCCTATGATGGACAGGAGGTAACTTAAATGAAGAAAGACACACAAGCTCTTAACCAGGAATGGCATGAACGGAAGATGCTGATCGAAATATTAAACAAAGGCTCTATGACAGTAAACGAACTCATCAAAAATATCCGTGAACAGCAGAAGAGATTAAGCGCTCTGGGACAAAAGGTGCCGTCACATACCGACAACAATATCTACATAGACTGGATAAGTGAACTCAAAGATACGCACATAGTCATCGATAGCGGAGCAAGGCTATTATTGACGCCGCTGGGGAAGTGGCTGCTGAGTTCTACCTGCATCAGTACCTTGAGAGAGAGATATCTTTTCATTAAGAAAATCACATGTGCTTACTGTCATAAAGCAGGATTTGTGTCAGTACTTAGCATCAAGCCGAATACAGCCCAGAAGGATCCGAGAAGCAGGATGTTAATAATGGCTGTTGAATGTCCCAAATGCCGCCTTGCAGAGCAAAAAGCATTGACTGAGACCCTTACCGCAAGCCAGTTCAATAATTTATACAAGCTGGTCCTCGCTGACTTAAAGAGGAATGTGAGGTTCATGCCTCAACTTGTCTTACCGCGCTAGGCCCCGCTGACGACAGAAAGCGATCTGTAAGAGGATTACCAGCAGCTTCAAGCTAATATCGCTTGAGGATGAGCGCGCAAACTATATTCGAACGAGGCAACCGAATCTAACCGGAGATGAGAGCTATTTAAAACTCCGCCCTTGCATCGGAACAAAAACCGTCACCTTTGCACTTCCAGCAGGTATAACCTTTTCTATGCTCGGGTTCTTCACCCCACCCCTGACACTTGGGACATATGCTGCGATTCCTGAAGCGGTCGTCAGCCATACCCGTCCCGCCGCAGGTAGGACATTCCTTGGGCGACCATTTACTAAGAGGCAGGTGCTTTGGACCTTCGATCTCCCCTCTCCCTTTGCAATTTGGACAAATTATCATTATTAAATCCTCCCTCTCAGTAATTAGTTATGGCTATTATTTATCATAATTAAGACAGATTACATTGTACGTACGTGTTTGTCAATCTCAGATTTATATTATCTAAATAAAAAGTGTGTGCTGAAAGATCAAGTCAACCCCCCTTAGCCCCCAATCTGGGGGAATAGTTATCCAAACCCCCTATAAGTCCCCCATACTTTGGGGGACTTGGGAAATCGGGGGATACCCCCAAACCCCCAGCAGGAGAAACTCTCCTGCACCTCTTCACTACGTCGGAGTTTAATCATACCCCAGTCTTTTCCGTGAATCAGAACAGGGAAGTCCAGAGGGGACTCCCTCTGGCGGGGGAATTGGGGGGCACCCCCAATTCTTTTTTATATCCCCCAAGAATGGGGGATATAGGGGGTTGATTTCAACATTATTATGCTGCTTGACCGGATGATGTGGGGACACATGCCATGTACCCTCATATCTTGGGATAATCGTGTAGGGGCGATTCATGAATCGCCCCTGAGAGTACCGTGCTCGAAAGGTTACGTGCACTATGCTATTATTAGTGCCAGAATATGTCGAAGAATATAAAGTCGCTCTAGGATCTGACTTTGTCGAATATTGAAGAGTTTTTCAGAGGCATTTCACCGGTACTGCAGGCTTTCTTAGCAGCCTGCTTCACATGGTCTATGGCTGCTTTTGGGGCCGCCTCGGTATTCGTGGTCAGAGGCATATCCCGCAAGCTGCTCGGCGGGGTGCTCGGCTTTGCCGGCGGGGTCATGATTGCCGTAAGCTTCTGGTCCCTGCTGGCTCCTTCCATCGAGCTGGCGGCAGACAGCAGCGTTCCAGCATGGCTGCCGGCAACAGTTGGCTTCCTCACAGGCGGGTTGTTCTTAAGAGTCATCGATAAGCTGCTGCCGCACCTTCACCGTGGCATGCCGACAGAGGTCGAGGGGATCAAAACAAGCTGGCGGCGACATACACTGTTCATCATGGCTATGACACTGCATCATATCCCTGAAGGGCTTGCCGTAGGTGTCGCCTTCGGCGCCGCCGCAGCCGGACTGCCTCATGCTACGCTGGCGGCGGCTATCGTCTTAGCCATCGGTATCGGCATTCAGAACTTCCCGGAAGGGCTTGCTGTATCGGTCCCCCTCAGGGGCGATGGCATGTCCCGGAGGAAGAGCTTCTGGTTCGGACAGCTGTCGGCCATCGTTGAGCCGGTGGCCGCAGCTATAGGAGCGGCAAGCGTTATCATCTCGACATCAATATTGCCTTATGCACTGGCCTTTGCCGCGGGCGCCATGATATTTATTGTGATAGAGGAGATAATCCCTCAGTCTCAGCGTTACGGGAATAAAGACCTGGCTAGTTTAACCACTATGGCCGGGTTTGTGATAATGATGATTCTTGATGTAGCGTTCAGCTAGCACAGGAGATGATTATAAAAAGAGGCGCAAGATTCTTCCTGCCGGAGGAATTTTCTTCTACCATATCATCATAGAGCTTGCCCAGATGATCCGGTGAGAACACATCGCAATGTACCTCTACAAACACGATTTAAAAAGAGGTGTCCTTCCGGTATCGGAAGGACCGGGGTTCTAGGGGTGTCCCTTTTTAAAACAAGCGCTGATCAGAAACGGGAAGTCCAGAGGAATCCCCCTCTGGCGGGGGTTTTGGGGATGTCCCCCAACTTCTTAAAATCCCCCAAGTCTGGGGGACAACAGGGGGTTGGATTATACATTGATCCGCTACAATACAAATCTCCAGATATAACCACTCGACATAACATCCGACATTTCTTATGCTTAAATGCTAATTTACAGAACAACGGACAACAGCCCCGCAGCCATATTGCGCTTTGCAGCAAATTACTTTAAAGTAATACGAGTATTAAATAAATCATAAGATAGGATGTGGCCATGTCTAAATTCGATGATAAGATTGCGGAAATGAAAGATGAGAGGAATCGCATTAAAAACGATATCAGTTCAATCAATGAAACGCTGAAAAAGATCGACGACGAGATACGGCCAATCTTAAAGCAGAAGAAACAAATCGACGAGTTGATAAAAACTAAAACTGAGGGTAAAGAGCCTCACCTGAATAAACTCAAGCTGCTACAGGAAAAACTGGAGCAATTATCGGAAGCAGAGCACAAGTTAGCCTCAAAGAAAAATCTGGCCTCCAAGTTATTAGACAGGGGATATCCCATAGATATAATTTACGAGGCAAATGATAAGGATCTGGCCAGGCTGCAGAGTGAACTGGATGACCTGGCAGGTTCAGAATCAAAGCTGAAGGCTCAAGAGGAAAGGTTACAGGGTCTTATAGCAGCAATTAAGAAAGACCCGCATGAGAGGAAAGAATTTGAGCTGTCAAAAAAAATCAGGAACATCAAGAAAGCAATAGTGGCAAACAGCCAGCAGTTAGATGCGGTCAGCAATGATGATGACAGTGAGGATAGGGGAGCCGTTTCGGTAGAAGATAAAAAAACCAAAAGGATAAATTTTAAGAGTTGGAGGAGCAACTAACTGTCATAGAATGAACCACCTGATTTCTCCACATACCCTTTACTACACAATATTGTAAGCCTTTGCTCAATCGGAAAATCACAAACATCCTGAATCTGCCGCTCGCTCAATTGCCCATTGAGCAGGGCTCTAAGAATTTTCATGTCAGACTGATCTATGTCCCTACTAGCAGGTGCTCGACCGCCAGGCTTAGTTTTACGTGGAAATGAGTCTAAATAAGCCTTCTTTCCTTCATCTGTCATGGAATACATCGCTGAATCCTCCTCACTATCCTCTGAACATAATACTACTATTTTCTTGAGAAATAATTTAAGCACCAACATAGTAATTGTCAAGCATAACATCTTTTAAAAAATCGGCAGAGAGCTTATTGACTTTGTCCTGAGCGACGCTAGTGATGTCGGCGCGGTCTAAATTCATATCGATATCTATTTGAAAGAGGTGCCCTTCCGCGGAAGGACTGGGGGGTCATATAAAGGGCTATTCATGAATCGCCCCTACATGACTGCTCCGTTATAAAAGAGGTTCAGGAGAATTCTCTTCTGCCGGGGGTTCTGGGGGTGTCCCCCAAACCCTTTTCTATCTCCCCCAAGATTGGGGGGATTAAGGGGGTTGATTCGAACTTAACCAGAGTTTCCTAAAAGAGCTTTACATACACAGTAATTCGAGGTAATATCGGGAAATCATAGAGCAGCGTAAATATATGATTAAAGTACAAAAGCTGACCAAGATATACGATATGGGCAAAGTAAAAGTTAAAGCCCTGGACGGTGTTTCTTTCAACGTAGTAAATGGTGATATGCTAGCCATCATGGGAAAGAGCGGCTCAGGGAAATCGACGCTCCTCAGGCAGATGGGGCTGCTGGACCTGCCGACAACAGGGAAAATATTCCTGGGCCGATATGAAGCAACCAGACTTGCCGAGAGCACCAGGGCAGGGCTGCGCCTGAAATATCTGGGCTACGTCTTTCAGGAATACGCCCTGCTTGGCGAACTTACTGCACACCAGAATGTGTATCTCCCCGGCATGATGCTTAACAACAAGGGAAGCGACTACAAGAAACGTGCCATTGAATTATTAAAGCTGGTGGGCCTGGGTAAAAGGGCACACCATTATCCCAAAGAGCTTTCCGGAGGGGAACAGCAGAGGGTGGCCATTGCCCGTGCGCTGATAAACAGCCCGAAGGTTTTGCTGGCCGACGAGCCCTGCGCCAATCTGGACACTATCTCAAGCAGCATAGTAATGGAGACGCTTGCCAAGCTTAATCAGGATATGAAGGTCACCATCATCTTTGTCTCCCATGACCCCAGCGACAAGCAGTACGCCCGACATATACTGACGCTGGGCGACGGCAGGATTATTGCACAAGACGGCAGGCCCGCATGATCAGATCGTTGAAAGTCGCCTGCCTGCTGGCATTCACATCAGTCACAAAGGGCAATTTCAGGATAGCACTGCTGACTATGCTTATTCTGGTTCTGGTAGCCCTGAACCTGCTTTTTGTGCCCGGCCTGCTCGACGGGCTGGTGTGGGGAGCAAATGATAAGCTGATTAACACTTATTCCGGTGATCTACTCATAGAACCGGATGAAGGCAACCGCTACATAGCAAACGTTGACCAGCTTATGACAGAAATAGACCAAATAGATGGCATTAAATCAGCCACAGCGAGAAATTATTTAGGTGCGGAAATAGATTTCGAAGGTAAATATCTTGATACAACCGTCTTTGGAGTAAATCCAGATACAGAAAAAACTGTCTTTACCATTACTGATTATATTATAGAAGGCAGTTACCTGACCCAGGATGACACCGATACTATCATTCTTGGTGTGCAACTTGCTGGCGCTGATAGACCGAATCTGGAGTTATATGCCAGGTCGCTCCAGAATGTACATGCAGGAGATAGGGTATCCGTTACCTATGCCAATGGCATTCAGAAGGAATATACGGTAAAAGGAGTCTTCTACACGGAATTCATTCAAACGGATTTACAGGCCTTTGTTTCTGAAAAGGAGTTTCAAACGGTTGCCCCGCTTCTGGCGAACAACGCCAGCGCTATATATATTAAAACAACTGAAGATGCTGATACTGATGGAATAATTAATCAAATATTAAGCACAACGAACGGGCTCAAGGTCACGACATGGGAAGACCATGCCGGCCTCGTCCACAGTATGACCGCAAGCTTTAAGATTATAGAAGTCATAATGGATGTAGTGAACCTGCTGGTGGCTGGCATTACTATTTTTATAGTGACTTATATCGATGTAGCCAACAGGAAGCGCCAGATAAGTATCCAGCGCGCCATCGGCATCACGCCCGCATCTATCACGCTATCCTACCTGATACGTGCCCTGTTCTATGCATTCATTGCACTGGCACTTGCAGCGCTGATCTACATTTACGGCATAATACCACTGGAAGCGCACTACCCGTTCCATTTCCCATTCGGCGATGTGTATTTACGGGTGATACCATTTGTTTTAATTCGAACTGCTCTGCTGCTCTTTGGCGTATCCATAATATCCGCACTATTGCCCGTGCACGGAGTAATGAGGGCTAAAATCATCGATGCCATATGGTCATAAAGCATTTTTCAACTATGGTTCTCAATTTGAGCTTATGATGAATCCCCCGGGTTTCGAGTTTAATTAGTAGCGATTTATCTCCCCAGACAACACTTGCTTAAAATTTAAAGTCCCCCTCGTCTTCACTGTATTCACTATATTTATCGTCTTCGTCTCCCTCATCTTCATAAGACAAGAAACCATATATTCGTTTATATTTAATGTATAAGCCACCTACTAGCCCCAGGATTATCGCAGCAACAAATACAAGCAATATAATCACCCATTTAGCTAAACCGGCACTTTCCGACGAGTCCGGCACAATATGCGGAATAGAAGGTGTCTGTATAGTGAAAACAGTGAAGTGATGCACAGTGAAAGTAATAGTGTTAGCATCAGGATCCACAGCACCGTTGATATATTGCCAACTGTCCAACGATTCATCATAGAAGGCTATAACCAGGCTCGATTCATTTACACCCTCAGGAATCATGTCGTGAGTATAGCTCAGTGTTACCACAATACCGGGATCAAATGTTGCTCCATCGGGATCAAAGTCAAAAGCAGCTACTACGCTGCGGTTCCCGGACGGGTCAGGGTACTCATCTATACTGGACATGTTTAGCTCGTCGAGAGGCTGGCTTTGGTTATTCAGTGCTATGGTCTCTGCCGGGATATACAAATTTATCGTTTCATCTGCCGAAGTAACGTTCACCACCTGTTGAATAACGCCAGCACTGCTGGTATTCCATGAGGCATTTGTACCTCCGATATTAAAACTGATTGTAGGCGTTGGCGCTGGCGCACCGACAGTAGTTAAATTCCAGATATCACTGGAGTTATTGAGGCCACAGCTGTTCCTGGCTACTACCTTCCAATAGAATTTGGTGCTGTAATTCAGCTGGGATAACTGGTAACTGCTGTTATTCGTGCTGGCATAATATGATGGGGTTGAAGAGGTATTAAAATACACATCATATGAAGTAGTATCGGTACAATCCGCCCAATCCAGCATTATATTCGTCGAAATGTTGGTAGAGCCATTAATTGGCGATGGTGTTTGCGGTTTAGCTGGAATAACGCACCCTGTAGTAAAGTTCCATATCGAGCCGTTGGTGGAGCCGCCGCAGCCGTTCTTGGCAATAACCTTCCAATAATAAGTTGTGTTAATGCTCAGAGTGGAAAGCGTCAAGCTGCTGGCGTTGGGGCTGCCGTTCAGGGTTAAAAGACTCGCGTTGGTGCCAAAATACACCTGATAATATGTGGCATCTGAGGAGTTGCCCCAGTCCAGATTCGCGTCTACAGAGACCCCGGTCGAGGAATTGGCCGGTGATGGAGAGCCGGGGGTGCCCGGAGCAGCACACCCTCCTGTAGTGAATTTCCAGATTGAGCCGTTAGTGGAGCCTCCGCAGCTGTTGGCGACGACCTTCCAGTAATAAGTTGCGTTAACGCTCAGAGCGGGCAATGTCCAACTGCTGGCATTAGGACTGCCGACCAGGGTCGAAGGAGAAGAATTGGTATCGAAATAGACTTGATAGTAAGTGGCATAGGAACTATCGCCCCAGTCCAAGTCTGTATCTGTGGAAATGCTAGTTGAAGCATTGGCAGGCAATGGAGTCCCGGGAGTACCCGGGGTACCACACCCTGTAGTGAAGTTCCATATCAGGCCTGAGGCATTGCCGCCACAACTATCCCTGGCGACGATCTTCCAGTAATACTTTGTATTAGAACTAAGGTTAGACAACGTCCAGATGCTGACATTGGGGCTGCCAACCAGAGTTGAAGGTGAAGGGCTGGTGCTGAAATAAACTTGATAGTAAGAGGCGCCAGCGCAATTCTCCCAATCTAAATCCACATTTACAGAGACTCCTGTTGAAGCATTGGCCGGTGAGGTATATGCGGGAGTACTCAGATTAGCGCACTCCGTAGTAAAGCTCCAGATTGAGCCGTTGGTCGCGTCGCCGCAGCTATTCCTAGCCACGACCTTCCAATAGTACGTTGTACTGGAAGCGAGTGGAGACAATGCCAGACTGCTATCATTAGGACTGCCGATCAGAGTTGAAGGAGAAGAATCAGTATCGAAGTAAACCTGATAGAATGTTGCATTTGAACAATTGCCCCAGTCCAGATCAGCGTTCACGGAGACATTAGTTGAGGCATCGTTTGGCGATGGAGAGGCAGGAGTACTCAGATTAGCACACCTGGTAGTGAAGCTCCAGATTGAGCCGTTGGTAGAGCCGCCGCATCCATTCTTGGCGACGATCTTCCAGTAGTACGTTGTACTAGAATTCAGCGCAGGCAACGACAAATTGCTAGCATTGGGACTGCCGATAAGGTTTACAGGTGAAGAGTTGATATCAAAATAGACTTGATAATAAGTAGCATCTGAACAATTGCCCCAGTCCAAGTCTGCATCTATAGTGACTTCGGTTGAAGTATTATGTGGTAATTCGTTTCCGGGCATACTCGGATTAAGGCATTCCGTAGTGAAGTTCCAGATAGCACTGGAGTTATTGGCGCCACAGGCATCCCATGCCACAATCTTCCAGTAGTACTTTGTATTAGAGCTGAGTGTGGAAAGATTATTCCAATAGTTGGAACTGGTATTGCCAATCCAGCCAGGAGCAGTCGAATTGGTGTCGAAATACACCTGATAAATTGAGGCATTGGAACAATCCCAGTCCAAGATTGTAGTTACAGGAACATTGGTGGAAGAATTGGTTGGGTAGATAATAGTAGGTGTCCCCACAGGGCACAGACCATCAGCTTCAACATCGGGAGTACTGCTGATAGCGACAGATAGCAAAGCTAATAGAACAACCACGACAACGAGGCGAGCAAAGACCTTTTTCATTCCTTAATCCCTTTGGCCGCCATATTATACCCCCATTGAATAATTGGTAGAGTATACAACATCTGGTATGAATTAAACAATGGGGTGTTTTGTCAATATGATAATTCAAAGGCTGTATGGTATCACCCGTCTACGAGTAAATATCGGCTCAAGCTGATCTATGCCGCTAGAACTTCTGAGTTTTCAGCCACTCCATGGTGATATTAAAGGCTTCCTCAGCGGAATATTTGGGCTGGTAGCCGAAGTCCCGCGTCGCTTTATCGTGTTTGAATGTATGATCCAAGCACAGGCAATAGACTGAGAACCTGTTGAAATTGGACTTCGGGCTGAATTTTTCGGCAAACCATGCAAGGAAGTTGGCCAGGCCGTGGGGTATGGACTTCCTGGGTACAGGTATGCCCAGTCCTTCCAGAAAGGGATTCATAAAATCGAAAAAGTTCCCGGTATCATGATCGGTAATGAAATAAATCTGCCCCGCCACGGGTGAATTCGGCGCCAGATGTTCAGCCGCCAGTATGTGAGCATGCGCAGCGTTCCCGGAGAAGACGTGGCTGAATTGAGCCTTCCCGTTTCCCATTCGTATATTTACTCCGCTCTTTGCGTTTTTTATTACATTAGGCAGGTGATACTTATCGCCGGGGCCGTACATACCCACGAGACGCAAAACGCAAGTCGAGAAGTTTGGTCCGTTGGCTTTGATAACAGCCTGTTCTCCCAGCATCTTGCTGTAGGCATACTGGTTCATTACGCCAACATCAGAGGGATAGGGCAGAGACTCATCGCCAAGACACTCGCCATGCTTGCCGTCCATGACGACATCCATAGTGCCGGTGTAGACCATGCGCGGAATTCCAAGCTCTATACACGTATCAATTATCAGTTGCGTACCCACAACATTGGTCTCATCGTAGATCGACAGTGGTAATCTGGGATCCCAGACGGCTGCCGCCGCATGGATTACGGTATCCACACCCGCACAGGCCTTCCTGACCGCCGCGGCATCCCGGATGTCACCTACCATTATCTCGGCGTGCTTATCCTGTGCCTGCTCGATATCCAGGATGCGGACACTCTTCCCTTTATCAACGAGCTGCGAGACGATCGCGCGCCCCAGCATTCCCGCACCCCCCGTCACGAGGTATGATTTCGATTGAACTGAGCGAGATCCGTTTGTTTTTTCCATTAACGTCCTCCTTGCGCTGCCTTGCGTGCAGGTAGGTTACACTGCAAATGGATGTTTGTCAACAGAAGTAGAAAACGGATTTGCTTCCCAAAATATGTAGTGCCCCCAAGTGACGCATGTTCAAACAATTGGAAATGGAAGAACAACTATAGTAATTCAGCCGCGGCCTTTCTCTTGTAAGGCCTAATAGTATTGACAAATTATGCAAAAAGGTGTATATTTATCTTCCTTTAACGGGGAGCCTTGCACATTTAAAGCTAAACATAGTTAGAAAAAGGCAAACCTCGAGTAATCGGGGGACGCAAAGCCACGGGTCCTTTGGTAATACCATACCAGAGGATAGCCGGGTTACCGGAACGAATTATACTTAGCCTTTCTGTATAAGAAGGGCTTTTTTTATTCTTTAGGCTGAGACGTCTCGATACGTATCGGAAGGAAGCAATATATGTCTATAACTATTGAACAGAAAAAGTATTACCGCACCAAAGAAGCATGCTGTAAGGCAGGTATAAGCAAGGCTACCTTCCATCGCTGGATCAAACAGGGGGTAATCAGCGATAACATTATTAAAGACCGGCGGGGATGGCGGTTATTTTCAGAAGCGGATATTAAAAATATAAGAATGGAAGCCATCAAAATCAGCGCTCGAATCTAGAGGGGGTCTATTAGGAGTAATGATGGAGCAAAGGCATAAGATACTTGTAGTTGATGATGATCCGAAAGCATTGCTATTAATGGAAGCTGTGCTGAAACCACGCGGGTATGATGTGGTACTGATCAATGATAGTAGACAAGTGATTCAAACTGCAAGAAAAGACAAGCCAGACCTCATCCTCCTTGATATCATGATGCCCGTATTGGATGGCTACACAATACTTAACAAAATCAAGAAGGAAGAGACCATTAAGAATATACCTGTGGTAATGGTTACAGCATTAGGACACGACGGTAATAAGGTATTTGCCAGTATATGCGGTGCCTCTGCATACATAACCAAGCCAATTAATTCCAAACACTTAATCGAAACGATTGCTCAGTTCCTTCCCGATTCCGCGTCTTAATGGGGAGCAGTACAGTATAGGATATTACATAAGGACATAGTAATGGAAGATAAACCTACTATCTTAATTGTAGATGATGAGGTAAGGAACATAGAGCTGCAAAGGGCATACCTTGAGCCATACAACTATAAAATATTAACAGCATCAAACGGTAAAGAAGCATTAAAGACCGTAGCTGGCAATAACATAGATTTAATCCTCCTGGACGTCATGGTGTCTGGGAAAGACGGTTTCGCAGTTACAAAATATTTGAAGTCTTATGAGAAAACGCGCGTCATCCCTGTAATTCTGGTAACTGCACTTTCGGATAAAAAAGACAGGGTCAAGGGCATAGAAGCCGGATGCGATGATTTTATCAGCAAACCGGTGGACTCATCCGAGCTGCTGGCCAGGGTCAGGTCACTTTTGAAAGTGAAAGCTTATAACGATCATATGCACAATTATGAACGGGAACTTGAGACTGAAGTTGCCAGGCGAACCAAGGAATTACGTGCAGCCTTGGTAATGCTTGAAGAAACCGCGCTCGAAACCATTCACAGACTTGCAGCGGTTGCTGAATGCCGGGATCAATACACCGGTTCACATATCCTGCGTATTAGCCGTTATGCAGCGGCCATTGCAGAAAAGATGGGGTTAGACAGTGGGTTCGTCAAAGCCCTGCTTTATGCCGCTTTGATGCATGATATCGGTAAGATAGGAATACCCGACAAGATTTTGATGAAACCAGGCAAGCTTAATACCAAGGAATGGGAGATTATGAAGCAGCATACCGTTATCGGGGCTAAGATTTTGAATGGGTCGAAACAGGATTATATGAAACTGGCAGAGGAAATCGCTTTAACCCATCATGAGAAATGGGACGGTACCGGATATCCGCAGGGACTGAAGGGCAAACATATACCCATATCCGGGCGAATAGTGGCAGTGGCAGATGTATTCGATGCCCTTATATTCGAGCGACCATACAAACCGTCTTCCTCACCCAGAGAATCCTTTACGATCATCAAAAATGAGCGCGGCACGCACTTTGATCCTGACATTATCGATGCCTTCATAGGTATAAAACAGGAAGTTTTATCTATTGTAGAACAGTATAAGGATTTTGTATAAAACCTATCTATTAAGAAAGACGAGTATCCAAATACCAGTAAAGTCTCTTCTATGCAGCAGTGAGGTAGTTGATATGAAGAAGGATAAGAAAACTGCAGAAAAGAATCGAGACATCACCGAGCACAAGCGGGCGGAGGAGACGCTGAGCGTTTCGGAAGTCCGGTATCGGCGGCTTTTCGAGACGGCGAGAGATGGGATTCTGATCCTCGATGCCGAGACGGGGATGGTTGTGGATGTGAATCCATTCTTGATCGAGATGCTGGGTTATTCGCATGAACAGTTCATGGGGAAGACAGTATGGGAACTAGGGTTTCTTAAGGATGTCGTCGCCAATCGGGACATGTTCGCAGAATTGCAGCGGCGGGAATACATCCGTTATGAGGACTTGCCTCTGGAAACCAGCGACGGACGGCGTATTGCCGTGGAGTTCATCAGTAACGTGTATCTGATTAACCACAAGAAGGTAATCCAGTGCAACATCTGTGACATCACCGAGCGCAAGCGGGTGGAGGAAGAGCTGCAACGCAGCGAACAGAGCTTCAAATCAATCAGTGAAAACGCCCACGACGGAATAATCGTGGCTTTGAGGAATGGCGCCCGCATCTATGCCAACAGACGTGCCTCCGAGATAACGGGGTATAGTATTAACGAAATATTAAAGACTGGTATGGAAGGGCTTGCCCACCCGGACGAAATCCTCAAATTGTCCGAAAGACGCAAGAAGATACTCGCAGGAGAGAACGTCCCGAATCAGTACGACACTGTCATCATTCATAAAGACGGAAATGCAGTGCCAATCGAGATAACATCTGCAAGAACTTTGTGGTATGGACAGGTTGCCGACATATTCGTCTTCCGGGACATCACAGAGCGCAAGCGGGCGGAGGAGGCGCTGAAGAAGAGCGAAGAATACTTTAAGGAGATTACAGAAAACGCTTCAGACATCATTATCATTACGGATAAAAACGGAGACATAAAATATTGCAGCCGTTCTGTCGAGCGTTTTACCGGATACAAGCCTGAGGAACTAGTCGGTAGAAGTGCGTTCACGTTTATTAATCCGGATGATGTTAAACGTTCTGTCAGTGCTTTTGGCAAGGCTGTTCTGACAAAAGATGCGGTGTCTAATGCATTCCGCATAGTGCATAAAGATGGCTCGGAACGTTATTTTGATGGGCTGGGAAAGAATCTCTTAGATAATCCAGCTGTTGCAGGTTTTATCATGAATATCCGTGATTTAACCGAGCGCAAGCAGGCGGAGAAAGCGCTGCAGGAGAGCGAAGAAAAATACCGCACTTTATTTGAAACCATGGCACAGGGAGTTGTTTATCAGACAGCGGACCGCAAAATCGCCTCTGCCAACCCGGCCGCGGAACGCATATTGGGTTTGGCGCTTGACCAGATGCAGGGGCAGCCCTCAGTCAATCAGCGCTGGAAAGTGATCCACGAGGACGGTTCGGATTTTCCGAGAGAAACCTACCCTTCTGCGGTAGCTTTAAAGTCCGGCAGGGAAGTTCTTAATGTGGTCATAGGAATTTTGAATCCCGAAAATAATAGCCTTCGCTGGATCAACGTAAACGCTATCCCTCAATTTAAACCTGGAGAAAATAAACCTTATCAGGTCTATACAACATTTGAAGACATCACCGAGCGCAAGCGGGCAGAGGAGGCGCTGAGGGAGAGCGAGGAACGCTTTCGCATTGCCACCGAGACCACAAATGATGTGGTGTACGAATGGGATCTGCAGCACACCGTACAGTGGTTCGGCAATATTGACGAGCTTCTCGGCTATGGCCCGGGCAAATTCCCCAGAACAATGGACGCTTGGACGGACTCTATTCATCTGGAGGACCGGGAGCGCGTGATGGCTGCGGTTCAGGCCAAACTGGACGGGCGCGCACCTTATGCCATTGAGTATCGCGTTCGAAGGCAAGACGGTGTCAACCGATGGTGGTCGGCTCGGGGCGATATCGTGAAGACACCGGACGGAAATCCTATCAAATGGATCGGGACAATCACCGACATCACCGAGCGCAAGCGGGCAGAGGAGGAACTGCGGGACTCGGAGGAGAAGCTGCGAATCATCTTCGAATCTATCGGCGATGGGATTATAGTCACTAATCTGGAGGGCATAATAATCCAAACTAACGAGGCCGCGGCAAAGCTGGGCGGCTGGTCCGATAAGTCTAAGCTCATAGGTATGAGCGGTTTCGACTTTGTTGCCGAGAAGGAGCAGTCCAAGCTGGTCACCGATATGATAAGGGCTCTTAAGCAGCAGCACAGCATAAATGTGGAGTATTCTGTAAAGGCTAAAAATGGGCGGGAATATCAAAGCGAAGTGAGCATTACGCTGCTGCGGGATGCATCGGGCAGTCCCAACGGTATTGTCAGCGTTATCAGGGATATTACCGAGCGCAAACGGGTAGAGGAGGCGCTGCGGGAGAGCGAGAAAAAGTACCGCCTGCTGGCAGAGAATGCCTCAGATGTCATAACAGTCATGGACATGAATATGCGGCCCATCTACATGAGCCCCTCCATCACGCGTCTGCTGGGCTACAGCGTCGAGGAAGCCATGGCCCGTGGAATCGAGAACGGCTTGACACCCAAATCCCTCAAGGTTGCCACCAAAGGCCTTGCAAAAACAATAGCCGCAGAGCTGAAAAAGAAGAAACTGAAGCCAGTAACGGTAGACTTTGAGTTAACACGCAAGGACGGCTCCACAGTCTGGGTAGCCGCCTCAGTGGCTCTCATACGCGGCTCGGATGGGCAGCCTACTGAAATCTTGTCAATCCTGCACGACATCAGCGAGCGCAAGAAGGCAGAGGAGGATTTGGTAAAGTACAAGGATCATCTCGAGGAACTTGTTGAAGAACGTACTACAGAGCTTGATAAGGCTAAGCTCATCGCAGAAGAGGCCAGCAAGGCCAAATCCGAATTCCTGGCCAATATGAGCCATGAAATCAGAACACCGCTCAGCTCTATCATCGGTTTCTCCGAACTGTTGGTCGATGAGGTGAATGGCCTGCTTAACAATGACCAGAAGAAATACCTCGGCTACGTTACATCAAGCGGACAGCATTTGCTCTCATTAATCAACGATATCCTTGACCTTTCAAAAGTTGAAGCGGGTAAAATGGAACTGCAACCAACCAGCTTTTCAATCAGTGATTTGCTGAAAAACAGCTCCTCGTTTATTGCGGAAGAAGCCATGAAACACAATATCAGATTGCTGTCCGAAATTCCCGCCGACGTTGATGTGATTGAAGCGGATGAGCGCAAAGTAAAACAGATAATCTATAACTTGCTTTCAAACGCGGTTAAGTTTACCCCCGATGGGGGCAGCATCACCACTAAAGCTGACATCGTCTCCCCTGATTCTGCAGCTCTTCCAATTAAAATACGCAAAGGCTTGCCTGACACAGAATATGTTCTGGTAAGCGTGAAAGACACAGGTATTGGGATAGCTAAGAAAGATCAGTCCAAGCTTTTCACCGAGTTTCATCAAATCGAAAATCCGTATACGAAAAAATACGAAGGCACAGGGCTGGGATTGGCTTTGTCAAGAAAACTGGTTACATTACATGGTGGCAGAATCTGGTTTGAATCCAAGGGGAAAGGGAAAGGTTGCACTTTCTATTTCATACTGCCATTAATAATATTGCCGAACGCATAGAGCGGTTGACCGGGTGGCGATAAGTACGAATGTAGAAGACTGCCATGAAAGCAATCAAGACAATCCTGATAATAGAAGATGATCCTTACAGTAGCGAGCTTGAAAAGGCGTTATTTGAAAGATCTGGGTACGCTGTTCTTATAACTGAGAATCCGAAAAGCGGTATCGCAATTGCGCAAGATAAAAAACCGGATGTAATAGTACTGGATTATCAACTGCCGAAAATGGACGGATTTCAAGTTCTTCAAATGCTAAAACGTGGCCCGGAAACTAAGGGAATACCATGTATTATTGTTACAGCCTCGGCAACCGAAGACCAGATAGAGAAATTGAAATCATCCGATGCTTGCGGGTATGTTACTAAACCTATAAACACCAGAACATTTGTGCAACAGGTGATTAAACTTGCCAGGAAACATCAAGTTACCAAGGCGCACGCTCAGTAACCATTCTAGAAAACGTAGTGCAGCGAGTATTCTTTCCACCAGGTACATATTTTGCCTTGCGCTTATTTACTGCAGTGGACATCTATTTTGGTGCCCCCAAGTGACGCGGGTTCGAACGATTAGATGAGATTAAACAAAGCGATGTCAAGTGTTAGTGAATGTTGAACCTGAGATCGGAGAGGATGCCATCAATCCGATCCTGGGAGGCCTTCCCGCCGAAGATGTACGGGTAGTACCCGTTCTCGCCCTTCAGGTGGTAGTTGAACCAGGCGGTGAAATACTTGCCGGAGATATAACGCTGCTGCGCGAAGGTTATGGTGCCCGGCGTGTCTATGCCCAGAAATACGGCGATGCAGGCGAAGAATTCATCGATGAAGCCTGAGTGGGTGCCACCATTGATTTCCACGTACTCCTTGACCGTCGTATTAGGGATGAGATCGTTGTAGTAGTGTAAGACGCGGGAGACCATGCCGTCGATGCTGCCCACCTGCAGCTGTATCGGCACGGCTATATTTTGAGCTGCCACCATCGAAACATCGGAGTTCGCTGGAGCCAGGGCGACCGCGGCATCGATCTCTGAGCCGGCAGTGCCCGTGGCCTCGATACAGCCGCCACCGCCCATTGACAGGCCGATTACGCCAAATTTCCCCGTGTCCAGCAGGCCCCGCATGGGTGACAGCCAGCAGGAATTTTGCTCCTTTAGCTTCGCGATCCCGCCGGTGAAGCCTTGGGCCCACTGCGTCGTGTCGATTATGCCCGGATTGGGCGGTGTAAAGCATATCGCTACGTAGCCGTGGGACGTGAGCTGCTGCGGGACCCACTTGATGTTCCACTCGGCTCCATACAGGCCGTTGGCCACGACGATCCCCGGATACGGCCCGCCGGACGGGTCTTTCGGTGCGAGCCACCCGTCACGTGTAGCCGGGTAGTAAATCCGCGCACTGTAGGTACCGTAATCTGGCATCTGGTAAGATACCCAGTAAAAGCCAACATGGTACGGTCCAGGTGCATCCGGAGATGGAGGGTCGGATGCATATGCTATATTGACAGGCAGCAATGCTGCAATTAGCGCGCCGACAAGGGCTAATAAGATGATAACTGAGGCCCATTTACTTCTGACCTTTGTGTAGAACATCATTTCATCCCCTTTGCGATAAGGCTTGTCTTATCGCTGGTGATAATGTTTATACATCCTTTCGTGGGCCGGTATCAAGGATGTTCTCGCCCCCTGGCCTTTTAAATTATTCAAAAGTGATGTCAGTTCCGCTTTAATCAGCCCGACATTAGCGGCGAACTTTCGATAGATCTCTATTGAGTCAAGTTTCGCTTCTATCTCGAGACCTGTCCCATGAAGGTCAAGCATAAGTGACGTGGGGTCCGCCTTTCCAATGGCATATGAAAGCTGTACGGTACAACGAGATGCAATTTTAGACGCGACGATGTTCTTGGTTGCCATGCGGGTCGTCGGGCCAGTTCCCTAACCGCCACTCTCGATAGCTATAATGGCTATTCAGTTGTTAAACTACCGAGTAGCATATCATTGCCACACGCGCTTTGCCAAATCAAACTTGAACTGCACTATCTGACGATTCGTGGGCGGGCCACAAGTAACGATTCTGACTTCACAGCAACGCTCTGTGATTCTTCTCACCAGTTACGCTGACAAAAAAGAAGCCCCCCAAAGGGGGCTCTTAGAGTATTAGGGATCTTCAGCCTGGAGGCAGGCCTAGCCTATTCGAAGGGGAGCCATACATCCTTTTATTTGTGTGTCCCCGGCAGTCCCTGGCTCTGGTGTCCTAATCTCTACCGGCTCAAAATGCCTCCAAACGCTCAAAGGGGACGCACTAAAAAAAGTGTGTCAACATATTTCCCCCTCCTCGCTATTGTACAGCAGAGGGGTTTTCCCTGCAATATTAACGAACGCGCCGAATACTACCCATTATATTAACGATCTGCCCTTGAACAACTCTGACTTTTGTTCAATCCTGCTCCGTGCTAGGCACCTCACGCAGCTAAATCGCATATTGCACAGGCATGTCAACAATGTGCGTGGAGCACGACACCTCCGGCCTTTAGTTGGGAATGGGCATTCCTGCGCCTCAACTCTCCCGCAACCTAGCCGGATGAGAGGCTCCTGATTGTTTGAAACCCCCACAGGGCAAATTTTCCCCCCTAGATCCTAGACAGAAAAGACCTGAGGTTAATATGATGTATACCTTAAACGGTGCCCAGTATTTCGGCAGCCTTGGCAACATTGCGTGGCTTAACCCAAAGGATGGCTCCGTAACGCCTTTTTCCGGCAGCGATGGCATTCATGGCTACGACGTTCAGCCGGGCCTGCCCGAACTTGCTCACTATATCTGCGACGGCACCTACTCGGTCGTCTCCCTGTATAAGGAAGGCGGTCTTGGGCCCAACGAGCTTGATGCCTGCTTTGCGTGCTGCTGCAAGGAAAGCGCGTTCGTTAGAGGGCACGAAGACAAGCTGAGCACGACCCTTAGTCGTTGGGAAACCGTTGTAGGCGATCAGATTGACACGAGCGGCCTTGAGTGCATTGAGAACCTTTGCACCTGCTCCGGGACGGTCAGAAACCACTGTATAGTAATACTCAATACGCTGCACGTCTGTCATAGAGTACACCTCCTTTCAAAGTAGTCAGGATTCGGGGCCCTGCCCCAATGAATATCTTAAATTCGGCCAAGGCTTGTCTCTACGTCCGCCTTATCCTGTTGCTACTGTGATTATACCATATCATCAAAGGCATACCCATGCTCTTTATCCGTGCGCTTCGCGACGCAGCAGAGGATATCCAGTGAACAATCCTCGGGATTGTTAAACCCGCTCCGTCCAACAATCACTCAGATTGTATGCTAGATTTAACAGAAGCTTGGAAAGATTACTATATCGTTTGTCAATGCCTTGCCAGGGCCAGATGGCTATTCTCCTCCCAATTTGGATCGTAAGATACACCTCTTTTCAGTATTGCGTAAAGCATGGATAGAAG
>Ga0315282_10000110_pt1 | contig 160464 bp, 152 predicted proteins | sample YL17G07_20_MG_FD_203693 | JGI IMG/M metagenome (GOLD analysis project Ga0315282, IMG submission 203693) | Sediment microbial communities from Yellowstone Lake, YNP, Wyoming, USA - YL17G07_20 | ecosystem: Environmental > Aquatic > Freshwater > Lake > Sediment | place: USA: Wyoming | collected... | reverse complement strand
CCCCAACCCAAGTAGCAGTAGCAGTTCCAACGGCGGCCGCGCCAATTGCTCCGCCTGCCGCAGCGCCCACTAGCGCCGCTCCTGCGAGTAGAAGTATTACCATTGTCTATCGAGATCCTCAGTGACGCATCTTGCATTTAGAGTTTCTCTAAGCGGCCAGGCTTCGTTTGATTTTTTTGGTGGTGGGGTGCGCACCATTAGACCCACACGCACACAAAAATAACGAACAAAAGCGTTTCATCGTTTTCGATGTGTGTGAGTAGGCTGGTGCGCCCCCTAATTCCAAGTTAGAAATGTGAAGTTAAGCTGATTTCTGTACTGGAACATATGTATGATTGTAGATAGGTTCGAGAGAATAGCTGACGATTAAAATCGTTTGTAGATCGTTCCATGGATTTTGTGTGGTAGCTTGAAGATGTAAGTCGGTGCGAGTTCACTAGTGAGCGTATCCTTGGGGTCTTGCTGTAATGGGATCTCTGCGTCGATTGTGTCACGTCTCGTACATGTTGACTATGCCGCTATTAACTGCGTTCATTGAAGAGCCTTAGACTTGTATAGGGCTACGAGAAAGGTAGTACGGTGAGTGGTTCTGGTAAACGAGAATTTCAACGCTACAAGAATTCCTAGCGAACCTCTGAGGCTCAAGGAGCTAGTTGCGTACCAAGAAGGAGCCGTTGTAAGTCGAACGTTAGTTGATGAAGAGGGTGGCACCGTAACGGCTTTCGCATTTGACGAAGGACAGGGTCTCAGTGAGCACACGGCACCCTACGATGCATTGGTCATTGCCACAGAGGGTAAGGTGGACATCAAGATTTCCGGTAAGGATTTCCACCTGAATGAAGGTGAGATGATCATAATGCCTGCCAACAAGCCACACGCAGTCAAGGCAGTCACTAGGTTCAAGATGATTCTAGTTATGGTAAGATCGAGGTGAGCGGAGGCATTGTGCTCGAGAATCGTCGCTCGCCAACTTGGCTTTGAGGAACTCATCTTGGGCCTTTCAAAGGAACATCACGAGCAGAGGAAGCGCTTGGCAGACATTATTGATGTCTTGGCGAAGAAGGAGTATGCGAGAGCCGCTCAGCTTTCAAGCGAGTTTGACAACTCAAGTATTCAACACATTGTTGACGAAGAGAATGTATTGCTGAAGCTTTTCATCGATACGTATGGGAGAAAAGGTGCAGATGACGCCATTAAGGTGTTCCAGCAGCATCGAACGATGCATAAATCAGCGGATGCGATCGCGAACAAGGCTTTGACATCCCCTGAAGGCCTTGGCTCGATGCCCTCTGATTTCGACAAGCTGGTTCGTTCCCATTTTGAGGCCGAGGAAGAACGCATCTTCCCGTGGGCTTTGAAGACCTATCAAGCGCTACGGAACAAGCATCCAAGAACATCAATGTAAGAGTAGATAGTTCTGGCAGGCAAGGCGTTCCTAATTCGTCTTATGTGAATGACCGGATTAGTGGGCGACGTTTAGTTAACGTTTTAGCTATGCACTATGTTTCACAAGACCAAATTACTGACTGCCAACAAACCAGTGTTGTCAAACATGTTCGGGGTATTCCTTTTACTGGACTGACCATAAGTGATAATCGTGAGCGAACGAAATGGCCACAATAGAGCTGACTGAACAGGAGACCAGACTTGCGCGGGCCAACATTGCTTATGCGATTGAAAACTGCCCCGTGGATGGAGGAATAATGACCGAAGATGGGCAGCTATCCTCTCCGCAATTGTATGAGGCGTTGAAGAATAAGCTACAAGCAATCGACCTTAAGTCGACTAATATTATTCCAGTGAACGATGAGGAACTTAAGTTTCTGATATCTACGGCTGAATATGCTCTTGAGAACTGTCCAGTCGAAGGTAAGATCATGATGGAGGACGGACAATTTTCCTCCACGGAAATGTTCAAGGCATACCTATCGAAGCTTCGGTCGATTCAAGGTAAGCTGCCAACCGCATCGTCCTCGCAGAATAAATGATGTAAATTGGGTGCAGTTTGTTGTCAGCCGCCGAAACTTTAGAAGAAGAGCACAAATTAATCCTGCAAATGCTAAAGGCTCTATCAGCCTTACACGCAAGGATTGAGAAAGGCGAAATTGACCCCGACACGTTAATCAGTGTGGTAGATTTCTTTCGAACCTACGCAGACAAATTCCACCATGCCAAAGAAGAAGCTCAGCTCTTCCCGATGCTGGAGAAGAGGGGAGTCAAGCCGAAGGGATGCCCGATCGGAGTTCTCCACACCGAACATGAACAAGGCCGGGTTCTGATCACTGCTCTTAGTGATGCAATAATGAAAAGCAGAAATGGTGACGTCACTGCGAACACCGCAATAGGATCATACATCAAGAACGTGATCGATTTTTACACAGACCACATCTGGAAAGAAGATTATCTCCTCTTTCCAATGAGCAAGAAAGTTCTGACGCAGTCAGACCAAGATGAACTCCAACAAGGTTTCGCTAAAGTTGACAGAGAGATGGTTGATCAGTTGGAGAACAAATACCGCCACGTGATCGAATGCCTAGAGGAAATCGCGCAAAAAAATTGACTTGAATATCCCTTCGAAAGGAGGTGATTGAGATTGCCGAGTAAGAAGTCGAAAGTCAACTGCATTACCTGCAAGAAGCCGAGTCAAGGAAAACCACGCATAATGAGATTACAGATCACACATGAAGATGAGCTGATGATTAAGTGTGCAAAGAAGGTTGGGTTCACATCAAAGAATTGGCACGTAGGAGAAGAAATGCAAGGCCCTTTTCATACGCGATGTTTCAACCAAGCTATACTAATCTGGGAGATTGCATTCCATACAAGAGCCCTCAGCCCTCGTAGATAACTGTGATATTGGCAATGGTCAAGGCCATCGAAACCGTGGTTTCCTAATGAGTGAACTTAGTTAATCAGGTAACTTAGTTGAAAAGAAACACTTGTAGTCTATATGTCTTTCATATTAGCTAAGTATCCTAAACGACTAAATTGCGGAACCTATTGAAGCTTCGCCATCGTCATTGAATATACTTTGAATGAGCGTTCGCGTCAGGCCTTTTTTCGTAGGTAGTGTACTCTTCCCAACCCCAAACTTCCTTGCTTCGGGCTGCGTTAGACTAAGAATTGCTTCCCTAACTGCTCGATTATCCATCCTCTCAAGGATGGGGACGGGTTCAAAGAAATCAAGCCTACGAGATCGACCATTCAAGTATCTCGCCAATTCATTCGTCTTCTCCTGAATTACCGTATCCCATTTCAAGGCACGTCCCTTGTACTTCACGCCTGAATTGAACTGTTCACGCAGAACATGAATGAATCTCTGCTTAGCATCGAGCTCAAATCGGTACCGGTAGTCGTCACCTGTGAAATAAAAGTCTCAAGTCGGTGCTAACTTCAAGCAGACTCGGGGATGAGCAGGCTTGTTGACTTATAACCTTGAACGTGTGCCAGAAGTGATGTGAGGGAATTTGGGGCGGCACAAGAAGTATGATGGGTATAAGGCGTATCAGTACCTGAAAGCGGGCTTTGACTGTAAGGAGTTCAAGCTGTGTAAGGAGTTCAATAGAGTTCCAAGCCACATTCTGCCCTTGAGCAAGAACGAGGAAGACCGGTTCGAGCAGCTCGTGGAGAAGAATATTCTTATCTCGATTCATGACCACCCGACGCTTTTCCCTGAGGATATGGGGCAGGTGATAGAGTTTGATCACATGGGGCGCGAGGTTCTAGCGTACGAGGCAATTAGCATGAGCGGCCTCGATTGTATCTTCGATAATATGATGGACGGCATGTGCTTCATAACCAGCTACACGGGATGGAAATGGAGCGATATAATTCACGACCTTGGAATTCGCCTCAGTGACATTCACCACCAACGCATGGTGATTCCAGCCCTCCGGGTAGAGGACATTAAACGAGCTCACGAGAACGGGCAAGTCGCCTTGGTCTTTTCTATTGAATCTGCGAGTCCCATAGAGAATGAGTTGGATAGGATTGATGTGCTCTATGGTCTGGGAGTGAGGAGCCTAGGGATCTGCTATAGTGAATCCAACATGTTGGGTGGGGGTATGGGGGAGACGGATAAGGCGGCTGGGTTAACGGATTTTGGTTACGACGCAGTCAAGCGCATGAACAAGCTGGGCATGCTAGTCGATGTGGGTCACACGAATGATAAGACGGCTCTGGACACGATCGAGGCAAGTGACGCACCGGTGTACAATAGCCACAGCGGCCCCGCTGGAATAGCGCAGGGCCACACGACCGGGGATGATGTGCTCCACGCCCTCGCCGAAAAAGGCGGCATGCTCGGAGTTGGGGGTGCAGGAACTGGTTTCCGCACAGAGAAGCATCCAGTAGGAAGCATTGAAAGCTACATGGAATGCGTTGAATACTGCATCAATCTCATGGGCATCGATCATGTCGGATGTGGACCCGACTCGCTCTACGGTGAGCACCAAGGCCTGTACAAGTGTTGGGACTCACACGTGCTAGGCCACTACCCAAGACCTGGAAGCAAAACGCCCGCAAGAAGACAAAAGCCACCCGGCCTCGAAGACCCGGGATATGTCAAAGGCCTAGAGAACCCCAACGAATTCGTGAACATCCCACGCTGGATGATCACACACGGCTACTCCGACGATGAAATCGTGAAAGTAATTGGACTCAACGCCCTCAAGATGCTGGAGAAAGTGTGGCGGTAGACATACGCACTAATCGCCGCGACGGAAAAGCTGCTCATGAAACCACTCAAGATCTACGTGGCTGGCCCATACACGCCTTCAAACTCGAATCTTCGTGATGCAGCGAGAACTGCTCATCAGAATACGATGGAAGCAATCAGGGCGGGAATAAAGCTAATTGAGAAAGGCCATATTCCGTTCATCCCGCACCTAACACATTTCATGCACCTTGAAATGCAGAAGCCTCTGCCAGCCAGTTTCTATTACGAGTACGACATGGTGTGGCAACGCGACTGCAACGCTCTACTCTATCTCGGATACTCGAAGGGTGCCAAACTTGAACTTGACTGGGCGATCAGAAATGGCCTCAGGATTTTTCGTTCAGTGCATGAAGTAATCATAGGCAAGAAACATCGCAAGAGGCACTAATCACTAGTTATGGGTGTGTGCGCGAACCGTTACACCCACGCCAAACCCAACGCAGGTGAGGCCTTAGGCTGGAAGGATTGGGTACGGTTTGTTGTTCTCATTCAGTGTCTGCTTTTCTCGCGTGGCTTCTCTGTTGTGAAAGAGCAATGCGCTCGCTGAATAAGTGACGAAGAAGAATCCTCCAACCCAGAACGCGGCTATATACCCATACCTCTCGACGAGCACACCCGCCAGTATGAAACCTATGATGGTGCTCAACTGGCCGGGCGTGAATAGGTAACTTATGGCGCTTGCAGTATTCTCGCATCCTCTGATGGCGTCAACCACAACATACTCCATCGTCACATAGCTCGTCCAATCGGCAACCGCCATAGTGACGATTAGTATGATCAACAACCAGCCTTCCGACAGTGGGATGATCAAGGCTGCTGGCAGATACAATAATGCCTGGATGAGGATCGCTTTCTTCAGGGTCAAGGTCCTTTGCGCTGTTAAGAGGAGAAGCCCCGCTCCGAGAGCATTATACATGGCTACAAGAATCCCTATCGCCCAGTAATCAAAGCCCCTTGAACGCAAAAAGATCGGAAGGATGAAACCAATTGCGAGAGCCGAAGCCAGAAAGTAGAAGCACATTACCATTGATGCCTGCCAGACCGGTTTGGTGATCGATCGTGGGTCAAGCTTCCTGACAATCTCAATCAGTATCGGCTTCTTTTCCTTCGTTCCGATTCGAAGCATTCTCGCCGGAATGAAGATCAAGAGTGAAACTAATGCTAGGAGAATGAAGACGGGTGTGAAACCCGCCCAGAAGATCAGGAAGCCTGACGCGATCGCTCCCATAGCCGAGGGTAGAGCTCGAACGAAGATTACCTTGGCCGCGACGTCCGCGTCTCGATCGCCAACGATCTCATACGCCGCATTCCTATTCACAGCCCAAAGCGACGCATCCTTCAGACCTTGAGCCCCCTTGGCCAACGCGTAAGAAGCTGAAGAGGACGAAAGCCAGTAAAGAACAACCGAGGCTAGGCTTGTGATAGCATTCAAATTGAAGAATTTGCGAAGACCCAGACTGTCAGCGGAAGCGGAGATGAACAGCCTACTGATCACGAACACTAAAGGAAGAGCTGAAAAGACAAGGCCGATGGTCTCCAAGTCTACGTTGCGCTCAACAAGGAGAAGGGGAATCGCCAGCGTATACGCGCCGCCGATGAATGCGTCAAGCATATTGACTGATAACAGCCTACGCAAAGCTCTCTTTCTCCAAGTGGATCCTTAACCGGGAATGCCAAGTTCACGCCAAGTGTGCTCGTTTCCTCAGTTCCTGCACGCCATTGGATAGATATTATTGCCTATTCGGTTTCTAATTTAGAAAAACAAATCGAACTCCTCCACCTTCGAATGGTTGCCACGACGGCGTCGCACCAAAGTCTCGGCAAGCTTGCGTTTATTGCGATTTGTTCAATCTGTTTTTCTCACCGCTAAGCTCGCACATGAAGATATCCCCTTATCTATGGAGAAGAATCATTGCGGTAGTTCTGAGATGTCGAGTCTACCATGTCCGGACTGCATAGAACGCGTGTGTTATGGATGCTTTCCCTTGCCACTTTGTTCAGCATGAGCGTCTGGTTCACAAGTAATGCGATTGCGCCCGTGCTTCAAACTGAGATGGGATTGTCAAACGCTGAGCTTGCTTGGTTGACGATTGCAGTTCAATTTGGTTTTGTTGCGGGGACACTATTGATCTCCATCTCCAATCTATCAGACTTGATCAACACGAGGCGACTGTTTGCTGCTTGCGCTATATTAGCGGGAATCACGAATATGATCATGGTGCTCGCGAGCGGATTTGCACAGTTTCTTCTCCTGAGAGTGCTCACAGGCCTGTTCCTCGGCGGTGTGTACCCGGCCAGTATGAAAATTCTCTCGGGCTGGTTTGAGAAGGGGCGAGGTTATGCTCTCGGGGTTCTAGTGGGTGCTCTCACATTGGGTTCGGGTCTGCCTCATCTTCTTAGATCAATCTTCCTGGCAAACTGGCAGTACACGCTTTACACGAGTTCGGTTCTGGCTGGCATCGCTGGCGTGATTGCTCTGTCCTTGGTCAAAGATGGTCCTCACGATGTGCCAGCTCATCGATTCGACCCGCGGTTTGTTGCGAGAATTCTTAGTGAACGCGGGCCTCGTTTCGCTCTGTTGGGCTATTTGGGGCATATGTGGGAGCTTTACGCTGCTTGGTCATGGGCACCTATCTTCCTATTATCCGTGATGGGCGCGGAAACGCTACGCGGAATGAGCGTTGCGAGCCTGCTTGCTTTCCTAATTTTCGCGATCGGTGCGGCAGGTTGCGTTATCGGTGGTGTGCAAGCAGAGCGGAGAGGTCGGACATTCGTGACAAGCGTCGCGATGTTAGTCAGTGGAATATGCAGCGCCAGCGTCGGGTTTGTGACTCGGGCATCGTGGCCAATTCTTTGGTTGCTCTCGCTTGTCTGGGGAGCGTCTCTAGTGGCGGACTCAGCACAATTCTCCACAGCCATGACCGAGTTGACTGAACCAGAGTATCGTGGTACGGCACTTGCATTTCAAACTGGTTTGGGTTTTCTTCTAAGTGCTGTTACAATCGGGTTGGTTCCAGTGTTAAGCGAACGTATGGGATGGGGCCCGTCTTTTGCTCTCCTTACCATGGGACCGGTAGTGGGAATCGCCGCGATGCAACGCCTCAGAAGACTCCCGGATGCGGAAAAGCTAGCGGGTGGACTTCGCTAGAAGGTTAGCAGGCTCCCTCAACGGGTCTGAGTGTTGCCGGGTCGTCGATTTTTCATCGAAAAGAAGACGATCGCCAAAACGATTAGAACTATGAAAGGAAGGAGGATCCAGAGGTTCTGGGTTGTGCCTGTAATCGAAGCTGGCGATGATGTAGACATCGCGGTCATTATGATGCTCTGGGTTTGAGTCATCAATATTGTGAGCCAGGACGTTTCTGTTGAATAGATGTTTGATGAAGTTGGTTGACTATTAGTTAGTTTAACCGTGAGGAGGACTGTTGCGGGCACGAGTTGCCTATTGAAAAAGTATAGGTAGAACTGCGTGCTGTGATTCACTTGGTAGTATTCGACGGAGGGGCTCCATTCCAGCGAGTATGATGTCCGATGGCTTGCAGCTTCCAACGATGGAGGGATACCGTAGCTGTATACAACGCAGAACGCATCAACACCATAATCCACTGGCACCAAATAGAATTCAATCGGGATATCTGACGTGAAGCTGATAGAAATCTTGTCGCCAGGTTTCGCATTGAACAGGAAGTTGGCCCCACATCCCGGGTTAAGTACTGAAGACATTACAAGTCTTCCATCGTAAACCTTGGCAGTGGTTGTTGTAGTGAATTGCGTCACTCCTTTCACGTAGGTAGTGTAGGAAGTTGATGTAGAAGAGGAAATGAGCAACGTAAGGCTCGTTGATACCTGAGCGTTGGCAGAATAGGTCATGAGCGGCATCGTAACTGACAGCACCAGTAGGATGGTAACAATTCTCCGTGCGATCAAATACTATCACACTGAATGATACTATTGGACAAGTAACGTGGTCTCGTTAACTAATCTTACTCGTTACGAAATCGCTTGAGTCATCTTTTTAGGTCGGGCATCTCGACAAGCACGTTCGCTGCGGCAATGTTGGTGGATCGTTGAGGCTTGCGGCACTTTCAGCGGTACTCGTAGGTATAATTGGCGCCTATTGGAGCTGGCGTCTGCTTCAATGGTATATATCCGCTAACGCTCTGACTGCGTGCATCATAGGATCCCAATGCCCATTAGTGTTTCAGACCTCATTCTCTTACTTCTACGGAGTACCAATCCATCTGCTCGCCGTAGCATGGTTCATCCTTCTTACACTGATTGCAGGGCTGAGCGCATACGGTATTCAGAGCGCTTCAAAGATCGGTTTGATCATTGGAGCCCTATGCGTCCCAGCAATAATCTACCTAGACTATGTTCAGCTTGCAATAATACACGCAATATGCTCAGATTGCGAATTGGCTCACGCACTGGGACTAATTCTGTTCATGTTATTCATCGTGATCTACAGGTCTGACAGAAGAAGAAAACAAGATGAAGCGCGAACGAGGAAAGCAGTTTCCTGCTGAGAAAGGCACACTGGGATTAGCGGGTTATGGTGAGCGTACAGCCACACCCACCAATGAGTTATTGCAGGGTTTTAATTCGGTTCGCAATCTCTGACAACAATTGGAATTCAATACTCTTATCGACAGTGACGACGATTAAGTGGTCATTGCCGTGAGCAACGTATAGTTCGAAGAATTTCTCGTAGCTTATGATGGCGAATTCCGGAAGGCCACTCCATCGGATCGGTCTTTCCCCCATCTCCAAGAGGAGTGGGAGTCGCAGTTCCAAGAGCAGCTTGTCCTCTTCAGCGTCGGTGAGACTGGGGATCCCCGGTCGCATTTGGGAGAAGAGGATTTCTCCTTTCCTTGTAATCATACCCGCCCAACGTATCTTAGGCTGTAGGGCAAAGATGTACTCGGGTTTAACCACGGAGAATTCACCACATCATCTTGTTCGGGCTACGTTCATATGTAAGAATTTCTGAGAACTGAGAGGCCATCCATAATTTGCCCATACCTCTCGAAGAGTAGTGATCGTATAGACTGCATGCCTTTCTTCATGATCATGAATTTGGAAAGCTCTTTGCACGATATTCGGACCGGCCGGCTACGCTCTTCCCAGTTTTCCTCGCTTGGAAGCCGTGTGAAATTGATTGGGCTGTGAATATCTTGGCCGCGGGTACTGGGAAAGTAAGACGATAAACTTGTCTAGAATCGAATGGTATGGTTGTGGATGATTCGTCCATTCTAGTTATAAGTCGGGTAACTACGTGCCGTAGTTGTATGAGCAGCCAGGTCTTGTGTAGAAATGCTTCCATGGGACATGTTGAAGTTAGCATTCAGAGCGCTTGCAGATCGGAAGATGAGAAGTGCTCTCACAATTGTGGGTATTATGGTGGGATCTGCTGTTATACTTGCGCTGATAGCGAGTTCTAGCGGTCTCAGTGCAGGAGTTCAATCGCAGATAGACAGGATCGGGGCGAACACGCTCATAGTAAGGTCATCGAATCAATTCTACGCCAGCGGCGGGCAGACCTCCTACCAACTCTCCCAAGACGACGTGAGGATTCTGAAAGCGATACAGGGAGTCGCCGACGTCATCCCATATTACAGCCAAGGAATTACGATCAGTTCTGGAGGCAGTTCAGTTCAGGGTACGCTTCAAGGATTAGATCTGAACTCGCTATCCAAATTGTACAAGGGCCTTACCCTCAACACGGGGACATGGCCGAATCCTGCTGACTCAACCGCGGCGACGGTGGGATACGACATTGCGTTTCCAGTCGGATCAAGCACCCAATTAGGAGTTAACCAAATGGTTTCGGTCACCATTGGAAGTTCGAAGACGAACCTCGCTTTCATTGTCAAAGGGATTCTGGCGCAATATGGGAGTGTTCTGACCGCGAACATTGATGATACAATATTCATATCAATGCAGGCCGCCCAGCTCCTCCTGAAGACTCCATACTACTCTGGGTTCTATGTGCTTACTAGTTCGCCGGATAATGTGTCAGCTGTCCAACAGAACATTCAAACGTACTATGGTTCGAATGTGCGCATAACCGGAGCGTCCGCAATACTCTCAAGCGTCGTATCGATCACTTCCCAGATGACCCTCTTCCTGGGAAGCATCGGTGCTGTCTCGCTATTTGTTGCTGCGGTTGGCATCGCGAATACAATGTTCGTCTCGGTTATGGAGAGGACGAGGGAGATCGGGGTCTTAAAGGCTCTGGGATTTCGAAGGAATCAGATTCTAAGCATATTTCTATCCGAAGCAGCGCTCACGGGAGTTGTTGGAGGAATCTTCGGAACACTTCTCGGGTACTTCTTGTCGTTCATGATCGGCGGTGACCTTCGTGGTCTCACCGGGGGTGGGCGTTTCCTTGGCGGGGGCGGCGGATCACAACCAGTCTTCTCTCCACAATTAATCGCCTTCTCCTTGATCTTCCCGATCGGAATGGCGATGATGGCTGGGCTCTACCCAGCTTGGCGAGCGTCAAAGATGAACGCCGTTGCTGCGTTGAAGTACCAATAGGTTCCGGGAATCGAGGCTGTCCGTCCGACTATCAAGAGGGGTTAGCCAATGGAGCGGAAATCTGACTTTCTTTTGTTCGTCGTCATAATGCTTCTTCTAGCTTCAGTATTTGTGTCTTCTCCCATACCGACAACTGCCCAGCTAAGTAACTCCACATCAACCCAAACTGGCAGCATCTCAACAACTAGTCAGACCAGTCCTATCACTTCTCAGACTTCAAGTAGCACGATGTCTACCGTAACTACTAGCACTGTAACTAGTTCAAGTCAGATCAGTTCCAGTACCTCACAGGCAACGAGCACCACAACACCAAGCACTACAACTGCGTCTACCACAAGTAGTTCTATGACCTCAGGTTCCAGTAGTGTGAACACGGGGTCCACCACTACGATAAGTTCCACGAGCAGTTCCGCTACGACTACCACTACGAGCAGCAGACCCACCTTTACAACCACAATCATGAGCACAACCACCGTGACACCAGCGACCACAAGTTCCAGTCAGACCAGCAGCAGTAGTTCCACGACTAGTACGGCCAGCACTGCCAGTCAGACAACCACTGCGACTACAACAACTTCAACCAGTTCCACTGCTAGCACGACTACCAGTTCTACGACCAGCACCAACAGCTCCGTTACGTCCACCACGACGACAGTTGTGACGACTACAGTCACATCATTTTCCAGCACGCAAACCAGTGTCGCCGTTACTGTGAGTTCTACTCCATTCAGTTCCGGCGCACTCTTCATCGATGGAACCCCAATTACTACGCCCAGCACCTTCTACTGGCAGGTGGGAAGTGCCCACAATTTCCTCACTGCCGGCGATGTAAGTGGTTACCCGTTTCAATGTTGGCTGATTGATGGTGTTGTTTACACATATTCTCCGAACTTCAACTACGCTGTCGACGCGTCTCACACATTCAACGCTATCTTCAAGGGGCAGATCGGGCCGACAGGACCGATGGGAAGCGTCCCCATAACGATCAATTCCTTGCCCTTCACCGGATTCAACTTGATCCAAGTGGACGGAAATCCAATCAACGCGCCCAACGTATTCTACTGGCAGGTTGGAAGTACGCATGTAATTGCAGCGGCGCCGGATGGCTTGAACGGCGTCCTATTCCAGTCTTGGTCAATGGATGGTATGCAATACGCATCTGCCTCAGGCTTCATCTACCAAGTGGACGGACCGCACACATTCACCGCCATCTTCGCTCCCCCGGGAGCACCGGTCCCAGAGTTCCCGAATGGCGAAGTAGGAATCGTGCTACTAGCGATGACACTTGCCATAACGGCCATGAGGCGCAGAAGAAAGCTCTAGTTGTTCTCTTCGCCAACGTTCTGTTCGGCCAAACCGACGCATCATGAGATTAACCGACGAGTCCTCAACAACTATGACCTCAGTCGCTCGTTTTCAGTCTGGTTACAATCAGCGAAACGCTATTATGCACACGAAGCTGTCTAAGATACGGTGTGCATGAATATGTCGAATACGACTTTTTGCGCTCGATGTGGAACCAAACTGAAGCCTGAAAACCAGTTCTGCCCAAAATGTGGCGCGGAGGTTGGTCAACTGACTGCGCCGCCCCAACCAGTGCAACCTACTCCAACCTCAACTCAGTCGTCCAACAAGCTGTGGGGCATAGACAAACGCTTCTTCATAATTGCGCTCATCGTTCTAGTCTTAATACTCCCTGTCTTCCCTAGGGACAAGACAATTTACGTTGACGGTCAGACCCTCACCACGCAAACGTTTCAGTCAGTTTCCTACGTCACTTCATATCAACCCTATTCAACTGCCACGCAAAGGACCATAGATGTGTATACGGGTACGATCCAGTACGTTAATCAGCAATACTACTCGGCGTACCAGCAGTACTATCGGTACTGCTACATCTATGCAGGACACATATACTGCTCATACACCTACTGGCCCACCTATGGCTCGTACATTGGCACAATCACTGTTGACACTGGTCAGAAAGTCGTCAAGGTAGATAGAACCCAAGAATCCGGAGGCCTGTTCACCTTGACCTTGTACCGCTACGACGGCACTTCAGCGGGAAGCTACTCTCACGTCTACTCAGACAACCTAGCTCAGACCGGTTCAGCTGCTATCCAGGAGACGGTTACTGGAACAAATACAATAACCAATCAGTTCACTGTCCCGCAAACGACGATCTCGTCTGTGCCTTGCCAACAATGTGTTCCCCAACACATTACAGAACGCGTGAGTATACTGCAGATCATTTTCGGGTTCTAGGCGCACGCTGATACGGGCGTTTTTCCGTCCCACTTTTTTTGCACCCAACCATCAACCAACCCGATCATTTCGCAGGACGAGCTGCTAATCTCCTACATTTTCTGAAACGTTTGCCACTGCCCACATTGTACGCTGGTAGGACACTGTTTTGTCATATCGAATCAGAACAGCCGACGCTGGACCGATAAGGTTTGATTCCGTGTGCGGCAGGAGAGCGTTATGTCGCGGCGGGGGGTGGTCTTTCAGGTAGCTGTGAGTACTTGCCGTCGGGCGTCCTGTACACGGCCAGTCTGGTGACGGTCTCCCAACCTTGATCGGATTGATGACGCACTTGAACGGTCAAGACTTCCGCGGTTGGATCTGATTTCCCAGGCCAAATGGTTAGGCTCAGATAATCCCCGTTGGGCATTCGAATGGAGAAGCGCCCTTTCGATTGTGGCTTGCCGGACAAGGCTCTGCACAACGGTTACAGATTGACGTGTCTCTCGATATTAGGTTAAACGATTCTGTGACTATGCATAGAATCAAAACAGAAAAGATGATATCGAATTCAGGGATACCGCCGTGTCCTCACGACCAGATCAGACCACGCTTAGCTCTCGTGAAGATTAGACGCTTGATCGTTTGTCCCAGAGTTTACGCGTTTTGCAAGTCATGATGTTGTTTCACAGATTTCTTCACATTGAGCGTTCTGGAAATCTTCAGCAAGGCTAATAGACAAAACGCATAGTACGATCCGATCGAGGGAATAGAAGTGGACACGGTCCTAATCGAACAGATGACTTGGCCGGAAGTGAAGGCGGCTATTGCACAAGGCAAGAAGAGAGTAATTGTAATGCTGGGCGCGATGGAGCAACACGGCCCGCATTTACCGATCGGCACTGACACTTACCTTGGCTATGCTATCGGGGAGAGATTGGCGCGTCGATTGGGTGATGCATTGGTCGCTCCGGTTGTCACGATCGGTTACTCGGTAGGGCACTTGCCGATGGTTGGTACCGTGAGCCTCGACGAGAAGACCTTGGAAACGATCATTCTGGATGTCTGTGAATCCCTCGCCCGCCATGGTTTCCGAGAGATCATTCTGCTTCCAAGTCACGGAGGCAATTATCGCGCAATTCGGAACATGCTCCCAAACCTGAGAACGAAGTACTCATCTATCCGAATCTCCGCGCTTACAGACTTTGAGGAATGGGTGGAAGATACAAAGCGCTTTGCCGCCAAAGAGGGACTCGACATGAAACGACTTGGAGTCCACTCCGGTCAGGGAGAGACGTCTCTGATGCTTGCCTGCCGTCCTGAACTGGTTCACATGGATAAGGCGTGTGAAGGTTTCATGGGAGACGCCTCGATACGATGGCGTTCGAAAGTTCCTCCGCCGATGGACACGATGAGCCCGACAGGGATCTTGGGAGACGCACGCGGCGCTACGGCAGAGTTGGGCCAGAAGATGATGGAGGCACGTATTGATCGTCTGGCCGAAATGATCCGATCTGGTTCATTAGCAGGTTGAATGATCACGCAGCGGCGAACTCGTCGTCATCGCCAAGTTACCCAGAACAGGAACAAAAGCCCAGTAGTTTCAAGCGCAGTAATCATCAGTATCGGTATGGCTACAGCGGCAGCATAAGCCTGCGCAAGCTGCCAGTACATTATCGCCGCCACGACATTTTGAAGAACTAGGATGCTCGAGAAGGCGATCAGCCCTATAGCGAGCTTTGAGCGTAAAGCCCCAAAGTTCTTGGCATAGATATAGAGCACTAAGGCAACCACGCACATGTTCGCGACGGCGAGTGCGATGTTCGCAATCCAATACGGTCCTAACATGTTCACAGCTCTCCAAACGGACCTATGTTTGCTTTTTCCCAATTTCACCCAAGATCTCAAGGAACTCCCCGTAGTTTTCCTGAAGGAGAGAGGACAGGAAGTAAAGCTGCCCGTATTTTCCTCCTACGGGCTCAATTAGCCTGTTTTCCATTAGAACGTCCAGATGATGCTTAATCGTCGAGTAATCATGACCCAATCGCTCCGCCAACTGATTCGCGTTCATAGGCTGATCCTTCAGGGTGCTTATCATCACAGCGCGGACAGGTCCCCCTCTGGTGGCAGAGATCAAGTACAAGAGCACCCGCCTCAAGCGATCGGGGCCCGGCACTAAGCTCATGCGTAACCTCTTGACCTCAATGTGGGAGAACTGGTGCTGTAAAAACCGCTCGCATAAGCTCTTTCTGGAAAGGTTTGGGAGGGATTCTGGAACAATATTGGAAACCGCTTAAGTAGGTATAACGGCCGTCATAAATCTTGAAGTGCTATGACTCAAATCAAACCGATGTATAAAACTGTCTCGGCCCTGCTTGTGGTCCTGACCGTAATTTTGACGGCGTCTACCGGCTTTTCCTTTGCGTATCCGAACCCAATCACTCCAACTCAGATGTCAACATCTACAATGGTCTCTGGCATGAGTTCTCCACTCTATTCCGTAAACATCGCCAACAAACCAGACATAGGATCCTATCTGACAAACGCGACTGGTTGGACTTTGTATATCTTCGCACGTGACATCCCAACTAATGGGACAAGTAGATGCACGGGTAACTGCATAAAGGCGTGGCCCGCATTCTACACCTCCAACCTTAACCTTCCCCCAGGACTCAATGCAACCAGCTTCACCGTGATTACTCGACCCGATGGGAGCAAGCAGTTAGCGTACAATGGTTGGCCACTCTACTACTTTGCCAACGATAAGAAACCTGGCGACACAACCGGTCAAGGAGTAAACAAAGTATGGTTCGCTTGCACCTTTCCGGTACCAACCATCCTCACATCAACCACAGCTACAACCACGACAACATCATCGACCACTACGACAACAAGCCACGAGCCTGGTGGCGGCTACTAAGAGAACCTACGAAGGTCTATCCAACGCATAATAGAACTGTCTTCTCCCCATATTCTCCACCTAGTCGGGAAACTGTTACGGTAAACGTGTGCCGACACAATCAAGTGCGCGAGATCGGTCAAGACTTTGACGAAGAGGGAAAGCTTCTAAGGCTGATCAGATGCGAACGGTGTGGGCTCCTAATGCGCGAATATCTTCCAATGCCCTAGCATCTAGGGCCACTGCTTACACATTCATTATCCTACACTGATGCGCCGGCCGTGAATCGATAGTCTGTCGGCACCCGTTTTCTCGGACGCTTCGACGAGAGAAAACCCAACTCTACTGTCTGTCCATACCCAAGGCGTATAAGCACTCATGACGCCAATGCGTTCGGAGTTCTCTAAGATGCGATTTGCAGTCGCACTGCTAATGCATGAGACGAATGTATTCAGCTCTGTCAGAACCGAGCTTCGCCACTTTCAGGAGCGGACACTCCTCTATGGGCCGGAGATGCTGGATACTCTGAAGGGCACTAGGACATCAGTCGGAGGGGTTATCGACGCAGCCGCAGCAAACAAAATAGAGCTGGTGCCCACCGTTGCGGCAGACGCTATGCCTTCAGGCGTAGTCACGGCGGAAACCTATCGGTTATTGAAACAAAAGGTCTTGGACGCGATAAAGAGCGCCGGGGACATAGACGGCGTCATTGCGTTGCTACATGGATCCATGGTGGTGGAAGGCATTGGCAACGCGGAAGGAGACTTTGTGAAGTCAATACGAGCAATTGTGGGGCCACGAGTTCCGATCGTCTGCACTCTTGATCTTCATGCGACTATGACGGATCTGCTTGTTCAGACGTGCGACGCGCTCTTCGGCTTCAACACTAATCCGCACATAGATTCCTATGAACGCGCTGTAGAAGCTGTGAACGCCTGCGCTGCAATCGCTGAAGGAAAGGTGAAACCGGTGAAGGCGTTAAGGAAACCACCAATGATGCCTCCCACAATCAACATGAGAACCACCGAGGGCCCCATGGTGAAGATCTTCGAAAAAGCGTACGAGATGGAGCGTAACCCAAAGGTGGTTAACGTAAATGTGGCCGGCGGTTTCCCATTCGGCGACTCGAAGGAATCTGGCTTCAGCGTCGTCGTCATAACGAACAACGACTCAGAGTTGGCAGAGAGATACGCGCAGGAGTTATCGGATTTCGCATGGTCCCTTCGGAGAGAGTTCCTCAAACCACTCACACCTGTACGCGAAGCCGTAAACAGGGCGATCGAAGCAAAAGAAGGGCCTGTGGTGCTGGCCGATGTTGCGGACAACCCTGGCGGCGGGGGTTCAGGCGACGGAACAGTTGTTCTGAAGACATTGCTGGACATGCGCGCTGGCAATGTGGGGTTTGCGTTGATCAAGGATCCGGAGGTCGTGGCCAAAGCGATAGACGCCGGGGTTGGGGGAACGGTGAGCACGTTGGTCGGCGGGAAGACTGATGGCTTTCATGGACCACCCGTCCATGTAACCGGCAGAGTGGAGACTATTACTGATGGGGAATTTGTGCACAAAGGCCCGATGGGAAAAGGCTCGCTAGGTCACATTGGTAGAAGCGTAGTGTTGAAGTTGAATGGGATCCAGCTGATTGTGGCAGAGCGGAAGATGGCGCCAAACGATCCGGAGATCTTCCGACGGCACGGCATCGAACCAACGGAGAAGAAAATACTTGTCGTGAAATCGAGAGGCCACTTCAGAGCCGCATATGAACCCTTTGCCAAGGAGATAGTTGAGGTCGATGCACCAGGCGTGGCCAGCCCTAATCTCAAGCAGTTCCCGTACAAGAATGTGCGGAGGCCAATCTTCCCACTCGACGATATTTGATCGGCAATAGTCTAAAGGACCTTGGTCTCTATCGTCTTCATGACCAGCCTATCTGTAAGCTCTGGTCTCCGTCGCTTGACGAATTCGTGATGGATGACGGTGAACAAGACGTATGGTGGGTAGAGTACCAAGACGATCTGGGAGAGATCTATTAGCGCTTCAATTGGCAGATTAGTGTGAAACAGACCGGCCACTCCGATAGCTCCGGTGATTAAGGGCAGAATTGTACCTATGCTGCTGCCGGCCATATTGATCTCTCCTGTCTTCCCGTTGTAAAGTTGGACCCCTAAATCGTCCAACGCCCAAACGGTCGAGAGAAACAATGAGCTCAATGCTCCGCCGATCACGAAGAGACTAAGACGAGTGACAATGAAGGAATAGGAAGCGCCAATTGAGAATTCGAGAAAACTCAGGAATCTCTCAGCCACAATCAAAGAAAGACTGATGCCCTGAACGGGCCTCAGAGTCCATCCTACAGAAATGTTGAGTTCCCTGTTAACGCTCAACGGCGCTTTGACGAGCTGCCCGAATATGGTCTGATTCGTAGTCATGCTACTCACCAAAGCAATCAACTTGGGCAGCAAGAGGACAGGCAATGCAAGGGCGAGCGTGGCGATGATAAATCTCATGCCAACCCCTCTAAGAGAACGAGCGAGGAAGAGTCCTCCAGGATGCCCGGACACTAGAGAAATGATCAATGTTAGAACCAAGACAAATATGGCTGGTATTACCGCAACCGCCATCCTCAATGCCCATACCAACGTTACTCTATGCTTCATGCCCGTCTATATCAACTCTGAAGCCCAATCAGACTCACAACCCAATCATGAAGTCCTAGTACCACATACACGTAGAATGTTGCTTTGCCATCGACCCTTTTCTTGTCCCGACAAATGGAACAGAAAAAAGTGGCTTTCGTTCATGTTCGCGCACACGGAGAGGCGCATTTGAGAAGCACATTGGCTGGTGGCAGAATAGACAGGATAATTGTTTTATTCTAATCCTCTTTCTATTCCTAGTTCATTCGACTAGGAGATTTTTTCGAATGTCTAGAGACGCAAATTTGGACAGTGTTAGTTCTGAACTGAGGGTTGCAGCCATCGGGGATGTTATGATGGCGAGGAAAATCTCCGTTTATGAGGAACCTGAGTTCTTGGAGCTGATTGACTTGATTAGGAAGTCTGATGTCGGTTTTGCCAATTTAGAAGGGTTACCTGGGAATTTCAAGGGTTACTCATACGCGAACTTCGACGGTACCCCAACTTCCTTTGACTCCAACATGGCCGAGGAGCTTAGGTGGGCAGGTTTCAATCTCGTATCAATTGCCAACAACCACACTTTGGACAGTGCCCCGGAGAACATGTTCTCAGCTATGGATGCCCTTGGCAGGGCTGGAGTAACGTATGCCGGTGCTGGAAAGGATTTGGATTGGGCTAGAATGCCGGGTTACCTGGAGACCAGAAGAGGACTCGTTGCACTAGTTGCTTCAGTCACAGGCGAACAGGGTGTAACGTATTATCAACAGCACACCAGAGCAAGTAAGCCAGGGGGTGGTTATCCTGCTAGACCAGGAGTGAACGGGATCCGCAATGACAAGTACTACAGTGTCGACCCAGAAACCTGGAGTGAGCTTCAGAATCTCAGGAAGAAATTCACCGAGTATTTCCAACAGCAGGAGAAACTGGAACTTCAACGCATTCCTAGACACGATGGAAAAGAGGAGCTTCTCCTTCTCGGGAACAGGTTTGTACAGGGTGATAAGATAGCCGCTCACTGGCTGCTAGAGAAATCCGATCTTGAAGCCAACATAAGACAGGTATCATATGCGCATAAGCTCGCGGACTGGGTGCTAATCTCCAATCATTCACATGAGAGCATACCTTTCTCTCGAGAAGGAACCCTCCCTCCCGCGCACATTGTCCAGTATGCTCACGATTGCATTGATGCAGGGGCAGACGCGTACCTAGGCCATGGAGAGCATTCAGGCCAAGGAATAGAAATCTACAAGGGTAAACCGATCCTCTACAGTTTGGCCAGCCCTATTGACAGCACAAAGGGCCTCAGGAGGATTCCGCTTGAGAGATACGAAATGTATGGCCTTGGGCACGAAGCGACACCGGCAGATTTCTTCGACGCCCGCGAAAAGCGTGAAGTTCGGTTGGAATGGTTACAGACCTTGCTCGCCGTATTCACAGTCAAGGGCGAGAAAGGCTTGAGAGCGCTCTCTGAATTGAAGTTGTACCCCATAAGCTCTTACAAACCCAATTCGCAGCTTGGAGTCCGACCAGAGATCGTAAAAGATGAACAGTTAGCCAGAAGAATCGTTGAACGCTACGGCAAGTTGTCCGCTCCTTTTGGGACAGAGATCGAGTTCGCAGACGGGATCGGTATAGTCAAGTTGTAACACTTGGCGCATTGCAAGTAATATTCAAGTGTTGCAGTTATCATGCCTGGACAATCAACTCATCTACCGTTCTTAAGCTGGCTCTCGAGTAAGGCAAACGCCTACAAAGCCCTGCCCATAGTTTAGCAACTTGAGATCTGCTGTGAGCTCGTCCTACTTAACCTGTCATCGAAACGCGCATTGTTTGCAGAGGCATTGACTCATTGACTTGTCTGCAGTGCATTGAACGAGTGTGCAACCGGAATTGCAGAGACGTATAGAGCAGATATAGTCATATACGTCAGAATCCACAGAATGCCCCTCAGATGATGGATTAGAGCTCGAGTGGAAAGCGAGCGCAAATGCGTTTCGGTCTATCGGGTTGAATGTCGTGTCGGAACCACTGCTCGTAATACGCAATCTTAAGGTCAATTTCTATACTTACGCGGGCGTTGTAAGGGCGCTTGATGGCATTAACCTCAGGATCCGAAAAGGCGAGACGCTGGGTTTAGTAGGTGAGACAGGCTGCGGCAAATCTGTTACCTCTCTCGCCATAATGCGTCTAGTCCCTGATCCACCAGGGAAAATCGATGAAGGAGAGATCATGCTTCGCGGAGAAGATTTGCTGAAGAAGTCAGAAGAAGAGATGCGGAGAGTACGCGGTAATATCATAACCATGGTCTTCCAAGATCCAACAACGTTTCTCAACCCCGTTATGACCATCGGAGACCAAGTATGTGAGACCTTGCTGATTCATCGTGATCTAAGGAAGGATCTGCTCGTAGAGCGCATAACAGAGATGTCTGATAGGCTTGCGAAGACAGATCCCACATCTGAGGGGGCTCGGATTCTTAAGGAGAGAATTGAATCTCTTAGGAAACTTCCATCGGAGAGATTTCGGGCCTCTAGGCGAGAGTTGAAGCGGATCGCATTGAAGAAGTCCGTGGACTTGCTACGGACCGTCAGACTGCCCGAACCAGAGAGCGTCATCAAACAATATCCTCATGAACTCAGCGGCGGTATGCGACAGCGTGTAATTATCGCGATGGCCATAGCGTGTGGTCCAGAACTTTTGATCGCTGACGAGCCCACAACCGCCCTCGACGTAACTATCCAAGCGCAGGTACTTGACCTTTTGAACGAGCTCAAGTTGTCGGTCGGACTATCCGTCATGATCATTACGCATGATCTTGGAGTCGTCGCGGAGACTTGCGATGCTGTGGCCGTAATGTACGCAGGAAACATTGTGGAGGTAACAGAGACAAACCGCATCTTCGAGAACCCCATGCACCCGTACACACAAGCTCTCTTGAGAGCTATCCCAAAGATCTCGGAGCGAAAAAGCGAACTTGAATCGATTGGTGGTTCGGTTCCCAACTTAGTCGACCCCCCGAGCGGCTGCCGTTTCCATCCGCGATGTCGGTTTGCGATGGATGTATGTAAGAAGGTTAAACCGGAATTGAAGGAAGTGGAACCGGGGCATCTCGTTGCTTGCTACCTCCACACTTCGAAGGAAGTTGAAACTTGATAGGTCGCGTTGAGGACCCGCTACTGGAAGTGAAAGGCCTCAAGAAACACTTCCCGATAAGAGGCGGGATGTTCGGTCGACCGGTAGGTAAGGTCTACGCTGTTGACGGTGTGACCTTCTCGGTTTATCCAAGCGAAACACTAGGACTTGTCGGGGAATCGGGATGCGGGAAGACAACGGTTGGAAGATGCGCACTTGCCCTAGAGCGACCCACGGGGGGTGAAGTCTACTTCAGGGGACAAAATGTGTTTGATCTGCGTCGCGGTGCCCTTAAGGAGATGAGGTCAAGGATGCAAATCGTCTTCCAAGACCCCTATGCTTCCTTGAACCCGCGTTGGTCGGTCCGAGATATTATTGCCGAGCCGCTGGTAGTCAGCGGTAAGGCGAGCAAGAGCGAAGTTAAAACGATCGTTGTCCGATTGCTCAACACGGTTGGGCTGAACGAGGATCACTTGGACAGATTTCCACACGAATTTAGTGGAGGACAACGGCAGAGAATCGGCATAGCGAGGGCTCTTTCAGTAGACCCAGATCTTATAGTTCTCGATGAACCAACATCGTCCCTCGATGTTTCAGTCCAAGCCCAAATACTTAATCTTCTCAAGCGATTGCAGACCGAGCTGAGGCTTACTTACCTATTCATCTCTCACAATCTCAGCGTCATCAAACACATGAGCACTCGAATCGCAGTCATGTATCTAGGCAAAATCGTCGAGATTGCTGAGACAGAGGAACTCTTCAGAAGACCTCTGCACCCATACACGAAGATACTTCTCGAATCCATACCAGTCCCTGAACCACAGGCGAAGAGAAAGAAGGAACGCATCGCGGGCGACGTTCCCAGTGCAGCACACCCGCCACCGGGGTGCCGTTTTCATCCTCGATGCCCCATCGCAATTGAGAAATGTGTGAAGATCGACCCCGAACTGATTGAATCTACTCCCAGCCATTACGCAGCATGTCACTTGGCGGGTGAGTACTAGGTAAGCATGCAACTCGGGGCCAGATTACAATGAAAGAGGATGACGATGAAAAACCACAAACTTCTGAATCTCTGACTGTAGATACTAAGGACTATCTTGCTTGGGTTATTGCAATGGCTGAAACGACTATGTTGCCCTTGATCTTGCTAGTGATAGTGCTGTTCGGAGTCGGCTTGATCACATCACTACTTTTACTTCGCTAGCACTATTCTTCATCAGCGAAAGATATGTTCACCCAGAAGTTCGCGACTGAGCACCCGATCATGGTGCCAACACCAAGTCGTGATCCTCTTTTTTCTTGCAGTTGATTGTTACCCATGTTGAGTGAAAGCACCGAACACGTTTTCCAATTATGTCTCGTATTCCATCATACAGGTACCCCTAGTAGAAGTGTGTCGGGTCAGGTGGCACACATCTAATTCTATGAGGTCGTCGAGAAAGCCAATGCGATACCCGATTTCCATTCGCTAGGTATAAAACCTCCGAAAGAAGATTCTTCTTCAGGTTATTTCGCTGTGCGCATAAGAGACTACATAGGGTGCCGTCTTCTTTTACTGCTTCCAGTCCTTCTTGGAATTTCAGTGATCACCTTCACCCTCTCTAACATAGCGACGGATCCTGTGGGCGCATATATAACTGACCGTACTCCATTGGCGGTCATTGAAGAAATTCGGAAAGCATATCACTTCAATGATCCCCTTCCGATTCAATACTTCTACTATCTCGGTGCCCTCCTTCGCGGTGATTGGGGGTTATCCAGATCCATGTCCAACGAGCCTGTAACGAGTGTCGTAAGTCGGCTGTTCCCAGCCTCCATCGAGCTGGCTCTAGTCGCCATAGTGTTTGAGATCGTGGTAGGGATTCCACTAGGCGTTATATCAGCGACCAAGAAGGATAAGTCGATGGATCACGGATCACGTCTCCTTGCACTAAGTGGAGCAGCGATTCCGGTATTCTGGCTAGGATTACTCTTGCAATACGTTCTATTCTACCAAATGAAAGTGGCAGGTCTGCCTTACCTTCCCTCAGGAGGTCGCGTTGATCAGTTCGTACTCATTGCTCATCCTCTAACAACGATAACTGGATTCGTACTCATTGACAGTATTTTGACTTCGAACTTTCCGGTCTTTTGGGACGCCTTGGCGCACATAACCATGCCCGCGTTTGTGCTCGGATTTGCTGGCCTGGGGCTGATAACGAGAATCACACGCTCAAGTATGTTGGAAGTGATGAGGCAAGACTACATAACGCTGGCCAGGGCAAAAGGTCTACCGGAACGCATAGTGATCTACAAGCACGCCCTAAGGAATGCAATTAATCCGACAATTACAGTTATGGGTATAGTTTTCGGGCATACACTGGCCGGTGCGCCGCTCACCGAGATGGTTTTCTCTTGGCCCGGACTTGGTAGGTGGGCTGCTCTTGCAATAACCGGTGATGACCGTGCTGCGATTATGGGATTCGTGATAGTCGTGGGGTTCATTTATGTCCTGGTTAACCTAATGGTCGACGTTCTATACTCAATCGCTGACCCACGAGTTCGCTTGGGGTAAGTGTGAATTGAAGAGACTTCGGTTGCGACTCCAGCGTCTCCATTATACCATGCATCTGCTGCGAGGAAGTAAGCTTGCAGTGTTGGGCATGATTTTCGTGATATCCATCCTATTTCTCACGATATTTGCGCCTTTAATCGCTCCTTATGGCCCGGAAACAAGGGTTTGGGAAGAGAAATTGGAGCCTCCCAGTATGCGGCACTATTTTGGAACAGATAACAATGGAGGCGATATTTTCAGTCGTGTTCTGTATGGCTACCAACTAGATCTTTCGATGTCATTGAGCGTTGTGATCTTTGCTGCAGGGATTGGCACTATCCTTGGTGCCATAGCGGCTTATCTTGGAGGCAAATCTGACGAGTCGATAATGAGGATTACTGACGTTTTCTTGGCAGTTCCCGGCCTCATTTTGGCCATGGCTGTAGGAGCCGTGATGGGAAGGACGCCCACGAATCTAGCGATCGCATTGGCATTGACACGGTGGCCGTCTTATGCGCGACTTATCAGGGGCCAAGTTCTCGTCGAGAAACAAAAGCTCTATGTTGAGGCAGCAAGGGCATCTGGCGGCGGCGCCGCCAGGATTCTCTTCAGACATGTGTTACCTAACTCGATTTATCCCATCTTGGTAAATGCGACGCTGGACCTTGGAGCGGTAATCTTGTCGGTGGCTGCCCTTAGTTTCTTGGGGTTTGGAGTTGAGCCAGGTGCGGCCGAACTCGGAAGAATGGTCTCGGATGGTGCACAGTTTATTTTCGCTAACCCTTGGGTCGTTACATTCCCGGGACTTGCAATTCTTTTTGCATCACTGGGACTAAACTTAGTGGGGGATGGTCTTAGAGACATACTGGACCCTCGACTGAGGCGTTAACCCAAATCGTTTGAAGATAAGAAAGAAATCGCTAGAATCTCGCGAAAGATAGCGTGAAGAACGTATGGAATCGCGACAAATGCCCCGTTGAAGTGATGTGATCGGTCAAACCTTTTGATTCATGAAAACTGTCAACCGCGCGTGGGCAGTTGCAACTAGGTGTTGCACCAAATCCCAAAGTCTTAAGTGTGCAAAACGCGCCAAACGCTGGATTGCGAAAATTTTGGAGACAAAATGATTGGCAACACGCAAGAATATAATCCTAGCAGTTGTCTTGGTTGTGCTAATTGCTATCGGCACCGGAATTTACGTGATGCAACAAAAGCCAACCCCGACTACAACTACAACTACAGCGGCGAAGCCTACTACAACAGCCGCAGGCTTGGCGGTCCCTAACAAGGACACACTTGTTGAAGAGAGTACGCGTGTACCGTTCGTTAAAGGTCCCGACCCAGCACTAGTGTGGGACGCTGCTACAAATCTTATGCTGGAAAATATCTACGAGACGCTCGTCACATACGACGGCCGAAACATAGACAAATTCATTCCTTGGTTAGCCGAAAGTTGGGAAATCTCGCCTGACGGATTAGTCATAACATTCCACTTGAGAAAGGGAGTCATGTTCCAGGACGGTACTCCCTTCAATGCGACGGCTGTGAAGTTTTCCATCGATAGAGCGATCCTGATCAATACAGATGGTGGCCCTCAGTGGTTTCTCGCCGACGCGTCAAACATGGCCATTAAAGGAGGCCCGCGCTATTTCACCGCCCGCACTGTAAAGAACTACAATGCTTCGGAGGCTAAGATTTACCTGGCACAGGAAGGCGTGAAAGTGCTTGATACTTACACGGTTCAGATTACTTTAGAGCATCCCTTTGCGCCTTGGCTTAATGTGTTCGCGTTTACCGTCACGAGCGTGGTCTCTCCATCCTGGGTCATCGCCCACTGCACTGGTTCACCAGAAATGCCAGGAGTCAAGCCGGGCAGCGAATGTGAGTACATGTCTTCCCATGCCTTGGGTACCGGCCCCTACATGCTGACGCAATACTCTCCGAAGGATCAGATTGTACTGGAACGCTTCGACAAATACTGGGGTGGACCAAATCATTCAGGCCCGGCAAAGCTGAAACGGTACATAATGAAATATGTTCTCGAGGTAGGAACACGTGAGCTAGACCTGCAGTCCGGCACCGCGGACTCAATAGAAATTTCTGCAGCCAATGCCTTTGATGTCATCGATAAGAACAGTTGGCTTAATAGCCAAACCATCAAGCCTCTCAAACCTGGAATCCGAGTGTGGACTGCCCCAACAATACAGCTTGTTGATTTGGCCTTGAACCCGAGGGTGCCACCACTCGACAAGGTAGAATTCCGCCAAGGATTAGCATATTCTATCGACTACGACAAATTGATTACTCAAATTCTCAACGGATTCGGCATCAAAAGAGTGGGAGAAATACCAAAGGGAATGATCGGCTACGATCCGACGCTCCCTACGTACAGCTACAATCCTACAAAAGCTCGTGAACTGTTTCAGAAATCGGGGACGATTGGCTCGAAACTTGAAATATACTATGCGACAGGCAATACAGCACTCCAGTCCGTTGCACTCGTCTTAAAGGATGGTCTCAAGGCGAGTGGCGACATTGACCTGAGCATAAAAGAGCTCGACCCGTCGACTATTCAGGTATATACCTTGCAACTTAAGCTGCCTATGAGGCTCTACGGATGGCTTATGGATTATGCTGACCCCGCCAATTTCCTTTCCGCCTTCGTATCACCTGGACAGGCAACCGCACGTTTCACTGATTTCTCCCGTAACGAGACCCTCGTTTCCCTCGCGACACAAGCCGGAGCTACTCTCGATCCAGTCAAAAGAGCAGCTATGTACAAGGAGATTCAGATGGAAATATACCGCAAGGTTCCACGTATTCCTCTCTATACTCCCATTGCTCTGATACCTGAGAGGGATTGGGTACTTCCATCCGACTCCCCAATAGGACGCGCACTGTACAATCCCTGCTACAAGGACGGTGATGGCGGCGTGTCGGGAGGATACCATGCATATGATGTGTGGAAAGCGGATACGACCATGCAAATAGCTGTCGACATAAATCCTAACAACCTAGCCAACCAAGCTTGGGGCTATGTACTCATGACAGTAGATGTCAGAAGTATCAGCCCCCGATTCCCTTTTTTTGACCGCATCTGCTAGTACTTCTGCAAGAAACGCGCGAGTACGCGGACTGAGCTGCAACTCCGGCTGTAAAGGAATTTCGTGCTTGATTCATGACCATATCTGCGAAAGCTGATTGATTCATCTGGTTCGATATCAAATACTAACCTGCTATCGGAGGGGACTACGAATGCCCTGCTCCACAGCCGATTTCGCTGCAACATTAAGACCCCGTCGACGGCACACGCAAGACACAGAATCTGGAGCACCGTAGATCGATAAGGGCTAACTACTACTCCATGATATACAAACATCTAGTGACGCCGTTGAAGATTACAGTCATAGGGGCGGGAGCCATTGGCGGTTTGGCTGGTGCTTATTTGACCATGGCTGGCGAAGACGTTTTGCTTGTGGATCAGTGGACTGAGCATGTTGAGGCTATGAACGAGAAGGGACTGGAAATTACGGGTATTCGGGGCAGCGTTCATGTGAAGGTGAAGGCAGCTACTCCTGACCAAATCAAAGAGCCTTTGGAACTAGCGATCATTTCAACCAAGTCTCAACACACAGAGGAAGCGATGCAAGAGATTCTAGCGCAAATAACTCCGAAAACTACTATTGTATCACTTCAAAACGGCTTCAACGTTTATGTTATTGCCAAGCTTGCGCCCGCCGGTACAGATCAGGTTGTCGGTGGCGTTCCCAACTACGGCGGAGCATTGGTTGACCCTGGGCATCTCGAATTTGCCGTCGAGGGACCATTACACATCGGCGAACTCGATGGGCGCATCACGGAACGCGTACGTCGCATGCAAAGCCTTTTCTCCAAACTAACCGAGACCATCATTAGCGACAACATAATCGGCGAGCTCTGGGCCAAGCAAGTGTACGGTTGTTACTTGACCATGACTGCTTTGGTTGATGCGCCAATCGCTGAAGTCATGGCTTCGAATCGCACACGTCTTATGGCCGGCGCCTTAGTCAATGAGTCGTTGAAAGTAGCACGGATAGCGGGCGTGAGCGTCAAGCCAATGAAAAACTTCTTTGACCCGGAGATATGGAGCCCTAGTACTCCTGAGGAGACCAGTCGGTTCTTGGAATGGATGGAGCAAGCTCCGGGACTGGGGGTTCGATGGAAACAGAGAGCAGACAGTAAATTGGTGAAGAAGGCAACTGGTATGTTGTGGGATATCGTTTACCGGAAGTGCAAGTCCGAGACGCGCTGGACTACTGGCGCCGTAGTGGATAAGGCCCGAGAGTTAGGGGTGCCCGTCCCTGCAAACCAGAAGTTAGTCAACATGATCTACGAGATCGAAGATGGCAAGCGCAAATTCGGCTGGCACAACGTTGACGAATTGGAAGCCTACATGGAATCCATCGGCTGCGTACTGCCCAGATGATTGCATAGCCTTGGAGCCCAAGAGGCTCCGATTGTGGCAGGTTCAATCTTCGTTTGTGGTAATAGGAATGCGATTGACTAACCCAGGGAAAACATGGCTTTCGGTCTACTGAAGTACTGCTCGTAGCGGCTGCTTGACCCCTCAATGGGATCCTTGCAGCTGGCTTTGTAGATCTCAGGGCGTGTTTGGTGACTCTTTACCCCACTACTCGTTCGAATAATTTCAGGAAGTTGCCGCCAATAATCTTCTGGATTTCTTGGTCTGAGTAGCCTCTGGAAACCAGTCCAACAGTATAGTATGGCCAGTTTGTCCAAGCGAAGTCTTCCCATGAGGTATCAGTCGTGTATTTAGAGCCCGCTCGGTGTTCTGGCTTATAGCCGTACCACCAATTTCTTTCCTCGGCGAACCTGTCCAGCCAGCTTTGGGCTGGCTTTGGCCAGTATTCCAAATCATGGTCTGTTCCTATCCCTACATGGTCTACACCAATCAGTTTGACCGCGTGGTCTATGTGGTCAAGGAAGTCTCTGATAGTGCCTTGCTTTGCGATAAATGTCTCCAATACAAAGATTCCAACATATCCGCCTTTCTCAGCTATCGCTTTCAGTTCTTCGTCGCTTTTGCCTCGGGGATGGTCATACACGCTTCTACAGCAAGTATGTGTGGCCGCTACTGGGTCTTTGGAGAATTCGACGGCGTCGAGTGTTGTCTTGGGCCCACAGTGAGCCACATCTACAAGCATCCCAAGCCTATTCATTTCCTCAACGACTCTTATGCCGAAGTTGCTGAGTCCAGCTGCATTTCTTTCAGTGCAACCATCTCCGACGAAGTTCCTCAGATTGTATGTCAGTTGCATGGCTCTTATGCCGAGACCGTAGAGAAGCTCCAAGTTTTCCAATTCACGGTTAACGTCAACTCCTCCTCCCAGAAGCACCGAGTTTTGAAGATCCATTATCAGTGCATGCTTCCCCTGATTTTTGGCTTCGCGGATATCTTCAGCTGATGTGGCTTTCACCAAAATGTCCTTCAGTTTTGTAAACCTGTATTCAAACTGTGAGATGCCATTCAGAGCTGTAGGTAAGTCCCACAGCGACTTCTTTATGTCCCCTTGCACGGCGCATGTAACGCCAGATTTCGTCCAATGTTCAAGGTAATCTTTGTGGTATTCCGGACTTTCTGCGATTTCCTGTCGCCTCAGTTTTTCGGTCTCTCTGAGGATCTCTCTAGTAGGCTTACCCGCGTTCAACAATTCCTCTCTCTTCTGAATCATCCTGGGGGACCACGGTTCAGGATCCCCGCCGAGTGAGTCGCAGACGATAGAGTTTCTGTGAAGCTCTAATCCTCTCTCCACTTCTTGCTTAGATATGTTCAGGATTTTCAGTATTTTTTCGCGTCCACGTTCAATGCTCTTCCAACGTTCCAAGTTACTGGCAGCCAACCTTGCGACCGTATCCCTCTACGATTGTATATAACATAATTGAAAAGAGTGTATTTACGGAACAACGCATTTGCCACTTCGAACCTTTACCGGAAGCGTCGTCGAGGCTTAGGCGCGCCGTTCCACGAGAGAGTTGTGTTGTTGCTTAGAGCTATCCCAATACGCGGACAGTATCGCATCAATGAGACGATCGTGAGTAGTAGATGCTAACGCCTTAGATGGAGAGACAGCAGTCTTTGTAATTGATCCTCTTAGTGAGGTGCTGACGATTGCCTCTCGCAGCTTCGTTGTAGGTGCGCGGCTATTTGACAGCAGGAATGACTTCTTCTGCGAAGAGTTCCATCGATCTAAAGTCTGTTGGTTCTGCGAAGTCGACCAGAAAATATCCAATGCCTTTGTCTTTCAGTGCGTTCAGTTTTTCAATACATTGTTCGGGCGTACCTATCAATCGCTTCATGAAGTAATCCATCGATTCATGATCAGGCTTGTATCGCCTAGCCCTTTCTCTCGCTCTGTCCTCGTTCCTGTCAATTAGGCATCTTGTGCACATCATCGACTTTACGACCTCTCTTGGTGATCTACCTGCCTCCCGGCAATACTCATCAAAAGTACCAGCCATCTCGCCGTATTCTTCAGGCGTCAGAGGGATGGAACCTGGAAGGTTCCAATTGTCTGCGAGTTGGGCCGCGACCTTCATCAACTTCGCGCCTCTTCCCCCAATCAAGATGGGGGGATGCGGCTTTTGCACTGGCTTCGGATTGTTCAACACCTGTTTCACAGAGTAATACTTGCCGTCAAAATCCGTAACCTCCTTCGTCCACATACTCTTAATGATCTGAACGGCTTCCGCGAGTCGTTCAATTCGTGTGGTATGATTGGGTAAGGGTATACTATGCATCTCAAATTCAGGCTTCCAGTAACCCGCCCCGATGCCAAACTCCAGCCTTCCGTTACTGATAACATCTAGAGTGGACGCCATCTTCGCCAGAACAGACGGATATCTGAACAAATTGCATAGAACCAATGTTCCAAGTCTGATCTTACTTGTCTGCCCAGCCAACCATGAAAGCGTCGTCCAGCATTCAAGTAACGGAGGTGCCATAATAGAAAGCGGGATCACTTTCTGCGCCTTCATATACACCGAACCCAATGAGATGACCAAATGATCCTCAAACCAGGCTGAGTCAAACCCCAGTCTTTCCATCTCCAAAACCGTCTTGGCAAGCATCTCATGACGGATAGGATTTTGCACGGAGCCACCAAATTTGATCATAATCTCTACCCTTGTCTTCCTCAGCGATCCGAAGCGCATATAATACTATCCGTGGCTCCTTTCTCGTCAAATTCAATCCAAACGATAAATTGTAGATGCTCGTGCACAATCACGAGATCTATTCGATGGCCGTCAAGCACGCTGAGAGAGCGGGTCTTCATAACTCAAATCAGATAACCTAAGAGATCATTTTCCCAAGCGGAAAGGTTTGTGTGATAAATCTATTAGGTTGACGACATGTTAAGTCACTCAGTCAGCCGGTGAATCAATCTTGAAGAGGATAACTGTCACGGCCAAAGAAGTGAAGGGCACATGTGGTGCTGGAATAAAGCCTGGCTCAAAGTTTGTTATAGAAGGCAGGAACGTCCTTCTCAAGGAGTCTGACGTGATCTGCCCCGTAGCATTCGCGAGCATGTACTACAGGCTGTATGCTCACGCCGCAGGCGGAAAGGCCGGGCGATTCATTCATTGCCCAGACAGCTACATCTGGGGTCCAGACTTCGGGGGCGGAACGGTTCTCTTCGAGATAAATGTCGAAGAAAGATAAATCACGCCTCGAATCATTTTACGTTATCCTAGCGTCTCTAACGTCGAACCAATCCGAGTCGACGTTCATCCGCTCAGGCGAGTTTCCCGACTTCAAATCCATATCGGATTCAGTACAGCAAATTCCGGAAAGGAACCGAGCTAGCGGTTCATGTCCTGTCCCCAACTGTCGATTTTCAGGTGGTCCATGTATATTAGGATAGATCCAACCAACAACGCAACTGTCTCGTGGAACGGCAAGGTCAGATCTGTCTCGTCAATGTCCACGGTACCTGCGTCGATCGGCACAACAATTCCGAAGTTAGCCTTTGTAAGACGCACCAACAATCCCATACACACCTTACCTGTTCAGTCGTTGGATTCTATTGATTGTTGGACGACCTTGGAGGACGCTTGACTTCGTCACCTTCTCAATGAGCTTGATCAACCCAATATACGAACAACTTTGCTATCTTTTCTCTCAGGCTTACGTAGTCAATGCAGGACCGAATATACTCATCCGTGTGTGGGCATGTTTCGTGCGGTACTGCTTGACTTGCTTCTGCTTAGAACTGTGACGGTTGCCAAAAAAACTGAAATGGAATTTGAATTAGCGGGAAAGGGCGGGTTCAACTATCTGCAACTTCCCTTCTGTGGCGTCCAAGATGGCATTGACCCCTATGGGAAGCACGGTCTGGTCCTCTGTGTGTCCACAACAGAGTCCGTAAATTGCGGGAAGCGATAGTCGTGCAAGCCGCTCTTGCAGAACCTCTTCCACTGTGGAGGAAAAGCTGAAATCAGGACGCCCTGCGCCGAAGCCTCCCACGGCCAATTCCATGGCCGCTCTCTGAGCGGGATCACAATTCCTGAAAGTTCCAGCAACGAACCCAACAGCAGATTTCAACTTGTTCGATAGTTCCAAATGAGTAAGGAACCTGTCAATTTCCCACGCTCGATGTCCTGATGCCTCAAAGAAGAAGATCTTACCCTTCGTTTCAATTTCGTACTTTGTTGCCAAGGTCCCGATCACAAGATCAAGATTTCCACCTATGAGTTCACCTTCGGCTTTCCCCGGGGATATGATCTGAATTTCCGGGCCATGAGAGGGGTTTCGCACTTCTCCGATTGGTTCCGTCGAGGTCAACGTCCGGACTAAGGCCTCTTCGGTATAGGGAGTCATCGTGATGGACAGGACCCCTGGGCCGTGAAATGTAACCAGACCAGTCATCTTATGGATGGCAAGAAGAGCGCTTACGATATCACTCATTCCCACGAAGATCTTCGGGTGGCTACGAATCAGATCGTAATCCAGATATTCAAGCAGCCTCGGGCACCCGTAACCTCCGCACGCACAGATAATTGCATCGATGTTTTCGTCTGCGAACATGCCGTTCAGTTCATCTGCTCTTTCTTTATCCGAAGCCGCGAGGTAACCCTCCCTGAGTGTTGTCTTCGAGCACTTTCCCAAGACTACCTTGAATCCCAACCGCCTCAGCCTCTCCACACCCATTGCTATTGCATTGGGGGATGGTTTGCTCGCGGGTGCCGGTACGCCTATCATTCCGCCCTTCGACAAGGCTGGTGGCTTTATCTTGTTCATGTGACTCTCAACTCTATCTGACGGCGGGGATGACCTCTTCTGCGAAAAGTTTCAATTGATTAAAGTCAGTTGGTTCATAGAAGTGGACCGTAAAATATTGCGCGCCTTTGTCTTTCAATCCATTCAGTTTTTCGATGCATTGTTCGGGTGTGCCGATCAATCGTTTCATGAAGTAGTCCATTGTTTCATGGTCAGGCTTGTATCGCTTAGCCCGCTCTCTTGCAATGTCTTCCTTTCTGTCAATTAGGCATCTGACTCCCAGCGACCTCACGACCTCATTCGGCGATCTGCCGGCCTGCCGGCAATATCCATCAAATTTCTCGACCATCTGGCTGTATTCCTCAGGCCTTAGAGCGTAGGGCGATGGAAGGTTCCAATTGTCTGCGAGTTGAGCCGCGACTTTCATTATCCGCTCGCTTGTTCCTCCAATCAGGATGGGGGGATGCGGTTTTTGCACTGGCTTCGGATTGTTGAGGATTTGCTTCACAGTGTAGTAATTGCCTTGAAAATCCGCAACTTCCTTCGTCCACATACTCTTGAAAATTCGGACTGCTTCCGCGAGCTGTTTTATTCGAGTAGAATGATTGGGTAGAGGAATGGCGTGCATCTCAAATTCAGGCTTCCAGTAACCCGCCCCAATACCAAACTCCAATCTCCCATTGCTTAGAACGTCTAAGGTCGACGCCATCTTGGCCAAGAGTGACGGATATCTAAACAAATTGCATAGAACCAGCGTTCCAAGTCTAATCTTTGTTGTAAGCGCAGCCAGCCATGAAAGCGTCGTCCAGCATTCAAGTACCGGAGGCGCCATAACCGAGAGCGGGATCACCTTGTGTGCTTTCATGTAGTGCAACCCGGGAGTTGTGACCAAATGATCCTCAAGCCAGGCTGAGTCAAAACCCAGTCTTTCCATCTCCAAAACCGTCTTCGCAAGGATTTCATGGCCGATAGGATTCTCTAAGAATGCACCAAATTTGATCATAATCTATAACCTTGATCTGCTCAGCGGCCCAAAGCGCATATAAAGTATGGCATCGCTTTGCGGTTTGACAACCTGCATGCGACCATCCCGCATGATTGCTTATCGAAGCCTCGAAAACATATTCGTCGTAATGCACAAGATGGCATAGCAAATCTTGGTTTTTGATATTTCGTAAATTAGCTTCTCTATTGATAGAACGAGGGTCTTGTCATGACTGGAGTGTGCTAACAGTTTTTGCCGAAGAGGTTTACCGTGAAGTTGCTCTTTAACTATGCCGACTGTTCATGTGGCATACCTCGCACGTACAAGACACAGCAAAAACGTAGGTAAGAGTGCCAACCAGGCTCCTTCGATTGCGCCGTCTGGCGCTTCAGCAACTGTATTGTTCCTCATCGAAGAATACAATCGGGCCGTTATATTTCTTGAACCGTGTATGTTTTCTTAGCCTAGCCAAGTTCAGAGTGAAAAGGATTATCACATCGATCGAGTTCAACTGATTAATGCCTCTTGAGACATTGCGGAGAGAATCAAGTTTGGTTGAGCATAAGATTCGGTGGGGCGTGCTCAGCACCTCAAATATTGGGCGGGGGAAGGTTATTCCAGCGATTCAACATTCAAGCAATGGAGAGTTAATGGCCGTCGCCAGTCGCGACCCGGCAAAGGCGCGTGACTTCGCGGCAAAAAACGGTATTCCAGTTAGTTACGGCAGTTACGAAGCTTTGATCTCTGCGGACAATATCGATGCAGTTTACATTCCATTGCCAAACAGTTTGCATCGACAATGGACGATAAGGGCCGCAGAAACTGGGAAGCATATACTATGCGAGAAACCTCTGGCCATGAACGACAACGAATGTGCTGAGATGGAGAGTGCTGCGCGTCGCAGTGGAGTAAAGTTGATGGAAGCGTTCATGTACCGTTTTCACCCGCGAACACAGAAAGTACTCGAACTGGTGCAGAGGCAAGCAATCGGCGATGTCCGGCTTGTTCACTCCGCTTTTACGTTTCGTGTTACTCTCCCTACCAACATCCGCTTTCAACCAGAGCTAGGAGGTGGATCATTGATGGATGTGGGCTGCTACTGTGTGAATATCAGTCGGATGATCGCTGGCCAAGAGCCAATAGAAGCGCAGGCTTACGCCAATTGGAGTGCATCGGGTGTTGACGAGCAGATGATATGTAGCCTTCGATTTGGAAACAGACTTCTTGCTCACTTCGACTGCGCGTTGGTCATGGACCGCCGAGAGTTCTACCAGATAGTTGGCACGGAAGGCGTACTGGACGTGCCGGTGGCTTTCTTGCCCGGAACAACCGATACGACGATCCGACAACAGCAAGGGCGCAATGAGACCCTACATCAGATTGCCGGCGTCGACGAGTATCGACTGATGGTCGAATACTTCGCCAGCTGCGTCCTTAATGACCAGCCGCTACGCTATCGTGCGGCTGACGCGGCTGCCAACATGCGAGTAATCGGGGCCCTCTATCGCTCCGCCCACAACAACGGCCGACCCGAGATCGTCTCCCGAGGTTAAGCGATCGATCGCGAACAGTTATCAACCGACAAATCAGCACATGCCAACCGACTAGATTCGAATGTTGAGGCGATTGAACTCTTAGCAAGATAGCTGCTTCCGATCGCCACACATCTACGCAGACATAACTCGTAGGATTCCGAGAATTGCTGTCCTCGGCGCTCCCAAGGTCAAGATCGTCGGTCAATGCGCCGCCTGCGTGTTACAGTTTCTGAATCAGCGTCAAGAATGTGGGCAGACTTAGTGTCAGTGGCATCCTAGCGAGGCGATCACTCGCCTGAGGTCTCTTGTCTGATCCTTCTCCTTCTTCTGTCCCGTTAAAGGCGCAGTTCTGAGGCTAAGCAGGTAGCTTCTCTTACTCTGATCGCACCAAAATCCGTAGCCTTCCACTAACCCTCTTTGGCCTGACTGGTCCTGCCACTCATAGCTTTCCATGTCGACTTTGTGTCCTCTTATCTTGGCGATTTGTTGTTTGCTCTCAAGCTTCTTGAGTGTGACTTTCGAGTGCATAGCGGTCTCTTCAAGATGTTGTGAAGTAACGTGGGCAGAGATATCGGTCAAGTAGTTGTGTGGCGAGGCGGCTGGCATGAAGTCAATCATGATGAGTCCGCCGTGTTTCGTTTCAATTCTGATCATGTGTGAAGTTCCTCCGTCGGGAGTCTTGCCTTCCGTTACGGAAAACCCGGGCATGAGGTCCAGCTTGAAGCCGAAATTCTCTGAAAGGAGCTCTTGTTGTCGTTTGACATTCTTCTTCTCCTCCTCTCTGGTATGACTTTTTTCCTCGATTTTTCTCAGCAACTTCTCAACGTTATCTCGTTTTTCAAAGAACTTGATGTAATCTACGCCGAGTTCCCAAAAGACCATTAGAAATGGTGCGACAAAGGCCATTCCGAGTTGACTGCCTATGAATGAGATGGGCTTCACGGACTCCAAGAACATAATGGCTGGCGCATCCAGACCCCGATCAACTACTTCCTCGGAAATCCGGTCAATCATACGTTCGTCTTCCTCCGGGGTCAACTCCCTAGTGAACCTTTCCAATCTCTCACGGCTCTAAAGAAATCTAACGGTGATGATATAGACATTTCAATTTTCCGATTGGATTGAACGCATCAACACACATGAGCACAGTGGCGAGAGATCCTGCCGATCCAAGGAGTGTGGAACTGGTCACTGATTCTCACGGACGTAGATGCGCGTTGATTGTCATTCTTCAGAACTCACCACGAAACAGCATCGCGCCGTTTCGACCTCCAACAGAGTGGAAGAAGCAAATCTGGTCTCGGGCCCTTGGGCCTCATCGGAGTAAATCAAATGGCATTTTGCAGCGCTTCAGGCCAGAAACATGTTCCATCGAGCCAGGGCCTAATACCGATATTTGAACGGCCTGCTCGGTAGATCACAACCATGCGGGTTTTGACGCTCAAGGGTAAGGCGTTAACTACGCTCTATGGTTCGAGTTAGCGAGGAACATCACAATGAAATCAGATTCCAATTTGGCAATTGGCGGGTTGAAGGCAGATGGAGAAATTGATCCCAGGATCATCTACGCATCGTTGTTCGTCATCACCGGGGTAGCACTCATCAGTCCTCTTGGTGCTAGTCGAGCGTCCTCTATCGCGAGTGCATTCGTCGTCGTAATAGTTGCGCTTGGCAACATTAGCTACTTGTACAGCAGATACAAGAAACGAAACAGTATCAGAGAAAATCGATCAGAGCCTGTGTAAGTCAAACCGGCATCAGGTGAACCTTCGATCACAACGACGGGTCGCGGTGCTTTTGGCTATTGTACGAACAAGCAAGATGCTTTCATAGGTGAAGATGAGGCCACAATGGAAAACCGAAAGAAGGAGATTCTGCCAATTGCTGAAGCAAACCAGAGAATCTTCATCCGGGTTGTTTTCCAAGTTGGTCTAGCGGCGGCTTGGCCTCTGGTGACAAAGGTGAACGATACGGCATGCCTCCTGTGCTCGCCCTGAATTCCTCTTGTATCTTCCTCAATGTCTCTGGATCAGTCAATAGATCTAGGATAGTGCCAGCGATTACCTTCGCGCCGAATATTGCCGATTTCTGCCCTATCCCCATGCCCATTACTGCTGCATTCTGCCAGGAGTGGCCAGGTGACCCTACGACGAAGCCCGCGGTCCTGAATTGAACTGTTGGTACATTCCTGCTTACGTCGCCGATGTCAGTAGATCCTCCCGTGCCCTTATCAGGGTAGAACTCTTGTCCCCACGGATCGTAAATGTTGGTGTCTATGTCTACGTCAACCAGTTTCTCCCAGTTGGGGAGATGAGTTTTCCGCAGTGTCGCTATCTTCTCTTCTCTGGGGATGGATTTTGCGAGTTCTTTCGCGAAGTCGTATTCTTCTTTCGTGTAAGTCGGCGCACCGATTTCCCGCATATTTCTCACGACCAATGATGACAAAGTCAGGTTGTTAAGCGTCTGATAGCACCCTGTTAGGAAGTTGATCTTGTGCGTAGTCTCCGTCATCAAGTCCGCGCCGTCCGCTATCTTCAGTATTCTCTCGTATATTCGCTGCGTTACCTCGCGAAGAGGAGCTCTCACATAGTACCAACTTCTCGCGTACGGCGGAACGACGTTCGGTTGGATCCCCCCGTTCTCAATCACGTAATGTATTCTAGCCTCTTGGATCACGTGCTCGCGTAGGAAGTTGACGCCAGTGTTCATGAGCTCTATCGCGTCGAGAGCGCTGCGACCCATCTCTGGAGAGCCGCCGGCATGACTCGCTCTGCCGAAGAACTCCACCTTGAATGAATTCATGGCTGTGCCGGGATTGAGATTGACGCCGTTCGCAGATATCGGATGGTTGCCGAGGCAGGCATCCAACCCATCGAAGCACCCGTCTCGAACCATGAAGATCTTTCCCACAAGAGTTTCCTCAGCGGGACAGCCGAGGACTTTGATTGTCCCTGTGAGGTGTCCCTCTTCCATGGCCTCCTTCGCGGCAATGCCTCCAGCAACCGCAGAGGTGGCGAAGGCATTGTGACCGCAGCCGTGTCCAGGTGCGCCTTCGGTGAACGGTTCCTTGTGGGGTGCCGCTTTCTGTGAGAGCCCCGGGAGCGCATCCAATTCAGCCATAGCTCCAATGACGGGTTTCCCACTGCCATAAGTTGCGACAAAAGCTGTGGGCATACCCGCCACGCCTCGCTGAACTTTGAAGCCATTGTCTTCTAAGGTGTGGGCGCACAGTTCGCTTGTCTTGAATTCCTGCAGTCCCACTTCTGCCCATCGCCATATCGTGTTGCTGATCTCCACGACGCGCTTTTCGTTTTGTACGATCCAGTCAAACGCAGTTTCCTTGCTTGCACTCTTCATATCTGATCAGACCTACACGAATTTCGTTCTGCTCCCATCAGGATAGGGAGTTATCGGTCTTCCCGGTAGCCTGCCCGTATGCTCTCCGTTCTTGACTACCACTTGTCCGTTGACTATCACATGAGTTATCCCTTTCGGATACTGGTGTGGTCGGCTAAAGGTGGCAGTGTCCTGAATCTTGGATGGGTAAAACAAACATAAGTCAGCGTACATTCCCACTTTCACGAGTCCACGGCCCTGGAGCTTGAACCGCTGTGCCGGCAGCGAGGTCATTCGCCTGATCGCCTCCTCAAGTCTGAGTAGTCTGGTCGCTCGAACGTATTGCGCAATTATCCGCGGAAAAGTTCCATAGTTACGCGGATGCGGCTTGCCTTTTCCCAGCGGGCCGTATGGCGCCAAGCACGAGCCATCGCTACCGATCATTGTATTGCTGTAGCTGAGGACTGTCCTCACATCGTCTTCCTTGATTGCGAACCTGACAACGCTCGGCGCGAAATTCTCTTGAATCAAAAGGTCAAATGCGAACTCGAAGGGATTCTTCTTGGCCTTCTTTGCTGCTTCAGAAATCGTTAAGCCCTGATATCCTCGGTGGAGGGGACATGACGCAATCACAGTCTTGTTCCACCCGGCAGCCTTCAAAGGGCTCATCCAACCCGCGACACCTGTTATCATGTCGTGACGAATTCTCCGTCGGATCGCTAGGTCCTTCAGCCGCGCTATCGCTGACGCAGGACCTCCTTCATGTGCCCAAGGTGGAAGCATCGCTGACAACGAGAAGCTTGACGCTACGTATGGGTAAACGTCGCATGTGACATCCACGCCGCTTTTTCTGGCCTGTTCGATCATTCGTAGTGTGCGCTTTACCTTGCCCCAGTTATTTCGTCCTCCGGCTTTGTGGTGCGAGATCTGAACGGGAATGCTTGCTTTTTCGCCTATGGTGATTGCTTCTTTGACAGCTCGGAGAAGAGTTTCTCCTTCACCGCGAATGTGACTTGTGTATATTCCTCCAACCCGGCTAACGACCTTCGCGAGCTGAATGATCTCCTTGGTTTTCGCATATGAACCTGGAGGGTAGATCAGGCCCGTGGAGAGGCCAACCGCTCCGTCCTGAACAGCGCGCGCCGCGATTTGAGACATGCGTTCAAGTTCTTTGCGCGTTGGGTCACGTCTATCGAAACCCAACACCATGGCTCGAATGTTGCCATGACCAACTAGTGCGGCAATGTTCACCGCGATACCTCGAGCCTTCAACCTGTCGAGGTATTCTGCCATAGTGCGCCAGTCGGCCCTTACCTTAACCTGCTTCAAGGCGGGTGCTGCCTCTTCGAGTCGTTCCCGAACCAGCTTGTTAAGCGGAGCAGCTGATGACCCACAGTTCCCAATGATCTCCGTCGTTACACCTTGTCTGATCTTGCTCTCTGCTCTTGGGTTGATGAGGATCGCAGTATCGGAGTGGCTGTGGGCGTCGATAAATCCTGGACAGACAACCCTTCCTGACGCGTCAATCTCCTGCCTTGCGGAAGTATCCGAAAGTCGACCGATCTTCACTATCCTGTCGGCGACAATTCCAACGTCGGCGCGAAACCACGGGCTCCCGGTCCCTTCGACCACGAGACCGTTTCGAATTACCAAGCTGTATTCCAATCGAGTCTCATCTCATACACAAAGGAATCAACTGCCATTCTGAGCGGTGAGACATTATAACGTTAACCCAGCGTGAGATGACAACGTTATATTGAATGCGCTTCCGTGCCAACTCTATATCGCATATCCTCTCTCGAGCCGTCTGTTTGCATCTGATTATGTAATGGCCGTTTGGATTAGGTGCAGCTCATTGCCGAGATGGTCAGATTGACACTGACTCCATCGTTAATCGGCTTCGACCAGTTCGATCGATGAGTTACTCTTACGATCTCGCAATAGCCGTTGCCACTGTTCTTCCGAGTTCGCGGCACTTTTGAAGGTGTGGTTCTCCGCTCTCCTTTCCCATATCTATGAATGCGGGTGCGGACACGATTGGTGGAATCACCTTCAAGCCCAGCCTCTTCAATCCAAGACCCAGCATATCCACTACCCAACCTCCATCCCAAGTGTATGAACCGAAGACACCTCCAACTTTCTTCCTAAGATTCAATTTCTTCGCAGCTCTGAGTTCATTCATTGACTCGAGGAAAGTTCTCATTGCTGATGTTACGTTTCCATACTCGGTCGGCGATCCGAGTATTATTGCATCCGCATCGTTAAGTGTGCTCATTGGGAAACGGGTGCCAAGCTTGTACAGTTCGACTTCAACATTGTCCACCTTACTTATTCCTTCGGCGATAGCCTTCGCCATAGCTTCCGTGTTGCCCGTGAAAGTGTCGTATATGATGATTGCTTTTGGCATGATTATTTCGCCTTGATCTATTCCTCGATTATTTCCACATCTGCCCTCGGTACGACAACTGTTCGGCCATCTTCTAGCCCCACCTCTAGGACGCGGACAGGCGATTCAGTCTCAATCACCTGCAAGTCAACAGGAAGGTTCACAATCTTACCAATGCGGCCAAAGTCGGGTTCTCGTATAATGCGCACTGCCATCCCCGGTTCCATTCCTTTCCGTGGTATTGCGTCCTCTGATGTCTTGATACTCGTTTCTGAGTCAATTTGAGGAACTATTATCTCAGGTCGTATTACTCCAGCTCGGATCTGTGTTGCGCCGTTGATCGCTGCCTCTTTTCCCTCCGATCTCTTCAAGAGATTGAAGGTCCTGTCGGACATGCGCATCTTTCCGAAGCCTTCTGTGATTATCAGTACTAGGCCAATGTTCTCGTGCCCCGTTATGGCGACGCCTATCTCGTAACCAAGGAATTCGGCTAGATCCTTGTCTTCTACTCCGCCGACAACGATCCCTTTGACACCTATTGAGATAGCTTTCTTCAATGCTTCTGCTCTTACGAGAGAACCTCCCACTACAATCTTCCCCGCGTGGCTGTCCAAGATCTTATCATCTGTCAGCATCTCATCTGGTGAACTCACTGCAAACGCAATCTCCCCATGAGTTTCCCCGCCAACTCCAAAGATGCCCTGAATCAGAGCACCATGTGTCCTGACAACCACGCCCTCATTCGTCAATATGCTTTCGACTTTTCCTGGGACGTAGGCTTTGATTTCAAGTGGTACTGGAGGTTCAGCTATGGTCACTTGCCCAGTCAACTCAGAGATCTGTTGAATTACTCCTGTCGTAGGCGACTTGGCGTTGGATCCGAACATTCCCAAGAACCCTTTCGTCTCCGCTATTATCTCATCTTTCTGCACACTATCGCCAACCTTCTTTCTCATGTGTCTTCCAATTTCCTCAGGATCGATGCCCAGAAGATGTACTAGTTTGATGATTTCTACGCCGCCAGGTACCGAGGTCCTTGCAACAATCGTATCGAATCCGACTGTATCACCCTGTCCTACCAAGACCTGTCCAGGAATTGGTAATCTTCGAATGGCGTCGAATGCAGCAGAAGCTTTGACTTTCAAACCCGGAGTATATGCGAGCGCCATGCTTAGTTACCCCCTGTCTCCTGTGATGGTTTCGATGTTGGTTGCTCCAGATCTTGTCCGTATCTATCGATCGCGGTCTTTGGATACGCGTCTAGTGTCCGGAGCCACTGCAATAGTCTCTTCCTGCGCTCATTATTGTCGTCGGGGAGAACCAACGGTCTTCCTCTGGCATCTAGGATCAGCCCGACCACTCCTCCCTCAACGCTCGTTCTCAGTTTGTTTCCAGGTCCTGATCCCACATCAAGTTCCTTGGCAGGTTCGATCTCTACTTGTGCGGTTTTGCCTTCTTCAAGAGGAATTAGATCCATTTCCCCCAACTTCAGTGATTTGTTGGTGACGGAGCCATCAGGCATTGTCGCAGTCACCTTTAGTACTTCTGTGCCCTCACTGGCGGTTCCTTTGACCGCTATGCAAGTGCCTATTCTGACTAGGCAGTCCTTCTCGAAGATTTCCAGTGCGGCTGTTGGATGCACCGTGGACAGGACGCCAAGATGTGGCATCATGAATACGCTGTCTTGAGCTAGCTTCGTCACTCCTTCCGGTAGAAATCCGTCAATCAAAGCCAAAGCTGTCTGGGCTCGTCTCGGCGCATGGGACAACAATCCACCCGTACCCGCGATCATGTGAATCTGCATCATGTCAATGTATGTTTCAGTGAAAGATTTCTGGTCGAAAACATCTGCAATGGTTCTCTGAATACGTACTCCTCTAAGCCCTCGGGCTAGGAGCTTATGGTGCTCAAAGCCTAGCCTCAAAGCTTCTCTTGCAACTGCGTGTTCGATGACGAGTTCGTCTATTGTCCGGGGAATTGTTGTGGGTCTGATCATCTTATTGCGCAGCACGTTACGGATCTTGACTTCGTCCACTTGGAATGGAAGCCATCGGATTATGTTCTTGAGTCCTGCAGACCGCAAAACGTTGCAGATGCTGTAGCTCATGCCTAGGTTCGCGCTAACACTGCGAACAAACTTGCCGTTGTAAACTGAGTAAACATTCGTCGTCGCACCACCCAGACCAACTCCGATCACGTTGATCCGCCTTTGCTCGGCTAGAGTACGAAACATCCTGCCCTCAGCGGCTGGGGTTGGCATGATTGGGATCGGTGTCCACTTCATGAGGTTGTTATATCCGGGAGCATGAGACATGACATGCTCCATGAAGAGATTGTGAATCGCCTCACGAGCGGGCTCAGAGTTCTCAACTTCTAGCGATGGTCGGATGTTGTCTACGATCGTAACAGCAAACTTTGAGCCAAGGATCTCTTCGATCTTTTTCCTTGCATTCTTATTTCCCGCGTAGACAATCGGTAGGTTGTAGCCTACTCCCAGCCGAGCCTTGGGTTCGGCAGTTCGAATTACTTCTGCCGTTTGGACAACATGCTCTATGTCGCCTCCGTCCGTTCCTCCAGCAACAAGGATCATGTCTGGCCTAAGATGTCTCATAATGTCTATCTTCTCATGAAGACGGCGCCCATCGTTGACCGCTATGACGTCCATGACGATGGCTCCCGCACCTAGCGCCGCGCGTTCAGCGCTCTCTCCAGTCATGGACTTCACGACACCGGCGACCATCATCTGAAGGCCACCTCCAGCGCTACTCGTCGTAACATAGAGATCAATTCCAGTCTTCTCGTCTCCATTTGAGGAGAGTATGCCTTCCTCAGAAAGTAGTCTGTGTCCGGTTAGTTCCTCCACTTCTCTAACCGCGTTTCGCACTCCTAAGGTGACGTCTTCGTAGGGGGCCTCCACTGTTGTTGGAGCTTCTCCCGAACAGACAAATCTGTATTCATTTCCCTTCTTCATGAAGAATCTGGCCTTGCTTGTAGTGCTCCCGCAGTCCGTCGCCAATATTACTTGAATCTTGTCAGGATCAAATGAATTGGTTTGCTTATCCAAATCGGCACGCTCTAGAGCGAAGAGGCGATACGAATGTGACGGAAACTTAAGTATATCGACAGATTCGCTGCCTTTCTCCAATTTGAATGCGTCAAAATTCCAATTGGTTAATCTGCGTGAAGCAATCTGGTTTGCGCGATTAGTGATTCATACCCTCTGAGGTTCGGATAACTCAAGCAAGCGAGATGGATCAGCTGATCTCTTAGAGATCTTTTCTACTCTTCTGCTTCAGAACAGCCGCGAGGATACTGCTTGTCATGAAGCAAAACGCTGCAAAGGCAAACACTGACATTCCTGAGGTAACTAGACCAAACACAAAGTTGACAATGGAGGCAGTCACACCAACCAGGAGCCCGATACGCAGTGTGGCTTTCCCACTTCGCCTGAAAAGCAGGAAAGAAGCAATGAAACCACCTGCAAACATGGTGCTGACCGGGATTATTGTGTAGAAGACTGTGAGGTCGGAAAATGAGTATCTGTTGACATCGAGAGTTAACAGGAGAACGTATATCCAAAGAGGTACGTTCGCAAGAGCACCCGCGGCAAGATAATCGTTGAAGCTGGGCCCATCTTTTTTCAAATTGGTTGACCAACTCTAACGTCAGGACTGCAGATAAAGGTCCTCCGCGCAGGAACCATGTGAACTGGCTTCTGGCTCTAACTTCGATAAGAGGACTGATAAAAAATGGAAAAAGGGGGTGATGCACAGGGTGTTTGTCCCTATGCTTTTTGCACGCTCTTCTTTGCTCTTTGTGCTTCCGCTGTGGCTACGATCAAGATGAGTGCGCCGAGCCCCAGAAACGATGTGTAGTCTCTGAGAAGATTGTTGAAGACTCCTATGAAGAGGTTCATCCTCGTCATTACAGTGTTTCCGAACGCTGAGCCGAATGCGACCATCATCGTCCATCGGCCGATGACACCGAGTTTTACGGTTCCTTTTCCTAAGCCAGATGCTGGTGGAATTGAGAAGAAGAAGTACGCTAACGTTCCTAGGACCATGATGATGATAAGCCAGTTGTTGATAGTGTCTATGGCCTGGAAGCCTATTATGGGTTTGACAACCCAGAGAGGTAGTTGAATCGTAGGTATGATTTGTTGCATGAATTGAGCGGAGATCGTGCCGCTCATTGCCAGTCCGATGCCTGCACCCGTTACTATTGCTATCGGGAATCTGTAGAGATAGAAGAACTTCTTCGAGAAGAAGAATACGAAGAGAACCCCTATCAGCACCGGTATGATTGCCAGCAAATCCTTGCCTGTCAGTATTGGGTCTATAGCGGTTCGCCGCACATATCCGTACGCAACTGCTCCAGCGTAACCTACAGCCAACGCTAGATACGAGTGTTCCGCGAATTTGAAGAATGAGTTGTCCCGATAAGTGAAGCTGTATGCCGAGAGTGCAAAGAGAGCGTAGACGTATATTCCGAGCATAGCAGTTAGATCGAATGCCATTCTTGATTCCTCCTATGTTTTAACCGGACTTGCCCTGGTCTTTCTCATTGCAAAGTAACCGATGTTTCCTAGAACGAGGAAGATCAGTACGACGGCATGTGACATGGTCATTGCGTCAGATCCCATTACGTCCGTACGGGTGGAAATGTTCAGCAATCGCTGATATTCTGCGGCGCCTCTGCCTCCATGTAAAATGCTGATCAGTTGTCCTGAGGCAATATACGCCATGTTTGTTGGAACGTCGACTCCCAAAGAGCCTACCAACATCTGGAGCTTCGGATTCCTAGCTTGCCATTGGCGCAGATACTCTGGGGCACCAGGTGTTCCTGTCTCAATGACGATCAGCATTGTAATGTCGTTCACTGTCTTGATATTAGCCATTATTGGCAGATCTGCAAGTTGGGTCCCCTTATAGTCGCCTTTCGCGAGAGTCTTCCAGACATCGGTTGCAAAAGACGACATTCCAGTCTCTGATCCAGGTATGTAAAACAAGTTGACGTAGTCGACACCGTACTTCTTGTCTTTCATGGCGGCTGCCACGAATGGGTCTTTCCACACATTCTCTATTAGCGGCGCACCAGTTTCCCAGAAAGTCAGAAAAATCACTTTGAGTGGTCTTCTGAAGAGATGTGCTGCAGTCGCTCGTGCTTGAGGCCCTAGTTCTCCTCCGTATCCGGCCGGTGAAACGTCCATGCCGAAGGCTACCACAGATCCTGCGGGCAAAGCGTCTATAGCGTCTTTATACCTTACTGTGTCTGGGCTTATGGCCATAGGCAAACCAAGCGGAGTCACGAGGGGTATGCCTACTGCAATCCATAGGACAAGGTAGATGATTCTAACATCTACTGATTCCAGTTTCTTCCAAAACGACAAGTCTATTCACCTGCTCCCAAGTAGCCTCTCTCTCTGCCAGTCATCACTCTGATGCCTAGGGCTATTGCGCCGACCGCTGCTCCTATTAGGATGCCTCGAAAACCAGCCATATTCGGAACGTTCAGTAACCATTCTCCGAAGGAGTTGAACTGAGGAGCCAAGGGACCGAATATTACCGATCCTGCGGGCGCATTGTATAGCATCATCGCAGCCGCGGAGATCAGCAGGACTGCCGCCTCCTTGGTTCTGGCTTTGAAGGCCCTGAATGATGCTGAAGCAATGTAAAAGGCTAGTAGTGAGTACATGGCTGAGTCCAGCGAAACTTGAGCGTTGTTGTATATCCACGAAAAAGTTGGATCTCGGGTTGGCGTAGCTGAAAGTGACGATTCCACTCCGTAGATACCCAAGACTAGATAGAACAGAGTGAGAGCGATTAACCATACACTAAACATCCAGCTGTTGTCGCCTGGTTTTCTCTTTACTATGCGATTCTTGTGCTGCCTCAGTATCATGACTGTACCCAGTATTGCGGAGAAGTTGACGATTATCACGGTCCATGTCTGCAGTGTTGAGGAGAAATCTTGGACTGGTTTGACACGGAAGTATGTTGAGAAAATCATCACCAGTGCCAAGAGAGTCGTCAGCAGTATCGGAAACTCTTTTCTTTTGTAAAAGCTCACATTGATCACCTTTCTATGACAGTAGCAGCTTAGTGAATGCTGTCACGCCAATTGCTGAAAGAACAACGCCTAGCACGATCAAGATGAAAGCTACTGCTTTTCCGAAGTCCTGGCCGACAACGCTGCCAGTTTGTATGGGATCCTTTGACAGGTATGCGCCAGCGGCATAGATCTCTTCTCCGATGAGGCAGTAGTCGCACGCCGCCACGAAGAACGGAATCTGAGCCGTATTGGCAGTTCCAGCAACCTGAACCGCGCCTACTTTGAAGCCAAGCTCAGCTAGCTGAAGGGACTCCGCCCAGTATCCGCCAACCATTATGTGGGCTGCTGGTTTCTCTCTTTCTATAATGGCTAGATATGCCATAGCGTAAGAGAATTGGTTGTCCGAGAGATATTGTACCATCTCTGTTGCTCGTGCTCCCTCCTCTGTTTTGCCTTCCTCGTTGAAGGCAGTCTGAATTATCTCTATTTCAACAGGAAGCACGTGCGGTTGCCTACAAGGCGCAATTAGTCTCGCACCGTAACGGGCGCAAAGTCTGCCCACGTAGCTCACCATGCTTAAGCCGGCAATGGTCTGCGGGGCGGTTATGTCTGTCAATCCTCCTATTCCAGTTGAGATGACAACCGGCCTCGCCATTTCGGTTGCCCTTCCCACGGCCTCCTCAACTGCGTCCAATCCAGGAAGCTTCCGAAGTTTCGCTAGTCTTCCACGCCTTGACGTTTCGACAAGGTATATCACTGCTGCACACAGAACTATTAGGAAGAAGAGTTGAGATACACGTCCTGGTTCAAGCAATTTTCTTTTTCACCTTTTCTTGTTAGCCGTTCCTTGAACGGTGAAAGAGAAGGTCTGAGGGCGGTTTGCTATTAAGACTTTTTTTCATGACAAAAAACTAATCGCGCTGACTATGCGGACAACACTGGAAAACAACGCTGGGAGAACTGAACAATGTGGAATTTGAGAACGGGCTATTGAAGTCGCGGTCGAAGATCAGGAGATCTTCAGCTCTCGAAATTGGATTAGTAAAGGCAAAAGGAAGTCATGCTCGTTGGCAAGTGAAGATGCTGACAACGAAAAATCCTAAATCTTAACGCGTATCTCAAGCTAGGAGAACTATTGTCAGTGATGGAGGACACGGTCGAAAGATTTGTCGACGTGATGGCTTACCTGCAGAGCCCGATCGGGCTCCACAGGTACGATGATCACATCTTTGTGCCGACTCCTTCGAATGTTCGAAGAGTCTTTACAGAATTCACTGCTATCGAGTCTTCTCTCGATAGACTTCAGGCAGTGACCGAACTACCTTGGTATGAAAGACTCAGGATTGATGAAATGCGGAAAATGATCCGCTCAACTAAGGTAGGATTGGAGTGGGAGATCTTGGATTGCATCTATCCAATTCAGAGTATCGGCGCTGCGGTTCAGGATGTTCTCGACTACCCGTTCGTGGAGCCTCCGGAAAGAGCGCGGTTACTGGTGGCGAGGCTGAAGCATTCAGGCTTCCTCATTCAGGCTTGCATGATGCGAGACCAGAGGCTGTCGAAGCTTCACATACGTCTGGCAGTTGATCAGGGTAGAGCCGTCTTGAAATTCATTCGAGATCTTCCCAGCCAATTCAAGTCAAACCCCCTGGAGAAAGAACTGTCGCAGGTTTCCGAAGAGACTATGACGGCTTTGAACCAATACTTGGAGTATCTGCAATTGAGGTCTGAATCTGCGCCTGATCGCCTCACGCCTAGGAGGCATCAGCTTGAGAGGATGCTGCAGGAGCTTTGGGCTATGGATGTGTCGCCGGAAGACCTCAGGAGAGTTGGCGAGGAGCAGCTGCAGAGATGGTCCAAGCGGCTGATGGAATACGGGAGGCAGATTGATCCTAAAGCCACGGACTGGAAGGCGGTCTGGGAGAAGATGAGAACATATAATCCCAGCACCGAGGATGAGATTGTCAACGATCATAGGAAGTTGCTGGAAGAGGTAAGACAAGCACTCAAGGCTTCGGACGTAATCGATCTGCCCGACGGAGAAGCCGTCCAGACTTCCGCTACACCAGAATGGCGGAGGATGTTCGCAACTGGCGGATCGTGCAGCTCAGACGACATGTACGGTAGGCGAGTTACCTCAAAGCTTCGAATAACTCCGAGAACCGCAGGTGTCGCAGGCCCCATGCCGCCTCCATCTCGAGTTCTCCTCGCACACGAATGCTACGCCGGCCATCACGTACATGCAATAAACATTGGACAACATGCACCCATGCCCTTCAAGATACGAACCCAAATCAGAGTTCCAGTATCCGAGGGCTGGGCCATGCTTGCAGAGGAATTCCTTGAAGACAAATATACAGCAGTTGAGCGGGTACAGTTATGCATGAGCGTGATCAGGCGCGCGGTGAGAATTATCGTGGACGTTGGGTTGAACACCGGCGAGATGACGTACGATCAAGCACTGGACTTCTACGGGAAAACGGTGGGTGTTAGAGCAACGAACGAAGTCGACAGCACGCTCCTGCTGCCAGGCTACAAGTCGGCCTATCTCTTCGGCAAGGTTACCTTGGAGCGATTGAGAGATGACGTAAGAAAAGAGCTGGGGCACAGGTTTGACGTTAGATGGTTCAACAACCTCATCGTCAGAGCGGGTACTATGTCACTCGCCGGAATCGACACCTACGTACGTAAGCATGCGGAGATTAGGAGAAGACTGGCGCAGATTTAGCACAAGCCAAAACTGAATGATGTTTGCTTTTCTCGATGACACTTGCATCTGAAATTGTAGTGTGACAGGTGTCTCATATCACATGCCGATGGGCCGCAATCCGGAAATCGGATGATCGGGGGGGGGCGTCTTGAATCCAAATTCCATTATTAGATTTCTCTTAGTGCCAACTACGCTAAGCGAAGAATCTGAAAAAAAGGAAGGGCTTGTTGAAGCCCTATTTGGATGTCAGTGTGTATTTGCAGCCAAGCTTGCTGAAAACCTTGTCAATCTTGGAGATTAGTTCACGCATATCATTCCAGGTCGGTTCTTCGTCCCATTCGAAAAAGAAGTCATACTCGCCCAGTGTGTGACCGGACTTGCTAATCACTGGATGCGTGACCTTCTCTGCGGCAGCAGTCGCACCCACCAATGCGGTATCGGCCGGATAAGGCTCTCCCATCGTTACGGACTGAGTAGAGGGTGCGCCACTGTAGCCCACAAGGAAGTGGTAGTGAGTAATCTTCGGCATCTTCGTAGCAATCTTCTGAAGCTCATCCAACGCTTCCATCAGGGGCGGACCGTATATCTTCACGTAAGTCTTCAAGTTCCAATTCCCCCGCTGATGTTGACCGAGTTGTTTATTCAATCTTTCGAAATCTACACCTCAATGTTTAGCTCCAAGGCCCATTCATCCAAATTCCCTCGTTATGGGCTAAAGGTAACTGGGCACAGTATCAGATCATTAATTTGTGAACGAATTAGTGAGTCGTCTCAAGGTTCTTTAAGAGATCCCAAAAGCTATAGTATGACTTACCCTTGACATCCCGAAACCAACCATCTCTCCGAGATCACCTTGCCGAACTCGAAAGCCATGGGTTGCTCATGCGAGTTGGAAGGCAAGTTGATCCTAGATTCGAAGTCGCGGCGATAATTAAGAAAGTCGCGAAGCTTGGTAAAGCGGTCATTTTTGAGAACGTCAAAGGCTCCGAGCACCGAGTCGTGGCAAATGCTGTCGGCTCTCGCGAGATGATTGCTCTGGGGCTGGGAATGGCACAGGTTGGGTTTCTCGGGGAGTTCACTAAACGGACTTCTGAGCCCTTCAAGGCCAAGTTGGTCAAGACTGGTTTAGTGCAGGAAGTTGTCGAGGAGCCTGCTAGCGTCTCGAAGCTACCGCTCTTAACTCACTTTGAAAGAGATGGAGGGCGGTACATCACCGCGGGAACAGTCATAGCTAAGGATCCCGAGACGGGTTTTCGGAATTCTTCATTCAATCGAATGATGCTAAAGCCTGGTTCAACGTTTGGTGTGAGAATGATGCCTCCACAACACCTTGGAATTATCCAGAGCAAGGCAGAAGCGGAGAAGCGTAACTTGGAAGTGGCAGTTGTTCTTGGTAACCACCCAGCCGAAATGATCGCGTCTTCAAGTACACTTTCGTACGGGGAGGATCATCTTGATTTTGCAAGCTCAGTCCGTGGTGAACCACTGGAGACAGTAAAATGCAGGATCGTGGACATTGAAGTGCCGGCTAATGCTGAGTTGGTGATTGAAGGCGAGATTGAAGCTAACGTAAGAGAGGAAGAAGGGCCCTTTGGGGAGTTCATGCAATACTATGTCAAAAAGGGCAAGAATCACGTAATGAAGGTAAGGGCTCTAACCTACAGGCGTGACTACATCTACCAAGCGCTACTTTGCGGTTCAAATGAGGACCTTGGAATTTTGGCCTTGGCGCGTGAGGCAGCAATCTACAAAGCTCTGAAGGCAGGAGGATTTGATGTTGTTGATGTGTCACTGATGCCGTTTCTTTTTAACGGCGTCATATCCATCCGGAAGAGGTTTGAAGGAGAACCCAAGAACGCTATTATGGCGGCTTTTGGAGCGTATTCGTGGCTCAAGTACTGTATTGTGGTTGACGAGGACGTAGACGTGCACGACCTGGCAGATGTTTGGTGGGCACTTGGAACGCGAAGTCAGCCGGAGAAGGCTCTCGTGCAGGTCGCCGACGCTCTAGGTTTTCCGAGAAGGGACAAATGGCAGATACACAGGGGAAAGTTAGGTATCGACGCTACGCATCCAATGGAGCTTGCCGCCGAGTTCGAAAGGAAACGCATCCCCGGCGAAGATGGCATCGATCTTTCTACCTATTCGAGCTAACAGCGCTTTGTGCCATTGGCAGTCATAGCAACGGAAGTACTAGGACAATAACAGGCCAAGAGAATGCCGGACATTACACTGACTTGCAGGAACGGGTTTCATTGACGGTTGTTGACGTGAGATCGGCAGAGTCTGGTCTTAAGCGCCTTCATGCGTGAATATGTAGGCCACATTGGCACCGGTCTGAACTCCCTGCAAACCACCAGACGTGCCAAGTGATTGTCCGCATGGATAGGCCCACGTGTATCCGTCAATTGGCATCGTCACCTGTTCGATGACTTCGCCGTAGAGATCGTATATCTGGGCTAAGACTTCCCCCTTCTTTATTTGCTCGCCAGGTTTCTTGAAGAAGCGAATCAATCCGCCACGGTTGGCACGGATTATTCCCGCAGACTTATTGACGCCTGAAACAATTCGTATCCCTTCCTGAGGCTCAGGTTTGCCATCGATCATTCCGAAGGTTTTCATGACATTGAGGGCGCCCTTCACTCCTACATTGGTTGAGGGTTGTGAGATCCATCTGCCATCCACCAACTCCTCTAGGATCACTGGGATGCCCTTTCTAGCTGCCAAGTTGTTTAGGGTTGGCTGAGCATATTCGGGCACTGGCTCGTCTGCAACGATAGTGGTGATTCCGAAAGCTTCCGCCATCTTCCGCAACGTATCGCTCGTCCTAGGATCGGATATGTTGATTGATTGGTAGAACAAGGAGTCGGGTCGGGTGTTGCAGTGGAGGTTGATTATCATGTTGGATTTGCTCCATGCTTCAGTCCATAACGCGTTCGCTAGTCTCTCGCTAGTATTGCCGTTAGATTTGTCAGCAGGCACTTGGCCGATGTCCAAGTTATCGACCCATGACCAGTAGAGTTGGTGCGTGAAGGCGAGCGGGTTTCCAACTGGAATACCGATAACCGCACCCTTCAGGTTCGTCGGTGAGAGCTTCTCGTTCATAAGCTTGTGAATGACTTCGATACCTTGAATCTCGGTACCGTGTTGAGTCGACATAACGAGCAGCGTTGGGCCGTCCATGAGGCCATTCATCACGAGAACGGGAATATCGACGCTCTCGCAGTTGATCAGCTCCACACCCTTAATGATGCCCTTCTTCAATTCTCCTTTCCGTGCGATTACGTTTCCAACTTTAATCTCGTTAGGCACGTGTCCATCCCGTGAGAGAGCTGAGAGGATGTCGATAAAAGCCTTTCAGAATATTGAGAAGCTTCGCTCTCTCTGAGGAGAGGTCGTTGGGCAGATTTCGATCACAAGTTGAAGCCATGAAGACGAAGATTCTTGAGATGCGTTGGGAATATCATCGGGATAATAACAAGGAAGGCGATGATCGTCAAGAGCAGGATACCATATAATTCCAGCGGCTGAGCGGGAATCGCGTAATTGTTCTCTTTCATAACTCGCTTGGTCAGGTTAACGTATAGATCTCCGTAGTTCTCGCCCGTTCGCAAGTCCGTGCCTGGTTCTATTTGTGTGCCCTCATTCCAGTCGTTCCAAGTTTCGATCAGAGCAAGGTGAACATTAGATTCTTTGAGTCTCTGGAGAGCGACTTCGAACTCTTGTGGATCCCGGCTCAAGCTTCGTCTCGTATCGTTGTATTGCGAGAAACCTGGTGAAGCATAGCCCCAATAGTATGGGTCAAACTGTATGCGGTTTGCAGGCGCGAACTCGTACCATGCATCGGCAATCTGAGCCACTGATGAGGAGCCTGGAAAGACCTTTAGCAGTAGGTAGAAACCCCCAACTCGCCTGGAAGCTTGACTCCATTTCTGGGCGTACTCGATTTGGTCGTTTCCTCCACCCTTAGCAAAGAGAACGATTTTGCCCTGTATCCGAAGGATGCTGTCTGACGTGCGGAAGGTCCCTTTGATGTACTGCATGTCACGCACAATGTCTTCGAGGGAGGGGTCGGCGAATCTCTCTCCCTCATATACAATTGACCATCGCAGATCACGAAATGGGTTATCCCTTCTGGGCATGACCTCAAACAGAATTTTCCGTAGCACTTTGTCCTCGTATGAGCCTTTCCCGTGCCAAGAAGAGGCGACGAAGTCTAGGCCGGCCTGTTTCATCTTACCTAGTTGCCAAAGGATTACGCCTGTATCGTTGCTGTCATACAGCGCTTTGGCGGGATCAGTGGTATCGGAGATCGAAGGTAGAAAATTGGACGCCCAACTCATAGGCGGCTGCCGGCCGGACAGGTTCCAGTGTCGATAATGTCCAAACGACGGATAGAAGAAAGTTCCTAGGAGCTGGTGAGAGCGCTCGAAGCCGACAGCGACTGGGACTACCGATGGTATGATGAGAAGAAAAATCATCAGCACACATTGTAAAGCAATTTGACTACGCCACTGACCTACTGCAATGTCTCGTCGCAAACTCAGATCACTGCATAATCGTAACGATGCGATAGAGAATGACTCGGGGATCCTCAAAGTTGACAAGGGGGCTTCTGGAGAACTCCGACACCTTCAGAACACCTAGCATAATTCCATGTCTCCCGAGCGCCGCCAGTGCTGAGCTTGTTATGAGAACCGTATCGGACGAGTTGGAAGAATTCATGATTATTGCCAGGGTTTTTTGGACAACGTGACAACAATGGATGTACCTATACTCGCTTCCGTAAAATTGGAATGCTCTGTACTCGTGAAAGACGATTATTGTGGTAGTTGCTGGGTCGTAGTGTGAGCGAACGAAGGTCACGAGCTGAACATTAGCCGCGGGTTCAGTGTGAGCCATGATCGCTAGCGGCATGGAAGCAAGGAACATGCTCATCACAAAAGGCACTATGATCGCGCATTGTGCAGCGGCTCTCATGTGCGCTGAGAACCTTGGTGTTCTTATCGAAGAAAGTGCTGAACGGGCTGCGTAGAATGCTGAAGCAATCAAAGCGATCAATAGGGGTGGGAGAATCGGAATCATGTATCGCGTGTATCCAGGAGTACCCAGCAGGTATACAAACGCAAAGTACGGAACGATCCACAGAAACACGAGAAGAGCCCTGGAAAAATCTTGAATGCGTCTCAGAAGGAATAAACTGGTTCCGGACAGGAAGAAGAGCAGAACGATGTTGAGTTGTGCATAGAGCGAACTTGACACAAATGGGTAGAAAAGCAGTACACTGAACGGCAGATTTGCACCGAGTCCATTCGCTAGCGTCAATAGGAGGAAAATCATCCTATCGAATGGAGTTAGACCGAAGGGGCTAACATCATCCCTTAGATGACGCGTTAATTGATCAAACAGAGCGTCTGCGTACCGATGGTAACCTGTCAGTAGAACGGCTGGGAGAAACGCCAGTAAGAGCATGCTCAATAAAATCATTACACAGTGGAAGACGTCTCGCCGTCTCCCTACTCGACTTGTTTCGAATAGAAATGGCGCGATGAAAACGAAATTGAACGGTCTCACCCCTAATGCAAGCCCTAGGGTTCCCCACGAAGCGTAGAGGTGAACTTTCGACCGCCTTCCGACCAGTAGTTGACTAATCGCCAAAGTCAGAAGGAGCGTGAAGAACGAGTCGCTGACCGCTTGCTCGCTTGCAAGCCAGAACCCAGGAGCGACCAAAAGTGCAAAAGCTGAGAAGAAGGCAATTTCGCGGTTGAAAAGCCGCTTTGCAACAGCATAGGTCGGAATTAGCGTTAGTCCTCCACTTAGCACACTAACCGAGGTCAGGGAGAGTAATGGGTCTTGGGTGATCTTGTGAAGAATACTGGAAACGAAAATGAAAACCGGATATCCGGGCGGATGTGGACGATGAGCGGACACATCGTATCGGCTCAATGCGAGCGCGAAGTTGATTTCATCTTGCTCGCCAAAGTATTTGGACATGAATGTTGAGTAAAGAAAAAGTGCGGCAATGACCAAGACTAGTATTTCGCCGTTCTGCCGCAAGACATTTGAAAGTCTTGCGTATATTTCCCTTGTCACAGAGAGATCGGCTCGGGGTCGAAGAGGGTCTATCGGCCCGAATGATTGTGTCTCTCTGGGGAGTGCTGAAGATTGCTTCAACCTGGACTTTGCCGTCATGGAAGTAACTCATCTCAAGATAGCTCTTTTGCACAAGACCCAGGTCAGGCATTCTAGTTGAAACGAACGCGATTTATGACAATCAAGATGATAGGGCTGACTAGCCGCGCAAGATTGCAGCACGTGTTAGATGACTTGGCTTCACACAACGACCTTGTTCTTGATGCCGGGTGCGGAAGCGGAGAGTTCGTAATCTCTCTACTGCTGGGCGGGTTTGCGGTAATCGGGCTGGATAGAGATATCCGGCAGCTAAGGGACCTCAGTGCAGCAGCAAGGCGGATGGGTGAACATTGTAATCTGGTCGCCGCTGATGTCTCCCAGCTTCCTTTCAGAGATTCCTCATTCGAAGCTGTATACTGCATGGAAGTGATCAACATGCTTGAGAAAGATGATGATGCACTGAGGGAATTTGTTAGAGTTCTTGAACGTGATGGGACCTGCACGGTTACAGCTCCATACGAAGGCTATCCAATCATCTATGACCCCCTAAACAGATTCTTAGAGAAAAGACGCTTGCATCACCGCCAGCTGGGAATCTGGTCTCCGGGAGTGAAGCGCCTCTACAGACCATCGAAACTCTTGCTCAAATTAAGATCCTTGGGCCTAACTCCAATTGGTCTCAATTACATAGGCAAATGGCTTATTCCCGCACTAGAGAACTACATTTCCTTGCTACTTTACTACAAGGTACTCGCCTCCAGGTTTAGGACAAGATTTGCATCATCTAGCAGAAACCGGGACGTTTCAGCAGTGTTAAGCGCGGTCTCGAAGGTTCTAGACTGTATCATCAGACTCGACAGCGTGCCTAACATCTATGGTACTCATTTCATTATCAAAGCCAGAAAATTCTGACCACCGTCATCTCCTGATTTAAGGATGGACGCCGGAAAGAACCCTATTTCTCACTTGTCCGACCTTGGAACAGTGTTGTTTTTTTGCGTTTTGGTAATTGTGGGATGGCCTTTTTCAATCAGAAGGTCATCTCTCGCTGTTCGCGACTTGCAGGCATCAGTCATTATCCCGGTGAGAGACGAGTCTTCAAATGTGGGACCAATCTGTGAAGCGTTCGCTAGACTTCTGAACACTAACCCTTCTGTAAGCGAAGTTATTTTCGTGGACGACCACAGCCGCGACGCAACGCGTGACCAAATCGAATTATGTTCTACAAACTTCTCTTTCGTTAAGTCAGTAATTCAGAACGACCAGCGCGGAAAAGGCGCAGCGATCAAGAGCGGATTTCAGAAGGCCAGATGCGATGTCTTGGTTATGATGGATGGGGATCAACAGTATTCACCGCTGGAGATTCCGCGATTACTGGAGCCGATCCTCACAGGTTCAGCCGATTTGGTTGTTGGAAGGGGAAGCAATCAGCACAGTTCAGTTATTCGATGGGCGCTTTCGAAATCGTTCCAGACGATTTTCACTTGGATGTTTAGGTTGCCTGTGTCCAGCCCAAATGAGGGATTCAAGGCGATTGTAAAGGCAAAGTTCGAGGAGCTTGGAGTGATTGCCGATGGCTTTGACTTCGACATTGAACTCCTAGTCAAAGCAAAAAGGCACCTTCTCCGGATCACAGAAGTCCCCGTTGCGCGTCGTGAACGGTTCGCCGGCAAATCCAAAGTTGACGTGTTTCCTACGGTCGCTCGCTTTTGTTCTAGGATGGCAAGATTGTGGTTCTCTCAAAGAAAATCGCACTAACAGTTGACGTGGAAGAATGGACGGTCCCGCAGGATTTTAGTTCTGATCGCGTACCCGAGGCCGTCAAACTTGAAGTTGCCTGCAGAGGGCTCAATAGGATTCTAGACATTCTGACAGTAGAGGGAGTGAAAGCGACTTTCTTCGTGACCGCATACTTCGCCAAACGCAAAAGTGCACTTCTTCGGAAGATACTCAGAGCTGGGCATGAGATCGGAAACCATGGCCTAGAGCACAATCGAAAGCCACCACACACGTTCAAGGCAGAGATGGAGATAATTAAGGAAAGTACGGCTCTCATAGAGGAGTCAGCGGCGACAAGGCCTTTCGGATACAGGGAACCGTACCTCGCCATAACCAGAAGTACGATTATGGTACTCACCCGGCTTGGCTACCTGTACGACAGTTCGATCTTGGGGACTTGGCTCCCAAACAAACACCAATGGATCGCAGTCCCACCCAGTCCCTTCGCATGGAAGGCTCTTATCACGGAGAGCCGGGGCAACCTGATTGAACTCCCTCTCTCAACATTTCCGAAACTTCGAGTTCCCGTCGGTTGGTGGTGGTTTCGAAAAAACTTCGGACAGTCTATCCCCTTTGCGACTGCGAATCTTCTCTTTCGGCTTGCGCAACCATTCATAATGAATGTGCACACGTGGGAACTCACCGATCCGCCTGTTGGCTATGACATTCCTTTGCACATAAGATACAACTGCGGAGAAAGATCAACCCAGCAAATTCATCGTCTAATCACGGGACTGAAACGCTGTGGTGGGGAATTCGTCCTGATGAAAGACATTGCACTTGAGCAATCAGTCAATAACAGCCCGCGGAGAACACTACATTAGAACCGAACCGTGTTGACAGTAAAGGTGCGCTCTCAGGCTCTAAGTCTGGTACTCGAATCGAACGGCAACTCCTGAGCGATCCCTTATTCCATTTTCCACCCTATCGACCGAACAAGTCAAAGCAACGCGACTTCAACTGTTAGAGGTAGGCAGTTGCCTTTCTCTCAAAGTTCGGAATACTTTCGCGGTGGATTTCGCTGTAGTGTCGTTTCAGCAGTAGCTTGGTGCTAAAGTACTGTCCACAAAAGAGACATGAATAAAGCCCGATAAGAGGTCGCTGATCCTCGGTCTTCCTGCCATCACAAGCTTGGAATGCTCGATCCAATCCTTCCTACCTGGCTAAGCCCAGACTACGCCGTGCAGTCACTATATATTTGAAGTGGATGAATCATCCTCAACGTTTCATGTTAACGCGCAATCGCATGCTAATGAGAAAATAGAAGGTAAGTGGAAAAGATGCCACACGCGGTCGCAGGTTTCGAAGTCTTCGGACTGATCCGAAGCGTAATTGGAATCATAGCCGCCATCGCATTCATATGGCTAGCATACAAACTCGGTAAACTAGCAGACGTATATATGGACAGACCAAAAGCAAAGCTCCAGTAAGATCGTCACGTGCCACGTACAGATGGAAGTGGAATGGAGCCGTGCACAGTAGAATCACTTCCGCTCATATATCAACAACCTCTCATCACTATTTTCCTGATTCAGTTCCAGTCGAGCCTAGATTTAATGCCTGTTTGTTGTCAATTCCACTTTGGGTTGGCACTGGGATTTTGATGCGTTGAGTATAGATTCCCTTTAGCCCTGTATCTCGTCGATATTCACTAGCAAAGGTCGTGAGCCGTTTCATTCTGGTTGTGCGTTAGCTTTGAAGATCGAAAAATTTCTTATGGCGGGCATTGTCGTAACCCTTGCATTATCTGTTGTAATTCTGTTCCAATTGCCTGATTTTGGCCTTTCAGGCCCTTTCCAGAGGGCGTCGCAAAGTCCAGTTCTCGATCAGTCGAAATCAGTGGAAGCTGACGCGCCCCCTGCAATCTCGCCCTTAGCCAAGCCGTTGGGCATGAACGTGACGGTTATAGGCACTATTGGAACGTACACTCTTGCTCCTGCTTGTAGCCTAACCAATCCTCCATGTGCAATAACTGAAACTGTAGTCTACTATGTCACTGTCAATGGGCGAAACTACAGGTTGCTGTTTCAGAATAGAACGTTGGTTCCAGACCCCTTGCTCGGATCATATGCAGTAGTGACGGGGTTATACATCACGCCCTCAACGTTCAGGGCTAATGATTGGACGCCAGTGCTAGACTTCTACGGCGACATCTATGTGCAAGTAATAACATACTTCCACACGCTTCCTCGTTAACTGAAAATCGGAAGACATACGAAACCACGGACCGTAATATCCGAGAAGATCTTAGGTAATCAAGAACCCTTTCTTGTCCGAATATACCTTACCGATGCGTTCATTCCAATCACGCAGATTCTGAGTAAACTTGGCACGTCATTGACTTCAGGAGGCGTGGCTCCACAATCGGCAGTGCCGGAGATTATGGTTGACCTGCATTCCTTCCAGCTCGGCATCAGCTCACGATGATGCATCACTAAATGGCGTTCGGACATGAGAGGTCATAAGGTCTGCTCGTGTAGTGTAAGAGGATGTAGGCTTGGGCAAGGAACGTGAGTGCATTGTGGATTACTAGGAGAGCCAAAGGTGAAGTAAGGATACAGCTTCAAATGATTGATTTACGGTAAGTCGTAGGGCAATCGGGCAGTGGGTTATGTTCGATGTTTGATGTGGTAATTCGCAACGGAATATTGTATGATGGCACCGGTTCAACCCCTTTTCGGGGAGACCTAGCAATTACCAGTGACGTGATCTCATACGTCGGCAAGCAGGTTGTTGAGCGCGGCGGTCTGGAGATTGATGCTACCGGTTTGGCAGTCGCACCAGGCTTTGTTAACGTCTTGAGTTGGGGAGTTGAATCTATCATAGAAGACGGCCGCGCCGAAAGCGACATCCGACAAGGGGTAACCCTGGAAGTATTCGGCGAAGGCGAATCGATGGGACCATTGAACGAGGCGATGAAGAAGGATCTTCTTGAACGGCAAGGAGACATCAAGTACGAGATCAAATGGACAACGCTGGGCGAATACCTAGACTACTTGGTTGAACGTGGTGTATCACCAAATGTGGCATCCTTCGTTGGCGCAGCAACAGTACGAGTGCATGTGCTTGGATTTGCGGATCGCGCACCAACACCGGATGAACTGAAGAGAATGCGTCAGTTGGTTAGTCAAGCGATGGATGAAGGAGCTGTAGGAGTTGCATCGGCTCTAATTTACGCACCGGGATTCTATGCCAAGACAGATGAACTCATCGCCCTTGCACAGGTCGCAGGCGAGTATGGTGGCTTGTACATCTCGCATCTTAGAAGCGAGGGAAATCGCCTTCTCGAAGCCCTCGACGAACTGCTGACGATAGCACGAGAAGCCAAAGTCCCAGCTGAAATCTACCACATGAAAGCCGTGGGAAAGTCGAACTGGCACAAATTCGAACTCATGATCGATAAGATAGAAGAAGCGCGCGCGAACGGGATGCGGATTGCGGCTGACATGTATCCGTATACGGCGGGCAAGACCGGTCTCGACGCGGCCATGCCACCGTGGGTGCAGGAGGGTGGCCTACGGGCTTGGATTGAACGACTGAAAGATCCTCTTGTTCGAGACCGGGTGAGACGAGAGATGTCCACTCCAACGGACGCTTGGGAAAATCTGTACCTCGCTGCCGGGCCTGAAAAGACACTTCTTGCCTCATTCAAGTCTGAAGGTCTCAAACCGTTTACGGGGAAAACACTAGCCGAGATAGCCAAGATTCGCGGAAAATCACCGGAGGAGACCGCGATGGACCTTGTCATCGAAGACGAAAGCCGCGTAGGAGTCGTATATTTCCTGATGTCTGAGGAGAATGTAAGAAGAGGTCTTTCTCTTCCCTGGGTAAGCTTCGGCTCAGATGAAAGATGCATCACACCTACAGGAGCCTTCCTTAAGTCAAGCGCTCATCCACGCGCTTACGGCACCTTCGCTAGGTTTCTCGGCAAGTACGTTCGCGATGAGAAAGTCGTCTCATTGGAGGAAGCGGTTCGTCGCCTTGCTTCACTACCCGCCGAGAACCTTAGGCTTGAACGTCGAGGTCAGCTTAAACCGGGATACTTCGCAGACATAGTCGTGTTTGACCCTAACAATATCCGAGACCACGCCACATACGATAACCCGCACCAACATTCGAGGGGAATGGTGCACGTCTTTGTGAACGGTGTGCAGATTCTCAAGAATGGGGAACACACCGGAGCCAAACCGGGACGCGTCCTGCGCGGTCCCGGATACAAACAAAAAAGCCGAGCATAATATCAGAAGTGCGGGTAAGATATTTTGCGAGGCGAATAAGCGGCTGCGCGAGAAAGATCGTTAAAATGCATAAATTTCCTGGCTATGAGTCGAAAAGTTAGTTCAATATCTGCATACTCAGGCAAAAGCTGCACTTGATACACCGGCATTTGGTTCGCACAGATGGAATTGTGAAGAGCTTTTCTTATAGCATGTGCCTTGGCGTAGCTTTGTGCTAGGCCGTGAAGTATCAGTGGGTTGTCCTTTCAGTAACGACAGTCGGCATTTTCATGGCTGGGCTTGACACACGCGTAGTGCTGATCGGCCTTCCCACGATAGGTGAGTCACTCAAAGCAGACCTTGAAACGTTGCTCTGGGTGACCCAAGGGTACCAAATAGCGATAACAATTGGGCTACTGTTGCTTGGGCGCATTACTGACATGTTTGGTCGCGTGAAGATCTACAATCTTGGCTTCGCTATTTTCACTGTGGGCTCCGGCCTGTGCGTATTTGCTCAATCAGGGCAGCAGCTCATAATCTTCCGAATCATCCAAGGAGTCGGCGGCGCAATGCTGATCGCTAATAGTGCTGCGCTAATCACAGATGCGACGCCACCTGAGGAGCTTGGATTTGCGCTCGGGATCAATCAGATTTTTCTCACGCTTGGGGCAGTATTCGGATTGACAGTAGGTGGAGTACTCATTGATACTGCTGGATGGAGAAATATATTTGCCCTGAACATTCCCGTAGGTATTTTCGGTACTCTCTGGGCTCACCTTCGTCTTAGGGAGATCGCGAACAAGGAGAGTCATTCGAGTTTTGATTACTTGGGCCTCTTCTTGTTCACGACTTCTTTAACGTCACTTCTGTTGGTTATCAGCCTAGTTACTATGGCTGGAATCGATTGGATAGGCGCTGCAATGCTTTATTCGATTAGTCTGGTGACTTTCGCATTGTTCATCTACTTTGAGCCGCGAAGAGCCGAACCGCTTCTTGATATGCAGCTGTTCAAAATCCGCCTTTTCTCAGCGGGGAACATTAGTCAACTGTTGTTTTCGCTTGGTTTTGGATCTCTAAGCCTCATGATAATCCTTTACTTGCAACTCGTTCGAGGATATGACGCCTTTACGGCGGGGGTTCTTCTTTTGCCGTTAGATGTGGCTTTCGTCTCTGTTGGTCCTATAAGTGGAAAACTCTCTGATCGCTATGGGGCACGTTGGTTAGCCACTCTGGGAATGGGAGTAGGAACTATTGGCTACGTTGCGCTCGCGTTTATTCTGACTGCCGCGACTCCGCTAGAGCAGATTGAGATCGTTCTTGTAATACTAGGAGTGGGCCTGGGCCTCTTCGCTTCTCCAAACATCAGTTCCATCATGGGATCTGTTCCCCCTCATCGACGCGGTGTGGCGTCAGCGGTGAGAGCAACTCTCTTCAACACTGGAAACCTAGTGAGCATTGGCCTAGTAGCATACATCATCACCACAGTCATCCCGTACCAAGTTGTCTCTGGAATAATTACTGGGGGTTACACCACGCTTACAGCGAATGAGTCGACAGGTTTTGTGACAGGCATAGGGCGTGCGTTCATTGTCACTGCACTCATTACTTTGGCTGGAATGTTCGCGTCGAGCCTGCGCGGACCGAAAACGAAAGACCAGGCCGACCACATCGAACTATCTGCAGCATGATGAAGAGTTCAAACCATCGAGCGCCTCTAAGATTTCTGGGCTGGTCAGGAACGCATCTTGTTCGTCCGATTTAGGTCTAGGATAGCATCGTATTGTATCGACCGTTTCTTCTTACAATGCTCACATTTCTCGTGAACGCCTTGCTAAGGTTCTTACTTGTTAGGACAGTTCCCTTCGGGCCTGAAGCAACAATTCGACCGCCTTTGATTATCAGTGCGTGAGTGAAGACGGGAGTTATCTCTTCAACTCGATGCGTAGTAAAGATCAACGTCGGTGACCCTCGCATTCGCCCAACCGATTCGAGGAAGGCTAGGAAGCTTTCTCGAGCGTCCAAATCCAGTCCTTCACAACTCTCATCAAGCGTAAGGAGTTTGGGTGAACTCATGAGAGCGCGGGCAATGATAACGCGTTGTTTCTCTCCTTGAGATAACGTGTGATACGGTTTACTCGCGAACTGTAGACAACCAACTTTCTTGAGCAATGATCTTGCTTTACTGACTTCCTTGATCGACGGACGGTCGTGTAGGCCAATGCTGGCGAACCTTCCGCTGAGAACAATTTCAAGTGCGCTAAGTCCAGCAGGAATCCTCTCTGACATGAAGGAACTCGCGAAACCTATTGATTTTCTTAGTTCCCGCAAGTCATACTTTCCAAACTGTCTATCGAGGATGCTCGCAGTTCCCTTGGTGGGCCATACGTATCCATTAATTAGCCGTAAAAGTGTAGTCTTGCCCGAACCATTCGGACCGATCAAGGCCCAATGCTGCTCATTTCTAACCAGCCAGGTTAGATCTTGAATGACTCTCCTTCCATCTAAGGTTACGGAGATATCATGAAGCTCGACCACTTTCCTGTGTTCCATTCTTTCCACCCCTAGTAGGCTTTCTTGGCGTGCAGTTGTTTATGGAGTGACGTTTAACGCCCTGAAGTTCCTTTCCTAGGAATACCTCAGCTAGGTCATATTGTTTAACCTTAGATTTTCCACAAATCAGGTTGTTTTTTCTGGAGGGGACTACCAATACAAGGCGGAGCGCTTGCGTAGAGAGCCTACCATGGTTGTGGGAGAGACCTGAATGGCGGAAATAAAGAAGATCTTGTTGACCGGATTTGAGCCGTACGCTCACTTTGATCTCAACCCTTCGGGTGAAGTGGCGAAGTTGCTCGACGGCAAGAAGATTGGAGGATGTATCGTCCAGTCGATCATCTTACCTGTATCCTTCAAGAATTCCTTCAGAGTGCTGAAAGAGAGGCTGATTGAGGAACGACCGCCGTGCGCGGTTGTTAGCATGGGACTGAATCCTCACGCGTCTACGATTCGAGTTGAACGAATCGCAATCAACGTTATGGACTACAATGGGACACCCGACAACAAGGGTGAGAAACCTGTTGACAAGCCCATCGTAGCCAGGGGAGAACTCGCGTATCTCTCGACTTTGCCGATTAGGAAGATAATGAAAAGACTGAATCGAGCTGGGGTCGCGGTGACTCTTTCAAACTCTGCTGGTACGCATCTGTGCAACTGCATCATGTACAGTGTACTCAACTTCGTAGCGAAAAATGAGTGGAAAACGAAAGCTGGCTTCATTCATCTTCCACTCTTGCCCCTACAAGTGCCCAAAGGCCGGAAAAGATCTACGAATACACCTGGCTTACCTCTAAAGACCTCCACGAAAGCTGTGAGGATCGCACTAGAGACTGTGGTCTCATAAACGTGAACTGTGATCGGGTACTCTGCAACATTCAAGACTCAGATGTCGTCAGCGCGGGGTTAATTCCCTGCACCAAAACCAGATCGCGGCGACGACAATGCTTCAGCTAAGTACTTGATTAGCAAATGTGGACCTCAAATCATATAAGGCAACCTTATGCCTGAAACCTCTTCATGCAAAGTCTGCTTCAGCAAATTCGTCAATATGAGAAGGAAATACTGCGAATTAGACGCAAGATTCACGCAAACCCAGAACTATCTTACAAAGAGACCGAGACGGCCCGCTTGGTCGCAAACAAACTTCGATCACTCGGCATCAAAGTTCTGACAGGCGTAGGAGGGACAGGCGTAGTCGGAATACTGAGAGGACCCAAGAAGGGAAACGTTGTTGCCCTCCGAGCCGACATGGACGCCCTTCCAGTCAATGAGAGCGTCGAAGTTCCCTTCAAATCCAGGAAGAGCGGAGTCATGCACGCTTGTGGGCACGATGCTCATGTAGCCATGCTTCTCGGAGCAGCGATGCTGTTAAAGAAAAACGTCGATTCTCTTCGCGGAGCTGTGAAATTCATCTTTCAACCGGCGGAGGAACAAGGCGGAAGAGGCGGAGCTCTGCCCATGATAGAAGCGGGCGTTATGAACAATCCAAAGGTGGATTACGTGTTCGGTCTCCACATCCTCACCAACTTCCCAGCAGGAGTATTCGCTCTGAGGGGCGGACCGATAATGGCGGCACCCGACACCTTCAGAATAAAAGTCCACGGTAAAGGCGGCCACGGCTCTGAACCCCACAAAACTGTCGATCCAATATTCGTCTCATCACAAATCATCAGCGCTCTGCAAGGCGTATCGGCGCGGATGGTCGATCAAACCCAACCCTTCGTAGTTTCGGTCTGCAATATGCATTCCGGATCCATGCACAACATAATCCCAAGTGAGGCTGTCCTTGAAGGTACGATGAGGACACTTGACGAAAGATTCCGTTCCAATGCAAAGAAGCACATAACTCATGTAACGAAATCCATCTGTAAGGCCTTCGGCGCCCAATGTGAAGTCGAGTTCGTCCCAGATACATATCCAGTCACTCGCAATGATCAGAGAGTGGCCCGAAGAGTGCACGAAATCCTAAGCACAATAGAAGGAACGCGAACTATTGAATGTGATCCGATCTTGGGCGGAGAAGACGTATCAAGATTTCTGCAGAAAGCACCCGGCGCATACTACTTCCTAGGCACTCGAAACGAAAAGAAAGGTTGCGTATATCCCAATCACAGCTCGCAATTCAAGATTGATGAGGATGTTCTCAAGTTCGGTTCGGTTTCGCTGGCGAAACTAGCAATGGAGTTCGGAAGTGGTCAGTGATTCTCTTGGAGAAAGTTCTCACAAGTAATTCTCACCTGAAATAACAAAGTGATTCTTTGATCTGCTTCAGGTGCCTGCATCATCGGTTTAAACAGAAACAATACTTACATAGATCTAGGAAATCGTCTGATTGTGGGAGCTGTGACTCAATCTGGCGAAACCCAACTACGCTGTATTTGCGTACGTCCTCGCGGGAATGATATTCTTCGCGATTGCAATTCTCACGACCTTCGGTCACACGCTCTGGGAGCGATCAATCCTTGGTCCTACGGTTGGCCCCACGGTTATGATCGCTTCCGTATCCCTTGCTGGCTTGGGAGAGATGGTGCTTGGGTATTTTATGATCCTCATTCTGGGCGGTTCATCCTCGCTGGGCCTCACTAAGTTCATTGCGCATCATACACACTCGAAACAAATAGTTGAGATGTCAAAGACTCATGGCATGTCGAGCAGAAAGAGTAGGATGCTCGATCGAATACACTGGTTGTACATGCCTGTCTTAGTGTTTGTGTCTGCTGTAGGTCTGGGTTGGGATGTCCACAATGCTGATAGTCCTAGTACGGGATTATTTCAACCGATCTTACGTGCGCTGGACATCTTCTCTCGCCCTCCTGCTGGCGTAGGCCCAATCCTTTACTCGCGTCAGTTAATTCCAGCATTGGTGATCCTTACAGCCGTTGCGGGCTTGATTCCGGCACTAGTACTTCCCTACTTCGACAGATTCAAGGTGACTGGGATCAACGCGGGCCCATTTCACATGTCGCTACTCTATTCTGTGGTTGGTGTATTCGCTGGGCTCGGCGTTCTTCTCACGTTAGTGGGCTTGTTTTACCGTTCCTTGTGGCTGAACAGGGCTCCACTCCCATACCATTTTGGTATCCTAGCACTTCTTGGCTTCAGTCTGCACTTCTCTTTAGGAATGTATGTTGGAATGAGGAAGGCAGAAGGAAAGATCCTGGATAGGATCAAAGGATCCCAATCCGGCATGCTCATAGTTCTTGCATGAGGCAATCTAAGCTTTTGTCCGGGCGGATCTAATGATTCATGCATGGGTGGGATGAATTCTCTAGGGACTAGTTTTAAACGCCCCGTCAAGAGAGAATACTAGCAGTCAAGCCCCTTCGATCGTACGTAGCTAGTAGCTGTAGCAAGTAGGGAGATAAGTGAGTCGGTCTGATAAGCGATCTGCAGTAGCAATCACGCTAATAGCGCTGTCCTTCATCTTCTCAGTTCTAGCTGTATCACAGATCAATCATCGTATACCCCTGGTCAGCTCGGAAGGACCAAACCCATCCATTGGGCTGTTCTCCCAACCGATACTGGGGAACGGCCCAAATGCCGCTGTCCAAGTCTCAGGAAACGATGACCCACAGGGTAATGACCGAAGTCCATTCGGTGAACCGATTCGATTAATCATCACAGTCTTAGAGAATACTTCTGGTCGAGTCCGACCTGTTCGCAGCGCCCCGGTAAATGTGACATTGGAAGGAGTTGAACCGGAACTCATTGCCGACCCCGGCGTCGTTAATTTGGGCGGACAGATGGGGAATGCAATGCAAATTGCGTCAGCTTTGACTGATAGGGCAGGTACGGTGACTTTCAGTGTTCCAGCAGGAAACTACACAGTTCTTACCGAACACTTCGGACTTGCGGGTAACTTTTCAATTGCACTTCCATCCACGAAACATGAAGTACGCGTGCGATGGACCTTCCATAATCTGTATGAACGCCCAATCCTAGTTCAGTTTAATGACGTCAATACAGACGGCTTGATTTCTCCTGACGAAACTATTCTTCTCTTCTATCACAGCGATAATCCTGACCCACCAAGCCGGGTTACGTTGATCATTACAGGTCAGCGAGCATTGCCCATCAACCTGACAATTGTGAGCTTCACAGTTTATTCGCATGGAATTTACCTTGTAGTATCACCCGTTCAACCAATTCTGATAAGTGCGCTGAGCCAAGATTCAGGAATTCTCATGGGAAATGTTTGGTACGAGGTATCCTCTAATGCATGACCACACTTGTCACATTCGTCAAAGGAGTAAAACTGAACTAAACGAGGCTTGAGGATTCCCGAGCTAATGATTTCAATCCTAGACATCGGGCCAATATTCTTTGCGAGTGCCACCGCCGTCACATTGTATCTCGTATACAGGCTGTCGAAGATCATTCGCAAAGTTGAACACGCTAAGCAGGAGAAAGTTGGCGTTTATTGCAGGAGTCTCACAGCGCAAGTCCTATATGAGCTAGGGCATAGTAATCCTAACTTCTTATCATTGCTTCACATAATGCGCGACGACGTACTGCGCGTGTGGGACGAGAATAACCATGCTGGCATGGTGTTTCTTGCCGAGAGCAAAGATTTGCGCAATATAGATGCTCCGACGTTTAGCCGACTCTTTCAGAAATACTTCGATGCTCTGAGGCAGGCCAAAGGAGAAGCATGAAATGACGGCAGCCTCGGAGGCTCAGAAGCTCTACTCTGGGCTCCTCATGGAGTCATCAAGAGCGATCTTAGATGAATCGCAGAAGTTCAAACTAGTCATAACTACACTTCTTACAGACGGACACATCCTCCAAGAGAGTGTGTCAGCCGTTGCGAGACCACTAATGACAAAGACCTACACCGAATCCCTCAATCTCAACTTCAAGCTTGTGCATTTCACGCCAGGCGTGTTTCCTCGGAGGTGATCTAATGCTTACCCGTCGAGGGGCATCTGTGCTTCGGGCAATTGTGATCTTTTCATTCTTGAGTTGGCTGTCTGGCAATCCAATGCTAATTATCGGATCCTTGACGCTTGTGATCGTCTTCCTGATTGAAATGGCGCAATTCAATTTCGCTCTGAAAGCTGTCAGGAGCCTCCAAATCAAGCGTCAAGTCTCTGATCCCAAATTCGGCGTAGATGGAGAAAGCGAAGTTGAACTGGTGTTGTCAAATCTCAGTCACAGGAGCACGGAATACCTTACTGTTGAAGATACCGTGCCGGAGGCATTTCAGATAACCTCAGGGTCACCTAGGTCAATTGTCCGGATCAAGGGAAACAGCTCAGTGAGGATTCCATACTCGATAACTGCACTCCAGATGGGAGAATACGAAATAGGCGACGTCTCCCTGACACAGACTGACCCCCTAGGATTCGTCACATTTGCACAAAAATCCCCCGTCAGGACAAGGATCGAAGTTTACCCAAGATTGAGTCAGTCACAGATCTCGCGTGTTAAAAGAGCAGCCCAGACTTCATTCTCAACCTCCTTGGGGCAGGGGCCCATAGAGATGTCCGGGTTAGGGTCAGATTTCCGAGGCATAAGAGAGTACTACCCCGGAGACGATTTCAAGCAGATCGCTTGGAAAGCTGTCGCAAGGTCTGCGCAGCACTCGTTGATGACCAGAGAGTTTGAAGCTGACCGAAGTCTCAACTTGGTGATTGTTCTTTACGCGAAGGAGAGCATGCTTGACGGACCGATCGGTCGTCGAAAGTTCGACTATGTGATGAAAGCGATCGTAACAGTGGCGTATGCAGGGAGCCTCGAAGGCGACCGAGTGTTCCTAGTAACTGGAGATCGATCTTTGGCCTTGGCAGTTCCCGGACAAAGCAAACGACAACAACTCATGCAGACCCTACGATCCACCTACAATCTGCTTCCAAATGGAAGGGTGAACCTTCAGACACTCATTAAGTGTCTAATTCGCGATATACACAGACGCTCGCTGATCGTTCTCATCACAGACTCTGAGACTCCAGATCCAGAGGAACTTGGAGCACTGAACCAGCTCCTACCCAAACACGCCATGCAAATGGTCACGGTAAGAACAACCCCACTGTTTCCCAAACCAGATCTGAAAAAGCCGCCAATCAAAATGGCATACGATGTAGTCATAGCCCATGAGGAATTGACACTCGCTAAATTGAGCGAAGCTTGCTCGGAACTCGGCGTCCATTTGCAGATCTGTGATCCCGAAGCAGCTTCGAATACTCTGTGGCAGGTCTATCTTTCTGGGAAGACAAAAGGTGCGATCACGGCTTGATGCACAAATTGAAATCCTCGACTGATTGGTTGTTTGTCAGCGCTCTGCTCCTTCCTGCGGCATACATAGCGATTTTCCCCGGTCAATACTTCGCATTATGGTACCGAAGCCTAGCTTCAATTCCTAGCGGCGGATTTTCGCTCACAATTCTCTTTGCGGGAGCAGTAAAGGTCTCACTATATGCCTCTACGCTCATCTCAAGTATGTCAAACCGATCGACGAGAATCGGCTACATCATATTGGCTATTCACATGGGAGTTGGAGTCGGCGTTCTCTTAATGATCTTACTATTCCGAATGCCACCGATGGATTACGGGATGCGAGCATTCTACGCTTTCTTGATGACTGAGTTCCTGTTTTTTCCAATCCTTGGGTCAATGCATTTACAAGACGTGATTCGTCATCGGAAAGCGGGTCTGGCTACGGTCTTTCTGTTGAGCATTGGGATCTACGTGTGCATAACATTCCTGGCGGCTTCCACTCTGGTTGAACTCAACCAGAAGATTGTCGATGTCCGAGACATGACGGTGCTTGAGGCTGAGGGCGCGCGCGTATACATGCTTCTAACCATCGTTGCTGAATCTATAGGATCGCCGTTCTTCTGGCAGAGCACTTCGTTGTACGCGATCGATACTGCGCCCCCACCAACGTGGGTGAGCGGCCTTTACGTTCTTGCTCTGGCGCTATTCCTCTACGATCATGCTCGGCCACTGAACACGACATCCGGGTTAGGCTCTTCAAGTCCTGATACTTCACTGCCAATAGACATGCTCAGGATGGCGATGACAATTCTAACCGCCGCGACTCTGTCATTTCTAATAGCTCTCGGGACTGATCTCTTGATTCCACATAACGTTGCTGGAAGATCACTTCAGCTCCTCATCGTTCTTGTTCCACTGCTCGCAATCTTCCTTATGACAACGAGAGAAACATGATATACACGACATCGGGTCGGCTTGCTGTATTTCTCCCATCAATGCTTTGCAAGCGTAGGACAGACGAACTGGGCGGTGTTTCGCCGGCAATTTCAGTGTCTGACAATCGAACTTATTTCTAATAGTGAAATCAGACAGCGACGAAGATCAATGGAGAATTCCTTGTAAGGGGGAGTCTCTTTCGTAAATCGATATCTTTTCAGATCGATTCGGTCATCCTATAATGCTCTTGAACACTCTGAGGAAGTTTCCTCCGAGTATTTTCAGAATGTCGTTTTCAGAATAATGCCTCCTTAGCAGACCTTCGGTTATGGAAGACAATTTAGTCACATCTTCAAGACCCTTAGGACAACTCTCGATCCCGTCGAAGTCTGACCCAAGGCCCACATGCTCAACACCAGCAAGTTCGACCACATGATCAATGTGGTCAAGTATCCTCTCCAATGTTGCGTTGCTTTGATTCTCATCCACGAAAGCTGGAGCGAAGTTCATTCCCATGACCCCATCTTTCTCGGCAAGAAGTTTGATCATTTCGTCGGTGAGGTTTCGTCGATGGTTGCATAAGGCACGACAATTCGAATGCGAAGCAATTATGGGGCGTTTGCTTGTCTCAATGACATCGAAAAACCCTGCATCGCTGATATGTGAGACATCCACAACCATCCCAATTTTGTTCATCTCAGATACGAGTTCGATGCCGAAGTTCGTCAAACCTCCCTTGGTCCTTCCCTCAGCGGCTCCGTCCGCTATCTGATTGCGTTCATTCCACGTCAGCGTCATAGCTCTCACTCCAAGTCGATGCAGCATTCTGAGCACACTAAGATCAGCCTCCACGGCTTCTCCGCCTTCAATCGAAAGCATGGCCGCTATCTTCCCCTGTCTCTCAGCCTCTCCGACGTCGCTAACCTTGGTGAAGAACAGCATTTTGTCTTGATGAGCATAGAGCATTTGGTGGAAGCTATCGATCAACTGCACCACTCGATGAAGGGCTCTTTCAATCTTGTATTCGGGTTGAATGTACGCAGCGAAAACTTGAAGATCTACACCGCTTTCCAAAAGCCTCGGCAGGTCTACATGCCCCTTGGCTGATCGTTCGCTAAAGTTTCGTGGAGTCGGAAACTTCGTCGGTCTTGCAGGGGGGCTCATTATGTCCAGCAGCGTATCAACATGGGCATCAACGACCGTAGCTCGTTTGTGCAGATCCAAAATCCTATCGTCCATCCGCGGTTCCCTCTTGATGAGAGCCAGTCGCTATAATCCCGTGGCAATTTAGGTGTATGCCCAACCACCACATCATTCGCAGGAACAGTCAAACAGAATTTGAGTCGATATCACCAGACTTGAGCACAACGAAGATGTTTTGCGGGATTTCGAGCACTTGCTTCGGTAACATGTCAAGGCCAGAATTCCGTAATTGCTGTCATACCGCGTTTTCGTTGCTAATCTTACTGGAGATCGATGCAATTCAGAGCACTTCCTTAACTCGGTTTATGTGGATCAAAAGCCCCGCTCGTAGCTGACCTTTTTCGACTGCCTTGCGTTAAGACTTGATAAATTGCACTCGCGCCGTCAGCATCAGAGGTTACTCAGCATGCGCAATATACGGCACGCCCTCGTTGTTATTCTATTGACGTTAGGAGCATTCTCGTTACTCTGCAGCCAAGTCGGTTGGCAGGCATCTGGAATTCCCTCGGTCTTGACCATGACCACGACAACGGCAACCGTGACTTCAACGATCACCAGTCCTCTTGTGATACCGACAAGGCTGAGTTTAACGCCTTCAGCGAATCCAATCCGGCGAAATCAAACATTCACCGTCAAGCTCATTCTGCTTGGGAATAATCAAGGCAGGAACGCCTCTATTCCGAATCAGCAAGTTTCCGTTACACCTAGTTGGGGAGCAATCGTCGAATGTTTGACGCAGAATGACGGTTCTTGTCAAGTGAGTCTTAAAGCGCCAACCAATGCTGGAAATTACTTCATCACTGCGAAGTACGCGGGAAATATATTCTTCGTTTCAAGCACGGCAACGATCAATCTGAGAGTACAATAGGATTATCGAATTCGCTTCATTCTCCCCAAGCCTACAAGCGCAATTGTGACTCTGCTAGTTTTGTTAACGTCTACAAGATGGACTACGGGAGTTGTTGATCGTGGCTTGTTCGATTCACGATTGGGGAGTCCTAGGCACTCCGAGAATTCAGTGATCATGACTGTGACATTCTGTCCAGCCAAACATAGTAATAGCAACACCTTCAAAGAGATCCACAGATGCCATGCTTACCCACCATGCGCGCCACCTTCGTTTGTTTCCAAATGCTAGTTCCGCGCTCTCATGCCTGCGACGCAGGTCCGACATCGATGGTGGCTGCAATTGAGCTTGATGCTCACACCTTTGTTAGGAGACGGGCATGAATGCCTAAGGAAAATTCGCTGCAGACCATTTGCGCCAAGATACGAGAACTTCTTGACCACGCCGTACAAAGAAACATTGCAGACTGTGTTCTTCTCTCAGGCGGGCTGGACACGTCGTTAGTGACGGCAGCAGCGTCGAGGCATAGAAAGCTAACGGGCGTGACTGTTTCGATGAACAATGGACCGGATACACTTTTCGCACGTCTTATTGCACACAAATTCAAGTTGAAGCATTTAGTCGTGGAAATCAATGAGGCTGACGCGGAAAACGCAGCACGAGAAGTTGTCTGTGTGATGCAGTCGTTTGATCCGATGGAGATACGAAATGATGCAGCAATCCAGATCGGATTACATGCGGCTAAGGATGCTGGCTTCAACGATGTGATGACGGGTGACGGAGGCGATGAATTATTCGCAGGTTACAGTTTCTTCTTCGACAAGTCACTTGACGACTTGCAAAACAGTCTTCGCAGTATGTGGAGAATAATGCAATTCTCCTCTACCTCGCTTGCTCTAAGTCTTGGTATGACTGCAAGACTGCCGTTTCTGGACAGGGAGTTCAAGGAATTTGCGATGGATGTTCCGGCGAATCTCAAAGTTCGTGAGGAGAATGGCCAGACTTATGGAAAGTGGATTCTTAGGAAAGCGTTCGAGGAGGAACTCCCGCCGGAGGTCGTATGGCGCGTGAAGATGCCCATTGAACAGGGCTCCGGAACCGCATCCCTCCCGAACTTTTTTGAGCGAAAAATATCCGATGACATCTTCGATGGTAGACGACATGAATACGAGAAGTCGGACGGCGTAAAGCTGAGGAGCAAGGAACAATTGGCATACTATGAGCTTTATCGAGCCGAATTTGGTCCACCTCGAGACAGGGGAATTGGAACTAAATCTTGTGATTGCTGCGGGGCGCGGCTGGGAGGAAAAGCGAATTACTGCAGAACCTGCGGTGCCTATCCCGTCTAAGACAACTAGGCGGTATTCGGAAAAGAGAATGGGCAAGGTTATGGTTCAAACTTGAGAGTTGATGAGCGCTGCTGACGAGACTAAGCGATAGGATCTGCATAATCGATACTGAGGCTCTCGGGTTGCGCAGAGTCGTCGCCGCTTACCTGATCAACGGAAAAGAGAACGCGCTGATCGACATGGGTTACCGTTCATCCGCTAAAGCCGTCCTAAGGGATTTACTGGATCATGGGGTCGGCCGCCTAGATTACTTGTTACCGACCCATGTCCACCTAGACCACGCGGGGGCATGCGGAACCCTCGCCAGCAAACATCCGAATGCCAAGATCCTCGCTCATCCCAAGGGGGTACGTCACTTGACAGACCCCTCGCGACTTGTCGAAGCCGCCAACGAGCTTTTCGGCCGCTATCAAATGCTGGAATATGGAATTCCGGATCCGATAGAGCAATCCCGCGTAAGCAGTCTAAGGGATGACGATGGAATTGACCTGGGTTGCGGAGTAACGCTTAGAACGATTTGGACGCCTGGTCACGCATCGCACCATCTTAGTTACTTTGAAGAGGAAACAAGGGCAGTGTTTACTGGTGACGCAGTTGGGATTTTATGGCCTGACCTCTCCTTCTTGATTCCCACGACACCTCCGACAAGCTTCAACCTGGAACTTGCTCAAGAATCGCTCACGCGAATTGGGAACCTGCGTCCGTCGCAATTGCTCACGCCGCATTTCGGGGTCGTAAATGATGTGCCAAAGTACATTGACGAGAACGGTAGGAGCCTGCTCGAGTGGAAAGATGCTGTTGAATCCTTGATTACCAAAGATGACTCTGTGACTGACATAACTGAGACTATTGTTAGGCGGACCTGTAGGCTTTCGGGTATGTCTCCTGAATCAATTCCAGAGTATGTTCACACGACCATAAGACTGAACGTTCTGGGTCTTCTGCAATATCTGAGGAAGGGCATCAGATGACTATCAGCTGAGCTGCGGGTAGGCGAACATGTGCAAGAACTGGTCAAATCATGGTCCCGGCCAGGGGAAGTATCGTTCAGCGCATCTTTTATTCAAAGTTCGGTGCCTTCAGGGGCTGAAATTGCGACGAACAAGGTGGGCTGTTCCGTGGGGTGGCGTAATGCGTTAAATTGGACATTAAATACTTAGCATGGTAGGAAAGACGTGAAGTCTTAAGTAATGTGCAGACGATTTACCTTACATCCGACTTCAAATCGAAAAATCGTTTGATTATGATTGGAAATTGAGGCACTGATCGATGAACAAATCTAGACTGTTGCTAGTGTGCCTCGTCCTGTCCCTCTTCACTCTTGAACCTGCCCTGATCTATGTGTCCGGTCTTCCGCCGCTCGCCGCCGGCACCTTTCGCGCGGGAACAATAGTTGTTCCGATGGACGACAAGCAGGGGGACCGGGTCCACGTCTACGGCTTTGTCCACAATTTCCTCAAGCTCCTGCGAAGCAGCCCTGACGCAGAGGTTGCGAGAATAATTGAGCCTCCAGATGCTTCTATGCAGACTGCACTCACGCCAAGTGGAGCAGTCTATCAAGGAGGACCGTTTCTAATTGACGCCAAATTTGCTGGCACTGTCAATGGCCTTATCTCAATGTCACCCTTCACTGGCGTAACGATCACCCAGCTCACGGCTTCATTTACCTCAAATCAGATATTCTTTGTTAGGCAGCCAACGGACATTCTAGTCATTCACGGAGTCTTCGGCAGGACTGATTTGACTCTAGACAGAATGGGCATCAATTATACTATGATAGACCCCGATGTCGCGTTGAACAACCCTTCGATCATTAACCAATACTCGTTGATAGTCCTTGACTGTCCAGGTTGGTATGGCGGCCCCGCATCGTATGCTCCGGATAGACGTGACAAGATTCAGACGGTTTACAATACGATATCGTCGCGTGTTCAGGCTGGGAATGAGGTGATCTTCACTGATATCGCGCTTCTGGACATGAATTCAACTTTCCCTGGATACGTTAACCTGGCTACAGGAGGATCCGGGACTTGGGACAGTACGGCCTATAATCCTCCGAAGGGAGGATTCGCACCGGAATTCCCAAGCCAGTACTATAACAGTGGAACGAACCCCAATAATATTCGACTTTTCACAGAGGGTGGAGGATGGGTCGTATCAAGCATACAACCTGCACATCAGTCAGATGTTCGAATAATCATAGATAGTAACAGTTTCGGAGTGCCGTACCGATACGCAATTCTGGGCTTCTACTTCCAGTACGGTAACGGCATCGTAGAGGGTTTAGCTTTTCATCCATACGAGCAACTCTATCCAACCTATTCAGATGAAAACGGTTACTATGCCACGTATGAGATATACGGGAACAAGTTCGTCCACGGGCCGCAGCTAGACTTCCTGCTAAACGCGACACCGAACATGCGGACCGTCGCGCAGGGACAGGCGACAACTTACTCAGTTACAGTCACTTCTATTGGAAGTTTCAGCGCCCCCGTTAGCCTGCAAGTCACTGGCGGACCCCCCGCATCGTCAGTCGGCTTGTCACCGACAATCGTCACGCCGGCGCAAGGAGCCACGGTCGGTGCAACGCTCATGGTACAGACCACGCTGAGCACTCCGATTGGAAGCTACAATCTTACGGTAACTGGATCTTCCACACTCCCCGCGATCACGCGGTCCATCAACCTAGTGCTCAATGTCGTACCTGCTCCATCTGATTTCACGATCAACGCCAATCCAAAGTCCCCAGCACCCCTCATAGTCAATACGGGCAATTGCGGAAACATCAGCATCACAATCCAATCCATAGGAAACTTCAGTTCACCTGTCAACCAGACTCTATCCCCTCTGCCTGCGCGCGTGACTCCGAAGTTCATGCCGAATCCGATCACGCCACCATCTGGAGGCACTGTAGGATCCATCCTGCAACTTTGTGTCGCTTCGAACGCGGCGCCAGGAAACTACACGATGATTGTGAGTGGAACTGCGAATACGCCAAGTGGTTTGCTCACGCACACGGTGAACATTCTCCTAAGAGTTCGCACCATCGTGCCGTTATCACCGCCCGTAAACCCATTGATCTACCTCATCATTTTACTAGCGCTTCTTCTGGCGCTTGGTATCGGTTTGCTAGCTTTCTTTATGTCACGAAGAGGAGGTCCGGGTGGGCCAATGAGGCGCCCCCGCGTGCAGTACGTGCTACCACTTCCAACCATCCGGTGCAGAGGCTGTGGTCGTGTGATGCCCTTGTACGCGGTCTACTGCCCGTACTGTGGTCGTCCGCAACCGATGCTCGCAAGACCGCCAACGCGCGTGATCGCGGGCGTAAGAAGTGGCAAAGTTACTCGACGGGGGATTATCGCGTTTTCACTGTCGCTTGTCTCTGGGATTCTGGTCATTCTCAACAGCGCTGCTCTTCTTGCGCCGTCCTTCTACGGACCACCCGTCAATTGGTCACGGATCTTCTGGTGGCTGCCAAGCATTGGAGTAGCAAATGGCTTTGTGATAGGTTTCCTGATAGGCTTGGTGCTTGTGCTAGGATCCGTCGTCATGATTCTTGGACATGGTGCATTCGCGGACATCATAATCTTTCCATTCGCAATTTTCAGTTTGATAATTGGAGGCGGCTTCGTGGCAGGAATGATCCTTGGCATTGTGGGTGGAATCATCGGAGCACTGAGACGATAAAAACTAACGAAATTATTCAACAGTTCTCATTAACTTTCTAATCTAACCGTATGCGCGGGCTTTCGGTAAGGAGCCTGTTTCTTCCTTGAACTAGGTTGATGGGAAATTCACTGAAACAATTCAATGGTTTTTTAGTGACTCGTTGCTAGCCTGCGTTATCTTTCTTCAGTGATGGCAAACGAATCAGTGGTATCTGTGCGATTTTGCTCGGAAATTGCAGCTCGCTGCACGATTTTCAGGGGCATCTTGTCGAAAATTCATGATCTTTGTCATGGTTAACTCCTAAGTCACGCGAGCACGACATCTTTCAACTTGGTGCGGAACAAAATGGAAGTCATGGAATACTATCGTGATTCAAGCGGGTTCTGGCGAATCAAGAATTTCCGCAGACGACGCCGAGCGCGAATTTAAGCGCCGACTAATCTGCGTCGCGGCAAGTCCAGTCACTGGTCTAACGATGACTGACTATTCAGTGTGAATCTCGACAACGTCTCGATCTCCCAGCACATGCTCTGGACCAACGCGCTCGCCTGCGAACTTGCTTGTCGGTCCCCAAATTCGAGAGTAACGATACCTGTTGGCCAAATCGCTGTGGATAGCGCGAGCTAGTTCGCCAATAGTCGTTCCCGCTCGAACCACAAATGGGTGTTCAGATGGTCTCGACTGTCCCGGTTCTTTAGTGTAAACGCGGATTATGCCGAGGCAGTCAAACACCTTTCGGCCAATATCCTCCAGTCCAGTGCCGATCAGACATGAAGTGAAGACGGTTGGAACGGAATCTGTAATCTCCTTTTGGAGTTGCACCGCGGACTCACGCGCTGCCGACAGATCTAGCTTGTTTCCTATAATGAGAGATGGTTTGAAGAGTGTGACGTTTTCTAGGATCGCGTCTTCTACATCGTCGAGAGAAATGTCTCCGTATATTCTAACCAGGGCATTCTTGATGCCGTAGCTGTGAAGAAGGCTCCTAACCTTTTCGGGGTCGTATGGCGTGCGCGTTCCTGATGTGGCAATCCGTATTTCTCCGGAACCCTTCTCCCTTACCACCTCAACCCTTGTCGATGGCCGATGAATTGAAATTCGGATCTCCTCGAGAGCTGCTATGACATACCGGAACTGCTTCACCGGTTCCGCAGCCAAATCCAGAACCAAGAGCAAGCCGTCCGAATTCCGAATCAGATCGATTGCCTCCGGCTGAATCTCAAATCCTCTGCTTTCATTGAATTGTGGGGCCGGCAGCTCAACCAATTGTAGCTGAACGTCCTCGTATTGCAACATGCCGGGAACTGGTCGATGAGTCGTGTACTCATACGCGGCCACAACTGGTTGTGCGTTTGTCAAAGCTCTCAGCAGACTGCTGCGCCCCGCGTTCGTGGGACCGAAGATCATAAGCTGTGCCGCGCCTTCGCGTTCCACAGCCCAAGCGGAACTTGTACCGCCTCGTTTTCCGCGTTGAGCAACTATTTCTTCGTTGAGAGTGGCAATCTTCGTCTTAATCTGAGCTCGAAGCCGTTCGTTCCCCTTGTGCTTCGGGATTTCTGAGAGAAATTCTTGGAATAGTCGGACCTTCTCGCGTGGATTCTTGGCAGCTAGAGCCTCGTTCCACTTTGCCTTAGCTTCGGGCGGAAGGTTAGCGGGCAACTGCCTCTCACAATTAACTTGAGAGCTTCAGTGAAAGAGGAATGGAGCGGAAGGTGGATTGGTGTCTTTTTCAGGCGTTCTAGTTACGATGGTTCGAGCGATTAGATCGCCTATCCTCTGCCGATCCGAAGAGATCAGAATCGCGATGATCGCTGCGACATAGAACAATGGAAGCCAATCCAGAAACCTGAGCAAATTGCGTTTAAGCGACGCACTAAGCGAGCAAGGATCACCATCTTTGTCCAAGACAACGAGCTTCAGAAGACGTTTCCCTACAGTCGCGCTGAAGATCCATTCCAATATGAAGTAGTAGAGAAAGGTAACCAATACAAGCGACACCCACCACCCATAGTCCTGAGCGGTTGGCGTAACATCCGCGCGAAACCCGATCCCCAGACTCGCCCACATCAGTGCTACAATGATCGAGTCTATTATTCCAGCAGCAAGCCTCCGGTTGAGAGGAGCGGCTTTGATTCTGAGAGGTGGGCTCGAGAGCGTTTCAACCGTGAGCTCTCTGTGGGGGGCGTGGTCGTGATCTTCATGCTGACCCATTTCAATCGCCAGTCTATGACAACATCGCAAGTAGTAAATTGTGCGGCCACCTAATTACGGAACGCAGTAAGAGTTCTTACGGAGTAATCCGAGTATGTTTTCTTGCCGTCCCATAGGAATAGTGAGGGTTGAGGCTCCTGATGATGAAGTAAGGGGGCGAAAACGTGATGTTGATTGTGAGTCACGGATTCAGATTCTAACTGAGTTCACGGACGCGTTGGAGGGATTGAACGGCTTTTCACATATCTTCGTGCTGAGCTTTCTACACAAGTTGAGACCTGACCAGGTCGGCATCCTGAAGGTTAGACCAAGACGATTATTGAGTAAGGGATTCATGTTGGAGGAACTGCCTCTGGTCGGAGTCTTCGCTATTGATTCTCCCAGTAGACCAAATCCGATTGGTTTGAGCTTGGTCAAACTGTTGCGCATCGACGGAAGTGAACTCTTCGTCTCTGGACTTGACCTGTTTGACGGAACACCAGTCTTGGACATAAAACCATACAGAGGCGATTACAGAGCAGACCAATATGAGCTGCCAGAATGGTATCGCACACTTCGCAGCAGAGCTGGCGACGATTTCTAGAATCCCAATGCTCTTGCATCATTCGACAATCGGATCTCTCCCCGAGCACTGTGGAGCATCTAATTGGGATTGGCACCCCCTGATTAGGTTTGGCGCGTGAAGAGAACAGATTTTCTGTAGCAGTCAATTTTGGAGAAGGGGGAACAATGTTATACTCAAACGACTCAGATCACATTCATCATGGTGAATTGACACATGATCTCCGAAGGCGTGTATGACATCAAGGCGTCCAAAGAGACGCTCTGGAATTTCATCACCGATCCAACTAAGCTGAGCCACTGTCTTCCCGATTTGAAGAGCCTCGAGATCGAGAGTGAGGACAAGTTCAAAGCAGTAATACGAGTCGGAGTAGGATTCATAAAATCCGACTTCAAGTTTCGATTGGAGATTCTAGAGAGAAAACCAACCGACCGAGTTCGGCTTGTGGCAACCGGCGCAGGGTCAGGAAGCAACGTGACTATTGACACCGTGATTGAGTTGGCCGAGATTCCGGAAGGGGTTAGGCTAACCTATAAAGCGAATATTCTGCTCGGAGGCATAATGGCTAGCCTAGGGCAAAGGGTTCTGCAGGAAGCAGCGGACAAAATTGTGGCTAGTATTTTCGAGCGCATAAGAACGGAACTCTCCTGACAGTGCCATCGCAATCCTAGTTGCAGATTGCGCAGAGCCTGATCAGTGCTCAGCGCTCGAAGTGCTAGTGAGTTTCGTCACGTGCATTTTGCGGGCAGCAGTTTTCACGGCATTCACTACGCCCAGATAACCCGTGCATCGACAAAGATTCCCTTCAATTCCTTCCTTTATCTCCTCATCGCTGGGCTGTGGGTTCCTCTGCAGCAAGAACAGACTCGAAAGAATCATCCCTGGCGTACAATAGCCACATTGCAGCGCATGCTGCTCTAGGAACGCATCTTGAATTGGACGCAGATTGGGATCTTTAGCCACACCTTCAATCGTCAAAATGCTAGCCCCATTCACTTGGGCTGCAAACAACATACACGACTTGACCGACACGCCATTAAAAATAATCGTGCAGGCTCCGCAGTGCCCTGTATCACAACCAATATGCGTCCCGGTTAGACCTAATTCGCTGCGAATGAAGTCTACAAGTAACATCCGAGGTTCAACCTCTCGTTTGCACTGTTGACCGTTGATGTTCACTGAGATGAGCTGCTTCGTCAATTATGCGAACCTCCTAGGGCACGGTTCAATGACGCTTTGATTACTCTCCCTGTGAGAGCCGCCGTCATTTTCAACTTAAACTCAGCAGATCCGTGAACATCGTAGGGAGGGCTTAATCCTTCAGTGGCCTTCTGAGCTGATCGCTCAATCAAGTCATCGTCGATCTTGTGTTGTGTTAGAATCTCTTCAGCCGCTGTTGCGTGACGTGGCACAGATGCGACTCCGCCTAGCACCACACTCGCTGACTTGCAGGTACGCTCATCGATCGTGATTAGTGCGGCTGCTGAAACCAGAGCGAAATCATTGTGCCCTCTACTTAGTTTCAGATAGGCGCTTCCACTTCTGGGCATGGCGATGGGGATTCGTATCTCTCTTATGATCTCATCTTGAGACAACGCGGTCGTAAAGAAATCAACAAGGAAATCTGCGCATTTGACGTTGCGTGAGCCGTTTGCGCTTTCCACTATGATTGTACCATGGCTTGCAAGAACCGCTACGGGTAGGTCCGCGTTTGGGTCGGCATGGGCTAGGGTTCCTCCAATAGTTCCTCTATTTCTAACCTGTTGATCTGCTATCACGCTGGCCGCATCTGCGAGAAGAGGTAACGTCTCTCGAATTAGACTACTCTTGGCAAGCTGATTATGTCGGGTGAGGGCTCCAATTGCAATTGCGCCATTTTCTTCACGAATGTAGCTCAGCTGTGACAGACCATTAATGTCGATCAGAGTCTTCGGGGAAGCTAAACGTAACTTCATCATCGAGACTAGGCTTTGTCCTCCAGCAAGAATCTTGGAATCTTCCTTAGAACGAAGCAAGTCTAATGCCTCGTTTAGAGATGACGGAGCGTAATATTCGAAAGCTCGTGGTCGCAAGCCTTGTCGTCTTGTGGACTCTTGTGATTTGTCTTAAACATTTGCTTGGGGTCGGTAGTTGACGTGTTTATCGGACCGGCATTCCTGCTGTTTCTTGGCTCATGAGCAATAATCTCTGCATCAGCGAGACAGCACAGATTGCCATCATGCTTATTTGCTAAAAGAGAACTGCTGTCCTTTTGGCAACGATAAGAGGTATTGCTTTGGAAGATACTTTCAGAAGGTTGGTGGAAGGCCGCGGCAAATTCGTGAATGACGTAGAGCTGCCAGGCATGTTGCATATGGCCGTGGTGCGAAGCCCATACGCCAGAGCCAAACTGCTGAAAGTCAAAGGAGGCATCAATCACTCCGAACTCAAAGCAAACCTTGCATCTGTTGGTGAAGGCGCCTCACAAGGATCCAGCGATATCGTTGAACCTGTACTGGCATTGAATTACGTCAACTACGTTGGTCAACCAGTAGCAGCGGTACTCGGAGAGGATCCCTATGAAGCCACGGATAAGATGGATGAGGTGGAAGCGGACTACGAGCCGCTCAAACCTGTCATTGACCCAGAGAAGGCTTTGGCCGCGGAACCAATTCATCCAGGAACGAAATCGAATGCGGTTACAAGCTTTAGGATGGGCAAAGAGTTCGAATTAGGTAACGCTTCAATTGCTCTAGAGGACACACTTTCGTCGGAGAGGATATCTCCAAATCCACTAGAACCAAGGGGACTCGTAGCAAGTTACGATGGTTCAAGGCTTACCGTTTGGGCCTCAACCCAATCAGTCCACACTTGGAAGACAGGCCTCTGTTCCACCCTAGGGCTCCCTCGTGAATCAGTTAGAGTTATCCAAATGGATACTGGCGGGGCGTTTGGCTCTAAGAGCCGTGTTTACCCTGAGTATGTGATTGCAGGTTACGCATCTATGAAGACGCGGCGGCCGGTAAAATGGATAGAGACCCGCTTTGAACACCTAGCCGCTACGAATCAGGGGAGAGGCGCTAGAGCGAAGATGAAGATTTTCGCTGACGGTACAGGCAAGGTGCACGGCCTGAAAGCGGACTTGTTGATCGATTGTGGCGCTTATGCTCAAGGGCTCGCGGCCGGGGCGCCTCAATGGATAGGATATCAATTAACCGGACCATATGCGATTCAAAACGTGTATGTTGACGCCACAGGGGTCTTCACCAACAAAGCTCCCCTCGGCCCATACAGGGGCGCCGGAAGACCTGAAGCAGCATTTTTCACCGAGCGAATGATGGACATGCTCGCGGATGAACTCAAGATCGATCCCGTTGAGGTGAGATTGAGAAACGCGAGTCCAAAACCTTTCGTGTCACCGCTGGGATTGAGAGTGGATCCATTCAAACCATTCCTAGAGTCCGCGGCGCGGGAACTGAACTACTATTCGAAGCGAGGAGAAGATGTTGGTGTGGGCTTCTCATCTTTCGTTCTAATCGCGGCGACGAGGCCAGGTGAGTCGGCTAAAGTCGCAGTCAGGCAGGGCAGGCTGAAGGTATGGATGGGAGGCAGCGCAACTGGCCAGGGCCACGAAGAATTCGCGAAAGAACTTGTTACCAAAGAATTGGGCGTGCCGCCGTCTCTCGTGGACTTTGAGAAGGGTGATACGGACGAATTGGACGAAGGCGTAGGAACATGGGGCAGCAGAACAGCTGTCGTAGGAGGAGCGGCGTTGGTCGAGGCACTACGAAAAATCAAGGATCAAGTGAAATCGAAGTTCGGCAAGTATTCGACGGCCGATCTTCTCAAAGACAAATTTGATGCTACCGTATTCCGCGACCAAGAGGATCAAGTGAACTCTTTGGGAGCAAATCTGGTAACCGCTCGCTTGGATTCAGGAACCGTGAAGCTGGTGGAATGTGCGGCATACTACGATGTCGGGAGTGCGATCAACCCAAGCATGATCGAAAGTCAGGTTATTGGCGGCTCAGCACAAGGAATAGGGCAGGTGCTCAGCGAGCAAGTGGAATACGGAGACGAAGGGCAGCTCTTGACTGCAACATTGGCTGATGCCGGAGTCCCAACTGCCCTATCAATGCCAAACGTAGTAGTCAAACTTGCCCGTAACCCTTCACCTCTTCCGCATGGAGCCAAAGGAGTAGGCGAATCCCCGACCATGGGAGTCCCGCCCGCCGCGATTAGAGCAATCGAGAAGATTGTCGGCAAGAGGTTAACCGAGACACCGATCCCCATGGAGCTAATCACTGATCTAAAACGGTAAGTGACGAAAAAGATCTGACAACGCCGTTCCGATCCGAACTCATAAACAGGCCACGTTCTAGCACAGGCTTTGCGCTTTCAACCGTTTCGTCTGGGCAGCTTTGCGGTATGATCGAGTCACCGGGAAAAAGGGAAACAATTCTATAACCGATCGACAACCGGTCACATGTGATCTAATTCATGATGAGCGACAGCAGACTCAAGTTCGGTCTACACATACCGCCGGAAGGCAAAGACTTCAAGATGATGAAAGACCTCTGCCAAGCCGCCGAGAACTTGGGTTACGATCTATTCACCATGACCGACCATTTCATGAACATGGCGAACCCAGCAGGTCGCGGCAATCATCCCCTCGAATGCTGGACGAGCCTAGCGGGGCTAGCTGCGGTCACGAGCAAAATCCACCTCGGACCGTTAGTGTCCTGCGTAAACTACCGTCACCCCACAGTGCTCGCCAAGATGGCCACGACCGTAGACATAATCTCAGGAGGTCGCCTGCTATTCGGCATAGGAGCGGGCTGGCATGAGATGGAGTTCAACGGTTACATGGGTCGATTCCCGTCTCCCAGAAAGAGACTAGACGGATTAGAAAACGCAATACAAATCTGCCGAAGCATGTTCACGAATGAGACCACCAACTTCACGGGAAAAATCTACTCAGCAAATGAGACATTGAATTCACCGAGACCCGTCCAAAGAACGATGCCAATAATGGTGGGCGGCTCAGGCGAAAAGCGAACTCTCAAGATTGCAGCCAAATACGCCGACATCAGTCACCTCTTCGCGTACTCTCCCCAAGAACTGCAGAACAAACTTGACGTTCTCAGAAAACACTGCAAAGACGTCAACAGAGACTTCTCGGAGATCAAAGTCGCAGTAGGTTTCAGGCCAATCTTAAAGCCGACCCAAAGTGAGATCAAAGCTCAAGCAGCACGCATTGTATCGAGAGCAGGATTATCACTTGCCGAAGTTGAGAAAGCTGTTCAGATGACAGCTGGACCGAGAAACATTCTTGACACGATAAGAGAGTATCAACGCCTCGGCGTGACACTAGTAACTTTGACCGGCTTGGGACTAGAAGAGATGAAAACCTTCAAAGACCAAATCATCTCAAAGTTCAGCCAATAACAAAACAGTGAAAGGGCTGTCCAATAAGCCGCTGATGCTATGTTCTAGATCGCTTTCAAACCCAATCTGTTAATGTAGCAGAACAATGTTCAAGTTACCTTAACCAATTCACCTTATAGCCTCCCATGACAGTTCTAGCATACCTGGGGGAGATAGCGTCACGTCAAAACGTGCAGTCACCGATGTCTCCATAATCAAAACCGACGCGGTCCCGGTTGAGGATTTTGTAAGACCGGAAGCCGCTGGCGTCAAAGTGCAAAATCTAATTGGAGAACGCCAAGGATCCGAACGTGTCACATTGCGATTATATACGGTCCCGAAAGGCGGCCACACAAACGTAGATCAACACGAATACGAGCATCAAATGTACGTTTTGAAAGGGCACGGCATTCTCAGATGCAAAGACAAAGAGGTTACGTTAAGTCCGGGTGACGCAGTGTTTGTGCCCGCAAACGCGCAACATCAGTTCATTAACCAAGATGACGCCCCACTAGTCTACCTGTTGATCAACATCTCATAGCGTGCAGTCATAGGACTGGCATCTTATCCGGAACTCTTTGCTTACGCACTTAGTTACTCTGAGGCGGAGTGGAGCATTCGAAGACCAGACCCGTTCAAGTGGCGCTTCTGGCCAACTTGTCGTATGCACGCAACTTCTCTAGTCCAGCGTGAATCCCTACGTCCGCTCCGGGCATTTTGTGTTCGTTGAAGAATTGCTCTGTCTCCTCAATTCTTCCGATGCCTAGGATGGGAATGATGGATAGGAGGGTTCCGGAGAGTATTCCCGTACTTTGGTATAGCTCTCGAAGTCTTTCGATGTTGTCCTGCAACCATGTCCAAGTTACATTCTTCGCATCTGGCTTTTCGGTGGCCGCTAAGATTACGTTTCTCACGTCTTGTCTTTTGACCTCTCCGCCGAAAGCGAAATTCAGCGTACGATTAACTAACGATTCATCAGTGAATGCGGTCATGGCGTTCAGTAGCCTGACTTTGTCCTCGTCGGAGTTCGTCTTTCTATAGGCGTTGAGAAGGCTATCGTAATTGGCTGTGGATCTGGCGTAGGCGAGAGCTACTGCCGACTTCATGTCGGGGGGCACCAGTTCATATTCATTGAACTCAGGAGCCAATTCCGAGGCGAAGGCATCATCGACTAGAGTCAGTCTACTTGCGACGGTTCCCCGCAATATCAAGCTATTCTCATCTGTTTTCTGGCGGAGAGCATCGAATTGCAGGCTATGGAACGTCCTCGAAAAGTCGGAGACGCTAGATGGAGCAATAGTGTATAGGATTGAGAGTTGATCTGAAACCTCGTGAGTCGGTAAGTACTCGCGGTCATCAATGAATCGTTTGAGGAACATCATGTAATCCGCAAAACGTATCTTGCCTGAGAGGAGGAAGGCGTAGGCGTCAGAGACTATTCCCCATCTGTCTATGGCCGAGAGCTTGCTCTTCCACAGCAAATCCTCGCATCCGAGATATTGCACCAAGTAGAATCCGGATCGGTCAGGATTCATCTTCAATGATTTGATGCCCTTCACGCCAATAGTTACTTCTTCCTTATCCATCAGGACACTTCTGGGTTCGCCGTTAACTTCCATTGTAACTGGGATCGGCCACAAAGCCTTCTCCGATGAGCCCGATATGAGAAATCTCTCTTGATGCAGAATTAGTTCCTCGCCTCTCACTTCCACCGTCACAACGGGATAGCCGGGTCGCCGTACCCATTCACTCATAATCCTCTGCACTGGCTTTCTTGAGGTTACTTCGAGGGCGTTCCAAAGGTCGTTCCCAGTCGCGTTCGAGAACATGTGGCTTGAAAGATAATGTTGTATCCCCTTCTGGAACGCTTCGGCTCCCACGTAAGCCTCGATCATTCGCAGGATGCTCGCGCCTTTACCATAGCTTATGGAATCAAAGATCTGCTCGATCTCATCAGGAGACTTGACCGGGACCTGTATCGGATGAGTATTCTTCAAACAGTCTCTAGCCAGTGCTCCCGCCATTTCGCTTCTCAAGAAATCTTCCCACACCCTCCACTCGGGATGAATCGAATCCACAACCTTGAAAGCCATGAGCGTCGCAAAACTCTCGTTCAACCAAATGTCATCCCACCATTTCATCGTCACCAGGTTTCCAAACCATTGATGAGCCAATTCATGATCAACAATTTCAGCAACACGCCTTCTTGACCTAGTGCTACTGTTCGCGTCGACAAGAAGCGCCGACTCGCGAAAAGTAATCGCGCCCCAATTTTCCATAGCACCCATCGCGAACTCAGGGACGGCGATCAGGTGAATTTTCGGAAGGCTGTATGGAATACCATAGTATGAATTGTAGAAGGCCACTGCTTTCTTGGCCTCCTCCTGCGCGAATGTTCCCATTTTCACTTTTCCAGGAGTCGATGCCACTATGATGTCGGTTCTGTCCAACTTCTCGGTTTGTTCATCGAACTTGCCGACTCCAAGGTATAAGAGGTAGGTGGACATTCGCGGCGTTTTCTGAAATTTGACCGTTTTCCAATTTCTGTCGACGCTCACAGACTCTACAGGCATGTTTGAAATCACGTCAAGATCATCATCTATCTTCACGGTAAGCTTGAACTCGGCTTTGGCGTTGGGTCGATCTACGCAAGGTAACATTCGTCTCGCCTGTGCTGCCTCAAAATGAGTAGTTACGATATGCGTGTGGTCAAATGGTGCCCTGTAAATTCCAACCAACGAATCGGTTATTGAGCCTTCATAGTCCAATTCCAAAATGCCGTCAAATGGCCCTGTATTGATGATCAGGTCATCGCCGCGTTGCATGAAACTGAAATTCCTCTCATCCCAAATGACCCGCTGGATGTCGAGCCCCACAGAGTTCAAAACAACATCTTCCTCTGTCTTCAGATTGACGAACAGCCGTCCCTTGAACTGCAGCTTGTGAAAATCCAAATCCATGAACAACTCGTAATCTGTGACTTGCACAGTCTCACAACCTACTGATCGAAAGATCGCCGCGGACCTAAGTAATCTTTTCCGAAACCAGTGCCAGCTTGCAGGAAATTCCTCTCCGTGCCTGTGGTCGAATCTTAAACGTGACTTATACTGTCCGGCGCTTGCAGTACTTTGCTAGAAGACGGCGCAAAACAAGTAGATTACAATCAAGTCCGATCAATTCGGGCCTACGGGAAAGGAACAAGCTCTTCGAACAAGTCGGCACAAGACTGAGGACATTCTAACATAACCGGGCGAGACATTATGACAGGAAAAATCAACGCGCGCTTAAGCGAGTCGGATCATTTGCACCTCTGGAGATAGCATTCGACAATTGGTATTCATCAATTAGCCAACAGTCGTCAACAAGCGTGCACTTGCCGCAGTTCGAAGCAGTCAGTAAGTCTAGGTTTACTCCTTTGGGCGTTGGTTGATGGAGGTGAGCTGTTGTTTACGCACAAATACACTTTGACGGTGACAGAGGACATGCACGAGCGGCTAGAAGAGGAGCGAAGACGTCGTTTTCTGCACTCAATACTGGGAACAATACGTATGATCCTAGGCGAATACCTTGCGAGTGCCAATCGAACGACGGAAACTTGAGAACAGAGTCTTGTAGGTAATCACCAATCAGATCAAATTCTCTGTTGGACATGATAAGCCTTGGCGAGCACACGTCAGATTAACGATGATCACTACGGTCACTTCTCGACGGATCTATTGAACCGCGTTCCTTGAGCTTCTCAACAACCTTTCAGCCCGTTTAGGTGGTTACAGTGAAGGGTGCGCGCATATCTCAATCCGTAAATGATTGGACGCTTGTGCCTGGGACAAGGCGTTACTGTGGTTTCGTCGTGTGTGTTCGCGCCCCCCACAATGCTTCTGTTGCCTCAGTGCTTGTTAGTTCTACGTTCATTCCGACTCGAATGGACTGGGCACACTTCACGTCAAGTAACCCCAAGTGTGTAGCAAATCTGCGTCTCGATGCCATCGCTCTCCAATATCTGTCCGATAAAACATGTTTGGTATAATGATGTTTCTTACTCGGTTGTAGGTCTCCTTGCGAGCGTCCTCGACTGTTGAGCCAGAGCCAGTGACAACTAGTGCGTAACCGGAGTTGCCTGCTAGCCTCCAATCTCCTTCCACGAGTTTCGCGTCGCCGTGGTGAATGCCAGTTGACATGGGCTTCTTGAAGATGATCACGGCGTCTTCTGAATACCGCCTGTAAGCAGTTATGTCCGAGAAAGGATAGGGAGGCACTGCTACGACGACGCCAACCTGAAACCCACGCTGAGCGCGCAGAGCAAACTGCTGTCTGTTCGCCAAAGCATACAAGAAATCGCTCCAGCGGCTCGTGATGCCTTCCATTTGAATGTTGATAGTTGGATAGCCGAATCGGGGTGTAAGCTCCAAAGGGTAGATTCCTCGAGCGTTGACTATGCAGTTGATATCGAAATATCCGACAAACAGCATTTCTGCTAGAAGCGCTCTAAATCTTGCCAGCGTCTCGTCATAGAGACGACTCCGTTCGGACCAGAACATTAAAGTTCCCATTTCACCGGTGCTGGGACCGATTTCCTCGTTGAACATCCTTTTGTGCTCAAAGTTAATGCATGCTGGCAGTATGAAGTCTTGTCCGTTAAAGAATGCTCCAATCGCCACCTCAACGCCAGACACGAATTTCTGAAGTTGGAAACTCTTGATTCTACTGCTCCAGACTTTCTTGTAACGTTCCAGAATTGCAACTATATCTAATCCGTCTTCTTCTTGGCCAACAAAAGAGAGCACTTTATCTTCTTGGGCCTTGCCGCTCGGTTTTACGACATATCGCCCCGGATTCTCCTTGACGAATCTGACGGCATCATCGAACTCAGCGAAATCCCAAGACGGAATAGTCTGAAGGCCTGCTTTCTTGAGCTGTTCTTGGCCAAAGTCGCGATCGAGTTCCAAGCGGTCGCTGGCAGGGCTGCCGCCCACTACTGCTTTTCCTTCTTTGCGCAAGCGTTCCGCGATGGCGCCAAAACCTATGTCGTCGAAGATGATTACATCGGCCCAGTCCTTCAGAGAATACCAGTCGTCCGTTTTTTCGACGAAGCCGTCGGAGATTTCTTTGTCTGTTTTGCTGTGAATATAATACCGTACTTCGTTGCCTTCATTCCTGACAGTGCACGCAAGATCGCCAATCAAACCCATATCCGAAACGAAGAGGAACTTCCTTGTGGCAGTTTCTGTCTTCTCGCGAGCATTGTTGCTCGCTATTCTTTCAGCGGTCATCTCGAGAAACCAGTGTCGGACGTGTCCTATAATTCCATCTAATTCTCTACCGTCGTGTGTCTATGCGTTCAACTTGCTTTCCGCACCTAACCCAAAAACAAGCTAACGAACGATACGATAACTCTAGCTGAGCCTGCGAAGCACCCATTGAGTGTGTGTGGGTCTGGTAGTGCGCGCACACACAAAATACCCCAAACTACGACGGACGACCGTTCAAATAACGACACTCGCATGATCAAGTCAAGCGATTGTTCGCGATGGAAGATGGGCCCAAGTTCTAATGGTGAGGGCAACGGACTTTGAACTCAGTCTCTTCGTCTCTTGGCTTTCAATCGTCAATCGTTCTCCGTTTGTTCTAATGAGGAGTGAATCCCCATTTGCGAGTGCAATAGTTTCTATACGAAGGCTCGGCGGCGTAAGAATTGAAGGCACCATCACCAAACGAGGAATTCAAAACCTCTCAAATGTCCGAAAAGAATTGACACTATAACACGGCAGAACTGAACGAACATCAATGTATCATTAAAGGTACACTTATATACCAGAACTATGGTCGCAAGTTGGAAGCTCCATGAAGCAAATTAGTTCCGGGAAAAAAATGGTCTCGGTAGCTTTCTTAGTTCTTGTCGTCGCCTTGACCGCACCTGTAGGCAATTCTTTTGCATATCAAAATACAATCGCACAAACTCAGATGCCACAGTCTACGACGAGTTCTGTCCCATATGCCGTGAATATTACTAATAAGCCGGGCATAGGCCCTTACTTGACAAACGCGACTGGCTGGACGCTGTATACCTTCGCGCGTGACGTGCCAGCTAGTGGGTCAAGTGGATGCATAGGCAATTGCATAAAGAATTGGCCTCCATTTTATGTCGCAAACCTTACGATTTCCCCCGGACTCAATGCAACTAGTTTTAGCGTAATCTCTAGGCCAGATGGAGGTAAGCAGGTGACTTACAATGGTTGGCCTCTCTATTTCTTCAGAAACGATACGAAACCTGGTGACACAAATGGTCAAGGACTTGCAAACGCGTGGTTCGTGTGCACATACCCAAGACCATTCACCCTCACCTCCAACACAAGCACCGCAACAACGACATCTCCCAGAAAAAGCTACGACTAGCAGTGGCTACCAACACAACTTACAATAATGCGTCAACTACACAGCAGACAGCCCGTTAATCCTCTTTCCATTTTCTTGTGAACAGCCAACCAACTTCAATGTAACGGTTCTAAGCAACTCAATTCAGAGGAACCATCAAAGACTGTAACCTGAATCTCCCCCAATGCACTTTACAGTTCCTTCAAGCATCTAGAACTCAACTGGGCTTTTGAAGCAACACCCAGATGGACAAAACGCTACCACAATAATCCGCCTTGAAATATGATCCGCAGGGAGGTAGGTAGCGCACCATAGTACAAAGTGTGGTAGCACTAGTGGTGCGCGCACTCATGAAATCACACGAACGACTATGGTTCAAATCCAGGTTCTGTCCATTGCCTTCGAGAAGCTCGAATAAAACACGGAGTCAGTGCTCAAACATTGTATCCGCGAATTCGAGGCCAAGATCTTTTAGTTTCGCACTTGTGGGGTTGCCTGTGGTCTTGTCCCAACCTCTTAGGTCGTAGTAATTGTCTAACATGGATTGTAGTTCTTCTTTCGTAACACGTTGTCCCTTGGATGGGCCGTCAGGGAGTGAGTCTTCTGTGAATCTTGGTGGGAGGTAGTCGTCTTTTCTGGTTATACCCTCTCTTGCGTTGAAGCATCTGCATAGATTGTTCATGCGTTCGCCTGCGCGCATTAGATCGTCAACTGTTAGATCCCAGCCTGTAACGGCGTCATACGCGCCGGTGAGGAAAGCTGGTTTCGTGTAGTTGTGGCCGGACCAGCCGGGTGACGTGCAGAGGAGCAGTGAGTTGGTTATTGCGACCCAGTCTTGGGAGCGTCTTATGATGTCAACTTTGTTTCTTGACGTGTCATGCCGATCTAACCCGAGAGTTATCCCGATCTCTGGCGCAAGGTTCGGCGCCTCGAATTCCGGATCATGGAATGCTTGCATGTGGCATCCTCCACGAGGCGATGTGGCGTAGGATAATCCGAGACCTTTCTTGGCTCTGGGTTCATGCATTGGTATTTCCAAGCCTTTCACTTCTACGGCGTACCTCTCGGATCCTCGGCCGAGTTTCTTCGCTGCTACCTTGACGCCTTCAGCTAGAATATTTCCTACTCCGTCTCGCATTGCGATCTTCTCGATCAACTTCAACGCCGCGTCAGCCCTGCCCCATGTCGCGTCGATGCCGTCGATGTCTGCCTTGGAGAAGATGCCACGGTCTATACACTCCATTACCCACGCAATTACCACGCCGGTCGAGATGGTATCCAATCCATATGCGTTGCACAGCTGATTCTCCTTTGAGATCGCTTTCAGATCGTCTATTAGAAGCAGGGACCCTAGGGCTGCATCATTCTCATATTCCGGCCCTCCGTATTCCGGGTTGATTGGAGCGTACGGACCGTCGAGGACTTCAACTTCTCTCTTACAGTCTACCGCGCATTGTGAACAGGTGTTCCTGCTCTTCAGAATTGTCTGAGTCATGGTTTCTCCGGTTATTGCCTCGTACCTATCGTAGGTTCCTTGTTGGAAGTTCTTGGTGGGGAGCATCCCCAACTGGTTCAATGCTCCGACGAATCCCACTTGGCCATGTTTAGTGAAGTTGACGATGTTAGGGTTGGTTACGGTTTCGGTGGAGATTTCTTTCATAATCTCCCTGACCTTCGTAGGATTGGCTGTTGAGACGCTTTTGGTTCCGCGAACAGCTATGGCTTTGAGCTTCTTGGAACCCATCACTGCGCCGAGTCCAGCTCTTCCGGCGGCTCTGTGGGCTGTGTGCATTACCGCAGCGAATTTCACCAAGTTTTCTCCTGCCGGACCTATGTTTACGACGGCGGGATTGTCTTCCCGACGGTTGGTTATGCCGAGGTCATGGGCGATGTCTAGCTCAGTTTCAAGCGTCATCTTACCCCACAGATGGGACGCGTCCCTCACCTCTACGTCATCGTTGAATATGTTAATGTAAACCGGATCTTTAGACGCGCCCTCCACAACTAACGCGTCATATCCTGCCTTTTTCAGTTGAACTGCGAAAGTTCCGCCACAGTATGAGTCTGCCCAGATTCCGGTTTCAGGTGACTTGCCTGCAACTACCCATCGTGAATTAAGTGGAATGCCGGTGGCGGCGAAGGGGCCAACCGCGTACACGAGTTTGTTCTCTGACCCTAACGGATCGATCTTGGGCGGGAGTTCATTGAACAGGATTCTTATGGCTGTGCCCTTTCCGCCAATGAACTTCTTAGCGTCTTCGTCCGACAATTTGTCAGTCGAGTGCGTCTTATTGGACAAGTTCACCCTGAGAACCTTACCTGCATAACCGTACAAGTTTGCTCAGCCATACGGCAGTCCTTCCGTCCCCATTAAAACGCCTCTGCTAATTTCCGACTCCGGTCAGATCTCTTAGGGATTCCTTCCCGCGGATAAAGACTAGATGGCACTCGTCGCAACTGTAGAGGAACTCGTGTGTGTGGTACCTATGGTGCACACACAAACGGTAAACTAATGGCGAAAAAAAGGATTAGTGAACTAGTCGCAAGTCCTCGGCTGTCTACACCTTCTTGACTGCAGCCTGAACCTTAGCCATCATCTCGGGAGGAATACTTGCCAGATTATGTGCTTCCTTCGCGTGTTGAGCACCCTTCATCAAGAGTTCGTTCATTGTCTCACCAGTACCTTCCCAACCACAGTTCATCCCAAGATCAGCACACTTCAACGTGAAACCCATAACATCACACCTCCTCATTATCGATATTCGAAACTACTCGACTCTGTTTAAGACCCTTCCCCACAACTCTTGGACTTACCTCCAACATCCTCTCGTGATGCGATGAGAAAGGAGTCTCTGCGAGCGTAGTGAGCACGTAGTAAGTGTGTGCGCACACACGCACACGAAAAACCCAAACCAACAAACAATGAACCGTCGTCCATCATTGGTGTGTGCGCACCATTAGACCCATCGTACCACTACGTGAAAAAGGGAAACGATGTTTTCTTGGTGACGCTCAGCTATTTCTTCACTTTCCGATACGTTTCCTGCACCATTGCTTTTTCGAATATGGGTACGAACTTTGATCTTTTCTGGGGAAAGAAGTGTGCTGCCATGTTTACAAGTTGCTGTGGGTCATCTACTTCGAATATTGTGAAGCCCTTGTGTTCCATGCCCAGCCAATGTGCTGGGAAAATTACTTTCGGTAAGCTCTTAGGATCCTGTTCCCGCAATTTCTTGGCTTGTGCGTCCTTCTCGAACATGTCGTATATGTCCTTGGGTTCATACTCCCAAAACCATATGAACTTCAACTCTCATCTCACCTCTTTTCATCTTGTACTTGCATAGGTCACTCGTTGATACGAGTGAATGATTGTTCGTTCGAGAGCCGGAATTCTCTCCTGAAGTTCGTACTTACTTGTTCGCTGGTAAACTGCTGTTCCAGATATCCCTATGGAGTTTGAAAGAACCGTCCGGCATCTTCTTCCAGAGCACAACGTACTTCCCCTTATCCTCTGACGCTGCTTGGCCTTCGGGTTGAATCTTCAGAGCGTAGTTCCCAACCTCATGAACCATGTCACCAAGGTCTATTAGCTCCACAGTAGTGAGTACCGCGTCCTTCACACCCATATTGATCGCGCCATTCCAGAAGCCATGCGTGCTGCTCCGCCCTTTGATCATGTCACTGTTTGGCGGTAGGAGTATGGCGTCCTCCGTATACAATGCGCTTACGGCTGCGGCGTCTCCTCTCCTCACGCTGTCGCCGAATATCCTGTTGGTGTCCTCAACCGTTCTTCTGACCTGTTCCTCTACCATGCTTTTTCACATCTCCCTCAGATTTTGGGTACTTCTTGTCACAGCGCCCCTCCTCGGCGCTCAGGTGTTTGGAAGAAACGGGGAACTTGAGATAGGCAGACAGCCATGTAACGTTTCTAGCTACTTCTTGCTTTTCAGATAGAGTTCCGCAATTTCGATGGATTCATGTATGGGCACGAACTTTCATTTCGTCTCGGGCATGCAGTGAATCGTCGTGTTCGTCAGTTGGTCCAGTCGAACTGCTCTCTCACGGTAGTCCCTTGAAGATGTCTGCTGCTTTGTCCGCTGGTGTAGCTGGCAGGGTTTCTGTTCTGACCGCTCCTGCACCGCTGATAATGAGCAGAGACCTCGTCATTGACTCAACGCTTGTGCCCTCGCATACCGCAACGAAATCGTACCGTCCCATCGTATAATAGAACTCCTTGATCTCTCCTCCCACCGACTTGGCGACTTTTCTAGCTGCTTCCAACCGTTCAGGCGAATCTTTCATGTTCTCGATACCCTTCTGTGTGTATTTGCCGAGGACTATGAACATGGGCATTTCCATTCTCACCTCATTTCCTATTGGTACTTGTTTGGCTCCACACCTCGGAGCTGAGGTTCAAGTATGGTCATAACCTCAGGAGGGAAGTCTGGGTGTCATCACTAGTTATCACTTTCGGTCTTCCCGTGCGGAGTTCAGTATTTTCGCTTCACGTGATTAGGCCATCACTTTATGTGATAGATAATTCCAACAAGCTACGGTACTGTTTGAGGAGGAGGACTTGGCGTGGTTGGAGAAGCTAAGGGAAGTATCTTCAGAAGGACGGATGGAAAGTACTTCCTCTATTTACCGAAACATCTAGTGGAGGATACAGCGTTCCCATTTAAACCTGAATCCTCCACCCCTGTAACCGTCGTCATAGATCCCGGAAAGCAGAGGCTTCTGGTGATACCAGAAACCCAAACGCGAAAGAAACAACGAAAACGATGAGCGACCCTCGCTGTCGAGAGATCATAAGAACACTGGTGCACACACAGCTCGACATTGAAGTACTACTGGTGCGCACACACACCAAAAGAACGACGAACGTGACCGGTTCAAATTACGGCGCGAGAGATGCTGTAATCGAGTGGTCAGACTCGCTCACGACTTCGATCAACTGGTAGTTATGTCAAAACGTAAGGTAAATCACTTACCACTAACTATAGTTAGCGTGAAGGTAATACCTATTCTTGGGAGGGGATGTTATGACAGAAGTTAAGCCATTATCACACGAGATTAGAGATAGGCTTCCGCGATTAGTTCTAGATTTCGTCGCCGTAATCATAACCTTGTTCGTAGCCTACGTTGTTATTCCTATAGCGTCTGCGATAAGCTTCAATGTTCCAGTCATCGGTCTGTCCGTTGGCCTGGCTGTGGCAGTGATCTTTCTCGTCATACTCGCGATTCTCGCCGTCCGTATCCTGCGCGATGCCGCCGTGATGGTGCATCATGGGTCGCATATGCTAGCGAAGGCTGTGCCTGGACTGGAAGAGCACCAGCAGAACTTGATTCGGAAAGTCGCTCGCGATTTCCTCTCAGCTGTAGTCATAGTGATCCTGTTCTACTTGCTGACGCCATTCATTGTGCTCATGCCTGGAGTCGGCGCATCACTTGCAGCCGCGATTCCCTTGGTTCTTGCAGCAGTCGTCGTAATTCTTCTCTACGACGCAGGTCGGTTACTATACGAGGAGATAGCTAAGTCAGTTCAGAAAGTCACCGATAAGATCGCATCAATGGTCGAAGAATCCGAGAAGCCTAGGAAGTAGGCACGCTGAATGCCGAAAACCTTCGCCGATGAGATACGTGTGCGTCTACCTCGCATCCTGACAGACCTGGCCACGATGCTTGCACTCATCTTTGTACTGTACCTAATCATGCCCGTAACGTACGTTACGAGTTATGTGCTTCCGGGAGTTGGCGTCGCCGGAGGAGTCATGGTTGGCGTCGCCGCGCTCATCCTCGCCTTGATTATTGAGTTACGAATCTATGGTGATTTACAAGGTTTAACGGGCGCCTTCGCCAGTTACGCGGTCGCGCGCAGGAAGCGACTTGCAGCGACAAGGAAAGAAGAACTCAGAAGCTCACTCGCGGACATGGGAAAAGTAGTATCGCTTCTAATTCTAATAGCGCTGATCGCGCCAGTTCTAGTTATCATCCCGGGTATAGGCGTCGTGGCCGTAGTACTGCCCATCATAGGCATACTGATTGTGGTGCTCTACGGATGGAGGAGCTGGGAGATCGCAAAAGAAGAACTAGAGAAAGTCTTCAAGGCATTCGCAGATAGCCTAGCCAAATCGTTTGAGAAGTGAGAATGTAGATTCCGCTCTTTCAGGTCTTGATCACTACCGCCATTGAGATGATTTTACTAGTCAGTACGGTTCAGACTACTGCCCAGCAAGTCTTGCACCAAAAAAGAGAGAAGATGGGAACAGGGTTTTGCCTGTTTAGTCTAACCTGTAACCGCTAGTTTGTTCTCGACTTCTGATACGCCGGGAGCACAATAGGCGGCGTATTCGGCTTCTTCATAGTCTGCCCAGGAGCCTACGCTGCCATGGAGAATTACCTTGCTACCTGAAGTTTCCACCTTAATCTTGTCGGCATCTCGAAGCAATCTGGCATTGCGCCTAAGTGCGTTTTCGATTCCATTCTTCACCTCGAACGTTTTCACCGTCGGCACCAGCGGTTTAATAGTGATCGAATTCATCACTCCCGAAATCCCTATCAAGTGACGTACAGCATCCTCCGCACGCTCCTTTTCGTAATAATAATCCACCTCGCCACTCAGAGTGATCCAACCGTCATGCACCATCACCTTGACGCGGTCACGTGGTACCCAAAAATTCCATTCGAGAATGATTCTCGCCGACTGGGCAATATCTTCGTCGCTGCGCTTGTAAGGGTCAGGCAGCCTGACCTTGATCTCTTCAGCTAACCTTTTGACGCCGTAAACCCGCTTGACAGCACGCTCGGCAGCCCACCTCTTGGCGTAACTGTCAACGTCGCCGCTCAGCGTAACTACTCCATCCTTGACAGCAACACCAATCTCCGCCGCACGAATCGTCGGCTCCCACTTGAGCTCAGTCATAACATCTCGTTGCAATTCTGAATCCGTCTTCACAACAATTCACCTCCCTCAACGCGCGCTCTATATGTAATGCTGGTCTCGCTCAATTCGTTTTCGGAAACAGGTTTTCGTGTGGTGGTGGTGCGCACCAAGAAAGAAGGAGTAAATCAGTCTTCCCGCAGTTACACAAAATCGACCAGTGGTCGTCTGTGGTGTTCGCGTCCCTTCCATTCTGCGCGAAAAGGAACGCCAGAACAAATACGCCAAACCAATAACTATGATAATTACAAGAACCCACTCGTAACTAGATAGAGCCATAATCATTGCGTCAGCGTGTTGCGCTTTAAGCACGTTGTCTAATTTCCGAAAGGAGAAGAACTGGTTGCCTTAGACTGCTAATTGTCGTGACTTAGGGTGGTAGTCCGACAGCTTGCCTAATTTCTCGAATCTTTTCTGGCAGGAACGGGTTCTGTTTCCATGTTTTCGTTATGTCTTCTATGGCAAAGGGGTTGCGCTGTATGGACTCGACCTTCTCAACGACCATATCTTGCGTGTCGCACCTTAGGAGAGCGACGAAAATGTAGTTTGGTGAACCGCTCTCTACGAGGAGACTGGCAACGACATGGGTCTCGTATCGGTATACGTGCGGAGTGTATTGTTTTTCGAGTATCTCTATTACTTTGGTTAGGTCGAGAGCCATGCATCATATTGCTGGCGGTTGACTATTTTCAGCTTGCGTTCTGAATCAATGTTAACCATTGGTTGTCACTTCCCAACTGGCAACAGCAAACTCGAACTCCGTTTTTCAGTGTGTGCCATTAGTGGTGCGGGCGACCGAAATTGAACCGTAACGTATCACCCGCTAGGCCACGAGCCCACTAGAGCTTCACGAAAAACGCGCGTCGGTGATGTCGTCCTCCTCGGAGCATCATCGGAGCCGTGCTGCCTTCCTTCTACGTACTACCACTGCCAGCAAGACTATGATAACAGCGACTGTGACTGTGGGATCTAAGAACTCCGGGACAGCCACGTATGCGATGTCACTGGGCAAAGTGACGATTGTTCGCTCTTTCAAACCGCCTGCTAGTAAGTGGACAGCATACAGGTCCAGCGTGGACGGAGCGGCTGGAACCACCAAATCGCTCATCAACTCCAGTTTGACTGAAGCATGACCTAACCCCAATATGTGGCCCAGTTCATGTGCCGCACAGCTTGTGACCACAACGGCGGAAATGGTCTTGTTGTTTGAGTCGGTTAGTCGTAGGCTTATCACTCTGCCTCCAGGAGTCTCAAGCACGACCCCGCAGTGATCCTGATCCTTGTATACAAATACCACCTGTACGCCAGAGGCGGATTCAATCAACGTGTATACTTCCCCAGTTTTGAAGTACCTTTCCTTGAACCACAGCTGCGCCTCGTTCCAGATTCTTAGGGTGTCGAGCACTGCGTCATGGGCCCATTTGGGGGTTGTTGGAATTGCAATCTTGACTTCACCGGCAGGGAGCTGCCAGTTCACGGGAATCGTGTACTGCGTCTCCGTAGCCGCTTGAGCCATTGGCGTTGTGCTTCTGGCTAACGGAAAGAGAGAGAGCAGAACCAAAAGAAGGGGGATATGGTTCATTGGCGATCTCAAATCTAGTTCCGCGACGGCTGTAAGTCTTGCGTTCTGGCTGGAGTGTCTTGTACCGTATGCTCTCCGTAATCTGCGTCAGGCATTTCAACAGCACAAATGAGGCATCTCTAGTCATTCAGCCTAGCTCACGGGCCGTTGTGTTTGTACTGTTTGACTCCGTCATCTGTCGGTTTGGTGGCTCTTCCCTCCAATAGCCTCCAGACAACTCAACGTCAATCCGAGATTTTTCAATGGAGCCATCTTCATGGAGTACGAGCGATTAGTTTGACAAAACTGCGGGCAGGTTTTTCGTGTGTGTATAGGCTGGTGCGCACACACACTGAAACGACGACGGTTGGAACGAAAAGCCTACTGCCAGATTTTTCTCGGATTCCTAATTCTACGTTTGATTAGTCCGTATGCGATTAGTGATGTGTTTGTTATTGCTTTGCTGTTCCGCATTTCTTACAGAACTGAGAATCTATAGGGTTTGGAGTCCCACACTTGGTACAGAACCATGAATTAGGTTGTGTTATCGGAGGCGAAGGAGATGGACCTCTGCGTCTTAGCAATGCGATTGCAAGAAGAATCAAGGCTCCTAATGCAATGAGGGGGAGCATGTAGCCTTGAAGATTAGACATGGATCCGCCAGAGGGTGATGTAGTGGGCGCTGATACGTTCTGCACTGAAGTTTGGACCACTACTGTCTGTTGGATCAAAGTAGGCATGGTTTGGGTGGGTTGCTGGGTGACGGTAACTGGTCCTTGAGGTGGCTGAACGTAAAACTGTGCGCTCAAGGCATTGTTGCCTGGGTTAGGGTCATTGGTCGTGCTGATGAACCAAGTGAGCACGTGGGTTCCGGGCGTTGCTGGCCAGACAGTACTTCCAGAAACAATCATAGCTGATCCTATCGGACCATAATGCGTCACCGCTCCGCCACCGCAATCAAATCCATCAATCTGACATTGGACATTGACCGATTGAGGAAAAGAAACAGTACTACTCAGCGGAGCAAATTTCATGGCAAGCGAGACTTGATCACCAGCTTGTGGGTTGTATGGAATGGGCGCCACAGATAAGACGGCCCAATCCGTCTTAGCTGCAAGCAGCGATGTCGGTGCAGTAGTGAAGAAGGTGAAAGTGAAGGTAGGGTTAAAGGAACTAATTGCAGTTGGCCAGCCTGTGATTGTATGAGCGGTGAAAGTGCCGGTAATGTGAATTGAACTAATCACGGATGTGAGAGTGGGGACAAAATTCGGTGAAACATGACTCGAAGCACTCACATCCCCAGCCAACGCAACGACGGATAAAAGTAACAGCAGGGCTACAAACCAAGAACCTCTCATACAGTCACAGCCTCCACATATTACTCTACGTCCATCAGGGCTTTTAAACAATAATTCATGCAGCGCGCGCAGCGCTTGCACACAGTATCGTTAATCTGAGGAGCAGGCATTCCGACGCGCCTATATCGAATGCCTGACCACGACCTCTTCACTGTCAAATCACTTTAAGCGAAATGAAACAGCAGTGTTGTCGTCAGATATAGGCGGAAGAAGTCCGTGTCGTAATTTGACCCTTCGTTCGTTGTTCTAAAAGTGTGTGTGGGACCGCTGGTGCGGCCGAGCGAAATTGAACCGTTGACTTTGGATTTGTGTGCGAGTTTATTGGTGCGCGCAGGAATGAGTGGCTCATCGGTGTAATACAATTCAGCGACATTGGGTATTACTTTGGAGCAAAAAAGCACACCCACCCCGGGGGTGCAAAGGAGGAGTGTGGTTTCAGGTACGTCGATGGCTTGGCATCTGCTAGGATTGTGTTAGTACTAAAGGTGTGGGCATTGTAAATTGAATCGTCAGTTTTTGGTGGCGACGAGGGTCAAGTGTAAGTCAAAGTTGATGCTGCAAAACGCTGCTATTCTGCTACCACTAATCCTAACCTAGCGAACCCTTTTCTCCAAGGTCTTAATTTTCCACTTGGATAAGCAAGGCGTTACCTGATTGGTTCTGTCGACGGATACTGTGGCGGATGTGAGTGCGAAGCTGTACGAGAAGGCCTGCAAAACCGTACCGGTAGAAGTTCAAGAGGCATTGAAGAAAGCGCTTGAGAAAGAGTCGAACCAACTCGCCAAGATGCAGCTGGGGAAAATGCTTGAAAACATCAGGGCGGCCCGCGAAGACGATAATGTGATCTGCCAAGACCTAGGCGTTCCGTGCTTCTTCATCAAATACGGTACGCTGGTCAGGTTTGAGGGAGACTTGAATGAGGCAATCGCGAGGGGAATGAGGAAGCTGTATGATGAACCTCCTCACCTACAGACCTACCAGATCAACCCCTTCGGATGGAAGATGGGCCCGAGTTGGGAGGGGGCGCATACACCCCTCGTTCACGTCGAACTTCTACCCGGAGCAGATTACGTTGAGATCAAAGCCTTTCCGAAGGGAGGGGGATCAGCGATGTGGGGGAAGGTAAGGTTGGATGAATGGAAGAAAGCGACCACGGAGGATGTGAAAAGGTTCGTCCTTGAGTCCCTACTTGACGCCGGCCCCAGATCTTGCCCGCCGTACATCATCGGCGTCGGTATCGGTGGAACAATTGATTACGTCAGCTACCTCGCGAAGCTTGCCACTACGAGATCAATAGACAAGAGACATCCAGACCCAAAGGTCGCCGCCATGGAATCGGACATACTCGAAGCCGTGAACAAGACAGGGATTGGGGTGATGGGTTTGGGCGGAGACACCACCGCCCTAGCAGTGAACATAGAGTACGCATCCAACCACATGTACATAACCCCGATGGCGTTTGAGCTGAACTGCTGGCCAGGTCGACAAGCGAGCGCAAGAGTGTTCGAAGACGGAACCGTGACATATCTGGACGGGAACTAATTGCGAGTATCCAGCTTGACGACACCTCTCTCAGAAGACCAGGTTCGGGAACTCAGGATCGGCGATGTGGTTTACTTAACCGGCAGCAGAGTGTACATTATCACCACATCGGCTGCGCAATACTTGTTCGATTCAATCGAGAAGAAGAAACCATTCTTCGATCTGAATGGTTCCGTGATATACCATTCATCGCTCTCTCTCACTCATGAGGATAAGATTCGCTGGGTTGGCGCTACAACCAGCATCATGTGCGAGCCGGAAACGCCTAGATTGATCGAGCTTGGCAGCAAAGCCATAATGGGCAAAGGAGGGATGGGCAGGGCTACTCTTGACTCTATGCGCAGGAACGGCGCCGTATACCTGGCCACCGTGGGCGGAACTTCAGCTCTCCTCGCAAGAGGCGTGAGCAAATTACTGAAGATAGTTGATACGCCAGTGCCGATGTCTGAGATTGAGGTTAAGGACTTCGGGCCGACAATAGTAGGCATGGATTCGCATGGCCGTAGCATCTACGACGACGTGTGGGAGAACGCTCGCAGGAAAGCCGCTGAACTGGCAGGTGCGAATGGAAAAGCCAGGTTATACGGCCGCTTCTATTGAAGCATCTCTCAAGAGCCCAGCAAAACCGGAAATTGATTCTGCCAAGCGGCCTTTGTTTGCAAATAGTGTGTGTCTAATAGTGCGAGCAACCAAAATTGAACCTCGAATTCTCTTGCGTGCTTGCTCATAGTGGTGCGGACGATAGGAATTCAAGCTGCTCAACCGCAACGAGGAATGCTTGCGCGTTGCCCGCTTACTGTTCGAACTCTTTATCTTCATGCCAGCCCAACCATAATTTGGAGAATTCATATTGGCAGTATGCTCGAAGTGCGGAGGAGACGTACGCGAGGGAGAAGCCTTTGTCCAAGTCACAAGCACGGGTAGCTTAGTGGGCGCGTCCTCGTCTGGCTTTGGGGTTATTCCCATGCCGGCGTTCGATATGCCGACCGGTGAAAGGACGAGTGAGAATACCGTTCTGTGGCGAGAGAAAACGGGAGCCAAGACGGGCCGCTTCATAAAAAGCGATGAGCAATTAACGATGAAAGTCTCTGGCCGCAGATGCATAAAATGTGGTTACATAGAGCTCTACGCACAGCAATGATCATGCCTCCATAGCCGTAACCCGCTCGGATGTCTTCTTTTCGCCTTATCGTTCGGTGTAAACCGAAGGCTATCCTGCGCTGGCGCAGAGTCAGCACGTATCTCTGATCTTGCAGTAGCACATGCTCTTCAGCCGCGCGAACTATGCGCGGGAAAGGTCGATGCAGTTCCGCTAATCTGTTCTCATGCGGATCGCTTTCGATCTATGACTGGTTTTCTCGAGCAGATTATGGGTAAGACTTGATGATTGACCGTAGCGGGCATATTGTCTGTGTTTCTACCATGTCACCTATCTTCGCTATCTTTTCGGTGACTATCCTTGCAGTTCTCTCAGGCACGGATGGGGTAATGCCCTTCTCGAAATGCAGCACCGCCAAAACATCAGACTTACCAAGCAGCAAGTGTGATTCCGCGACTTCATCGTATTTGAGGACTTCGTTCATGACTTCCTGTTCCTTCCCTAACTTGGTTGACATGAAGACGAAGGCATAGGCGCGACGTTCGGGATGAGCCAAGTGTACTTCTCGCACGTGCGACATGGCTGGAACAATCGTGCTTGTATCTCTAACAAGCGGCATCTTGCGTATTTTTCCGGTGACTACGCTCAGCATCTGTTCGCGTGGGTCTACGGGTTGGTCTTCGAAAACCATTGTAGCCAACACATCGAACTTTCCCGCCAGCAGATGTGTTTCTTTTACTTCGGGAAGCTTCATGAGACGTTCCATCAACAGTTCTTCTTTGCCTGTACGCGCCCGAATTAGTTCGAATGCCTTGATCGTTCCCCGCAAAGCTATCACAGCAATTTAATGAAGAGTCATTGTAAATAGCGTTTCGTCTTGTATGATTCGAGAACTAGTTCCAGTTCATCCAACAGTAGATTGCCGGACTAATCTGGTTTCAATCAAGCCTGATCCAGTTCAAGTAGAGTATGCAAGAGGACATTGCAGCCTCGCTCGACCGCGTCCCAATCGGTCCACTCCTCCGGACAATGGCTCCTGCCGTCTTTGCTCGGAACAAAGATCATCCCAACGTCGGTTATTTTCGCCATATTCTGCGTATCGTGGCCTGCTCCACTGTACATCTTCTTTGAATTCAACTTCAATTTCCCGACCGCGCGCTCCATAGAGTGAATTACCACCTCGCTCAAGTGGGCGGGTTCCACGCGCAATGAGGTTTCAATACGATACTGCAAACCCCTTCTGCCACAGACCTCTGCCACCTTCTGAGTTACCCTGTTCTCAAGCTCCTTCAGATTACCGCCTTCGATGTCACGGAGATCCACTGTGAATTCCACTCTTCCCGGCACTACAGAGCTAGCTCCCGGGAACACGTTCAGCTTTCCAACCAATCCAACCGCTGTCTCGCTTATTCCTCTCGGTATCTGATTTACTGCGAGCACAATCTCTGCTGCAGCCAGAAGCGCATCCTTTCTAAGGTCTAGGCTTAGGGCTTGGTGATCTGCTCTCCCTATGATTGTCCCGGCCATGATGGTTAGTCCAACGATGTTCTGAACGATCCCTATCGGGATCTTCTCCTTGTAGAGTCTGGGTGCCTGCTCGATGTGAAGTTCGACAAACGCATGAATCTCACCTTTCACCTTCTTTGCGGGACTACAGCTGGATGGATCAAGCCCCCCTCTCTTCATGGCATCGAGATACGTGATGCCTTGAGCATTTCTCGACTGGTGGGTCTCCTCCACTGTCGAGATTCCAGCGATGGCTTTGCTTCCTGACATGCCCGGGATGAAGTGGCCCTCCTCGTTAACGAAGACTACGACCTCGATTGGGTGCCGCGTGGTGATATTGTTCTCATTGAGGGTAGTCAACGACTCGATGGCTCCCAGCACTCCTAAAGCGCCGTCAAAACGTCCACCGTTCGGCTGCGTGTCAATGTGAGAGCCAGTCATGATGGGAGCAAGTTCTCTCTCCGAACCCTTCCTTCTGCCGTACAAGTTGCCCACATTATCGATTCTAATTTCCAACCCCACTCGCTTCATGCAATCGATGATGAGCCTTCGAGCCTGGAACTCTTCTTTAGAGAGCGCGAATCTGCTTATCCCACCTGAATCAGTCGCACCAATCTTCGCGAGATTCTCAATATTGTCTCTCAGCCTGTCAATTGATATCGCGAGCTCTGGAATATTGGAATCGTCAACCATAACTCTCACAACCAGATTTGCCCAACGCTTACACTCACAAGTCGTCTCATTCACTCTAATTGTCTATGTTAGGTTTTATCTACAAGTGGCGTTGTGAAAAGGGTACATGATCCGTTACGATGCTTTGGCGAAACACGTCCTTTCCTCAACACTAGGAATTCAATCGGGCGACAACGTTATCGTAGAGACATGGGACCATGGTCTCCCCATCGCTAGCGCCTTCGTCTATGCACTTCGTGAGCAAGGGGCTTGTCCCATGCTAATGTTCGAACATGAGGACACCTTCTGGAAAAGCGCTGCCTCCCTTCCTGAGGACAAGTTGGGGAAGGTGGGTGAACATGAGTGGGCCGCCATCGAGAAGGCGAAGGGATACATCTTCATCCCAGGCCCAGCAGATTTTCAGAGAGTATGGAAGAACCGTCCGAAGTTCGGGGCCGCAGTAAGTTACAATGACGAATGGTATGAGAGAGCCAAACGGTATCGATTGAAGGGGGCACGGATTGGCTTGGGGTACGCGACTCAGAGCCGAGCCAACGCATACGGTCTCTCTCTTTCGGCATGGCAGCGAATGCTCTTTGCTGCTTCAACCGTTGACTTTACGGTGCTCAGGGACAGGGCGGCGAGGCTTGCTCCGATGCTACAGAACGGGCAAGTGAAGATAACGGCACCCAACGGGACCAACCTCACGGTTAGGCTTGCAGGTCGGACTCCACATTCAGAGGATTGCATAGTAGACGATGATGACCTCGACCACGGAAGGAACGTGGCAAACATACCGGGTGGCAATATTCTAGTCTGCCCTGACGAATCCTATGCAGAAGGAGCCGTGCTTTTTGATCGACCCGCATCTTACATGGGGAGATGGGTTGGCGGTGTGAGATTCAACTTCAAGAATGGCGTATTGAGTAATTATCAAGCCCGCCTGAACGCTGCCACCTTGAAGGCCGGCTATGAGAAAGCTTCAGGCGATAAAAACAGAATCGCAGCTATTGGACTGGGCCTCAACCCTAAGGCGCGAATCGGATTTCTGCAGGACAACATAGTCGCGGGTTCAGTAACTGTAGCAATCGGCAGCAATGAAAACTTGGGCGGAGCCAACAAATCCAACTTCTACTTGCCAGGTGTCATTACAAAGGCCACACTGAGTGTTGGCGATAACCGGATCGTTAAGAACGGTAAACTCGTGCTCTGAGTTTTCCGCAATACATGTTTCATGTATGCTCTGGATGTCGAAGGTCGATCACAGTTTCAGCAGTTTCACCGCGTTCCCGCCTAGAATCTTCTCTTTCTCCTCTTCGCTAATATCCAAGCGTCTGATGCGTTCCACGGAGTGCTCCAAGTCGGTAATCTGATGAGGAAAATCTGTTCCCAACATGATCTTCTCAGCGCCAGAGAAGGAGTACGTAGACATGAACACGTCGGCATCATAGCATATCGAATCTACCCAGATCCTCTTCAGATAAGTTGATGGAGTCTCAGAGATGTGGATCTTGCATTCAGGATAGGCATTGTAGGCGATTTCAATCCTGCCGCGCAGATACGGGAAGACACCTCCTAGGTGAGAAGCGACCAATTTCAGGTTTGGCAGTCGCTCCAAGATGCCACTAAATACGAGCCGAAGAACAGCCAGGCTGGTATCAACTGTGAAACCTAGGATCGGAACAAGTCTGTAGTTATCCATCGCGGCGTAGTTGATCGGGGATGTGGGATGAATGTATAAGGGAACGCCTAGTTTCACTGCCATTTCGTAGATGGGCAAGAACTCCTTTGAGTCGAGTGCTCGCCCGTTCACGTTGGACAATAGCATCGCGCCTGGTAGTCCGCACTCCTGAACCGCTCTCTCAAGCTCAACCACTGCGGCTTGTGGATCTTGCAGCGGTAACGTGGCGAGTGCTGTGAAACGATCTGGATGCTTCTCTATGATCTTGCCAAATTCGTCGTTGGTTAGTCTAGCAAGTCGAATTCCGCGTTCTGCTCTCTCCCGCTCAACGCCAGGAGTGGTGAGAGTCAGCACCTGCATATCGATGCCGGATTTATCCATGGCCTTCAATCTATCCTCTAGTTGGATGTGTGGGCCGACTACAATGTTATAGTCGCCAGTGTACTCGAGCAGAAGTCTACCTTGCTCATCTCTTCTCAGCGTGGCGTACCCCTTTTCCTTCTCAAGTTCCTTCATGTACGCATCAGGATAGAAGTGACTGTGAAAATCGACAATCAAATTTGGTTCAGCCTTATTGCTCGCAACTGGATCCGAATATAAGAACGCTCTCCCGGTCTTGCAGATTGCGTCTTTCCAAGTACGCTTGTTAGGCGCACATATAGAATCTTGGGACACCACCGATGATTCGGTTTTAACCCAACCTATTCTATCATAAGAAAGGCGTAGCGATTCATCTTCTGCGAGTAATCGGAGAGGACTTCGATTGGATAGCCGACCTGTTTCACTGTTGAGTAGACATCCACTGCTAGCGCTTCAGGTGTGGGGCGAGCCAATTTCTTGTTAAGGCATTGAGCTCTAGTTCCTGAGCAATCCTTGCATAAATAGCACGTATCCATGTAAAGCAGGAAAGCTTTCGGGTAACCAGCGACAAACACATCGCGCTCAAGCTTACAGAGCTTCGTGTTGACTTGTCTCGTCCAAGCGTAACGGTCCTCAGGTTTAGCGACGGTTTTTTCGAAATGGAAAATGGCAGCTTCCTTGTAATCACGGAAGAAACGTTCGCACTCTTCAACGGTGGGCACGTTTGGTGGGCAGGAGGCGCTCTTTCCATATTCCGTACAGCCGAACATGCATTTCATCCTCACCCATTGTGAAACGACAATCTTCCGGGCATCCACCCATTTGAAGTCCATGAATGAATGTCTAGCGAATATCTCTTCCAGCTTCTTGCGTTCGATCACTGTTTGCACTTCTCTAAGCTTATCGCGATACTCCCTAGCTTCAGTGGTCTTTTGATATTATCTGATGATGTTCTCTAGTGAGTACAGAACGATGACTGGAGCTTTTTCTCGAGGTCAACTGAAGGTCTCAAGTGAAGAGCCTTTTGTGAGCCCATCTGTGAGCGGGCCACTTAACTGAAATTTACGAGAACAGAAATTCATGGAGGAATAACGGTTCCAACAATCTCCGATACTCGCCACGAGTTTCAAGCCTAGAACAAATTGGTTTGGTCTTGTACAGACTCAACGTAGCTTTCACTAGGAGAGGGTGCTCCCAAAAAAGAGGGAGCGCTCAGCGAAAATCTATGAACGGCGAGGCTGTTGTCCTAGGGTTTTGTCTACGTTGATCTTCTCGAAGTCTTTAGCGAATTCCACAATGTAATCAGTGCAGCGTTTCAGAATTTCTTGTCCTTGCTTCTCCAGCTTGTCTAGTTCGTCCTTTCGTATTTCGGGTGGATTGTCCACATCCACATCCCAAGCGTCGATCGGAATGACCACCGGGCCTCCCTTGTACTCGAAATTGTCGAAACCAACCGGTTTTATCTTGTCTCCAAATATCTTGCGAAACTCGGTCCATCCCCATTCGCCTTTGTACCCACCTCTCCCAATATCGGCGACATCCTTGCCACCAATGGCTATTGCGACAGCGAGTTCTTCAACGAAGACATGGGGTCTCGGGAATAAGTCTGGCATGGTCTTAGCTCCAACGCTATACCAATCAACGATCGCCATCAGCATGCCAAGTTCCCTAATGTCTCGTCCAACTCTAAGGAGAACCTCACGGTTCCCACCGTGACCGTTGAGAACGAGTACCTTCCTAATCCCGTTTCTATGTAGACCCTTACAGATGTCCATATAGAATTGTTCTAGGACGTTTGGACTTATGCCGATCGTGCCGGGATAATGTTTCATCTTCTCATCCTCGCCATAAGCTACCAGCGGCAGGACAACCAACCCCGTCTTCTTGCCCACCTCATCAGCCAGCCTCTCTGGGGAGCTTGAGTCTATGCTGATCGGACTTGGGCCATGTGCGTGCAACGTTCCAGTAGGCAAGATTACGGTGTCGGATTTCTTGAAAGCCTCTTCGACCTCACGGTATGACATATCCCAAAGTCGATACTTCAAATCCTATCACTTCTGACTCAGCGCGCGGAGTATGAATATAATAACTTCGCAGTGGCTAACAAGATGACAAAATCTAGCTTATCCGATATTGCCACTAGATCGTATGCGCCGAGACACCTTTTCAATGTTGATCTCGTCCAAACTGGTAAATATTCGAGTCCTCGACTACGCTCGGCGGTCTTAACGATGGCTCAAGAATGGACAAAGAGAAAGATAGCTGTTAAGTGGCTGTCGAAGGGCGCGAAGGCATCTCTGCTATCCGAGTATGGAAAGTATACTCAACCTTGGAGCAGAGCTAGGCTCGCTGAACTTGCCAGCGGCATCAAAGACGTTGTTGACTTGACACCGGGCACATCAAGAGAATATGACCGGCCAGCAGCGCACGTGCTTGAAGCGGTTAACAAGGCGATAGCAGGGGGTGCGTTTGACTATCCTCGTTCAGCCACGATCAACGATCTAAAGCAAGTGATCGCAGAGAGATATGAGAAACGATACGGTGTTGATGTAGATTCGCGATCGGAAGTCTGTATAACCGTGGGGGCAGCCCAAGCAATAGATCTCACTCTGAGAATTCTGGTGAATCCGGGAGACGAGGTCCTCATGATCGACCCCGATTACGGACCCTACGAACCTCATGTTCGCACATATCGAGCCAAGGTTGTCCCAGTTCCCTTAGCAGAACGAAAACCTGGCGAATGGAATTTCGACGTGTCCGAGTTAAAGAAACGAGCATCAAAAAAGACAAAGTTGCTCATGATGAGCAACGCGAACAACCCAACGGGAATCTTGTATTCGAAAGAAGATAACGAAGCCATCGCAGAGCTCGCCAAGAAGTACGATTTCTTCGTTTTAGCCGACCATGTGTCTGAGGAAATAATCTTCGACGGCGCCAGATTGCACAACATAGCGACGATACCGGGCATAAAGGAACGAACTATTGCCATTAGTTCGTTCTCAAAGGCTCACAACCTAAGCGGATTCAGAACGGGGTACGCAATTGCCAATTCAGAGATGGTTGAGTACATGAGCAGCATGATCGGAGAAGTTACGGATGGTTATGTGACACCCGGATTGTGGGCAGCGTTAGCGGCGCTTAAGGGCCCTCAGGATTGGATACGGGAGCATGTTGAAAGTCTTCAGGCTAGGCGAGATATGATGGTAGATCGTCTAAACAAAATGCCCGGAGTTGTTTGCGGGAAACCTAAGGGCGTGTACTGGGCTTTTCCTAACATCAAAGGAGTAGGAATGCCATCCCACGACCTAGCGGAATACCTTCTGACGGAGGGCAAAGTGAACGTGAGACCCGGATTCTGGTACGGCAGAAACGGAGAAGGCCACCTAAGAATCAGCTTCTGCGTAAACCCAAAACTAATCCAGAAAGGTATGGACCGAATGGAAGATGCACTGAAGAGACTACAGAGGCAGTCCTAATTCAATAGCGTGCCACACCGAGTCCAGGAGAAAACGTCGCACAACACTTGCATCGACCAGAAGTTGACCGGGATTTGGGAGTAATGCGCTCTCCATTTGTCAAACGACGGTGACCTGTCGCTCGTACTCTAAGAAAAACTGAGTCTCTGCTCATCTGTTCACTTATTTGCACAGATGGGGCACGAACTGCGCTTTCGCGCCGATCTGCCGATAAAAGGTCAGTGTCTCGTTACCATAAACAACGCCATTGGTTTTCCTTATACCAAACGTTTGAAGCGTTTGCCGCAGAAGAATAGTGGACAACAGAATCGAATCGCAGGGTCTTACAGAAGAAGAAGCCATTGAGCGGAGGGTAAGGGATGGGTATAATGAGCTTCCCAATCCTCACCGAGACGGGCTTCTATCAATCCTGTTCGGCGTAACACGCGAGCCTATGTTCTTACTGCTGCTTGCCTGTGGTTTACTATACTTGATGTTGGGCGATCTTGAAGAAGCCCTGATGCTTCTCGGATTCGTCTTCGTGGTTATCGGGATTACATTGTATCAGGAAAATAGAACAGAGCGCGCGTTGGAGGCCCTAAGGGATTTGTCAAGTCCTCGTGCCCTGGTGCTCCGTGAGGGAAAGCAAAGACGAATTCCTGCCCGTGAACTGGTCAATGGTGATCTCATCCTTGTTTCGGAAGGGGATCGCGTTCCTGCTGACGCAATGGTACTTGACCTAACCAATCTGATGACGGACGAATCTCTACTAACTGGTGAATCAATGCCCGTTCGAAAGTCGACTTGGAACGGGAGAGACAGGTTCCGTCGTCCGGGTGGCGAGAATTTGCCCTTCATCTACTCTGGCACCCTGGTGGTCAAAGGTCAAGGAATCGCTCGGATCGGAGCGATTGGTTCTCAGACAGAGATGGGAAAGATCGGGAAGGCACTGCAATCCTTAGAGCAAGAAGAGACGACACTACAACGCCAAATGAGGCGGATCATCCGCAATTTCGCATTACTGGGGCTGGGGCTTTGTGTACTCGTTGTGGTTATTTTTGGTTTGACGCGTGGCGACTGGTTGAGCGCCATCCTCGCCGGCATCACGTTGGCTATGGCTACACTACCTGAGGAATTTCCAGTGGTATTAACGGTCTTTCTGGCGCTAGGTGCATGGCGCATTTCGCGCCATCACGTGCTGACCCGGCGTCTGCCGGCGGTGGAGACGTTAGGCGCAGCTACAGTCCTCTGCGTCGACAAAACTGGCACCTTAACACTGAACCAAATGAAAGTCAGTGAAATGGCTACACCCAGATACGATTGTGTACTCATCGACAATCTGAAATCCATTCCGGAGCCAGTTCACGAATTGCTCGAGTTCAGCATCTTAGCGAGCCCTGCTGACCCATTCGATCCTATGGAGAAAGCCATGCAGACCTTGGCTAACCGCTATCTGTCAAACACGGAGCATATTCATCGAGACTGGAAACTGCTGCGCGAGTATCCTCTTTCGGAGAAGATTCTGGCGGTGTCACGGGTCTGGCGCTCACCTGACGAAGAGAATTATGTGATCGCTGCGAAAGGTGCTCCTGAAGCAATCGCGGATCTTTGCCACTTTCGGGAGAATCCGTTGAAGGTATTGAACGAACAGATCGAGGAGATGGCGCAGCGTGGTATGCGAGTCATAGGCGTAGCCAAAGCAACCTTCACTGCATCCAAATTGCCATCTGCTCAGCACGATTTCGCATTCGAGTTCTTGGGGCTTCTGGGTTTGTCTGATCCCTTACGCCCAGAGGTTGCGGATGCAATCAGCGAATGCTACACTGCGGGCATTCGGGTGATAATGATCACTGGGGATTATCCGGGCACCGCAAAGAACATCGCGCAGCAAAGTGGCTTGCGCTTTCCGAATCACGTTATCACCGGATCTCAACTAGAGCAGATGGACGATTCGACATTGCAGGTGCGCATTAAGAAGACCAGCATATTTGCACGCGTCGTGCCAGAACAGAAACTTCGGATTGTTGATGCGCTAAAGGCAAATGGTGAGGTCGTGGCGATGACTGGAGACGGTGTTAATGACGCGCCGGCTCTTAAGGCAGCTCATATAGGTGTAGCGATGGGAGGTCGTGGAACCGATGTGGCCCGTGAATCGGCCTCGCTGGTTCTTCTTGACGATAATTTCGCGTCGATTGTACGAGCGGTACGGATGGGCCGCCGTATCTTTGAGAACCTGAGAAAAGCAATGGCGTTCATCGTCTCCGTGCACATTCCAATAGCCGGTCTAGCACTTCTGCCCGTGCTATTGAAGTGGCCTTTAGTGTTGTTGCCGGTTCATGTTGTTTTTCTGGAGTTAATCATAGATCCTGCATGCTCAATAGTCTTCGAGGCTCAGCCTGAAGAGTCCAATGTTATGCATCGTCCACCGCGAAACTTGAAGGATTCTTTATTCGACAAAGAGTTGATGATCAGGAGTCTGCTGCAAGGTTTGGGTGTGCTGGCGATAGTGTTGGTGATGTTCGCAGTGGTTTATGGAATTGGCCACAACGAACTTGAAGCCAGAGCGGTAAGTTTCACAACTCTCGTGGTTGCTGATCTTGGCTTGATCTTCAGCAACCGTGCGTGGGGTCATTCGTTATTCAGAAGACACCAGCACCGTAACCCAGCTCTCTGGTGGGTTACAGGAGGAACAATACTGTTCCTTGTGTCGGCTCTGATGACTCCTTTCCTACGGGAACTCTTCCGGTTTGCGCAACTTGATCTACTCGACTTGGTCCTCGGCTTTGGTGCAGGGTTCGCCTCCTTCATTGTTTCCGATGCCCTGAAAGCTAGATTACCAACCGGCCTGGCGAAAGTTCAACCGATTGGGCAAGAGCTTACGGCAACTAGTACGCGATAGCATCTCGGCCCAATCCCGCATCGAGTATTAGTATGGATGCACACGTACCATGGAATAGATGAACTGAAACATTTCGTAGGAGAACCTGCGATAGTGTGATCGATGACTTGGTGCATCATGTCTGCAGATTCACTCTCCTTCAAGAGTACATCTTCGCGTTGATATTCATCCTCCAGTTCAACATGAATCGATCCATATCACGTTAAGAGTTGCACAGTGGGAGCCCACTGGTTCTCTTTAAACCGCGGCAGCCGCAAAGTTCACGGCCGTTGAGTTCGAGTGAGTATGGGCTTAAATGAGGTAGAGCGACGTTCTGTTGACGTCGCAAGTAGTTCGACGTTGCAGACCCATACTCGTGAGAAGGTCGTGGTCGCGGCTAGCTCTGTTAGTGCGGCTGTTTTCTTGACGATTCTGAAACTCTTGATTGGACTGGTGACTGGCAGCCTTGGCATTCTTGCTGAGGCAGCCCATTCAGGTCTCGATTTGGTGGCCGCAGCGACTACTTTGTTCGCGGTCAGGATAAGCGATCGTCCTGCTGATACAACTCATCAGTACGGTCATGGCAAGATCGAGAATCTCAGTGCACTGGCGGAGACGTTGATGTTGCTCATCACGTGTGCTTGGATCATTTACGAGGGAATTGATCGTCTGTTCATACATACACGGGAGGTCGACCCCAGCTTCTGGGCTTTCTTAACAATGGGCGTATCCATTGTCACGGACTTTTGGCGGTCGAGGGCCTTAGGCCGTGCGGCACGGAAATACAATAGTCAGGCTCTGGAAGCCGATGCGCTGCATTTTAGCACCGATATTTGGAGTTCATCCGTCGTGATAGTCGGCTTAGCGTTCGTGAAGTATGGTGAATTGACGGGGCAGAAAACCATTTTCGTGCGTTCAGACGCCTTGGCCGCCCTAGCTGTCGCAGTGATCGTATCCTATGTTAGCGTCCGGCTCGGGGGACGCGCGGTTCACGCTTTGCTGGACAGTGCGCCGCACGGATTGGCTGAACAAATAGCCTCAATTGCCGCGCAAGTTGACAGCGTTAAACGTGTCGCGCGAGTGAGAGTGCGTGGTGTCGGAAACCAAATTTTCGCCGATGTGCGAATCGAAATAGCTCGACATCTCTCTTTCGAGGAAAGTCACGCCATTGCTAATCAGGTGCGCGACGCAATTCGACAACTCGTATCAAATTCAGATGTGGTGGTACACACGGTTCCATCATCCGCGAACGAAGGGTTGTTGGAGAGAATTCAAGCTGTAGCGTCGAGAGGTCATTTTGCTATACACAACATTACAACCCATGTGACGAAAGGTGGGATCTGGGTTGATTTGGATCTTGAGGTGGATCCGCAAAGCACTTTCGAGCAAGCTCACGCTTTGGCGACCAACTTGGAAAATCAGTTGCGCGGAAAGCTTGGTCAGGTGGCTGACATAAATGTGCACATAGAGCCGAGAGGTGAGACTTTGGTGAAGGGTCTGGAGGTGGATCCGCAGCGACGAGCAAGGTATGTGGAGCGGATTGAAGCAAACCGGCGTGAAATCCTACACACTCACACGTGCGAACATATTGCTTTGCATATGGTGGATGGAGCGGTGTATGTATCATTTCATTTACCCATTGACAACGATCGCACCATTGCGCAAGTCCACAGCATAGCAGAAGAAATGGAGAATCGTCTGCGTCGAGAATTCCCAGAGCTGGGACGAGTTGTAATACACGTCGAACCACGCCAGAAAATAGCTACGCAGTGAAAAGAATGAGCCGTTCGACGCTCGTCAGGCTTCGATCGCCTGTCTACAGAAGGCTACAGTCATCCAAAACGATAGCATGAATATTGAATGTATGCTCAGGAGCATACAACGCCTCACCATCCTATGTTGTGCCGACAAATCGATAGAAACAGATCGTGAGAGGCAACCCTATATATTATGACATATGGCATATCAGATCAGTGCTTGGCTCAATGATCGACTACCCTGGGGTTCTCCTTCTGGGCGCGTTTTCGGGTTTCACGATATTCCTTGGGTTGCCGCTGGCTGTGGTCCAGAGTGTGAGTCAAAAAAAGAAAGGGTTCCTCAACGCATTTGCTATTGGGATTCTGATTTTTCTCATAGTTGACGTGCTGAGTCACGCTTGGGATTCTGCCTCGTATGCCGCCAACAGTGCCTTCGTAGGAAGGTCACTCGTGCAGGACGCCATCTTTGACCTAATGGCTATGTTTGGCGGAATCGCAGTTGGGCTTTTGGGATTAACTTGGTACGGAACCCGATACATGAAAGGAAGTTTTCTGCGGCCAACGCTCACTGATACTAGTTCAACATCGGGAGCTGGCAGTGCTCGTTATGGTAAGCAGGAGCTACAACTCGTACAGCAGGTGGACTCTTACAGGCTCTCGATGATGATCGCAATAGGCATCGGAGCTCATAACCTCAGCGAAGGACTTGCAATAGGTCAGTCATACGCATCAGGAGCAATAGGGCTAGCAACGATGTTGGTGATCGGTTTCGCAGCCCACAATGCCACAGAAGGCTTTGGAATAGCCGCTCCCCTAACAGGGCTTTCTAAGAGACCAAGCAATCGCTTCCTTATGCTAGCTGGTCTGGTCGGTGGTGGTCCTACGTTCATTGGGACGGCACTAGGTAGTCTCTGGACATCAACTCTTGCCTACATCTTCTTTTTGGCCCTTGCTGGCGGTGCATTGATCTACGTCACAATGCTGATGTACAATGCCGGAAGACGGCAAGTCACGAACGATATTCTAATGCTCGGGTTCTTTATCGGCCTCTCGGCAGGTTTCATCACAGATCTGCTGGTCGCACTTGGCGGAGCCTAACAGAATCGCAACTGAAGATCTGCGCTCGTTGACAGTTCGCGATGTCGTCTAAAGATACTTTCTGACGTGGGCTTCGAGTTCTTCTGGGGCCACGATGTGTATGCTTGGTCCAGTGTCGCCGAGAAGCTTCTTTGCTTTCTCGCGTAATGCAGCTGGAACAATGAGTAGGATAGGTATGCTGTGGACCTTGCATGCAGCTAGCATGTTATCCAACATAAGCTGGAACAATGAGGTGCGTGCCTCTTCAGTGGGTATGACCTTGTGCAAGTACCCAACGACGACGTTCACTTCGCCTTTGCTAAGATGATTGACGGGTTTTCCGTGGCCATCCCATGTGTTGGCAATTGGCAGCGTCTCAATACCTTCAGCAGCAAGCGTTGATAATAGGAGCGGATCGGTTCCTTCAAAATACCCGACTCTACCCATAATTCTCCACCCAAAATACAAACGAACTAACTATATACTTGTATCATTAACGAATATAACTGCTTGCAGGAAAGATATGGACACTTGTATAGTGTACGCCTCGAAAAATAAACACCCACGCAATAGTAGCCGCAAAGCCATCGTCTCAGTTGAGCAAATAGTGATTCCGAAGGAGGCGGGAGACCGCTTCACAACTAGGAGATAAGTTGCTAGTTCCTAGGGATATCGACGGGGGGCATAGGAATAGTCAAGGTTGAAAGAATGAAGGAATTTGCGCAGAAGATTAGGGGAGCCGTCGGTTGGCCCGAGAAGGGCGGATACCCCAAGCACTTAGCTGTTCAGCTGGAGAAAGATGGGGCTTGGTTACTTCCAGCCGCCACTCATCTGTTGATGGAAGAATCGCCAGACGACGCAATCAAAAGAATTGCTCACCAGTGGGCTGGGCTTAGGGAACGACCTCGATTTGTAATGGTACAGTCGCATCTTCGCCCCCGACCTGAAGGCAATCATTGGGATCTCTGTTTTGTCTACGATTTGATGGTGCGCAGTAGGCCTAGAAAAAAGCCATGGTGGTCTGAAGTGCGCTTCGTTCCCCGTTCGGAGCTGCGCCGGATAAGGATAGGGCGAGGGCATTTGGACATACTGGAAGAAGCAGGATACGTTTAGCCGCCTTCTGCGCAGCCGTGTATCTTGCAGCCTCTAACGTAGCACGCGTTTTCAAAGGCTGAGCCGCACTATTGGGAGTAGTTTCACTTTTCGAGTAAGCTTGTGAAGAAGTCGTGGTGTTCTTCTTCGTCCTCTTCGATCTCTTCGAAGATCTCTTTTGTGGCCACGTCGCCTTCTTTCTGTGCCACTTCCATGATCTCCTTATAGAGGTTGATTGCTTCCAGCTCCGCTTTGACATCGAATTCAATCATTTCTTTTAGTGTATTGCCAACGAAGATCGGCGCGGGTTGCGTTGTGGGCTTTGCTCCCAAGTACCACAGCCTCTCAGCAATCTTCTCCGCATGTTTCATTTCTCCAATCGCAGTTTCCTTGAAGCCTTCACTGACTGCGTAATGCTCAACGCCCTTCCACTGTACATGTTGCCACATATACTGAGTTATAGCCTGGAGTTCTCCAGCGATTGCTCGGTTCAACAAATCCAGAAGCTTCGTACTTGCCAAAATCCGCCTAACCTCGCAGTAGGATGGGACAAGCTAGGTTTTAAGTTGGATTGCCAAGAATCTCCGTTGAAATCGATGCTCCTATTTACGGCTGCAACTTAACTGAAATGGTGATTACAAGCCAGGAATGGTTTCTGCTTCTCGTGGCAGTATCGGGAGTGTCTTCTTTTCTAGAAGGTCAAGGTACTTGAGGGCTGTGCCGGTGTTGTAGAGTACTACAGTGTCTGATCTGTCGATCGTTCCGTCTTGAACCAATTCGTGCAGGGCAACTAGTGTTGCGGCGCCTTCAGGACATGCTGAGATTCCGTCTTTCGCGATTTGATGCATCGCATCGAGCATTGCACTGTCCTCAACCGCAACGGCTTTTCCTCCGCTCTCACGGATTGCTTTTAGGATTGCTCTGCTCGAGAATGGATGTGGGACTCTGAGTCCTGAGGCTATGGTGGCTGGGTTAGGGAAAGGTGTGACCACATCTGCGCCTTTCTTGAAGGCTTCGACGACTGGTGCGCAGGTCTCCGATTGAACTGAAATGAACTTCGGCTTGTGTGTTGAAATCCAACCCAATTTCTCGAGTTCTTCGAAGGCCTTCCACATGCCAACTATGCCGGTGCCGCCGCCGGTCGGATATATTATGAAATCCGGTAACGTCCAACTCAATTGTTCAGCTATTTCGTATCCCATGGTTTTCTTCCCTTCGACACGGTAGGGCTCTTTCAATGTGGAGATGTCAAACCATCCGTAGTTCTTCTTGCCTTTTCCAACAATCCTACCCGCGTCATTGATCAAGCCGTCAACCAAGTAGACTGTCGCTCCCATCAGTTCGCATTCGAGTTTCGTGCTTTCCGGTGCGTCTTTCGGGAGGAACACAAAAGCCTCCATCCCGGCTTGAGATGCATAGGTAGCCATAGCTCCAGCAGCGTTCCCAGCCGATGGTATGGCGACTCTTTTGACTCCTAATTCCTTGGCTTTGGATATCGCCACTGTTTGACCTCTTGCCTTGAATGTGCCCGTGGGTATTATTCCATCATCTTTCACCAGCACTCGTTTGAGTTTCAGGTCAGAAACACTTTTTCGAATAGGTGTGATCGGAGTCATTCCCTCGCCGAGACTAACAACATTCTCATCTTTGATTACCGGGAGGACCTCAAAATACCTCCATAACGAAGGCTCCCTCTTCAGTAAGTCGTTGCGCGTAAGATTGTCCTTAACTGTCTCCAAGTCGTATCTGGCAAAAAGAGTCTCACCGCAATTCGTGCAGACCGTGCGGATTTGCTCATGAGAGAACTTCATCTTGCAGTTACTGCATTCCAGTTCTTTGATGTATGATTTCATGGCAAAGCTCTCGCTGAAGACGCATACTGTGCGCTTACATAAGTAATGTCATCCCTATCCACAGCTTGCATTGACTTAGCCTCTGGTAACTCACATCATCATGCGCTACGGTTTTCGAATTTTATTGCGAACAAGAGTGTCAGAAGCGGATCCATGAGGGGATGATTCAGAAGAGTCTGTATTGTTGAGTTCGATCGTAGTGTCCCGGTACTTATTTCTTGACGATTACGTATCGCCTTGGTCCTTTAGTGCATCTTTTCTCGTAGATCTCGATGACTCCATCGAAGAGATCAACAATGGTCTGGCGAACACGTGAAAGATTATAATCCGAGTCTGCTCGCTTGGCATTTTGGACTGAGCACGTAGGGGGCTAATGGTCTGACGGTTAATCCTGAACCAGAATATCCACCGGGTCCTTTCACGATAGGTGTGGGAGGTGTCGTTATTGAAGAAGGTAAAGTCCTCCTTGTCAAATTTACGTACGGCCATAAAGGCTGGATACTTCCAGGTGGTTATGTCAAGTCAACAGAAACTATTGGGAAGGCTATCAGACGTGAAGTGCATGAGGAGACGGGATTGGATGTTGAACCTGTCGAATTGGTGTCTGTAAGGAGTCGAGTCAACAACGGCAAATCTGATGTCTACGTGGCTTTCTTGGTAAGAGTCGTAGGCGGTGAACTTAGACCTGACCGGAAAGAAATCTCAGAGCTGAGGTACTTCGCTCTAGCCGAGATGGAAGAACGAAGAGATGTTCCGAAACTGAATACTTGGATCGCGCGATGTGCCCTTCGAAAAATGAATCACTTCGCTCTTTCGGGTCATAAACCAAACCCGGAAGACCTTTACGAACTATGGTTCTAACATCCCAAATTCAATGCCCCGTGAAACAGACTCTTCTATGTGCACCGTTGTTATGGCGTGCTACTAGGTTTTAGTCAAGTAGATGCCAACGAATATCATCCCTGCCCCAACGAATTGTTGCGTGCTGAAACTCTCGCCCAAGAGTAAGTACGAAACAATTGCTGCGAACACGGGAGTGAGGTTTTGATAGATTGCGGTTCTTGCAGGTCCAGTTCTCTGAACGCCAATATTCCAGATCACGTATCCCAGAACACCAGTAAAAACGAAGGAGTAAGCGAGACCAGCCCAGCCTAGAGGAGTTATAATGCGCCACTGCTGGGTTAGCAGTGAGGGAATTGCGGCAATATCGAGGATGATCGTGCCAAAGATCATGGTGGCTGTCGTCAACCTGAGAGGGGAGTACGTCGCGAGATGTGGTTTCGAGAGTACAGTGTAGCTCGCCCAACATGTCGCAGATAGAACCGTAAGACCTCCACCTACGATGAGCGTTTCAGTGGAAGCGGGATCAGGCTGACCGCCAATGACCAACATGAGGACTCCTCCAAGAGAAAGGAATATCCCAAGTAGAATTCTCGGTGATGACTTCTCCACTCTAGTGAACAGGTTTAAGACAATTACAAACACGGGGCTCGTCGCCATCATTAGGGCTGAGAGTCCCGCAGTTATGTGAGCGATTCCTGAGATGAATAATATCTGGTGCAAGCCGTAACCAATGACGCCCAAAATGAATACTTGTTTCAGGCTCCGCCTATCCATCAGCCCTCCTCCTTCGAAGAGCCTCAGGACGAGGAAGAGGAAAATGGAGGCCAGGCTAAAGCGTAATGCGTTGAAGGCTAAGGGCTGCATTTCTGATAGGGTCTGCTTGACTACTGAATAGTTTACCCCCCAAATCAATGCCATGAAGGTCAGCAGAAGGTCCGTCCCAGACACAAAACGTAATTGCGGTCGCATGCTGCTCACTCGGTAATTGCGAACAATACATCGTCGAATCAAGTCAGCTCATTATTGGTTATCCTGAAGCGTCAACCAAGAGAAAGATTGAGCTAACGTAGTGCTAGTGGGACACTAATCGCTTTCATGTTTGTGGTTCGCGCGGATTATGTCGAATCAAAAAAGAAAGGAGGAAAGTTGAGGGTAGTTTCAGGTTTTCTGTTCCGGTTGCTTTGGTTTTCGTCGCCAGTAGAATGTGCCGACGCCAATGATGATTATGGCTATGATTATTGCGACTATTGATTCTGTTCCGAGTGCTGGTGGCGCCGCTGCAGTTGGCGTAGTTGTCGTGGCAGCAGTCGTTACTGGAGCCGTACCCTTAGTCCAGTATACAGCTTCCAATCGTTGGAAGCATACGCCGCCCGCGTTCTCCCATGCACTTGGTTGAAGCTCCTCCGAGAAATCAAGGCTAACAGCATTGACGAACGCACGTGCTATCATCCAGAAGGCTGCCTGATCGTTCACTAGGATTTGTGTAGCTTGCTTAACCAGATCAGCTCGTTTCGCTCTATCCGGTTCGATTTCTGAAGCATCGAATAGTGCGTTGACTTTCGAATTGTTGTATCCGGCTGCGTTGGACCATGAGACAGGCTGAATGCCTGCACCCGTGTAGTATCGTACGATTAGGTGTGGGTCTGGGCCGGTGGACATTGGGAAGATGAATGTATCATAATCCCACTTCACGAAGACTGTATTATGCCATGCCGCAGTATCCAAGGCGACTACGTCCAATTGGATGCCAACATCTTTGAGGAAGTCTTTCAGGACCTGTGCTTCGTTGACATACCAGGGGTAGCCAACGGAATCTATAGTTATTCGGAATTTGAATCTGATACCGTCTGAGCCCTTCTTGTAGCCTGCATCATCCAACAACTTGTTCGCCATGGCTGGGTCGTATGTGGGTTGCGCGGCTTTCGGATCGTAATACCATTGGCTTGCTGGTGCTGGCGAAACAGGGCCGGTCATAACCATTCCTGTGTTGAAGTATACGAGTTCGTTTGATTTCTTGAGGTCTACTGCGTAGGCGATGGCCTTCCTTACCTTGATATCCTTGAAGAGAGCAGGGCCGTTCGGCAATTGGTTGAAGTATAGAATCGAAGCGGAACCTGACTGGCTTGGATAGAACCAGACTTTCTTACCTGGCATTTTTCCTGCGGCTATGTCGTCTCGGAATCTAATGCCATCAGCGGCGTTGATGCCTGAACTCCACAAGAAGTCCACGTCTCCCTTCTGAAATGCGAGTGCGCGAGCTGCTGCGTCCGGGATTATTTTGAATATTAACTGGTCGAGGTAGGGTAGTCCCTTTTTGAAGTATGTTGGGTTCTTCACGAAGGTGATGTGGTCTCCTTTGACCCATTCCTTGAACTTCCAAGGACCGGTACCAACGGGTTTGTTGTTATATTCATTCGTGCCAATGTCTTTGCCTTCGTACAGGTGCTTTGGAACGATGCTCCAACCTACCCCCCCAAGTCCGACCACCGGGGAGTACATTGCTGGGAATGGTTTCTTCATGTTTATGACTACGGTGTAGTCGTCTGGTGTATCTATGGACGATACACTCTTCATGAAATCAGAGGCAAAGCTGTTGAACACTGGATTGACTTTCTCGTAACTGTATTTCACGTCCGCAGAATTGAAAAGCACGCCATCGTGCCAAGTTGCGTTGCGCACAAGGCTGAACTGTATACGCAGACCATCCGGGGAAACTTGCCATGATTGAGCAAGCTCCGGAGCCCATTGAAGCGTCTTCGAGTTATAGTTAACAAGAGTGTTGAATGCTTGCTGTGCAACTTGCTGGAACACGAAGGTTCCTGAGCCTCCCCCGAGCAATCCTGGGAGATTCGGATCGCTAGCGATACCCCAGATAAGTGTGCCACCAAGTTTCGGCTGTGCTCCTACTGGTGATATGGCCATCGGTGCTAAGACAACAGTAATGATCACGATAGCAAGGATTCCTTTCGCTAAACTTTTCATCAATTAACCTCCAAACGGAGTTGGTTCCCCACTGATAATATGACTTCTGTTCAAAGAGTATATAGTGCTCAGTCATTGTTCGGTATTGTGAATGGTCAACCAAAGAGAATCAAGATGACCTAGGGCTAGCAAAATGCTGATTTTCCACACGTGTGAGTGGCGCATTGCGAGCTGCTAAATTTAAACTTAAGAACACTACAAAGTAGTCGGTTGATCAGAAAGAAAACATCAGAAAAGTGAATTGCTTGATAATATCACTGTCCGCAACAGATCTCCTGAAATCACTGTGATTGATCGTTTCGACAGTTTTGATGGTGGGCGCTGACATGGGGTTACCTGAGAAGATTCGTGCGATAGAGGAGGAAATGAAGAGGACTCAGATCCACAAGCATACGGAGCACCACATCGGGCTATTGAAAGCGAAACTTGCCAAACTCAAAGCCGAGCAGGATGTCGCGCAGAGATCCAAGTCAGCTGGAGGACCGAGTTTTGAAGTGAAGAAAGGCGGAGACTGTACTGTCGTGCTGATAGGTCTGCCAAGCGTAGGAAAGTCAACAATCCTCAACAGATTGACAAATGCCAAGTCGAAAGTTGGGGCTTACGCCTTCACCACACTGACAGTGGTGCCTGGGCTGCTTGAGCATGAAGGCGCGAAGATGCAGATACTCGATCTTCCAGGGATTATCGCTGGTGCTGCAACTGGAACTGGAAGAGGCAGACGAGTACTTTCGGTTGCCAGAAATGCCGACTTGATATTACTGGTGCTCGATGTATTTCAGCCGGATCAAATCAGCACGTTGAAGAAGGAGCTATATGAAATGGGCATTCGAGTCGACACCCGTCCACCAAATGTTACTATCGAACGATCGTCAGAGGGCGGCTTAAGTATAACTGCGGCTTGCGCTCTCACAAAACTGAGCGAGCCCACAATCCGTGCAATTCTTAATGTCTACAAGATTCATCATGGCAATGTTATCATTCGAGAAGACATCAGCGACGATCAATTGATTGATGTGGTAGCAAGAAACCGTCGATACGTACCGGCACAGGTTGTGCTGAATAAGATGGATTTGGTTGGCGCGAAGTATGTTGAAGAGGTGAAAAAACGTATTGGGGAAGACTTCATACCCATATCCGCCGATCAAAATCTTAACATCGACAGACTGAAAGAAGCTATTTACAACCGACTAAATTTCATCAGAATTTACCTGAAGCCCCGAAACGGTGAACCGGATTTTGATGAGCCTCTCACCGTTACCGCTGGTTCCACGATCGCAGACGTATGTGCGCGAATCCATAGAACGTTCGAAGGGAAGGCAAAATACGCTCTAGTCTCCGGCCCCAGCGTGAGGTTCAGTTCCCAGCGTGTAGGAATGGATCACATAGTACAAGATCGAGACGTGGTAACGATCATAAAGTAACCACCGCCAGTTCACGAATTCATCACTTGAGGAGACTTATCCCATTTTACCAACCTGGTTAAGGCCGGCATAAATCACATTCGTGAGCGATGGTCTGTTAGCTAACCGTATGACTTATTCGTTCAAACCGGCAGTTAGCAGCTAAGAGAACTGAGTAGTTGTCTCCCGATAGGAGCTTAACATACAATGGTTGAAGTAAAAGAACTGGCAGGCAAGATCCTAGATTTCTTACATGAAGAAGTAGAGAAACGAGGCCACCGTGACATTCCTATGGCTGTTTTGTACAAGACCTTTGAGAAACAAGCCGCGTATGCAGTGGTTCAGCACGCAGTAAAGTTCTTAGTTGATAGAGATCTGATCGCGCCTTCCAGCTACAGCATGACGGCTAAAGGCAGGCAAGCACGGCTCCTCAAGACGGAAAGGAAAGTTTAGCCTTCAGTTCATCCCAAGGAGAGAAGAAAGCGAGTCGCTGCCACATGCACAGAGTATTCCCTAGATCACACGAGTTCAGTGATTATCTTCGCCAGGATACTGCGCGCGAGCACAATCGGTTTTTGGGTGCGCTCTCGGACAATCTCCTTCATCTTGCGAGAATACCCCATGCAATCCATAACGATCAGGCTCGGATTTACTTGCGCTAGTCGCGTAGCCGCATTTTCAATTTCGCCGAGATCTTTGTATGGACTTGCCGCCTCAACGTGCGGTCTGAGCCCCAGTTTGGACCAACGCTTCTTAGCCTGAATGAGTTGGTTGGATGATGGAACCATTACGCCAAGCAAGCCTTTTTTCATGATTCCGGGCACCACTCCGTCAAGAAGACGGTCTGGCTCTAGCAGGGGAATTTTCGACTTCAGCACCGCAAATTCTCCAGTGCAAAGCAAGGCGACTGTGGCTGCGCCGTCTTGAGCCATTTTGTCCAGTTGCTTCTGAACCAGCGGAACAATTCGTTTTCTAGCTATCGTTACGTCGGTGCCGTCTCTCATTCTAGTTACAAGCGTGTAGTCGCCTTTCTTTGGTGCGAGCCTAGCGATGTCATCTCTCGTTAGGTCGTCTAACGCGCCAGCTTCAATTGATTCCAGATTAGCCGATAGATCTTGTGTCAGTTCGGGAATAATGTCGGTACGTGGTGATTGCCCAATCGTCACGAACCCGATCTTCAAAACAACCACCCCTACTCTCGTTGATTGCATCCGAGAGATAAAGCCCTGACTGGTCAATATCTGGTTTACATGAGTTCAAGAATCCTAGGCCTACGGGCACAATTGTTATAGCCAATCAAAGCAAACGACACTCTATGAAGCAAGATCTTACGGTTGGAAACGTACGAGCCGCTCCTGGCTCTGTGGCCCACGGCTACATATGCTCGGCAGAACTTCGTGACGGTTCCAGTGTCGGAGTTCCCGTAATAGTTGTGAATGGTTCTGAGGATGGCCCGGTTCTGAGCATCGTTGCGGGCACACATCCCAACGAGCAAGCACCTATGGAAGCAATTCGCCAGCTGACGCGGGAAGTTCTGAACCCGAGGCAGATTAAAGGTGCGTTGATTGCGGTCCCTTGCGCAAATCCTTTGGCATTCCAACAGGGTGAGTATCTTTCGCCGGGTGATGGAGTAAACCTCTACTTAGCTTATCCTGGCAATAAGCAGGGTTCCATAACGCAACGATTCGCCGCGGCAATATGGGAGAATGTCGGCCTCAAGTCAAATTGTGTCATAGATTTCCACTCTAACTACCGACCGTGTCTCATGTTCAGCTACCTGTTAGCCATCGATGACAAAGAAACGCTAAAGAAAGCTCACAGTCTCGCCAAAGCAGGTGGCTTGACGGTCATATTCTCTGATGACAAATTGTATCCGTCACCTGGATTTTCAGGATTCACAGACAACCTTCTCAAGAAAGGCATTCCAGGATTCACCTTCGAGGTGGCTGGTTCGAACGACATTATTCCAGAATCAGTGGCGGTCACTGTGCGTGGCGTGCAGAACGTCATGAAAGCCATGGGAATACTCTCAGGAAACCCCGAACCACATAGGGAGATCAAAGTTCTCACCGGAGATTACTGCTTCTACGGGATGGTGCAATCGAATCGTGCTGGTCTTGTACAGAAGATTGCTGAACCAGGAGCCAAACTGAAGAAAGGCGACGTCATAGCACGAATTCACAACTTATTTGGAGAAGAAGTCGAGGTCACAAAAGCGCCTACTGATGGCTACATATGGGCCTACCCACTTCGCACACCTAGAGCACTTCCAACCCAAGCCGTTGAATCTGGCGGCAACGTAAGTTACTTCTTCGTGGACTACAAGCGCCCCTTCTAGACGGCCCTCAACTCATACGAGTCAATCCCGATAGCGTTCGATAACCGAGGTCAACCCATGAGAAGTCAGCGATTTCATTGAAGAAAAGAGAGTTGAGGCCGAGAGCCGGCGTGAACTGACCAGAATTTCAAGCGTAACCGACGACCTAGCTCCGTACACTGACTCAATCTCTATTCAGGAGAACTTGGAAGCAGCCAAGATCTGTGTTCTTGCTGTTTCCGACATTCCGGCATGATGGATACGATCATAGAGTACGCTTCTCAAGTTCCGCTGCAAATTCCCGAATCGTCTCGTCTAGCCTTTCCTGAACTTCCTTTGGATTCTCCATAATAAGGATCTTCAGCCGATCGATTCTAGGCTTCATTGATTCTAGGAAGGAGTCTGGTTCAAGTTGCTTGGTGGTCTTTTGGAGATCGATCAACCTGACCAGCACCTCGAGGAGGCGGACCACTCCGTATATTTTTGGTTCATCGAGACAGCCTCTTGCACTGGTCAACAAGTACAGTGCGAGCCGAAAGATATCGTCGCTTTCTCCTTCCTTATGTGCCATGTGCTAACTCTCCCTGTTCCATCCGTGTCCGAATTGATTCAGGAAAATTGGTTCGGGCTCGCGTTTCACAGTTTTAGCATTAGCGTGGTCCGGGTATCCGATCGCTATCATTATCTGTATCTTGATATGATCGGGAATCTTCAGAATCTGTTTGAGGGCTACTTCAGAGAAGGCCTTCACGAAGCAACTCCCTAATCCCAGCGCAACTGCTGCGAGCGCGATGTTCTCTGCGGCGCAACCCGTGTCGTGTGCCGCCACGAAGTCTCGTCTCCAATCGGACATGTTGAGGCCTCTGCTGTAATCCGAACAGATGAAAATAGCAAGCGGCGCCCTTGTCAAATAGCCAGGGGACACAGCTGTGATCATGTCCAATATCTTTGTATCTCGAATAACTAAGAAGATTCTAGTTGACCTATTGCCAGCAGCAGGCGCCCGCGAACCTGCGTAAAGCAATCTTGCAACCAAACTCTCGTCAACGGACTTTGATGTAAAGTTGCGACAAGTCCGTCTACGTTTTACGGCGTCGAAGAACTCCAAGGAATATCTTGCCTACCTTAAGCGCCGAATATTCTAATTTCTCTTTGCCCTTCCTTCCCATGGATCAGTTATCAACCTCACGATCACAAGCACTAGAGCATTCACCTCGCGGAGGTGCTCGGTGCGATGGTGTGATAGGCTTAAATGCTCATCCTTAAGCAAGGCCTTGGCTGCAATGGAATTCTCCGAAGTATTAAGAAAGAGAAAGATGATCCGCCACTTCAAATCACAGCCCATACCTGATGAGATGCTTAAAAGGATCATCGATGCGGGAAACAGGGCTCCTACAGCGAGCAACGCTTCGTACAGAAGATTGATGCTGGTTAAGGATCCGAGAGTTCTACAGTTATTCCGAAATGTAGCTCCTGGATACAGTGAGAGCAAAGCGGCAGCGATTATAGTCATTTACACGGATCTCAATGTGGCTAGTGCAGGTGGAAATAAGACTCATGTTCCTTGGAGTAGTAGGATGGATGCTGGAGCAGCGGCCGAGAATATCCATCTCGCCGCGGTCGATATGGGTCTAGGCTCATGTTTTTTCTCCTCCTCATCTATTGAGGGGATAAAGGAGTTGCTCAGTTTTCCTGATTACTGTCGACCAGAGATAATGGTGAGTCTAGGCTATCCTGCGGACAGTCTACCGCGGCCAAGAAAAGCCTCTTCGGAAGCAACGGTGGTCTACGTAGACAAATTTGGCAAGAGATGGTGAGCATGAAGGATACCAAGAGTAATGCCCTCTCTCTATTGGAGTTAGCAACTCACGTCATGACCTGCGCGCGCACCAGTATCGAAGAGGGACAGAGGTACAGCGTGCTAAGGTTCCTGGAGATATTCAAGCGAATAGCTGAACTTCCCAAGGAAGTGAACGAATTGAAGGAGGAGCCGCTTCTGATGAAGATTCGCGCTGAAATAGATAAAGCCCGTCATAATGAGCTGCTAGCAACCGACGAGCAGCGCATTGAATTCACAGACAAGATGATAAGGACACTGACAGCTGAGCTGAAGAAGAGATCAGAACTCTAGCTCGTAGTATCTAGACGCTGGGCGTTATGGTGGGGAGAGTTCGTTTCTTGACTTGTGGGCGCGGATAGCTCTTGGCACTGTGGGTGATTTTCAACTTCACTAGGGTCTCGGCCATCTTCAAGGCTACTCCCCCAGGATCCAATACGGGTACGCCCAACTCCTCTCCCCATTCAGAGGCCCACATGCTCAAACCAGTGCAGCCAGGGCACAGAACATCCGCGTCATCTTCATCAATGGCTTTTCGCGCAGTCTCCATGAAGGCTATTTTGGTAGACTGCACATTCTCGTCAAGTTGTAGAACCGGTATGCCAATGAACCTTACCGAGGCGAGTTTATCTTCGACTCCGATGGATCTGGCTAATCGCTTGACTTGAGGCACCGTTTCCTTCAAAACCGTCAAGACCGAAAACTTGTGGCCGAGAAGGGACGCAAGCATCATTGACGTTTCTCCAGCTCCGACAACAGGTATTCGAACGCATTCCCTCGCGGCATGAAGCGCTGGGTCGCCAAAGCAATGATCGACCACAGCATCATATCCATTCTTCTCAGCCTCCATGACTCTTGACAGCATTTCTGGAGCAGCGTAGTACTCGTCAAAACTTCCCTCAACTGAGGCGGGGCCATTTTTCAAATTAACAACGTCAACTCGCGTTTCAGGTGACGCAATCTCAACGAAATGCTTCTTCCTCAACTCGACAGCGGAATCTGAAAGACCAGCAGCAGGGGAGATTACTAAGATCTTCAATTGAGACTCCAATCTCTTTTCTGTTTGGAAGGCGGAAAAAGTTTGTGCTCAAGCCTTGCCCTTGAGTTTCATTTCCGTCAGCGCCAACGAGGGTTGGACTTGTCCAGTGCAAGATGGGTGTCCAAGACACGGTGGATTGCTAACGCTCTTTCAACCTTGGGTTGAAGTAGTCGTTCAATCCATCTCCCACAAGATTCAGGGAGAGGCATGTGAGGAGCAGCATCAGCCCAGGAAACGCTGCCATCCACCACGCTGTCTGCAGATAGCTCTGTGCATTGTTCAACATCATTCCCCAGCTTGGAACGTTTGGGTCTCCAACTCCCAAAAAGCTCAGACCCGCTTCCGTGAGGATTGCTGTAGCAACCTCCAATGAGGAGTTTACTATAACTGGGAATATGGCGCTTGGGAGAATCTCATTGAACATGATGTCCATGTTCTTGCTCCCTAAGACTCGTGCGGCTTCAACGAAGTCCGTCTCTTTGAGTGATAGGAATTGTGCTCTAAGAAGCCGCGCAGTTCGTGGCCAGCTGACAATCCCTATAGCGAATATGATGTTCTGGATATTCGCGCCGAACATGGCCACAATTACCAGAGCTAAGAGAAAGGTGGGTAAGACAAGGAAAATCTCGCTGATCCTCATTAATAGATCATCAGCTTTTCCGCCGTAATATCCTGAAAACGCTCCGACGAGGATCCCGATGAGGGCCGATATTCCTGCGGCTAAGAGGCCGATAGCCAGTGAGGTTCTGGTTCCGAATATGGCGGTGCTGTAGAGATCTCTACCCAGGTCATCGGTGCCAAATGGATGATTCGTCGTAGGAGGTATGAATGGATCCGCTACATTGCTCCTGAGAGGTGGATACCAAGTAATCACTGGGGCGGCAATGGCTATGGTGCAAATTCCCACAAGAATGAAGAGGCCTATTACGCCTGCGCGATTTTTCTTATATTGTCGCCAGAAGCTCCGGAGCCGCTGTATCCCTTCTGTTTTCTGGGTCGTTACGGCTCTCTGTCGATTCAAGATTTAACCACTTCTTATCCGCGGGTCTAGAACGCCGTAAAGAATGTCGACGATAAGGTCGGCGATTACGACCATTACTGAAATGAAAATGAAGATTCCAAGAAGCACAGGGTAGTCCCTTAGTCGGAGCGAATCGTAGAGAAGCGAACCCATGCCGGGCCAACCAAATACTGTCTCAGTCAAAATCGCTCCTCCGAAAAGCAGGCCAATGCTTAGGCCAACATAAGTTGTTACTGGCAGTAGGGCGTTTCGCAGTCCATGCCTGTATACAACGGTTCTGTCATCTAATCCCTTTGAACGTGCAGTGATGATATAGTCTTGACCTAGAACCTCAAGCATGCTTGCTCTCGTTAGTCTCGTTATGAAGGCGAGATGAAACGCTGCTAAAGTAATGGCCGGTAGAAACAGATGGCGCGCAATGTCAAGAAGCAAATCAAAACCTGTCAATTGAAGCCTGAGATCCCTCATCCCCCCTGAAGGAAACAGTCCAGTGTAGATAGCGAATATAATCAAAAGCACCTGTCCCAACCAGAAGGTTGGCGTTGAGACGCCAAAGAGTGCGATCCCCGTTGCGACGTTATCCCTAGCTGAATAAGGCTTCCTTGAGGCTGTCACTCCCAAGAAAACGCCTATCGAAGTGGATATCGCCATCGCTGTGAAGATCAAGATGAGTGTGGCTGGAAGACGTTCAAGTATTAGCGAGCTCACTGATTGTGAGCGTAAAAGAGAGAATCCCAAATCTCCCTGGACTACTTGAGAAATGTAGTAGAAATATTGCAGGTAGAGGGGTTTGTCGAGGCCAAACCTCGCTCTCATGGCTTGAACAAATTCTGGAGTGGCGGTCTCTCCGAGAAGTATGTATGTTGGGTCCCCAGGGGCCGTGTGGATGATTAGGAAGTTTATCGTGATGACTGCAAATAGTAAGGGTATGGCTTGCAAGATCCGTCTTATGATGAGCCTTTCAATAGAAGTCATGATTGGAAGATCGAGCCTCGCTTTGATATTATAATTCTTTCGTAGTGTCAGCTCTCAAAGAAATGGATTTTTCATGTCCGGAGATGACAGGCGACATATCTGTCGCCGATTTTGGTTAGCGGTGGCTCTACTGACCTGCATTTATTGACTGCGATTGGGCATCTTGTGTGGAATGGGCATCCCTTAGGTGGATTGATGGGCGACGGTACGTCTCCACCCAAGATGATCCTCTTTCTCGACCTACTTCGTTCAGGATTAGGGATCGGCGTCGCCGAGAGCAGTGCCTCCGTGTAAGGGTGAAGCGGTTCCTTGAACAACTTCGAGACTTCGGCTACCTCAGCCAACTTGCCAAGATACATCACAGCAACCCTATTGCTTACTGACCTGACCACTGCAAGATCATGGGTAATGAACAGATACGTGATCCCAAGTTTCGCCTGCAGATCCTTGAGCAGATTCAACACTTGCGCTCTAACCGAAACGTCGAGTGCAGAGACCGGCTCATCGGCCACTATGAAGGAGGGCTTCAGGGCTATCGCTCTCGCGATACTGATTCGTTGTCGTTGGCCTCCGCTGAACTCGTGTGGATGTCTATCTGCGAAAAGTTCTGGCGGGTTTAGGCCTACCATATCTAACAAGTCTAGGACGTTGTTTTCAATCTCCCCTCTATTCATCTGGGCATGCAATTTGAAGGGTTTGCTGAGTATCTGCCTAATGGTCTTACGCGGATTGAGCGATGCGTGTGGGTCTTGAGAAACGAGCTGTATTCGTGGTCTGATTTGCCTCATCTCTTCGTCTCTCAGTTTGAAAAGGTCTTTTCCACCAAAATACACGGTGCCAGACGTCGGCCTAAGGAGTCTCAAGATGAGCCGCGCTGTCGTAGTCTTTCCGCAACCACTCTCCCCAACGAGAGCCAGATTCTCGCCATTCGTGATCTCGAAACTTACGTCATCAACGGCTCTAACGAATTCTCCCTTGCGTTGCAAGAACCCTTTCTTGATATCGAAGTATTTCCTGAGGTTTGCGACCCTGACGAGAGTTTCTTCCATTTTCAGATCACTCGAACAACCAACACGATACCTTGCGACCACTGTTTAACTCAATCATAGGCGGCTCTTCGGTTCGGCATTTGTCCATTGCAAACGGACAACGAGGGTGGAACCTGCAACCTTGTGGAGGGTTCGTCAGGTCCGGAACAGTGCCCTCAATTGTCACCAATGTTTCTTTGAATTCATCAATGCTCAGTGTTGATTTCAGAAGGGCCACAGTGTAGGGATGCTTTGGTTCTCTATAAATTGCGTAAACATCTCCTTCCTCAATTATCTTGCCCGCATACATCACGAAAACCCTGTCGCAAGTATCCGCCACGATCCCAAGATCATGAGTTATAAGCACCAGCGCCATGCCAAGCTCACGCTTGAGCGTCTTTATCAACTCTAAGACTTGGGCCTGAACAGTGACATCCAAAGCTGTGGTAGGTTCATCAGCGATCAATAGCTCAGGGTTGCATGATATCGCCATTGCAATGAGGGCACGTTGCCTCATGCCTCCGCTAAGTTGATGTGGGTAATATTGGGCTACAGTCTTGGCGGTGGGTATTCGAACTTTCTCTAAGATATCGATCGCTCTTCTTCGTGCTTCATTACGGGGGAGTCCTTGATGCAGAACTATCGTCTCAGCGATCTGGTCAGAGATCTTCATCACTGGGTTTAGATAAGTCATTGGATCCTGAAATACCATTGAGATCTTAGCTCCTCGAATCTTCTTCATTTCCGTCTCAGGAAGCTTTGTCAAATCTGTTCTTTCTTTCCCAGAATCAAACCATACTTCACCGCCAGCTGTCTTTCCTGGTGGGGGAATGAGTCGCATTACAGAGAAAGCTGTCATTGTCTTTCCAGAACCTGATTCGCCAACTAAACCTACTGCTTCTCCCTTCCGTATGACCAAGTTAACTCCGTCAACGGCTCTTACAATACCTCTCGAAGTGTAGAAGTAGGTGCTTAGGTTATTGATCTCCAAGAGCCCTGCCAATGACTGCGCCTCCAGATATCCTCGCTCTGTGTTTTTGTCCCGCTACGCTGCTTTTCAGTATATGTCAACTAAGTGTTAAAAGCCTGTTAGCCAGTCAATCCTATGCGGTTGAATAATGTATGTCTTTCAACGATTACATGAGTTTTGAGCTGAAATCTGGAGCGCTTAAGCTTGTAAGAGATGTAATGAATGTAAAGAGCGGAGAGAACGTTCTGATTTTCGGAGACACAAGTAACGATTCCAGAGTTTTGAATGCCACCGCTGAAGCCGCTTACAGCTTGGGTGCGGTGCCCGTGATCTGTAGATATGAAACACGACCGCGACCAAGTCTTGAGCCCCCAAGGCCCTTGGCAGCTGCGCTCGCTGCAGCCGATGTTGTGCTAGAGTACGCTGTGTCGTATGTCCTTTACACAAAGGCGTTCTGGGACGCGATAAACACGGGCAAAGTGCGATACCTGATCCTGACGGGCATGGACGTGGACATGTTGGTCCGGTGCATTTCAAGGGTCGACTACGTCAAAATGGTGCAGTTTGGGGAGCGACTGGTGGATTTAACCAAGAACGCTTCCGAGTTCCGAGCCACTTCCCCCGCTGGAACTGACCTTTCTTGCGTAATCGATAGGCAGATGGTTCGGCACAGTGGCAGAATCTTGAAGGAGCCTGGATGGGCTACATTGGGCGGCCAAGCAGGTTTAGGTACGCCAAAGTGGGGAACGGCGAACGGCATCTTGGTCTTTGATGGGTGCATATGGCCTCCTGATGAGGTGAATGTACTTCGCGAGCCAGTTAAGCTCACAATCAATGAGAATCGTATTGTCAAAATAGACGGTGGAGTTCAGGCAAAGATGTTTGAGAGATGGTTGCAAAGTCTCAATGATCCTAACATGTTCAATCTTGTCCACATCTCCTACGGCTTCAATCCAGGCGTTCGCAGAATCAGTGGCAGGATACTGGAAGATGAGAGGGTGTTTGGTTCGTTCGAGGTCGGAATTGGATCTTACCAAGGGAGACCAGCGAAAGGCCACACTGATGGTGTGGTTCTCAATCCATCTATCTGGCTTGACGGAAAACAGATCGAAAGAGAAGGCGAATACGTGGAGCCGGTTCTTGCAGACCTAAGCCATCAACTCACAGCATGAACCAACTAGTATACGGCGTCAGTGTTTTCCACGTAAGATTACGGTAGTCACTCGCGTGAGCGGATCGAGAAAAATAGGGAAAAGAAAAAGGTGAGGGAGGAAGCTCAGGTTTTCTGTTGCTCTTGCTTCGGTTTTCTTCGCCAGTAGAACGTGCCGACGCCGATGATGATTATGGCAATGATTATTGCCGCTATGGACTCTGTTCCGAGTGCTGGCGCGGGTGCTGCTGGCGTAGCTGTCGTAGCTGCCCTTGTCGTTGCAGTGGTGATGGCCGTTCCTTTAGTCCAGAAAACGCCTTCCAGTCTTTGGATACACACACCGCCTACGTTCTCCCAAGCGCTTGGCTGCAACTGTTCTGAGAAGTCGAGGTTGACTGCGTTGACGTATGGTCGGGCAAGCATCCAGAAAGCTGCCTGATCGTTCACGAGGACACCTGTAGCTTGCTTAACCAGATCAGTTCGCTTCGCTCTATCTGGTTCTACCTCGGAAGCAGCAAATAGGTCGTTGACTTTTGAATTGTTGTATCCAGCTGCATTGGACCAAGAGACGGGTTGAATGCCTGCACCTGTATAGTATCGGACAATTAGGTGTGGATCTGGGCCGGTGGACATTGGGAAGACGAAGGTGTCATAATCCCACTTCACGAAGACGGTATTATGCCATGCTGCTGTATCTAGGGAAACTATGTCTAATTGTATGCCCACTGCTTTGAGGTAGTCTCGCATGACTTCTCCTTCCTTGACGTACTGTGGGTAGCCTACTGAGTCAACGGTGATTCTCATCTTGAATCTGATTCCGTCGGGTCCTGGTTTGAATCCAGCGTCGTCTAGAAGCTTATTCGCCATGGCCGGATCGTATGTGGGTTGTTTTTGGTTCGGATCCAAGTACCATGCAGTCGCTGGGGCTGGTGAAACTGGATTAGTCATAACTGTTGCTTTGCCGAAGTATACTAGTTCATTCATTTTGTTTAGATCTATGGCGTACGCGAGAGCTTTTCTGACTCTAACATCCTTGAAGTAAGCTGGTCCGTTAGGCAGTTGGTTAAGGTACAGTATGTCTGCGGAACCTGACTGGCTCGGATAGAACCAGACTCTCTTGCCGGTCAACTTCCCTGCTTTGATGTCGCTTTCAAGTCTAACACCGTCCGCGTAGGTTAGACCGCCAAGCGCCCACTCGAAGTCTACGTCTCCCTTCTCAAATGCCAGAGCGCGCGCGGATGCGTCTGGGATTATTTTGAAGATCAGCTGGTCGAGATAGGGTAGGCCCTTCTTGAAGTATTTCTCGTTCTTCACGAAGGTTATGTGGTCTCCTTTGACCCATTCTTTGAACTTCCAAGGACCGGTGCCCACGGGTTTGGTGTTGTACTCGTTGGTGGCCAGATCTTTGCCTTCATACAGGTGCTTTGGCATGATACTCCAACCTGTTCCTCCAAGTCCGACTACAGGCGCGAATATGGGCGGCCACGGTGTCTTCATGTTGATAATTACGGTATAGTCATCGGGTGTATCAATTGATTTTACGGATTTCATGAAGTCATTGGCGAAGCCGTTGTAAACAGGATTTACCTTTTCGAGGCTGTACTTGACATCGGCGGAAGTGAAGGGTACTCCGTCGTGCCAAGTTGCGTTCTTTACAAGGTTGAATGTCATTTTCAGTCCATCTGGTGTGATCTGCCATGATTGGGCTAGCTCAGGTTGCCATTGAAGGTTTTTGGAGTCGTAGGAGACAAGGTCACTGAATAGTTGCGAAGCAACCTGCTGGAACAGAAATGTTCCTGACCCCGCTCCAAGAAGCCCTGGCAGATTCGGGTCACTAGCCACTCCCCAAATGAGCGTACCGCCAAGCTTCGCCTGTGCTATGACTGGTTGAGTCATCATTGGTGCTACAAGAACTAGGATGAAAGTGATGGCAAGCAATACTTTCGATATGCTAATTTTCATTTAATAGCTCCTCGTAGGATTGATCTCGCTGTGCGAATATAATACTTGGTTTTCCTATGTGCGAAAAACTTGTGAAAGTAAGTAGTGGTATTTACCTGTGACCCCCAGTGCAGATCTATCTTGACACGCCTAGTGTAGACTAGATTAGGAGTTCGTCAATCGCTTTTGCGAGCAGAGACTGGGAGAGAGCGGCCGGTTTGGAGGTCAGATTCACAACCTTCTCCTTCAAGTCAGGATTGTAACCCATGCACAGCAGAGAGAGGACGGTTACGTCTTCTCTCCTGAATGGTTTCACCGCTTCTTCAACCGATCCCTGCCCGTAAGGTGACAACCAAGAAGTAACGACTTTGAAACCTTCATCCTCAAATTCGCGGCCAATAGGCGCCATCTGCTTGTCGTTGGGAAGGAGCAAACCAACTTTGTTCAGATTGGGTATGGACCTCAGAAAACCGTACGTCAACAAATCAGTTCGAAGAATCGGTGCCTTGGAATGGAATTGTGGAAAGGTGCCTGCGCAAAGTAACGCTATCGCCCCCACGTTATCTGCGTTTAATTGATCTATGCATTTCTGGAGCTTGGCAATGATGTGGCTTTTCCCAAACATGACTTCAGAGCCATCTCTAATTCTGGAGACCAACACATCATGATTATCCTTCGGCTTAAGCTCAGTAATTTCCTTCTTTGTGAGATTGTCAAGAGCCCCAGCCTCCAAGAATTCGACGTCTCTGCCGATCATCTTTCGGAGCCAAGGCACCACATCCACGCGTGGGGTCTGCGATATCGTCACTAATCCAATTCGCTTCAAGTTGCTGTCAACCTTCGGTCAGCTTAGAGAATGTAAAAGTGTTTCCATTTCCGCGGATTTTGATGTAACATAACCTGAATCAACTCACCAAGGTCCTCAAATGGCGATGCCAAAACATAATAGCGAATAGCGGCTACGAGAGGACTAGAACGTAATCGCGTTTTGGATTGACTTACATGAAGACTCTCACGAAACAAGACATGCTTGACCTTCTTGCCGGAGCTGGCATACTTGGTTGCGGCGGTGGTGGAAGCGCTCAATCAGGACGGGAACTCATTGATGCAATATACCACTCGGGGAAACAATTCACATTGATGGACCCTCAAGAGATTCCGGACGACAAACACTTTTGCATCATTGCACAGGTGGGCGGGGGAGTTGGGAAAGAGATCACGGAGAAACTCAAGCCGTACCTTGCGGCGTCAGCCAGGCAGAATCATGTTGAGGTGCTTACAAGCACCGTTCAGAAAGCAGTAAGTGAGTTGGAGACACTAATGGGCGTGGAATTTTTCACTTATGTCCCGAGCGAAATCGGACCAAGCAACACTATTCTTCCAATGTACTTCGCGGCTCTTCAGGGAAAGCCAGCAATCGACGCAGATGCCTGTGGAAGAGCCAAACCTGAAATGTCCCTATCAACCACGAACATTGCCGGTATCTCATTGTCGCCTATGGCGATGGCCAATGCGATAGGAGATGTAATGATCGTAAAGAGAGCCGCTGACGACTACCGAGGCGAGGACATAGCACGGTATATGTCAGTGGTCTCTGGTGGCATGATCTCAGTCGCTCGAGCGCCAAGCTCCGCTGCGAACTACAAACGAGGTATAGTTCCCAACTCCATATCGCGTTGTATCAAGCTCGGTTCTGTCTTGAGAGAAAGCAAAGAGAAAGAACACGACCCGGTTGAAGCGATACTTGAATCTGATCCAGACTGTGTACGATTGTTTCACGGTAAAGCCAAATCATGGACAAGGAAAGAGGAAGGCGGATTCATGTGGGGAGATGTAAAAGTTCAAGGTGCCGGTGACTTTCGACGGCGACGAATGCGCATTTGGTACAAGAACGAATACTTGATCACTTGGGTAAACGACAAGATCTATGCAACGTGCCCAGACTCAATAACAATCGTTAGCTCCTCTACGGGAGAGGGGCTTACTGGTTGGACGCCTAATTTGAAAAAGCAGTTTGGAATGGAGGTCGACGTCCTAGGGTTCAAAGCGCACGACCTCTGGCGAACAGAACACGGGATAGACCTGTTCGGGCCCAAGCATTTTGGATACAACACCAAATATGTTCCCGTCGAGAAGGTTGGCAAACGCGGCGCTTGAACAAGACCTGAGATTCCGGCCTGCTTCTTCTCAGGTCTAATGACCCAGTCTACTTGCCGTTTAGATAGTGGTGTTACGTCTCCAATCTGATATACCCGAATTGATGCCGCAAATTCGGGTTTCAGCAGAATACGACTGACTGTGGATTAGCGATTCAGACTCAAGCATCGGTCTACAAACAGTATTTACTTGGAGCCACGAACTGTTAGAGATTTACCGGTTCAGACAGGTCAAGGCTTAAATATTGTCCCGAGCGATATCCGCTCGAACTTACAGGAGTAATTGAACGAAATTATGGCGGAAGTATGCCCTACTTGTGGGCTTCCTAAGGATTTGTGTGTCTGCGGAACCATCAGCATGGAGCAGCAACTTGTCAAGGTCCGCCTTGAGACTAGAAAATGGGGTAAGCCGACCACAATTATTGAGGGTATCAACTCGAAGAGTGTAGATCTTGGAGATTTGGGTGCAAAGCTAAAGACATATTGCGCTTGTGGAGGCACGGCGAAAGAAGGGCTCATAATGCTTCAAGGGGACCATCGCAGCAAGATCAAAAAGCTGCTGGTTCAATTCGGCTTTCCTGAGGGTTCCATCGAAGTCCACTAGTCGTGTACCCATGGAGATCGTGGGATGGACCGTTTCCTTGACGTATTGAAAAGCATCAAGCGTTCTGGGCCGATGCCACAGGTTTGTCCGTCATGTGGGAGTACGAGGATTAGGCAGCATGGTTCATTGAATGGCTGGCTGTTTCCGGCCGTGTACGTGTGCGAGGATTGCGGTTACAGCGGTAAGTTTGTCTTGGAGCTTGATGTGGCTAACGAAGACCGAGAGAATCACCGAAACAGTAATGTACCATTTAACGAACATTAATATACACCAACTTCTCAGGAGGCAGCATACCATGACGGCGAGCAACACTGAGCTCACCTCATCTGATACTCAAAAGAACGCTATGCTTGGCCGCAGTACTCGCCCTTATCCTTTCCGCTAGGACCGTAGCGATTATTCTAGCTGAACCACAGTCGATCACACGATCGCAGGATATTCAACTCTACGTCGGTGATTCGCTCGTCATATCGAGCGATCAGAATAGCATTCAACGCGTTTTCCTGCAAGGGAATCTCACATCAGCTATCATAATAAAACCGGCTCAGTACCCAGCAAACCAATTCGAACTTGCAGCCTTCAACCCAGGAGTATACGATCTTAGAGTGCTCTTCGATCTCCCGGCCGATTATAGCGTCAATCTCTACGCTCAACCAGCCAATCAGACAAGAAGAACGAACAGCACATCTTACTATCTCTCCAGTGGACCATCTCAACTGGACATAAAAGCCACATTCGCCGCTCGCCCCAACACCCGTCCGGTCGTAGCGTCCGATTCCGCTTCGGCAAGTTTCGGAAATTGGATCGGCAAGTTTGGGGAGGCCTTCCCCCTCTGGGTAAAGCTGCTCTACATGCTACTGGGAATCCAGTTCTTTGCAGTCGGAGGATTGTGGATCCGAAGAGAAACCGCTAGGAGGGAGTCATGTCCGCAAAGACTTGACTTTGAAGAGAGGGCCTATCTCTGGTTGGATATTGCATACAGATTTCTCCTGACGTCTTTAATTGCACTCGTCCTCATAATGGGAGGAGAACTTCTGATTCTGTTCATTCTCCGATTCATGTTTCTCGTTTCCTTAGACCTTCTTTCGCTCTGGGATCTGTTTGTCGTGGGATTCGCCGCTGGAGCTGTCGTACTAGTCTACTTGATCCGACTTGGCTGCGAAAGGATCTTGGACATGAAACCAATGGAGGATGAATGACCATGGTGAACAATCTTGACGACATGGAGAGCTGCGCGCACCATGGCTCTGAAATTGACGTTAGTGACAACGAATGGTGGCGAAGACATTCATTTCTGCGATGGATGAATTATGTGCCCTTGCGTATTTTGGACAGAGATTTCCGTAAATGGCGGAAATCAAGGGTCTCTCCGCGCAAATTCAGAAAGATTCAGCAACGGTTGGACCGTCTGTATCCGCCGAGCAAGTTCTCATCTAGGCAATTGATTGGGCGCGAGAAAGAGTACAACCTGTTGCTGGATTCTTTCAGATTGCATGTACTGAAGCATCCGATGTTGAACAAATGGTTCGACAAAGATGATCTTCCAAAGGCAATTTGCTTGACGGGTGAAAGCGGGACTGGGAAGACCTTCTTGACAATGGTTTCAATGAAGCAAATGCTGCTCGAGGCGCACAAGAACGGCATACTGGTCGCTCCGCTCATAATCAAAGGTTCAGATGTATTCTCCGAGTACTATGGACGAAGCACAAGACAGATCGGACGCCTTCTTGAGCGTGCTTCAGCTGCTCCCTCCGTCGTGTACATTGATGAGTTCCAAAGCTTCGGACGCAAAGTCAGGGGGGAGACCGGAACTGAACTCGAAGACACGAGGGTTCAAGATGAGATAAACAGGTGGCTCGACAAAATAGTGGGCAGCGACACACGTACTCTAGTGATTGTAGCAACCAACTCCTATGAGCAAACGCGCGAAGACATCCGACGCCGCCTTACGAGAGTAGATCTTGATTCTGGCGTAACCCGAGAGATGTTGCTTGTCATCATTAAAGATAAGCTCGCGAACGAAGGTTGGCATGGAATCTTGGCGGAGGAAATACTGGAAGTGCTTGAGAGGGAAGCCGCAATGCGTCGTTACGGTTCAATCACACCGAACGATGTAATGACGGTATTCAGAGAGGTGAAGCGCTCCAAAGAGGTGCCCCTATTGGAAACGATCCGACGCTCAATGCCAAGTCCCTTATCAAAGTGGACCAAGCCGACCTACAAAGTAAGTCTTGAAGACTTTGCACAAGCGGCGCACGAGATGAAATTCTACGTTGAAAGAGAAAAATCACGCGAAATCACAGATGCCGTCTACATTGTCACGCCAAAGATCACGAGAAACGAGATAGGCGGACTTCAGGACATAAAGAACAAAGTGTTGAACCACATCTCGTTGGCTTTCAATCGGAGAATGTCCGAACTCGGATTCGCGTCAAACTGCAGGTTCCTATTATTCGGACCACCCGGGACTGGAAAGACGTTGCTTGCGCTTGCAGCTGCTGCAGAGAACAAAGTGACATTCGTCAAGGTCAGAGCAGGTGAGCTCATGAGTGGTGCATCTTACATTGGTGAACCCGAAAGGAGAATCAAAGACTTATTCGCTCTGGCCAGACAACGCAGCCCATGCATCATATTCCTAGACGAGGCCGACGCGATCTTCTGGGGGGCTGACCCGACAGCAAACAAGATACTTGCACAAGTGAAAGCAGAGCTGTCTGAGATTAAACATGATGAGGGGATTGTCATAATTGCCGCCTCAAACAAAGATAACTTGATCGATCAAGCGACAAGAGACCGATTTGAGCCAAACGTGTTCTATGTGCACCCACCCCTGAACGATCGTGAATGGAACGAGGTCGTTGAGATACATTTGCGCAAGTTCAAACGATTCTTGCATGCGGAGATCGATGCACCGAAGATCACGAGGTTATTCAGGATGCAGAGGATTCTAAGTCCAAGAGCAGCAGCTGAAACGATCACAGAAGCTCATCGGCTTTGGGCCTCAGAACTGAGCGCTGTCTATGATTTACGCTCCGCCAAAGACGATAATCAAAGAGCTCTGATTCAAGCGCGATACGAGGCAGATTTTCGAAGGCTCAATGATCTTATTCAGACCTACCGGTCCGAAGGCGTTGCTATCTCAGCTGAGAACATAGACGAGAAACGTTATCCGGTCCGCCTCCATCACTTCGAGAAAGCGATAAAAGCGCTTGAGTCAACGCAAGAACGACACCAAAGAGAACTAGAAGAAGCGCTGCTTCCCTCTTCAGGTACAACCGGTGTTGGGTACGGTCTATATGCTACAGAGAATGGTACTGGTGGAATAATCGCCGTGGAATGCTCGGTGAGACCAATTATAGCCGGGGAGAAGCAGGTATCAGTTACAGGTAACTCAACATCCGCCATGATCGGGCAATCAATAGTATCTGACAATTCCGTCCTACAAAGCGCTCAGAACGCCGCCGAGGCAGTCACATCATGGCTGTGGAATACAGCAAAGATAGATCTCGGCAGAATGCACATTCATTTTCAGATCAGAAGCATACTGGAAGGCAGTCCTGGACAAGGTGTTTCCGGTCCAAGCGCGGGCATGACGATGGTTATCGGCCTACTCTCTGAACTGTCACAACTTCCGGTGTCACCATCGGTCGTAGCCACCGGAACAATTGGCGTCAAGTTTGATATCGGACCTGTCGGAGGACTAGGCGGACACGGCGCTCAAACAGGAAAAATAGTTGGTGTACTGAAGTCACGGCGCGTCAAAGTAACTGACCTGGTTCTACCGGTCGCAAATTTCGAGCTAGCCGGAGACGAGATGCGCATTCTTGAAGACGAAGATGTGAGAGTGCACCCTGTCAGGACGTTTCTTGACGCCAACCGAATAGTGTTCGGCATCGATCAGAAAGAGTTGATTGAAAAAATAAAAGAGAGGTTTGAGTCGGTCGCTAAACCGACTCAGAGATCCTAAATGTCCAGGTTCAGTGCTTCTTTGAGCCCTTTGTATCTATTTCGAACGGTCACTTCAGTTACATTGGCGACTTCTGCGATTTCCTTTTGAGTCTTCTTCTCGCCTTCAAGGACACATGCAACGTAGAGGGAAGCGGCAGCTAGACCCATCGGGTCCTTGCCTGCGACGATGCCTTTACGCTTCGCCTCGTTGATGATTTTGATCGCACGCTGCTGAGTTGGCATTGAGATCTCGACTTTCGTAGCGATCTTCGAGATGCACTTCACTGGGTCTTCGACAGGCATTCGAAGGTCTAGTTCTCTAACAAGAAGCCTGTAGCATCGAGCTACATCCTTCTTTCGAATTCTGCTAGCTGCTGAAACATCTTTCAAAGTTCGTGGTGTCTCGGACATTCTGCATGCTGCGTACAATGATGCTGCGGCGATTGCAGCGATAGATCTGCCTCTCACCAAGCCGTTGTCGAGAGCTTTGCGGTAGACTATGGCTGCTCGTTCCTTTATCGACGCAGGGATGTGAAGCATATCGGTAAGCCTGTCAAGCTCGGCCATGGCCTGCGCGAGGTTTCTATCAGCTGATGAGTGAACTCTCGTTCGGATCTGCCACTTTCTCAGCCGCAACATTTCGAGTCTCGTAGCAAGGGGCAATTGGCGACCATAGGCATCCCTGTTTACGCGGTCAATGACGGTTGAGAGACCCTTATCGTGAATCGAAAATGAGGTTGGAATACCCACACGACCACGTTCGTCTTTCTCCTCTTTTGTGAATGCACGCCATTCGGGGCCCTGGTTCAAGGCGTGCTCGCTGAGAACCAAACCACAATTATGGCAGATGATCTCTCCAAGGTCGTAGTCCTCGACAAGGTCTGCACTGCCACATTCAGGGCAGTTGGTTACCTTACCCATCTTCTTTGTCGCTGTGCTGGCGCTCATTTTTTATCAATCCCACTCCATGCTTTACGCTCGAGCCATCTCCTCAGTAGAACCACACGAACTCGCGTCGTTCTGCTTCAGAACGTGTCATCCGGCCCGAAATCTATAATAGCCACCGTCGTCAGGTATTTAAGATTTATGTAAGATCGCGGCATTTTCTGAATGAACGGTACAAAGCGTGTCGATTTTGCCTAATTCGTGGCCTAACGGAACACATAGAACGTATAACGGCGGCATATCGCTCAGATTAAACCATTACCGGTGATTCAGGGTCGAATCCTCGGTCAACGAGGATTGTATTCTGTCTCAACAACTATCAAGTTCCCTACGGAAGTAGATATTGTCGCCTTCTCGGCGTAGAAATCTCCAATATCGAGCGCATTCCGACACGAGCATTGGTTGCTGATCATCCGGTGACGTAATGACCTCAATGCTCACCACTCTATATTGACTGTAATCAGGATCTTTGCCATACAATGATCTGAAATCCTCTAGGGAGAGCTGAGGAGAAAGAGGGTCAAGCATATCCACAACAACCGGGATCCTACGTATGGGAAGTCTAAGAACGGCTTCAGCCCGCAAAAGGCTCACCGTGATCTCTCCCGCGTTTCGAAAGTACATCCAACCAAGGGTTGTTCGTGAAGAATGACGGTAATTGCGCTGCATTTCGGTTGAAAGCTGGCTCTTCATGGATGGCCGTTTGGTGTGGAATATCGATGTACGGGGCCAATGGTTCTTTCGGGGTCTCCTGCAATGCCTTCATCTCCTCGCCAAGCTTCGCAATAGCATTTTTCATTTCAAAGTACATGGACTTCAACTCGGTTAGCTGAGCAATCGTTGAAGGATCTGGGCTTGGGAGTAGCGGTGCTGGTTGGGTAGTCTGAATTATCTGAGGCGGAACGGCTTCGTGTATGCGTCGTTCGTCATAGAGGATCAATCCGATTCCATGGGAGCGAAATATTCCAGCGTCCACTGTAGCGCCTAGCAGACGTGGTGCTGCTAGGTATAATTGGTCGGAAGAAGTTCTGAGCGCTGCAAGCCCAAGAATGGATTCGATGATCGCGCTCTGAGTTAGCTCGTCATTTCGGGCAACGACTACATTCACCCTTTGGTTGCCAATGGTGAAGGATAGAGAGGCTGAGGTTGGTTTCTCGGATGCTTGTTGAGCGCCCATTGCGAGGAAGTAATGCAGCAATCTCTCTTCTATTGAGAGACTAGCCACTGAGTTTCATCCACCCTTCCAGACGCTGCCAATCCCATTCGTACTCGTCAGGCACCGCGAAGCCATAGATTATGCAACCATGCCAAACCGAGTACTGCGGCGCCTGTGTCATTTTGACGGAAACGTTCTTGATCCCTTTTTGTCTCAGCAGCAACTTGATCTTGGTGGGTGCGTCGACTGCTGCCTCTTCGAGGCGCTCTGGTACATGCCAACTAAAATTGCCGCCTGAAAGCAACACTTCGCGATAGAGCAGTGCTTGAAGTTCTACTGGGCATCTCTCGACAGCCGCTACTATCGCATCACCGAAATCTAACATCCCTTTGAAGACTATGTCCCCCATCTTCACGTCTTTGGGTCGGGGCATGCCTCGGCTGAAATAACTCTCGAAGATTTCGTGGTTCGGATTAAAGACGTATTCACCTATGAGGAAACGTGTCCAAGAATCTTTTTCAAGATCAATTTCTACTCTTGTGCCTGGAACTTTGAATCTCGCACGGAAACGTCGCGGGGCCTTTTTTGCTTCTGCGATTGCGGTGTCGAGATTCGCTGGGACAAGGCCTATGTTCTCCTTGACCATGCGGACCAGCGCTTCTTCTCTTGTCAGATCTCCGTAGCCCGCGTCCTTCAGGATCTCAGAGGTGATTGCGTTGGCGTCTCCTCCACCTCGGTTTAGTGCAACCTGAGCAGTGCGGATGGGATACTTGGAGATTGGGCAGACTTGGCTGTTGCCATGGCCCGATTCTATGACGACGCAGGTTGTTACTCCATGGCCTATGGCCACGGCGAAAGGTTGCGGGATGACTGTGACTGCTTTGACAAGGCCATCATTATTGTTATTCTGCAATATTCCGAGAAGTCGTTCGTACATGTAACGAGGGGAAACTGCGGACAGTGAGGCTACGAGATAGTAGCCTTGGAATCCATTGTTGGATGTCGGTTTGAAGGCTTTCAGACCGAACTGACAGAGAGCATCTACCACTCGCCAAGCGTTCTCGTCATTCCTATCGATAACTCCATTCCGCATCGGGTAAACTAAGCGTGTTGACAAATCCTCGGTCGATTGAAGGTAGAGTGGCACATCTTCGCCAACGACCACGTCAGCAGCGGATTCGAAGGCGTTGTATATGACTGACCTCTTGTCGGGGAAATATCCGCGGTTGTTCACCATCCTCGGAGTCTCTCCGCAGGAAATGGGCCCGAATTTGAAGTCGCTCGTCCCGAAATCCATTGCGAAGGTGTAGCTGCTTCTGTAATTGTCCAAGGCCATTATGCTCGCACCCCCTCGATCACTAAGCGTTTCCCATCGATCCGAACGATGACTTCCTGATCTCCTTCGAATGGGAATGAGGAATCTTTGACCAGATCAGCCGGAATGTACAGGATCCCTGTTTTGCTTCGGTTATTGCTAGTTGGTAGAATTATCTTCGCATACCCTTCAAGCATCGGACAGTTCACCGTGTGAATAACAATGCAGTTTAACGGATCAAAATCTGGATATAATCGAGCGGAGGCAGGACGCTCCGAGTGAGCCGAGTGAAACTAAGCCATCGATTAGAGGCATGAATCCAGCGATCCGAATCATAATCGATGGCATTGGAAATTCAGTTAGGACGGCTATTCTGTTAAATACAACGGGTTATTACCTATGGCATATCAAACTGAAAGATTTCGGAGTAAGGGTCGTGATGCTTCTGCCTGATGCGAGCGAGTGATGTCTGAGCAAGAACGCTTGGGGGGAACAGCGGCGAGTGCGTGTGATCATAGATAAGGAGGCGCTTCAATTCATTCTGAACCACGCGAGATACGCTTACCCCGAAGAATGCTGTGGATTTCTCCTGGGTGTCGATTCCACCTTACGCAGGATCGACCGAATTCTACCAGCTCAGAATTCGAACAATGATTCACGAAGGAGTAGGTACAACATAGACCCGAAGGAGCTGATGCATGCCGATGAAGAGGCTCGTAAGTTACGCCTGGATTTGATCGGAATATACCATTCGCACCCAGACGCCCCGGCGCAACCTTCATCAATAGATCTAGAACACGCTTGGCCTTGGTACACATACCTCGTTCTGTCGGTTCAGAATGGTGAACCCAAGGACATTACTGCGTGGTCTCTCAGCGAAGACCAGTTGCGATTCAATCGTGAGGATTTGAAGATACCCGGTGAGGGGTGAATCAGCGACGATGAGAGTATTGATTCCCACAGCTTGGCAGCACAATGTGGGAAACGATCTGACTAAACCGTGAGACTCCATGCAGACAGACATCAGTCAGCATGTTCTTGACGAAAGCTATTAGAGGCAACAGATTTGCTAGTATGGCAAAGTTCCATCCGCACATTGCGAGATATCAATTCACTGAGGGTGCCTGAGTAATGGGCAAGAGGATTTGGATCGAAGGCCGAGAATTCCGCGAGATCGCAAGAATGGCTGAGGAGAAAGGCTGGTCAGATGAAGAACTTGCAAAATATTTGGAACGGAGATATGGGAAACCGAAAAACGAGCTACGAGATTAACTATCTTAGCTGCAGTTGGCCTCAATTAAGCTATTGTGACGGCTGAGTCGCCAGAGAAAGCCATCTGCGGCACCTGAATTGAATCCAAGGGGTCTCGTGGCTGCATCATAAGGTACGGCGCAATTGTGTTCGCCACAGCGTCGCCCACATTATACCCCTGTGATAGATACCGAATAAGTGTGCCCGTTAGGTTGTCTACAACGCTGAATTGGAGCGAGCTTGTGCTTGAGTACGCCACCACAGATCTTACGCCCGCATTCAATATGAATCCCGCTATGGATGATGAGAGGCTCGAAGCCAAAATTGCTAGCTTGACTCTCCACAGAGAACGTGCACCAAGGTGATTCTGAAAGTAGGCGGGGTTTACGCCAATGATTCCATGCGAGTTATCCAGCCATTTTGATGCGAAGTCAGATGAATAATCGCGCAGAGTTGTTGCGCTGGCAGCCTCACCAAGGTACCAATATGTTGTATGCCCATCTACGTAGGTATTAGTGCGCCAGATTATGACATCGAAGTTGTTTAATGAAGTGGTGAGGAATTTGACGGTTATTTGATCATCGGTGAGGTAGGTTATGATGTAGCCTGCAGCGGTAAGCGGTTTCGTGATCATAGTCAAGTCTTCATTTCTGATTGGAACTAGTTTCTGCAAGGATGATAGAATCAACGCCTTGCGGCTATCGGCCCGAATCTGAGTCACAGGCAAGATTGAAAGCGAGAGTAATCCGATAAGAAGCACCAGTGCGAGTTTGCGCATCTCGGGCACCAGGGATAGGCCTCCGATTAGGCTGCATAAATCCCCATGTCTGACACTCCGATTCAGTCACTTTCAGTGTTGCGTTGAAAATAAGGCGAGTAAATACTGTCAGTTGCCAAGAGCTATTTGCCTGTCCAGACGGTACTTACTATGTGAGTCTCGGATGGAATTTACTCCGAGCAAACGCCAAGAAGACGTTTTGCGTAAAACCAGAAGATTCGTTGAAGATCACGTCTCGCCAAACGCCGACCGTTGGGATAGAACTAAACATTTTCCAAGAGACGCATGGCACACACTAGCCAAGGTCGGCCTGACCGGCCTGCCGATACCACGCAAGTACGGGGGTGGAGGGCAAGACGTCGTCAGTTATGTCTCGGCCGTGGAAGAGATCTCTAGAGGATCGGCGGCTCTGGGCGTCACGTTGGCTGTGCATGTCTCACTCGTGAGTCAACCCTTACTATGGTATGGAACTGAACAACAGAAGATGCGTTATCTCAGACCCCTAGCCCGAGGCAAAGAGTTGGGATCATTTTGCTTGACGGAACCTGGAGCCGGAAGCGACGTAGCTTCAATGGAAACCAAAGCAATTCTCAAGGGCGACGATTATCTGATTACCGGTCGGAAATATTTCATCGTCAACGCTCCCATCGCAAGCACCTACCTTGTATTCGCTATGACCGACAAATCACTAGCGCATCGTGGAATCTCCTGTTTCATAGTTCGCCGCGACATGCCGGGCGTGAAGATTGGCAAAACATTCGACAAAATGGGTATCAAGTCGTCTCTGGTCTCCGAGGTTCTATTCAACGATGTACGCGTGCCCGCCAACCAGATGCTCGGACGACGAGGAGACGGGTTCAGGATCGCTATGGAGACATTGGACTGCGGCAGGATCAGTATAGCCGCGCAAGCTGTCGGTATAGCGCAGGCATCGTTGGATGCGGCAGTACGTCACGCTCGCACAAGGGTTCAGTTCGGTAAACCGATTGCGGACTTGGAGGCGATCAGATGGATGATCGCTGACATGGCTACTGAGATTGAAGCTGCGAGGCTGTTGACACATCGAGCAGCCCGCTTGACCGATTTGGGGAAGAAGCATACGAAGGAAGCCAGCATGGCCAAACTATTCGCCGCCTCAACGGCGGTGGAAGCTACACGTAGGGCGCTTCAGATCCATGGCGGGTATGGGTATATGACAGATCTGCCACTGGAAAGATACTACCGTGACGCAAAGATCACCGAGATCTACGAGGGCACTTCCGAGATTCAGCGACTCGTAATATCAAATGAACTTCTATGAGGGTACGCAATGCCTCTGAAATCAAAGCAGCAGTATTTTGAGAGCGTCAGAGCGCTCGGCGTCGAGGCGTATATTCTCGGCAAACGCATACCCGACGTTACGAGGAACGGATTCACACGTATGGCCTTAGAGGGCATTGGCCAGATATACGAGCTTTCCAAGACCTCTGCGCACGCTCCAATATTGACTAAGCTGGGGGATAACGGATCGGTAATCAGCGCATACTGTTCTATTCATCGATCCAGAGAGGATCTAATCAATCGTGTCCGAGCGGCCCGTCTAGTCTGCCAGCAGACGGGCGTCTGCACTGCCAGCCGGTGTTGTGGCTGGGACGCGCTCAATGCGCTGTGGCACACGACCTATGAAATGGACGCGCACCTCGGAACCGAATACCACAAGCGCCTGCAACGATACACCGCATTTGTGCAGCGTAAGGATCTTGCGTGCGCTGGCGCACTCACAGATCCGAAAGGGAATCGTTCTCTGAAACCAAAACACCAGCCTGACAAGGACATGTACCTAAGAGTCGTGGATGAGAACAAGAAGGGAATTGTGGTCCGAGGAGCCAAGAGCATGATCGGCGGCGCCATAGGGTCACATGAAATAATCGTCCAACCCGGAACAGGATTTACCGAAGCGGAGAAGGAGCACGCCATCGCCTTTGCCGCCCCGCTCAACGCAGAAGGCGTCATACAAGTCGTTAACATGCAAGCAGCAGGCGAGAGAAAACTGGATGGCGGTTTCGATAAGGGTAATGTGAACTACGGTTCATCAGAATCCCTCGTAATATTCGACGATGTCTTCATACCGAGAGAACGAATCTTCATGAACGGCGAGAACGATTATGCGGCTGAAGTTGTGACGAGATTCGTACTGTTGCACCGCATGGTCCTCGGCGGATGCCTTGCCGGATGCGGCGACGTACTGACTGGAGCGGCGGCGTTGCTCGCCGAGTATAATGGACTTTCAAGGCAATTATCAGACAGGCTCACTGAGATGACCTACCTGTGCGAGGCCTTGTATTCCCAAGCACTTGGATCTGCCTATGAAGGTCAGGGTACCGATTCTGGTGCATGGTTTCCAGATCCACTCATAGCTAACGTGACCAAGATCAGCGTTACACGTCTACCATATGAGATCCAGAGAATCGCGGAGGATATTGGCGGCGGAATGATATCATGCATGCCCTCGGAACTAGACCTGAAGAATCGTTCGATAGGCAGATTCATTGAGAAGTATTACCGCGGAGCCCATGGAGTGACTGCCGAAAAGAAACTCAGAGCGGCCGAGTTGATTGAGAGCATGGTCGCGGGTCCAAGCAGACTGGGGGCACTATGCATGCATGGTGGAGGTTCGCCTGCCGCAGCCCAAATGAGCGTGAGACAACTCGCAGACTTGGAACACAAAAAGGAGCTCGCGAAGAAACTGGCGGGAATCTAACAGTGGGATCCAGCGCAACTTGGACCGAGGTTTGCGTTGACCTGTATCTGCGAGTAGAGAGCAATCTGGAACGAGAGCGCGAGACTGAAGAATATCATTTGGCAAGATCAATATTGAGAAGCGAGTTATGGCGTGAAATGGCATTGGCCAGTGTCCTTGGAACACTTAAATATAGGTCATCGATATTTCGTGGCCGATTTGGGCTTGTCTAACTTGAAATTAAGATCAATCTTATCGGCCGGCCCAACGACATATGGAATTTACGCCTTTGTGGTTGTTAGGTTCGTCGTAGCTGCTTTCTGGTTAAACGCTGAGATACCACGCATGATTGCGTTGGCCGCTGGAAACCCACCGACGAACGGTCTCGTTCGTACCCTGTTCGGACCAAGCATGGCATTGCCTCTAAGCGTCTTCTTCTATCTACTTGAAACTCTTGGGGCGATATCGTACCTCTTAGGGTTTGGGACAAGGTTAGCGGCAGTGTGGGGCGTTATTGAGTTCGCAATAACAGGAACTTTCACCGGCTTGCTGGCCACTCCCTACAATAACGGACAGGCCAAGGACTACGCGCTAATGGCTGCATCGTTAGTTCTGCTCCTAAACGGCAGCCCCAAACTGAGCCTCGACGGGTGGATTGCGAAGAGAGCGAGCAAATAACCCAACCTGCGTGTTCCGCTCTAATACTTGGAAACTTTGATCTGTTAGCCGATTAGGCGCTAGTGGTGTTAGTCGGTTCCACTTTCCAACATGGATTACGCTTTCTTATTTGCATCAACGGGTGGGACGCAAAAAAGGAAGTTTGAACGTCAAACTTAATGGCTGAACAAAGCGAGCTTGGTCCGGAAGTTCACTTTGCCCATCGCGGCCATGATCTTTTGGTTAAAGCTGATCCTTGTTCCCTCTTTGATCGGATCCGTAAGCTTGGCAGGTCGACGATGGGGGCCTATAATCAGCGGATGGTTCATTGCTTTCCCTCTAACCTCAGGTCCAATTGTTTTGTTTCTAGCTCTTGAGCAGGGAGATGCATTTGCTTCAAGAGCTGCACAGGGCACGATGATGGGTCTGATATCGGTGGCCGCTTTTTGCTTGGTTTACAGCTCACTTGCCTTTCGTTTAGCTTGGTTTCAATGTTTTCTGGCAAGCTGCCTAACTTTCTTCGCTAGCACTCTCGTACTGGAACTTATCTCAATTCCACCAATGCTAGTGTTTCCTGTAGTCATCTGCGTCCTCGCGTTGGTTTCAATTTGCTTGCCTCGTCGCAGTCATCTGGAATCACATTTCGATTTCTCTCTCTGGGATATCCCATTGCGGATGGTTGCCGCTACCATCTTGGTTGTTCTTTTGACTGAATCAGCCGAGCTGCTAGGACCGCGACTAAGTGGGCTTCTTACTCCCTTTCCGTTATTTACTTCTGTCTTAGCTATCTTTACTCATCGCGCTCAGGGAGCTGACTCAGTTGCTCAATTGCTTCGAGGCCTGTTGGTAGGTCTATTTACCTTCGCCATTTTCTTTCTTGTCGTAACGCTGACGTTAGAGAACTCAGGGCTAATTACATCTTTCGCGATTGCATCACTAGTCTCGATATCGTTTCATGGAGCGACGCTTGTCTTGCTCAGACGCATGAATTCTGATGATTGACCTCTGGCTGCGCGTGTGTAGGATTGCGCTATCAATCCTCAAATTGGATCTAATGAGCCGATTCCACACTTTTGTTCGTTCGAGACCTTCTTGGTTTGCATGATTGCGCGCTCCGCTTATGCCCGACGCTTGAGCAACCATTAGGAATCTTCATCTTACCTTCAGACGTTTCCAGAGACAATGTCACGATGAATCGATGTTGGAGGCAACGATTAAATTGCACTACACTTTTTAGTTGGCGAAACCGAGGTTCCGAAGTTGCCACGTAAGTCTGATGCATCACGAAAAACTATGGCCATTCTTCTCTTAATCATTGTAGCCCTAGGATCACTGGCACTATATTATAGCCCACTGATCCAAGGGCCTCGCACGAAGAGTCTTGATCCAGTCCAGATATATGCTAACTCGAGCCATAGCGTGGTAACCGTACGAGGAGTGACTCCGGAGTTGACCCTCACGGATTCAGGTCCTGCGACGACTCTCGTAACCGTGCTTGGTACGGGTTTTGTGGTCACGTATAATAGTTCGTACTATATTGTAACCAACTTTCACGTCGTCGACGGCCTCGTGAATGCAACCGTAACATTTTCAAACGGAGACTCGTACCGAGCTAAAGTCGTTGGGTCAGACGCTTACAGTGACCTCGCGATAGTATCAATTGCCGCCTCAGCAGGGGAATATTACCCACTCCACTTGGGCTCCTCCTCGACTCTCAAAGTAGGCGAATCTGTTGTGGCAATTGGAAACCCGTACGGGTTGTCAAATACAATCACAGTGGGGATCGTAAGTCAGGTTGGAAGGTCGCTAAGAACAGATACATCAGGTGGCTATGCGATCGCTAATACGATACAGTTCAGTGCTGCCATTAACCCAGGCAACTCAGGGGGCCCACTCATCAACTCAGACGGTGTAGTCGTAGGCATGACTACGGCTATTGTAAGTGACTCACAAGGCCTTGGTTTCGCTATTCCATCCGATACAATTTCACGAGAATTACCAGTCCTCACAAAGGACGGCAAATATGACAAACACCCGTACTTAGGTGTCCAACTCGCGGACATGAATTACCAACTGGCGCAAGCAATGCGAACTAACCTTACATGGGGAGTATTGATAGAGAATACAGTTTCAGGCGGACCGGCAAGCAAATCAGGCCTCAGAGGGGGCACGCGAAATGTCACAATTGAACAGCAACGATACCTCATAGGTGGGGACATTATAGTGTCACTCGACGGAAACAAGGTCGTCAACTACGACGCGCTCTCAGCATACTTGGAAGACCATGCTGCTCCAGGACAGACGATCCAAGTCGAAATAATAAGATCAGGAACCCATATGATCATTCCAGTACAACTGGGAACACGACCACCAGTCACATGAGCGCAAAAGGGCATAAGAACCGAGGCAGAGAACAACCGAATTGCATGGCAATAGGCTCAATTGCTTGGGACCACATCCACGTATGTGCCGCAATTCTCGCAGAACGGTCATACTTCACCCGCTGACACCCTGTCATTAGTGAACACCTGAATCTCGCTGCCGCAGGTTGCGCATTTCACCTTCAAATCTAGAACTCTATTGTTCTTCTTGAGGAATGCTGAATCAATTCCCAACTCAATCAGATCCGCAAATTGATGCCAAGGCCAGAGTACGACCGAGAGCCGCATATGTAGCTGATACATCGGATGCCTATTATTGGTCCTCAGTAATGACGCTCAGTGGGCGTGTACTTGGTTATGGTGACCGGTGCATATTCGAGGCGTGGGCCATCTAATGTCCGATAGGCTAGGGTGTGCTTCAACCAGTTCGGATCGTCTCTCCTTGGGTAATCTAGCCTTGCGTGTGCTCCGCGGGATTCAGTCCTAGCTAGACCTCCTGCGAGGACTATCTCGGCAATCTCAAACATAGCCTCAAGCTCTAGAACATTTGTGAAGTTGGTGTTGTATTCCTTAGCTTGATCGTTCACGTGTCGATAGGTCTTCTTGTGCAACGCTCGCAACTCTTTAAGGCCTGCTTCCAGCCCCTCGCCTGTGCGGTAGACGTACGCGTACGTGTCCATGATCGTCTGGACTTGGTTATGAATCTCGTAAGGATTTTCAGTTCCGCTTCCGTGAAGGATCTCGTCGAAGAGTCTGTGCTCCTCTCGAGCCAGCGCCTCCTTCTGTGTGTCGTGTTCTGGTTGTGATGCTGCGTATCGTGCAGCGCCGGCACCAGCTTGTGTGCCGAATACGAGGCATTCAGCGGTGGAGTTTGCGCCTAAGCGATTAGCTCCGTTGATGCTAACGCATGCAGCTTCTCCGGCCGCCCATAGTCCAGTGATGGAGGTCTCTGCTTTGATATTTGTCCTTATTCCGCCCATCATGTAGTGGCAAACCGGTCTCACTGGCAGGGGCTCATCGATTGGATCTATATCCTTGAACATTATTGCGATTTCTCTAATTGCAGAGAGGCGTTCTTTGATCTTCTCCGCGCCCAGGTGGCGCAGGTCAAGGAGAAGATGTTCCATGCCGCTTACTGGATCCTTGAATCCGCGGTCTTCTTGAATCTCAGTTATCATTGCGCGTGATACAACGTCTCGAGAAGCCAGATCCACCTTCTCTGGAGCATATTTCTTCATGAAACGTTCTCCTTTGCTGTTTATCAAGACGGCTCCGTCACCACGAGCGCCTTCCGTGATTAGGACACCTGATGGGATTAGACCTGTTGGATGAAATTGGACGAACTCCATGTCTTCGATAGGGGCGCCTGCATGATAGGCTAGTGAGAGACCGTCAGGTGTGGAAGAGTAGCCGTACGTGGCGAACCGGTAAAGTCTTCCTGCTCCGCCGGTTGCGATTATGCCTGCTTTTGCGTTGAATGCGTGAAAGCCGCCGGTCTTAAGGTCCATGGCAGTTAGTCCTCTAAAGACGCCATGTTCTACAATTAACGAGGTCACATACCACTCTTGAAAGAAGTGAATATTGTCGAACTTTCGCGTAGTGTCATATAGCGTCTGCATTTCAAAGAAGCCAACCCTGTCGGCAGCAAATGTTGCCCGGGGGAAGCTGTACCCTCCGAAGTTGCGCTGGGCTATTCGTCCATCCTCTGTTCTTGACCAAGGGAGTCCCCAATGTTCAAGTTGATAGATCTCCGCCGGCATGGCGTATACGAAGAATTGCACAGCATC